>Ga0307373_10003455_pt1 | contig 27489 bp, 21 predicted proteins | sample OX2MG_FD_202534 | JGI IMG/M metagenome (GOLD analysis project Ga0307373, IMG submission 202534) | Soil microbial communities from Risofladan, Vaasa, Finland - OX-2 | ecosystem: Environmental > Terrestrial > Soil > Coastal area > Acid sulfate soil | place: Finland: Risofladan, Vaasa | collected... | reverse complement strand
ATCCATAGTTGCCGACTTCGTCATACGTCGAAGCCTCAAAGGTATCGGTCGGCGCTTTGCTGATGAACAGCACCGCACCGCCGGTCGTATTACGTCCGTAGAGAGTGCCCTGCGGCCCTTTCAGGACCTCCACACGTTCCGTGTCGAACATCTGGAAGTTCAACAGTGCCGGAGAGGACATAAAGATCCCATCGACGTACGTACCGACGGACGTTGCCTGATTGAGCGCGTAATCGTTCACGCCGACGCCACGGATCGTGAAGTTAGGAACGTCTGTGACCAGCGTGGCGACAGTGAAGTTGCTGGTCGCGCCCGCGACATCACTGGGCTGAAGGAACCCCAGGTTCTGGATGGTTTTCGAATCGAATGCCGAGATCGCGATACCGACGTCGTTGATGTTCTGCTTCCGCATCTGGGCGGTGACGACTATCTCTTTGAGCACAGGGGAATCGGTGGTGGCTTCGGCCGTGGCGACGCTGGAGAAGGCCGCGAGCACGGCAATGGCGACCAAGCGGGTGTGTCGATAGGTATGAGTGGCCATGCGGTCGAAGTTCCTCGTGTTTTCTAATTGTGGTGTCGGTCCAACTGCGGAGGAGATACCGACCCGCGGCTGACGCGAGCGTACGGGCGCTACTGTAAGGTTGGGGCAACCCGGACGCACTCGGACCGAGGAGTAGGTCGGCCACGGCGGGCATACCCAAACGGGTAGGGTTGGAGGCGCCTTAGGGAACCAGGCCGCGCACCCGGGCCGCGTGCAGTGCTTCCGCCCGGTGGCGAACCCGCAGCTTCTGGAACACGTGCTTCAGGTGGAACTTCACGGTGTTGTCCGTCATCTGCAGGTTGCGCGCGATGACCTTGTTCGGCGCGCCGCTCGCCAGTTCGATCAGTACTTCCAACTCTCGGGCGCTGAGAAAGCTAGGCGCTTCCGGAGCCGCCGTCTCCCGGGCGAGGTGGGTGACCGCCCCCGACAGGACCAGGCGCAGGCGCGAGCTGGCGGCCGACCTTCGGCTCCGTCTCCATGCCTTCTGCAGCATTGGAAGTAAGAGGCCTCCGAACTCGATCAGAAACTGGGTGTCGTCCTCAGCCACGGCCGCCTCGAGTTGCGGGATGAACTCGGCGACCGCGCGATCGGATTCCCCGAGCTGGCAACGGGCGGCGGCACGCAGCGCGGCTAGAACGAGCTGATGCCGGCGCCGCCCTCCCGCGTGCGCCGCGAGCTCGAGGTCGTCCAGTACCGGCAGGGCATCGAGCGGCCGCCGGGCCGCCAGCGACGCGGCGACCTGCGCAACCCCGTGAGCGTGATGCTCCCGCCAGGTCCAGGGTGCCGCGCGCCACGCCCCCGGTGTCCACGCGAAATCGGGGGCCGCGGGCCGGGGAATCGGGCTGGCACCGGTCGACGGCAACCCGGTACGGTGAGTGACAAGGGTCGCCGTCCTGAGTCGGTACGCATCCGCGAGCTGCTCGAGCCGCACCAGCCCGCGGCGACTCGCCGTGACCGCCATTCGCTGAACGATTGCGGTCGCCGCGGCCGGGTCGCCCCTCACAAGCGCGTTCGCAATCGCCGCCTCGTAGGCCTCCGCATACAAGTCTAGCCAGCCATCCGTCGTCTCCACCTGGACGAGTGAGGTCGATAAGCGTGCCGCGGTTTCCGCGGTGTCGCCGCGGGCGTTCAGCGCGACGGCGAGGTAGGCGTCGGCGATGGCCTTGAGGCCGCTGTCGGCACCGAAATTCTCCTCAGCCAGTGCGACGGCCTCACGCAGCGTCGATTCCGCCTCGCGCCGCTGGCCGACGTGCAGTTGGGCCAGGCCAAGATGATACAGGCAGTAGTTCTGGCCAAGCACCGTACCGAGGCGCCGCATCTCGTGGAGGGCGCGGGTGCAGGCATCAAGTGCGTGCCGCATGTCACCGACCCGAAGCGCGAACACGCAGGCCATGTTGAGCAGCTGCGCCCGGCCAATGTCATCCGATTTGTCGAGCGCCGCGAATGCCCGGTCCAGCGTCACCATGCCCTCCGGGCCGACCGGGCGATCGGCGTAGCCAAATATAATCTCGCCGACGATCAGCCGGTCGCGGTCGAACGCGGGATTGACGCCGCACTGGGTGGCGGCCGAGATCGCCTCATAGAGCCGCAGCGCCCGAGCCACCTCGCCGTCCTTCGCGGCGAGCAGGGCCCGGCACAGTCGAATGCGCGGGAATTCCTCGAGGCGGTCCGGCGGAAACGAATCGAGAAGCGCCCGCATCGTCGACGCGCCTCCGAAGTAGACGAGCTCCCATCCGCCGGTCCGCTCGATCAGTTCCGCCGCGCGAGGAATCTCGTCGGCGAGGACCGCGTGCCGGACCGCATCGAGCACCCGGCCGTGCCGATGGAACCAAACCGCGGCGAGCGAGTGCAGCGGGCGGTCGTCGAGAGCCTGCTCGCGCCGATGAGCGCGTAGGTAGTCCAGCAGGACGCGATGCGGACGGAACCAGTAACGCTCGGCGTCGAGGGGCACGAGGAGGTGTTCGAGGCGACCTTCCGCGAGCAGGCGTGCCCAGGCCTGCGGGCTGCGGGTCACCGTCCCCACCAGCTCCGCGTTGAACGAGTCGAGGATCGCGAGGTCAGAAAGCACCGATTGCAGCTCCGGCGAGAGATCGTTGAGCACGCGCTCGGTGAGATATTCGGCCACCTCGGACGTCCGGCCAGAGAAGGTATGGAGCAATTCGACGCGTTCCGGTCTCGCCTGTAGCCATAGTCGCGCGAGCTGGAGCACCACCGGCCACCCTTCGGTATTGGCGAGCAGCCGATCCAGTTCCACGGCGCTGAGTTGCGGCAGCAGTGCCTGGACCTCATCGTGGCCGAACCGCAGCTCATCGACTCCAACTTCGTAAAGATCGCCACGCGCGCGCAACGACGCGCGCGGCAGCACACTGCAATTGTGACCGGCGCAGACGAAGCGGACGGAAGCCGGGGCGTCGGTGATCAGTCGCCCCATAACTTCGCGGGCGACGTCACGATCGAGGTTGTGGACATCATCGATGATCAGCGTGACATCGACCCGCGTTGAGGCGAGCGCGCCAACCAGCCGGCGAATCGAGGCTGCTGTCGGCACTTCGGCGAAGCCTTGATCGGCGAGCGCTTCGAGTTCGCTCACATCGACACCGGCACGGCTGAGGCCGTGGACGAGCATCGCGAGAAACTGTGCCGCCGAGGTTTCGCCGAGCCCGAGCCATACCACCCGTCCGCCCGCCGCCCGGATCTCGGCGTGGCGGCGCGCCAGCAGCCAAGTTTTGCCGTAGCCCGCCGGCGCGTCCACGAGCGTCAAGCGCCGGTCCGCGTGGCGACGCACCGCGTCGAGCAGCCGGTCGCGGTCCGTCAGGGAAACGCGGAACGACGGCGGCGCGAGGAAGGACTGTAGTGAGAGTTGCTCAAGCATCGATACGGTACCTGAAGATTAGGTCGGAGCGGATGCTGGTGCAACATCGATTGCCGCTGCCTGGTTCCGGCGCATCTGCAAGTGTTCCGGTATGATTCGGGCTCCAAAGCAGGGGCTCTGAATGACCAAACCGATTGCCCGCCACGCGGTCTACCGTCGACGGGCATTCGACGCCGAAATTATCGAGCTGTGCGTTTGCTGGTACGTCACTTACCGGTTGAGCTATCGCGACCTCGTGGCAATGATGGCGGAGCGCGGGGTCACAGTGGCCCACAGTGCGATCTTGCGATGGGTTGCCCGGTACGTGCCGGAATATGAAAGGCGCTGGCCCCGATTCTCCCGACGTATCGGAACCTCGTCGCGCGTCGACGAGACGTATATTGCCGTTCGCGACAAGTGGCATTACCTCTATCGCACGGTCGACAAGCAGGGCAAGACGGTCGACTTTCTCCTGCGCCGTGACCGCGGCATTGCAGCGGCCCAAGCGTTCTTTCGGAAGGCGCTCGCCACGAATCGCGATCGTTGGCCGCGCAAGGTGACCGTGGACGGTCATGTGCCGAGTCATTGCGCGCTGCGGCTCATGCGGCGGGAGAACCCGAAGTGGAAATACGTCGAGGTGCGCAGCTGCAAGTATCTCAACAATATCGTGGAGCAAGACCACCGAGCCATCAAGCGGCGTTGCGCGTCGATGACCGGCTTCAAGTCGTTCGACAATGCGGCCATCACTATTGCCGGAATCGAGCTGGCGCATCGCATTCATAAGCGACAGTTCTCATTTGGCGTCGGCCGACCGCATCGCGTGCGATCGCTGAATTTGCTATGGGATCGAGCACTCGCCTAGAATTGTAGATCACGGAGACGGGATTTCAGTCATCCCGCGTATCCGTAGATGCAGAACCATTCGCGTCTTCCAGAAGCCGCACGTTGGCCAGCGGGCCGAAGCATTGCGGGCTGCCCGCAGCTGCGGTCTGCTTTCCTGAACTCGCGAGAACCGGGAGCTACCCTTTTGGGTAGCTCCGGGGAGCCTCCACCTACTCGCCTCAGCGTTTGACCCACCTGGTCACACCATACACGCTGCCTGCACTAGGAGTAAGGGAGGAAGGCATGATCGAGGTGCTTCGGATCGGCGTCGACGTCGGCGGTACGAACACCGATGCGGTGCTCATCCGTGGTAAGGATGTCCTGGCAAGCTACAAGGCCCCGACGACCCCCGATGTCGGCGTAGGTATAGTTGCGGCGATCGATGAAGTACTGAGGCGCGCCGCAGTGACGCCAAGTTCTATCGGCGTTGTAATGATCGGTACAACGCACTTTACAAATGCTTTTGTCGAAGCGCGGCACCTGTGCCGAGTCGGCGTCCTGCGTCTTGGCGCTCCCGCGACGCTGGCGATCCGGCCGCTATTGGACTGGCCCGAAGAGCTGCGCGCGGTGGTCCACGGTCACACTGAGATCATCGGTGGAGGCTTCAACTATGATGGCAGGCCGATCAGTCCGCTGTCAGTTGAAGAGGTCACGCGTGCGGCCCTCGAGTTTCGCGTGCGCGAGATCGAAGCGATAGCGATCTCGTCGGTGTTCGCACCGGTCAACGTGACGCAGGAACAGGAGGTCGCCCAGATCCTCCAGCAGGAACTGCCGGGAGTCCGCGTCGCGGTCTCAAGTCAGATCGGAAGGATCGGCCTGATCGAGCGCGAGAACGCGGCGGTGATGAACGCTGCACTGCTGCCGATGGCCGAACGCGTCGTCGGCTCGTTTCGACGGGCACTGGCCGACCTCGGCATTCGCGCGCCGTTCTATGTCAGCCAGAACGACGGAACCCTGCTCGACCCCGACATTGTCGCGAGCTACCCGGTGCTGACCTTTGCCTCCGGTCCGACCAACAGCATGCGCGGCGCAGCATTCCTGTCCGGTACGGTGGACGCGCTGGTCATGGACATTGGCGGTACGACCACAGACGTGGGTGCACTACTGCACGGCTTTCCCCGCGAATCCGCCGTCGCCGTCGACATCGGTGGTGTGCGGACGAACTTTCGCATGCCGGACCTGCTGTCGATCGGCCTCGGCGGCGGCAGTTACGTGCGCACGGACGGTGGCCGAGTTCTGATCGGGCCGCATTCCGTGGGCTACCGGATCACAACCGACGCCTTGGTCTTTGGCGGCGAGCAGTTGACTGCGACCGATGTCGCCGTCGCGGCGGGCTACGCCGAGGTCGGCGACCGCGATCGCGTCGCCAAGCTCGACCGCAAACTAGTCGCCACGGCAGTCGATGAGATCCACCGGCTCGCCGAAGATGCGTTTGATCGGATGAAGACTAGCTCGGCGCCGGTCCCGGTCGTTCTGGTCGGCGGGGGCGCCATTCTGATCAACCGCGATTTACGCGGCTGCGCGTCCGTGACGGTTCCGCCGCACGCCGGGGTCGCCAACGCGATCGGTGCGGCCATCGCCCAAGTTAGCGGCATGGTCGATCGCATATTTTCGTACGAAAAGCAGGGGCGCGCCGCGGCGCTCGCCGAGGCACGCGAGGAGGCTACGCGCAATGCAGTCGCGGCCGGTGCACAGCCCACCTCGATCAGCATCACCGAGGTCGAAGAACTGCCAATCCAGTACCTGCCCGGCGGTGCGGTCCGTCTCCGGGTGAAGGCAGTCGGGGACCTGATGCTCGGGCAGGCGGCGTAATGGGCACACCAATGCAGATAACGCTGGACCACGTCGAGGATTTGGCACGCGGCGCTGCGATCCTCGGCACTGGCGGGGGCGGCGATCCGTACATCGGTAGCCTGATGCTACGGCAGGCACTCGAGGATGGGTTGCGAGTCGAGCTAATCGACGTCGAGTCGCTCGGCGATGACGACTTCGCCGTGCCCTTCGCAATCATGGGCGCGCCGACGGTCATCATCGAGAAGATTCCGAACGGCGGGGAGATGGTGGCGGCGTTGCGCGCGACCGAGCGCTATGTCGGCGAGTCGGCCAAGGCCGTGCTGTGCGCCGAGATTGGCGGGCTCAACGCGCTGCTGCCGCTCGTACTCGCCGCGCGGTGCGGTCTGCCGGTCGTCGACGGCGATGGCATGGGCCGGGCGTTCCCGCAGTTGCAGATGATCACCTACAACATATTCGGCGTGCCGGCGTCGCCGATGATCATGGCCGACGAGTACTCCAATACGGTGCTGATCGAATCGGACCGGGCACTGGAGGTGGAGAGGCTCGGCCGCAGCATGGTAGTCGCGATGGGCGGCTCGACCAACATCTGCCTCTACCCAATGCACGGCCGCGACGCGAAGCGCTCGATGGTGCGGGGTACGCTGTCGCTCGCGCTCGGACTCGGGCGCGCGATCCGCGAGGCGCGCCGGGCGAGCAATGACCCCTTCGTCAGCCTGCTCGCTTATCTGCGGACGACTCCATACTACCAGCACTGTCGCGTATTGTTCGAGGGCAAGACCGTCGACTTGCTACGCGAAACCAAGGCAGGTTGGGCGATGGGTCGCGTGCTTGTCGAAGGAACTGGCAGTTGGCTCGGTCGGCGCTGCTCGATCCAGTTCCAGAACGAGCACCTCGTGGCACGCGATGGCGATCGTGTGCTGACGATCGTTCCGGACCTGATTGCGATTCTCGACGCAGCGACCGCGGAGCCTATCACGACCGAGGCGCTGAAGTACGGGCAACGGGTCGCCGTGGTTGGTATCAGCGCCGCGCCGATTATGCGGACGCCAGAGGCGCTCGCGGTGCTCGGACCGCAGGCATTCGGACTTCAGGACGCGTTCTTGCCTTTGGAGCGGATCGACATCTGAACTTAAGTGGGGAACACGCGCATGCGTACGCAAATGGAGCTGATCACTCCGATCATTACCGAAGGCATCCGCAACCTCGATGACGTCCGACCGCTCGAGCGCCCAGATCTGAGCGTCTCCCACACGTTGATCCAGCAGGGTCCAGCCTCCATCGAGTTGGAGTTCGATGAGGCGCTGAGCGTCCCCGACACGATTCGCAAGGCAATGGATGCGGAGCGCAATGGCGCGAACGCGATCATCATCGACTGCATGGGTGACCCGGGACTGCATGCCTGCCGGGAGGTCGTGACCATTCCGGTGCTGGGGCCGTGTCAAACGGCGCTACACACCGCGGGGCTTCTTGGTCGTGCGTTTGCGTTTGTGACCGTGCTCAACCGTCTGAGTTCCATGCTGGCAAAGCTGGTCGCATCCTACGGGCTGAACGACAGCTACGCATCATTCCGCGCCGTCGATATCCCGGTACTCGACATTGCGCAAAACCTGGGAGCCCTGAACACTGCACTGGCGCGCGAGGCCATTGCGGCGGTGCGCCAGGACCACGCTGACGTTATCGTCCTCGGTTGCAATGGTTTTCTTGGCTGCGCCGGTTCGATACGACAGGCGTTGCTATCAGAAGGCCTGGACGTGCCAGTTATCGACCGGATACCGCTTAGGATTCATATCGCCGATGCACTCGTAAAGGCGGGGCTGTCCCACAGCAAGCTCACTTACCCGCCGCTGGGACGCAAAGCATTGAAGGGCTTCAGCTTTCCGGAATTCGCCACCCCGGTATCGCGCTAAGTCACGAATCAATCTTCGATACGGAGAACATGCATGACCCTTCTATACTGGATCCCAGCCGCTACGACTGGATGCGTGCTGAGTGTTTCCCGGGCAGCACTTGCTTAGTGCCGTTGATGCGCAGATGTAAGAAGTCGCTGTGACGGCGCAAAAGCACGCTCAGTGTTTCAATGACCTAAGTGTCGCGGTTAGTGTGTTCATATCTGGCGACATCAGTGCCGCGGGATTCGAGCAGCTAACCGAGGTTGCGACTCAGACGCCAAACGTGCGGATGAAGAACGCAGGCCCTCTAATCGAGCGCCGGGTGGGCCTTCGACTTTGGCCCTCCGCGCATCTTTGGCGTGAACTTCTCGTACAAGCTAAAAGTGATTGGTGGGTGAACCGCGAAGCACCGTGGTGACGCCGGAATACTTCGACGTATGCGTGATCGGCGGCGGCTTGGCTGGGGTGTCCGCCGCCGCCGAGCTCGCCGCGCAGTTCCGCGTCGCGCTGCTGGAGCAGGAGCCCCAGCTCGGGTATCACGCGAGCGGTCGCTCGGCAGCTCTCTACGCACAGTCATACGGCAATCCGCAGGTACGCGCGCTGACGCGGGCCAGTTGCTCCCTCTATCTGACGGGGGACGAGACCAACCGCTTGACGCAACCGCGCGGAGTACTCTTTGTCGGCACCGAGAGTCAGCGCAACGAGGTGCAGGCGTTGTACGAAGCCTTGTCCGAGGTCTCGTCCGACGTCGCGCTGGTCGACGCCAGGACCGCCTCAGAAATGTGCCCGATGTTGAAGGATGAGCATCTGTCGCAGTCGCTCTTCGACCCTTCAGCCCGCGATATCGATGTCGCCGCAGTGCTCGATCACTATACCCGACGGTTCAGGGCTCGCGATGGCGAGCTGCGCCGCAATGCGGAGGTCGTCAGGATCGAGCCCCATGGCGAAGGCTGGCATGTCACATATGGAATCACCCGCATCTTTGCGCGTGTAATCGTCAACGCCGCCGGCGCTTGGGCGGACAGCATCGCACGCACCGCGGGGGTGACGCCGGTCGGACTTCAGCCGCTCAGGCGCACGGCGATCCGCGTAGTGGCGGCACCGAAATGGCGCGTCAGGGAGTGGCCCTGCGTCATCGACGCATCGGAGCAGTGGTATTTCCGACCGGACGCCGGTGCCCTGGTGCTGTCGCCCGCCGACGAGACACCGAGTCCACCGTGTGACGCGCAACCCGACGACTTCGATGTGGCCGCCGCGATCGACCGCATTGAATCCGCCACGCGGCTAGTGGTCGATAGGCCGCTCAGTTCATGGGCAGGCCTTCGGACCTTCGCGCCCGATCGCACGCCGGTCGTTGGCTTCGATGGCGATGCGCCGAACTTCTTCTGGCTGGCTGGACAAGGAGGCTACGGAATACAGATGGCGCCAGCCCTCGCCGAACTTACGGCAGCGCTCATCGCTGGAGAGCGCGTTCCACAGTCACTCATCGACGAGAGTGTGGATCCGGAAGATCTCTCGCCTCGCCGCGTACGCCGAGGGAAGCCATGATTAATTGTAGTCTACTGTGGGACAACCACGTCTGCCTACCACTGCGCCCCGACGACGACACATTCATGCCCGAACTTGTGCGGCATCGACGCGCGGGGGCAACAATGGTGTCAATCAACGCAGGCTTCGGCCGGCTTGCGTTCGCCGAGGTCGTGCGGAACCTGACCGCTTTCCAGGCCTGGTTTGCCGCGCGACCAGACGAATACCTGCTCGTCGACTCGCCGGCCGATGTCGAGCGTGCGTGCGCGCTCGGGCGCCTGGGTGTCGCGTTCGACATTGAGGGTGGAGACTGCCTCGGCGACGATCCAGAACGGCTGCACGAGTTGCACGCGCTGGGCGTACGGTGGCTGTCGATCGCCTACAACCGCAACAACGCACTCGGCGGTGGCTGCCAGGACGAGGATCGTGGCCTGACGCCGCTTGGCGGTGCGATGCAGGCAACCATGGAGCGGCTCGGCATGGTCGTCTGCTGCAGTCACACCGGCCCCCAGACGACGCTGGACATCCTCGAGCGAGCGAACCACCCAGTTATTTTTTCGCACTCGAATCCCACCGCGTGCTGGCAGCACCCACGTAACGTCAGCGACGAGGCGATTCGAATGTGCGCCGCCACGGGCGGCGTCATCGGAATCAACGGAATCGGGATCTTTCTCGGGCGCAACGACGCCTCGGTCGACGCCGTTGCGCGCCACATCGAATACGTAATGGACCTCGTCGGGCCCGAGCATGTCGCGCTCGGGCTCGACTATATCTACGACCGAGCTGAACTGGACTCCTATGTCGTAGCGCACCCAGAGTTGTATCCTCCCGGCGATGGTTACCGGGCCGGAATCGCGATGTTCGCGCCGGAGCAGTTGTCGGCACTGCGCGAGCGTTTGCTCGCACGCGGCCACTCGTGGAGCACTCTGGCCGCGCTACTAGGCGGTAATTGGCTCCGTGTCGCACAGTTGTGCTGGCGCCCCTGATGGTTGACGCGGTAGGGGCACCTATGGGGTGCGAATTCGCAAATTTTGGCGTGGAGCTGTATGCGGGGCGGGGGCATGTGAGTTATGTGTGACGAATTCCAGATTTTTGCCACCAACAATGATCGCAGCGCCCGTACACCGGCGGGAGGCCGCGACCTAGTACCGTCGATACGAGTCCCGCATTACTCACGCAGCGCGAACTTCTTATTGGAATAGCCGCGGAAATTTGGACACTGATGTTCTCGTTGCGCGCCAAATCGCTCATTTGGCCGGCCATTTGCGGCTCCGTCGAGCACCTGGCTATTTTCCAGGTGGTCTCTTGGCGGCCGTCTGGCGCGGTTCAAGTCGCGCGAAGTCATTGATTTAAAAAGTGATCGGTGGCGCGCCCGGACGGATTCGAACCGCCGACCACCTGGTTCGAAGTCGCGAAAGTGAAATTGCAGGTCTTTAATTATCAACCACTTAGCAGGCCCGCCCTCTCTGATAAGTGGCATAAAAGCGCACCAAAACGCACCGAACACTACGTTTTCGCTACGTTCGGTCTGCGCCCTCCGTCATCGCGCCATGCCCGCGTTCCCAAGCGCATCGGCTCCGGCTCACTCAATATCGCCGACCTTGCGCTGGATGTCGGCCCGGCGGAAAAAGCCTACAATGACGCTTTGACGTCTAGACGCAAAAGGGTACAAAGTATGGATGAACCGGTGCGGTGGACTGTGAGGGTATCGAAGGATACGGACATGGCGGTGCGCACGTTCCTTGCGCAACGCGGCACGAAGAAGGGCGACCTCGCGAAGTTCGTCGAGGAGGCAGTGCGCTGGCGCGTGCTCGACCAGACCGTGGCGCAGACTAAGGCCCGCAATGCCAATGCGCCGGCCGCGCAGATCGAAGCCGCGATCGATGAGGCCCTGCAGTCGGTGCGCGCGGAGCGCTTTGCCACGGCGCGCCGATGAGGGTGGTTCTCGACACCAACATCCTCTGCAGCGCTTTGATCACTCCCGGAGGATTGCCCGACCGGCTCTATCACGCTTGGCGCGAGAAGCGCTTCGTCTTAATCACCTGCGAAGAGCAGCTCGAGGAGTTCCGGCGCGTCACGCGCTACCCGCGACTCAAACCTTTCATCGAACCCGCTGCGGCGGGCGCCATGCTTAACGAACTGCGGCGGCTCGCGGTGACCGTACCTAAGCTCCCCTCCGTGGATCGATCCCGAGATCCGGCCGATAACTTTCTGTTGGCGATGGCGCAGGCGGGCGATGCCGATGTTCTCGTCACCGGCGACAAGCATGACCTTCTATCCCTCGGCGACTTCGGTAAGACCCGAATGCTGACCACACGCCAGCTGCTTCAACAGCTCGGCGGTGAAAAGATACCTCGGCTCAAGCGAGGCGGCGTTCGACCAAAACGCCGATCCGGTAAACCTACGCGATCGAAATAAAACCCCATGGCACGAACGAAAAAGATCAAGAACGACACCACGGCGAACCTCGGCTTCGAGGCCAAGCTCTGGGCCGCCGCCGACGCCCTGCGCAACAACATGGACGCGGCCGAGTACAAGCACGTCGTCCTCGGCCTCATATTCCTGAAATACATTTCGGACGCGTTCGAGGCCAAGCACGCCGAACTCGATGCCCAGAAGGCCCAAGGCGCTGACCCGGAGGACCGCGACGAATACCGCGCCGCCAGCATCTTCTGGGTGCCGAAGGAAGCCCGGTGGCAGCACCTGAAGGCCAACGCCCCGCAACCCACCATCGGCACGCTGGTGGACGACGCGATGGCCGCCATCGAGCGCGACAACCCCTCGCTCAAGGACGTGCTACCGAAGAACTTCGGCCGCGTCGGTCTCGACAAGCAGCGTCTCGGTCAGATCATCAATCTGGTCAGCGACATCGCTCTCGGCTCTGCCGCCGATCGATCGAAGGACACGCTCGGCCGGGTGTACGAGTATTTCCTGTCCCGGTTCGCCAGCGCCGAGGGGAAGAGCGGCGGCCAGTTCTACACGCCCTCGCACGTGGTTCGGGTGCTGGTCGAAATGCTCGCGCCCTACAAGGGCCGCGTCTACGACCCCTGCTGCGGCTCGGGCGGCATGTTCGTGCAGAGCGAGAAGTTCATCGAGGCGCACGCCGGCAGGATTGGCGACATCTCTATTTACGGCCAGGAGTCGAACTACACCACCTGGCGGCTGGCCAAGATGAACCTCGCCATTCGCGGCATCGACGCGCAGATCGCGCACGGGGACACGTTCCATGCCGACAAGCACCCCGACCTCAAGGCCGACTACGTGCTCGCCAACCCGCCGTTCAACGATAGCGACTGGCGCGGCGAGCTGCTGAAGGACGACCAGCGCTGGGCTTACGGCACGCCGCCGGCGGGCAATGCCAACTATGCCTGGGTGCAGCACTTTCTCCACCACCTAGCCCCCACAGGGCTAGCCGGCTTCGTGCTCGCCAACGGATCGATGTCATCGAACCAGTCGGGCGAGGGTGAGATCCGCAAGGCGATCATCGAGGCCGACCTTGTGGACTGCATGGTCGCGCTGCCGGGGCAACTCTTCTACTCGACGCCAATCCCGGTCTGTCTCTGGTTCCTCGCCCGCAACAAGAAAAACGGCCGGTTCCGTGATCGACGCGGCGAAACGCTGTTCATCGACGCGCGCAAACTCGGCACCCTCGCAGACAGAGTGCACCGCGAGCTGACGGATACTGATATCGCCAAGATCGCCGGCACCTATCACTCCTGGCGGGGAGACAAGGACGCGGACAAGTACGCCGACGTGCTTGGCTTCTGTAAGACCGCGAAGCTTGAGGACATTCGCAAGCACGGCCACGTGCTCACACCCGGACGCTACGTCGGTGCCGAGGTCGCCGAGGACGATGGCGAACCGTTCGCGGAGAAGATGAAGCGGCTCGCAACAACCCTGCGCGAGCAGCAGGCAGAGGCGGCGAAGCTGGATGCTGCCATTGCCGCCAACCTGCAGGAGCTAGGGTATGGAGGTTGAGTGGCAGAAGCTCACGCTCCGAGAAGCCGGCGTGACTCTAATTGATTGCGACCACCGAACCCCGCCGCCCGCTGCGAACGGCTATCCCTACGTCGCAATCCCGCAGTTGCGCGGCGGCCGAATCGACCTTAGCGGCGTGCGACGAATCACGCAGGAGCACTTCATTGAGTGGACGCGGAAGGCAAGACCGCAGGGCAATGATGTTGTCCTGTCGCGACGCTGCAACCCCGGCGAAACTGCATTTGTACCGCAAGATCTGGAGTTCGCCCTTGGCCAGAACTTAGTCCTCCTGCGGGCCGACGGAAAACGTGTATTTCCGCCTTTTCTCCGATGGCTTACGTGTAGTCCCGATTGGTGGTCGCAGATCGGCAAGTTCCTAAACGTGGGCGCCGTGTTCGACAGTCTCAGGTGCGCGGACGTACCAAATTTCGAACTGCCGATTCCGCCGGTCCGTGATCAGCGCGCCATTGCCCATATCCTCGGCACATTGGACGACAAGATCAAACTGAACCGGCGGATGAGCGAGACACTGGAAGCGATAGCGCGGGCGATCTTCAAATCGTGGTTCGTGGACTTCGACCCCGTACGCGCCAAGTCCGAGGGACGCGATCCTGGCCTGCCGAAGAATATTGCGGACCTGTTTCCGGATTCGTTTGAGGATTCGGAGCTGGGGGAGATTCCGAGAGGGTGGGACGAAGGCTCTTACGGCGACTTCATCTCGCAACGAACCGAACGAGTAGGGTCGCGCGAGGTGGTCGTTCTTTCCGCGGTAGCCAGTGGCAAGTTGGTAAGGTCGGACGATCACTTCACGAAGCGCGTGTACAGCAAGGAGACAAACAAATACCTGGTCGTTGAGCAGTGGGATTTCGGTTACAACCCGTCACGAATCAACATTGGTTCTATTGGAATGCTTGAAGAACCGAACCTTGGCGGCGTCAGCCCCGTCTATGTTGTCGCGCGTCCAACGCCTGCATATAGGTGGTTTCTGGAGTTCTCGGTCCGACGCCCGCAGACGAAGACGTGGATTAACACACTCGCGAGTGGCAGCGTACGGCAGTCGTTGTCCTACGCCGATTTTGCTTCGATTCCGTGTGTTGTCCCACCCCAAGCAGTCGCGCAGGAGTTCAACCGAATATGGTCCACGGTGCGCGACGCGATTCGCGCGGGTGAAGCTGGGTCGCGCACGCTCGCCGCGCTGCGCGACATGCTGCTGCCCAAGCTCATCTCCGGCGAGCTGCGGGTAGAAGACACCGAGCAGTTCTCGCGCAGGATCACTTCATGACGACCACACCGGATCAGATTGATCTTTGGCGCCAGGCAACTTCCGAGCACCAGCGGCTGGAGTTCAAGGAAGCCAAGCAACAGTTCGACTCTCGCAAGCTCAGCGAGTACTGCGTGGCGCTTGCCAACGAGGGCGGCGGTGTATTGCTGCTCGGCGTGGCCGATATGCCGCCTCGCGCGGTGGTTGGTTCGCAGGCGTTTCCGGATACGGTGGCGACCGCCGAGAAGTTGTTCCACTCGCTCGGATTCCGCGTCGACGTCGAGGCGGTGACGCATCCGGACGGCCGTGTACTGGTGTTCCACATACCGTCGCGTCCGCGGGGAAGTGCCTATCACGTCGACGGCAAGTATCTGATGCGTGCCGGTGAGGCGCTGGTTCCCATGAGTGAGGACCAGTTGCGACGCATATTCGCGGAGGGGCAACCCGACTGGCTCGAGGAGCCGTCGCGCGCCGGCCTTGATGCGCAGCAAGTAATAGAGCTGCTGGACGCACAGACTTTCTTCGAACTGCTCAAGTTGCCCTACCCGACGGAGCGGGGCGGCGTGCTCGACCGACTGATGCGCGAACGGTTGATCGATGAGGCCGGCGGGACCTATTCGATACGTCGGCTTGGTGGCTTGCTGCTGGCGCGGCGCATGGAGGATTTTCCGGACATCGCACGAAAGGCACCGCGGGTAGTGGTGTACTCGGGGACGTCGAAGCTCGAAACACGGCTGGACCAGACTGGTGGGCGCGGCTATGCCGTGGGCTTTCAGGGTCTGGTGCGCTTCGTGATGGCGCAGTTGCCGCAAAACGAGGTGATCGAGGATGCGCTGCGCAAGGAGGTGAAGCTGGTGCCGGATGTCGTGATCCGGGAACTGGTCGCCAACGCCCTTATCCACCAGGACTTCACCGTGGCCGGTGCATCGGTGATGGTCGAGGTCTATAGTAATCGCGTCGAAGTTTCAAATCCTGGCGAACCGCTAGTTCCGGTCGAACGCTTTATCGATGGCTACCAGTCCCGCAACGAGCGGCTGGCGGACTTCATGCGCCGTATGGGTATCTGTGAGGAGAAGAGTAGCGGCATAGACCGCGTGGTTCAGGCCGCTGAGTTCTACCAGCTGCCAGCGCCGGACTTCCACGTAGGATTCCGGCGAACGTCGGTCACCATCTACGGCCCACGGCCTTTCGAGGAGATGGATCGTAATGACAGGGTGCGCGCGTGCTACCAGCACTGCGCCTTGAAGTGGGTGATGTCGGAGCGCATGACCAATCAGTCTCTGCGCGAGCGGTTCCATCTGGCGGAGGACAAGGCCGCCATCGCTTCGCAGGTCATCGCGGCGACTATCGAAACCGGGCTGATCAAAGCGGACGACAGTGTCGGTGGTTCGAGGAAATTCGCGCGTTACCTGCCTTTCTGGGCGTGAGGTTATTTAAGGGCAATACTGGGTTTGGTGATGATATCTCAATAATGATCAATTATATCAATGAGTTGCGTATTTAAGGCTTTCCTCGGATTCAGAGCCGGACATGTCCGTGTTTTCTGAATCCGTTGTGGAAGACGCTGCCCTCGCCTGGCTCCAAGCGCTGGGCTATGAGGTGCTGCACGGCCCGGACATCGCCGCGTGCGAGACCGGCGCGGAGCGCAACGACCCGAACTACCGCGACGTTATATTGCAGGGGCGCCTGCGGCGGGCGCTCGCGCGCCTGAATCCCGACCTCCCTCCCGACGCGATCGAAGACGCCTTCCGCAAGCTCACCCGAGCGGATGCGCCATCGCTCGTCGAGCGCAATCGCGCGGTGCACCGGATGCTGGTCGAAGGCGTCACCATTGAGTACCGCAGCAAGGACAGCGCGATCGTGGGGACACAGGTCCGGGTCATCGACTTCGACGCGCCCGCCAGCAACGATTGGCTCGCCGTCAACCAGTTCACCGTATCCGAAGGGCAGCACACACGCCGCCCGGACGTCCTTATATTCGTCAATGGCTTGCCCCTGGCGGTGATCGAGCTCAAGAACCCCGCCGACGAGAACGCGACCGTATGGTCCGCGTTCCAGCAGCTGCAGACCTACCAGGCGCAGGTACCGGCGCTGTTCGCAACCAACGCCATACTGCTTGCCTCCGACGGTGTCCAGGCGCGCATCGGCTCGCTTGATGCCGGCAAAGAGTGGTTCAAGCCCTGGCGCACAATCACCGGTCGTGAGGACGCTCCGCCGCATCAGTCAGAGCTGCAGGTGATGCTCGAAGGGGTGTTCGAGCGGCAGCGCTTCCTCAACCTGCTGCGCCACTTCATCGTATTCGAAGATTCCGCGGCAGCCGGCGGCACCGGCACACTGGTCAAGAAGATGGCCGGGTACCACCAGTTCCACGCCGTGAACGCGGCGGTGGAGGAGACCCTGCGCGCAGCGCAATGGGCGGGGGTGGATCGGGTGGCGGATGCACCCGGCCGGTACGAGCCGGGTGAGCGGCCGGGCGGCCTGCCCGGCGACCGGCGCGTTGGCGTCATCTGGCATACGCAGGGCTCCGGCAAGAGCCTGACGATGGCGTTCTACGCCGGGCGCGTGATCCTGCACCCGGCGATGGCCAACCCGACACTCGTGGTACTGACCGACCGGAATGACCTCGACGATCAGCTGTTCGGTACCTTCGCGCGTTGCCGCGACCTCTTGCGCCAGCCGCCGGTGCAGGCGGCCGACCGCGCCGACCTTCGCGCAAAGCTCGCCGTCGCCTCCGGCGGCGTGGTGTTCACGACCATTCAGAAGTTCTTCCCCGAAGAACGCGGCGATCGGCACCCGGTGCTGTCGGATCGTCGCAATATCATCGTGATCGCCGACGAAGCGCATCGAAGTCAGTACGACTTCATCGACGGCTTCGCGCGACACATGCGCGACGCCCTGCCGCACGCCTCGTTCGTTGGCTTCACCGGCACACCGATCGAGAAGACCGACGCCAATACCCGCGCGGTCTTCGGCGATTACATCAGCGTCTACGACATCCAGCGCGCCGTCTTCGATGGCGCGACGGTGCCCATTTACTACGAGAGCCGGCTGGCGAGGCTTGAGCTGAAAGAGTCCGAGCGTCCCAAGATCGACCCCAAGTTCGACGAAGTGACCGAAGGCGAGGAAGTCGACCGCAAGGAAAAGCTCAAGAGCAAATGGGCGCAGCTCGAGGCGGTGGTCGGCTCGGAGAACCGAATCCAGCTAATCGCCCGCGACCTCGTGGAGCATTTCGAGACTCGGCTCGCCACGATGGAAGGCAAGGCCATGGTGGTGGTCATGAGCCGGCGTATTGCTGTTGAGCTCTATCGCGAACTCATCAAGCTGCGTCCGGCTTGGCACGGTGACGGGGATGACCAGGGTACGCTCAAGGTGGTGATGACCGGCTCGGCCTCGGACCCCCTCGATTGGCAGCCGCATATCCGCAACAAGAAGCGTCGGGAGACCCTGGCGGAACGATTCCGGGACTCTCGGGACCCCTTCCGGATCGTGATCGTGCGCGACATGTGGCTCACCGGCTTCGATGCCCCGAGCCTGCACACGCTGTACGTCGACAAGCCTATGCGCGGCCACGGACTGATGCAGGCGATCGCACGCGTGAACCGCGTGTTCAAGGATAAACCCGGTGGGCTCGTGGTCGACTACTTAGGATTAGCCGACGAACTGAAGGAGGCGCTCGCGATCTACACGGAGGCGGGCGGCAAGGGCGAAACGGCGCTCGACCAAGCCGAGGCGGTTGCCCTAATGTTGGAGAAGTACGAAGTCTGCCGCGGTCTGTTCCATGGATTCGATTGGGGCAAGTGGCTGACCGGGACGGCGCCCGAGCGACTATCTGTGTTGCCCGGAGCGCAGGAGCACATCCTGAGGCTCGAGGACGGCAAGAATCGTCTGCTGCGTGCCGTCACCGAACTCTCACAGGCGTTTGCCCTGGCGGTACCTCATGAGGAAGCGCTGCGAATCCGCGATGATGTCGGATTCTTCCAGGCGGTGCGGGCGGTTCTCGCCAAGAATCTGGCAGGCGAGAACAAGACCGACGAAGAGCTGGAGCATGCCATCCGCCAGATCATTTCCCGGGCGGTGACCAGCGACGGTGTCATCGACATCTTCGCGGCGGCCGGTCTCAAGAAGCCCGACATCAGCATTCTGTCGGATGAGTTTCTCGCCGAAGTGCGTGGCATGCCCCAGCGTAACCTCGCGGTTGAGTTGCTGCAAAAGCTCCTTCGCGGGGAGATCAAGAACCGCGCAAAGCGCAATGTGGTGCAGGGGCGGTCCTTCGCCGACTTGCTGGAGGCATCGCTCCGTCGCTACCAGAACCGGGCGATCGAGACCGCCAAGGTCATTGAGGAATTGATCCAGTTGGCCAAGGACATGCGCGCCGCCAATGCCCGGGGCGAGGCGCTACACCTCAGCGAGGATGAACTCGCGTTCTACGACGCCCTGGAGGTCAACGACAGCGCCGTCAAGGTGCTGGGCGAACCCACCCTGGCCAGCATCGCCCGCGAGCTCGTCGCCACGGTCAAGAAAAATGTCACGATCGACTGGACGCTTCGGGAAAACGTTCGGGCCCAGCTGCGCGTGATCGTCAAGCGGATCCTGCGCAAGTATGGTTACCCGCCAGACAAACAGGAAAAGGCGACGCAGCTGGTACTTGAGCAGGCGGAAGCTTTGTCGGAGGGCTGGGCCGGGAGTCCGGCCTGAGATATGGACGACCGGTCCGTCAGGCAGGCGACCTTTGCATGGCTGGACGAACAGACCGAGATTCAGGGCTATTCTCTGGAGCGAACCCTCCTCGCCAGAGGATTTGCGTATCAGGGCGATCAGGTCCGATTGGTCGGACCGCAAGGCGTCTTCAAACCGAGGTGTCTCGAGCTGCCGCTGTCGATTACGACGGTGGCTGGCGGCCCCTATGCCGACTCCTTCCGGCCGGACGGACTCCTGAGCTATCGCTATCGCGGCACCGATCCGCAACATCGGGACAATGTCGGGTTGCGCACCTGCATGCAACAGCGCAGGCCCCTCGTCTATTTGCACGGGATCGAAAAGGGAACTTACGTGCCGGCGTGGCCGGTCTTCGTCGTCGGTGCGGATGACCGCACGCTGACCTTCACGGTCGCCGTCGATGATGCGCTGGCGCTCCGGCAGTTGGAGACCCTACCAGTCGAGTCGTCCGTGCAGTCCGATTCCGAGATCCGTCGCGGCTACATTACCCGTCTCGCCCGCCAGCGCATTCATCAGCAGGCCTTTCGCGAGCGGGTTCTGCACGCATATCGTGAACAGTGTGCGCTCTGCCGGTTGAAGCACGGCGTGCTGCTCGACGCAGCGCACATCGTTCCGGACAGTGATCCGGAAGGCGAGCCCGTGACCAGCAACGGCATATCCCTCTGCAAGCTCCATCACGCCGCCTTCGACAAGCACTTTCTGGCGATCCGACCGGACTACGTCGTCGAAATCCGGCGCGATCTCTTGGAAGAAACCGACGGACCCATGCTGAAACACGGGCTCCAAGGGCTTCATCATCAGGCGATCGTCCTGCCTTCGCGAGAGGATCAGAAGCCCGACAGAGTGGCCTTGGAAAGGCGATACCAGCGGTTCAAGGATGCGCTGTTGGGATCTCAGCGATGACCGAACAATTCTCACTCGAATTTCTCCAGAGCAGAAACTGTCCAAACATCCGGCATTACCGCTCTCATGTCGTTGTCTAGATTTACCGTCGTTTCTCCTGCAACGGCACCTTCTCCAAGTGCCGACGCAGTTGTTCCGCGATCTGCTCGCGCTCCGTCCGCGGCGGTGCCATTTGCGCAACGAACTCGCGGATGCGTTCGGCAAGCGCCGAGTCCCCGTTCGCGATCACCGCATCGCTGACCGCGAACCACCCTTGTTGGACTTGTCGCCTCGTCTCGATAAGCTTGGTCCTGCCGGATTCCACGATCTTCTCTCCACTGGCCATCGAGGTAGCGACTGCCTGAACACGCTCGAGGGTGTGTCGTGAATCGCCGCGTTGTTGAGTTCGGTAAATCGCGTCGAGCTTCCGAGTCCGATGTTCGCCGCGCACCGCCCGAGGCGTCGCGTTCGCTTCGATCCCAAGCGCTCGCAGGTGTCGGGCGAACTCCTGCCGCCAGTCTCGTAGCGTGTCCTTTCGGATATTGAGACGGATTCCCTCCTCGCTCACGGCTTTGAGGATGACGTGGACGTGGGGATGTGGCTCGTCGGTGTGCAGAACCATTGCATACCTGTGCTTCAGCGCGAATTCCTCTCGACAGAAATTACGCACCGCCCCGAGAACCTTGTCCGGCGGAGTTCCGGGAGGCATCGAGAACACCAACTTGTGGACCAACCGTGGCGACTTGCCCGACGTCGGGCCAAGGCCAGCGGTTCGGCGATGTTCGTCGACCTCGAGGTCCCAGTCGGTCAGGATGTCCTCTGCCGCATCCCGACTTCGGACCTTTTGTCCATCGTCGGTCTCGAGTTCGAGTTGGCCTTTGCGGTCGATGTAATCGACGTGCTTGCGGACCGCGGCGAGATCAGTCGCGCCGCGCGACAGCACTTTGACCATGACTTCGGGGCTGCGACCCACGGTCCGGGCAACCTGCGCCATCTCGGCCGGGGACAACCGGACTCGGTGCCCGGGGCCCCTTCGGGCGTGGCTAAATAGATTGAACGCCGGCTCGTTACGGTTTCTCGGCATAGCCCTGCTCCCAGGACCGCAAGTTTGCGGTCAGTAGTGCCCTTACGTGATCCCGGAGCGCTTCGCAGATTCTTAGCATCCCGGTGAGATCGGTTCGGCTCGGGCCGTTCACGGGCTCGGCGCGATTCGCGGCGCGGGCGATCTGGTTGAGGTTGCGGCCTACCACCCCGAGCCCGGCAATGGCTCGCTTGAGGGCGAGCAGTTCCTCCTTAGGGATCGGCGCGAGCGATCGCAGGTGTGCCCGCGTCAGCACCGAGACATAGGTCGCCGGCGCCATGCCGCGCGCCGCAGCACGCTCGCGGAGCAGCATCCGGTCGTCCGGCCGCAGCCGGATCGTGAGGCGAGTCCCGCGCGGTGCCGGTTCGTCAGCCCTTGCCGTCGGCGATGCGTCCGATGGACTGCCGGCCTGGAGCATCAACTCGACGAAGTGTTTGAGCAGTCCGGACTCGGTCAGGTGCTGCTGTTCGGCGAGCGCGCGCAGTCGCGCTTTCGTTTCCGACGAGACCCGAGCGGCGATGAATTGATCGGCGTTCACGGCCAAATTGTTTAACAACAGCAACCGCTTGCCTATCCTGCGTAACGCCTTAAATTAAGCGAAACTCACCCTTGTCAACTTACCCAATCTGTGCAGGTGCCGTGACTAGGACCGCGCCGGAACCCTCGACCCGATCGTGGCGCTTCGAGGCCGCCGGCAAGAAGGCGGGATCGGTTGGCGCAGCAACAGCCGCCCAACACTGCCGCCAGTAGGGGACAATACGCTCCCGCAACACCGTCGGACAGGGATCAGTCAATGCCTGTAATGGCAGGATTGAAATCGACCCTCGCTATGCGAACAAGCCCGCGCGCATACGATCCGTTACTTAACGTCTAGGTCCGTCCCGCCACACGGAGCGGTTGGCGCTGCTACCCGCCGCCCGACTGCCACGGTCACGTCGCGTCCGCCGGCGACGCGGAAAAATCCCTAAGGCGTCCTCCACCTTCGAGTTCCAGTACTCGATATACGTCTCGTAGGCCCGTGCAGAGGTGAGAAAGGCCACATGCTCCGGGCAACGGATTCGGTACGCCCGGATGTTCGGCACACCTTCGCGCCGGGCTTTCGCGACTCGATGATGGCCGTCGATCAAGTTGTATCGGCCGGGAGCAATCTCCGCGAGGATCACGGGACGTGACAGATCTGCAGCGAGGATAGTCAGCTCATTCAGCCGCGCGCCATTGCCCGCGCCGGGAATGTCGTCGAGCGCGACCGACTCGGCACGGAATCCTCCCGCGGTCCCGATATAGGCCAAGAGCCGCGTGATGTTGAACTCGAAGATCCCATTGGCGTAAATCTCATCGTCATCCATGGACTCGCACGCCCGAAAGCAGGGGTCGCGCTGGAGCCGCACCGGCACGGACTCAGGGCAGAGTAGACTCGTCATTCATGTGTTCCCGGAGAATCGCACGATGAGCCCGCGAAGGACCCAGACTCCCAACGCCGAACCGGAGTTTGGTTTATCACCCACCGATCCCGCTATGGAGGGGCGGCGCCCGCGTCTGGCGGCCGCCAGCAAAGAGGACCTTATCGCGCTCCTCGAGCGTCTGGCAAGCAACTCCGAGGAGTTGGCAGCACGGATTGACTACATGACCCGCCCGAGCGCGGCTGCGGCGGCGTTGCAGCGACAAATCAGTGCCATCCGCGGTGGCAAGCGGTTCATCGCCTACGGCGAAAGCTGTCAGGTTGCAGCCGAGATCGGCACGATCGCCGAAGACATCCGCGCGGATATTCTCCCGCGGGATCCAGAGCAGGCGGCGGCGCTCGCGGAGAAGCTCTTCTGCCTCGATCGGGTAATCTTCGAGCGGGCGGACGACTCGAACGGCCACATTGGCGATGAGCTGCGTGCCGCCTGTGTGCTCTGGCTCGATGCGGCCGCGGCGGTACGAGCGACGAAGACCGATAGCGGCAAGGATTGGCCGGCAGTCGTGTACGAGTTTTGCCAATCCAATGACTACGGGATTCGCGAGCCGCTACTCGAGCAGGCGCATCGCCTGTTGCGTGAGGAGGAGCTGCGGGCTCTGGCGGCTCGTTTCGAGAATGACGCGCGACGCACGATGGGTGCGGCGGTCGCCGGCCAAGTCGAGCGCTACCGCGTATTCGGCGCTTCGTGCGCCATGGGACTGGTGGCTGTCGCGCTGCGCGACCCGAAGCTCTACGAGCAATCGATCCTGGTGCATTCGCCGCAGCCGAACAGCCTGCAGGAGAACGACATCGCCAAGCAGTACCTCTCGTGCGGGAATGGTGCCGGTGCGCTGCGCTGGCTCGTTGGACCCTGCGGGGAGAACGCGCGGTCCGAGCGGTTCAATTTGATGGATCGCGCCTATGAGCTGCTGGGCGATCGCGAGCGGCAGATCGAGATCCGGCAGGAGATCTATCACCGGGCACCTGGTGCTCACTCCTATCGAGCGCTGGAAGAGATTTTGCCGGTCGCCGAACGCAGTGCATTTCGCGCACGCGCTTGTCAGGATGCGAAAACCAGTCCGTACGTTGCAACGGCGGCCGAGCTGCTGTTCGCGCTCGAGGAGCCCGCACTCGCCGAGCAGCTCATCGTCGAACGCACCGGCGAGCTGGACGGAAGCAACTATGTACTGCTGACAGCGCTGGTGAAAACGGCCAAGGCCAACGGGCGGCCACTGGCCGCCGTGCTGATCTGGCGGGCTCTCATCGATGCCATACTCTCGCGTGGTTATGCGAAGGCGTATGGACACGCGGCGCGCTACCTTCTCGATCTTCGCGCAGTTAGCGCGAGCATTGATGATTATTGCAGCCACCCATCGCACGAATCGTATGAGGGCGCCTTACGGCTAGCACACGGTCGGAAGGCATGCTTCTGGGGGCGGCTTTGTTCGACCTAGACCCTCGGTTGAGCGCAACAGAGTGTAGCGCGACGTTATGCAGTGCACCGAATTTACACGGAGAAGTCATATGGCCGAGGGCCGATCTGTTCCGACGGTTTTCATTTCCTATTCGCACGACGACACGGAACACAAGCAGTGGGTAATAACCCTTGGCGGCCGACTTCGTGCGAACGGCGTAGACGTGCTGCTCGATGCATATGATTTACGCCCCGGTGACGACGTCCCGAAGTTCATGGAGCGCGGGGTTCGCGATTCGGACCGAGTCCTCATGGTCTGCACTGACCGGTACGTTGCCAAGGCAAATGAGGGTGTCGGAGGAGTCGGCTACGAGGCAATGATCGTTACAGGCGAACTAGTCAAAGATTTGGGAACCTCGAAGTTCATACCGATAATTCGCCAGAAGACAGAGCCATATAAGGTTCCTACTTCAGTAAGCACTCGTGTATACATAAACCTTAGCGAAGGACCCAATGCTGACACCGAATTTGAGCGCCTACTGCAAGAGCTGCACGATGCTCGGCCCCCTAAGCCCGCTTTAGGCACGTACGAGCGTGGCACGACGGCTGCACCACCAACGCCAACCGCAACTCCGTCACCATCAGCCGAATCGAGCGAGGCGTATATCGACCCCGCACTTATCTACGCGCGAGCGCTGCGGGCAGCGCAGACGGACAACCTAACTGAGTGGCGACGGATCATTCGCCGTTCGCGAACCGATATGGTTCCCCGGCTCACGGGGTGGTGGGCAAAATATGCGACCACGGCGCCGCCAGCTCCGGAACTGGCCGAGCAATCCATGGAAGGAGCTAGCGCATTTGCACCGCTAGCAGCGATTGCGCTTGCCGGTGTGGCTTCTGGAAACCCTAGGTTCAAGGATCAAATAGGCTTGATCGAAGACGTACTCAACCCCACGGAGTGGCAACGCTCCGGGTTGAACGTCCGCATTGAGCTGCCGATAACCGGTGCGTTTCTTTATCAAGCACTACACGGCGCGATGTGTCTGCACGTAAGCAATGTTTCAGCGGCGATGAAACTTGCCCGCATGGAGCTACCAATTCCACAGTCTGCCGGTGTGGCGCCTTTATGGCGGCAGCACGGCATGGTCGTTTGGCCTGTCGCGCTTGGACGCGACGCAACCGCGTCGTGGAGGATAATAAGCACGCTGCCGTCCCGGTGGAAATGGGTTGCCGATGTGTTTGGAGATGCTAGTGAGTACCAAACTGGACTTTACGCTTACTACGTTTCTCTGAATGCGCTTGAGTTCGTTGAGCGCCTGGGCCAACACCGATCACCGCTACTGCCGTCAGCAGAGGAGTTTCGACCTGATATTCCGCCAGTTTTTGAAGCCGTGGACGACGACATTAAGCGTCGAGGCTACCGCCTTGTTACGATCGCCGCGGCCGAACTTCGCGCACTGTGGTCCTCATTAGGCGTCAACGAGAATACCGTCCGCGCTCAGTGGGGCACATGGATCTCTTTGCAGCGCACTTTTATCCCTCATTTTTATCCCTTCGCTTCAGACCAACTCGGATTTCAGCGCTTAATCCCGGAAGTCCTAAGCGCCTAACAGTTTCAGAAGATAGAGCCGTGGCTATTGTGTATCGCTTCAACTTGACGTCGCGGTGCGCGCAAGAATTCAATGGACGCCTTGGTCGCTCTCAATCGCGAACTGCTACTCATGAGTGTTACTGACAGTCCCCGGAGTGGGCATCGCCGATGGACTGCTTTAAATCGACAGCCGCCATACGCTCGGATTCATCCTAGGTCTTGGCCTCCTTGCCTCGCTCCACGAGGTTACGCGACCTTCCGCTGCCTCGTATCGCGCGTGCCGCGGGCAATTTTGCGGCTCACTGCACCGAAGATGGCGGCTAGGTTGTCCATGCTCGGATTGCCCTTGGGCGAGAGCATGCGGTGCAGGCTCTTGCTCGGAACGTCCGTCAACTTTGCGAGCTGCTCGAATCCCAACGTCGCATTGACGAGATCGCGCAGAATTGCCCGTGCCGTCTCGGCTTCACCGCTTATGAGCAGCGTCGTCGCCTCATGAAGAAGTTCCTTCGCAAATTTCGGGTCTCGCTCGACCCGAGCTACCACGGTCTTCTTGAAATCTCGCGTCAGCGCCATAACCGTCACCTCTTCGGCCGTTTCGCGTTGGAGTCCGAACGCGCCGCTGTCTTTCTCGCGTTGTATTCCGCTTGAAGGGCCTTGGCCCGTTCGATATCCGCTTGTTGTCGGCGTTTGGTTCCGCCTCCGAACAGCACGATCAGCGAATCGCCATCCTTGGCCAGATAAATTCGATACCCCGGCCCCCAATCGATAACGTATTCGCCAATTCCCGCAAACCACTTCACTTTCGACGTGTTACCGAGTTCCATGCGCAACTTGGCGGTGACCACTTTCGCCGCGGCCTGTGCGTCCAGGCCATTAAACCAGTCTGCGTAAGGGCTCGATCCATCCGGGCGAATATATTCCTCGATCCGGATATGCATAAACGCATGGTAACGTATCGGTTACTTTTAAGCCAGTGGCGGAGCTCGACAGTTACACCCGATTCGCCCGCCCGACAAGGGGGAGTTTCGCTCTAAATTAAGCGAAACTCGGAGCTGCTTTCTCCCTCCGCCCCGTGTACGCTGACCCATACGTGACAACGCGCCCATAAACCACCGGAACCACACTTCGGTAGGTCGACATTGGGTATGACAAGGACGGCGGCCAACCGCGATCGCTCCTCGAGCGCTTCGCAATTCCGCCCGCGTACGCCCCACGATCCCGCGGAGCGCGGATGACATGGCGGCTCGACGCGCGGCCGGCACGGCGCCGGCGGTGCCGGCGTCTGCGGCGACACAATTGCCGCTCGATTTCAGCGTGCGGCCACGCACAGCGCCGCTGCCGTCCGCCCTCTCTTCTCCCGATCCGTCGCCCGACCCGCCACCCGCCGTCATCACCCGCTATCTCACCCGCCGCGAGGCCGCCACCTATGTGCGTTGCAGCCTGCGCTTCCTCGACGGCATGGGCCTGCCCTACATCCGCAAGGGTCGCTGCAAGGTCTACGACCGCATTGATCTCGACGAGCACATGCAGCACGATAAGCGTCGAGGGCGGGCCTGGAAGGAGACTCTATGGCCCGTGAACGTGGACTCTACCGCCGCAAGGATTCGCGGTACTGGTGGATCAACCTCGTTCTCCCGGACGGAC
>Ga0307373_10003454_pt1 | contig 27490 bp, 39 predicted proteins | sample OX2MG_FD_202534 | JGI IMG/M metagenome (GOLD analysis project Ga0307373, IMG submission 202534) | Soil microbial communities from Risofladan, Vaasa, Finland - OX-2 | ecosystem: Environmental > Terrestrial > Soil > Coastal area > Acid sulfate soil | place: Finland: Risofladan, Vaasa | collected... | reverse complement strand
GTCGCCAAGGTGCTCGAGTAACGGACATGGAAAGCCAACGCATCAGGATCCGCCTCAAGGCGTACGACTACCGCCTGATCGACCAGTCGGCGCTCGAAATCGTGGACACGGCCAAGCGTACCGGTGCCGTCGTACGCGGCCCGGTGCCGCTGCCGACGCGCAAGCAGCGCTTCGACCTGCTGCGCTCGCCTCATGTGAACAAAACCTCGCGCGACCAGCTCGAGATTCGCACTCACTTGAGGCTGATGGACATCATCGATCCGACCGACAAGACTGTGGATGCGCTGATGAAGCTGGATCTTCCGGCTGGAGTGGACGTCGAGATCAAAGTGAAGTGAAGTTTTTCGCCGGCGACTTTTTCGCCGGCGCGCGGAATATCCCGGGATTGCCCGGGCATTGATTAACAAAGCCGGCCAATTGCAGCCGGCGCCTCAAGGGATGCAGCGAGCCGCAAGGCTCTTGCCCCTGGAACTGGACGAGGTCAACAATGACGATTGGACTTGTCGGCCGCAAAGTCGGCATGACGCGCATTTTCACCGACGACGGCGACACGCTGCCGGTGACCGTGCTCGACGTGTCGGACAACCGGGTCACGCAGATCAAGACGCCGGAGAAGGACGGCTACGCGGCCGTCCAGGTGGCGTTCGGCAAGCGGCGCGCCAGCCGGGTGAGCAAGCCGCTCGCGGGTCATCTTGCCAAGGCCGCCGTCGAGGCGGGCCATACGCTCCGTGAGTTTCGTGCCGCGGCCAGCGAGCTTGCCGAGCTGAAGGTCGGCGGGAAGATTGGCGTCGAACTGTTCAAGGTCGGGCAGAAGGTGGACGTGTCCGGGGTGACCATCGGCAAGGGCTTCGCCGGGGTGATCAAACGCCACCACTTCTCCTCGAACCGCGCCAGCCACGGCAACTCGCTTTCCCACAACAAGCCGGGCTCGACCGGGCAAGCGCAGGACCCGGGCCGCGTGTTCCCGGGAAAGCGCATGGCCGGTCATCTGGGCGCTGTGCGCCGCACTGTGCAGAACCTTGAGGTGGTGCGCATCGATGCCGAGCGCCAGTTGCTGCTGCTCAGGGGCGCGGTGCCCGGCTCCAAAGGGCGGGATGTGATTGTGCGTCCGGCGGTGAAAGCCTGACGGGGGCGCCATGGAGCTGAAACTGATCAACGACAAGGATGCCGCGAGCACCTTCGACGCACCCGATGCACTGTTCGGGCGCGAGTTCAACGAGTCTCTGGTGCACCAGATCGTGATTGCCTACCAGGCGAATGCGCGCGTCGGCTCGCGCGCCCAGAAGGATCGCGGCGAGGTGAAGCATTCGACCCGCAAGCCCTGGCGGCAGAAGGGCACCGGCCGGGCGCGCGCAGGGATGACTTCGAGCCCGCTATGGCGCGGCGGCGGCAAGACCTTCCCGAGCTCGCCGGACGAGAACTTCACGCACAAGGTCAATCGCAAGATGTATCGCGCCGGTATGGCGTCGATTCTGTCGCAGCTGGCGCGCGAAGACCGCATCCGCGTGATCGATGACTTTATTCTGGATGCGCCCAAGACCAAGCTTCTCGCGCAGAAGGTCAAGTCGATGGGCTTCGAGGGCGTCCTGGTGATCACCGACGAGCTCGATCAGAATTTGGCGCTTTCCTCGCGCAACCTGCCGCACGTGGAGGTGATCACCGCTCGCCAAGCGGACCCGGTGTCGCTGGTCCGCTTCCCGAACATCCTGCTCACGAAGAAGGCGGTCGCGAAGCTCGAGGAGATGCTCAAATGACCGCGACCAGGAAATACAACCCGGAGCGGCTGATGAATGTCGTGCTCGCACCGGTCGTGTCTGAAAAGAGCACGATGGTTGCGGACCGCGATCGCCAGTACGTGTTTCGCGTCGCCGACGACGCGACCAAACTCGAGATCAAGGCAGCCGTCGAGCTGCTGTTCAAGACTAAGGTCGCTTCGGTGAACGTCAGCAACGTGAAGGGCAAGGAGAAGCGCACGGGGCGCTTCGTCGGCCGCCGGCGCAGCTGGAAGAAGGCATACGTTTGCCTCGCACCGGGGCAGGAAATCAGCTTTGCGGCGACGGAATGAAGAACCACGCTGCGTGTCAGCCCAGAAACCGCCGTCGTTGCAACGCGTAACGTCACAAAAGGCTCACCACGATGCCACTCGTTAAAGTAAAGCCGACATCACCGGGGCGGCGCGCGCTTGTCAAGGTCGTGACCCCGGGGCTGCACAAGGGCGAACCACACTGGCCGCTGATCGAGCGGCAGTCGAAGACTACCGGGCGCAACAACCATGGCCGCATCACGATGCGGCACAAAGGCGGCGGGCACAAGCAGCATTACCGCACGGTCGATTTCAGGCGCGAGAAGGACGGCGTGGCCGCCACGGTTGAGCGGCTCGAGTACGACCCGAACCGCAGTGCCCACCTTGCGCTGCTGCTGTACGTGGATGGCGAGCGCCGCTATATCATCGCGCCGAAGGGCATTACCCCCGGCGTGCAGCTGGTGTCCGGTGCCGAGGCGCCGATCAAGGCCGGCAACACGCTCCCGCTGCGCAACATCCCGGTTGGCACCACCGTGCACTGCGTCGAAATGCTGCCGAGCAAGGGTGCGCAGCTAGCACGTTCCGCCGGCGCTTCGGTGCAACTGCTCGCGCGCGAGGGCTCGTACGCGCAGCTGCGCATGCGCTCGGGCGAGATCCGGAAGGTTCACGTCGACTGCCGCGCGACGATCGGCGAAGTGGGCAACGAGGAGCACAACCTGGAGTCGATCGGCAAGGCCGGGCGCAAGCGCTGGCGCGGCGTGCGGCCGACGGTGCGTGGCGTGGCGATGAACCCGATCGACCACCCGCACGGCGGCGGCGAGGGGCGCACCGCGGCGGCGCAGCCCCCGGTTTCCCCGTGGGGCGTTCAGACCAAGGGTTTCAAGACCCGGCGCAACAAGCGCACGCAGGCGATGATCGTCCGCGCGCGGCGCAAGGCATAAGCGAGGCGTAGCGATGGCTCGTTCAATCAAGAAGGGTCCGTTCGTGGACCATCACCTTATGAAGAAGGTCACGACCGCGCGCGACGCGGGCGACCGGCGACCGATCAAAACCTGGTCGCGGCGCTCTACTATCGTGCCGGACTTCGTCGGCTTGACCCTCGCGGTCCACAACGGCAAGCAGCACGTGCCGGTGTACGTGACCGAAAACATGGTCGGGCACAAGCTCGGCGAATTCGCCCTGACGCGCCAGTTCAAGGGCCACTCCGCGGACCGAAAGACCGCACCTCCGACGGTGCCTGCGGCGGCATCGGCGAAGAAGTAGGGAGCCCATGATGGAAACCAGAGCGGTTCTTCGCAGCGCGCGGCTTTCCGCGCAGAAATGCCGGCTTGTCGCGGACTTGATCCGGGGCGAGCCCGTAGACAAGGCGCTCAGCATCCTCAGCTTTACGCCGAAGAAGGGCGCTGCGGTCATCAGGAAGTTGCTTGAGTCGGCGATCGCCAATGCCGAGCACAACGATGGAGCCGACATCGATACGCTGACCGTGAAGCGCATTTACATCGACCGCGGAGCGTTCCAGAGGCGCTTCCAGGCGCGCGCCAAAGGTCGCGGCAATCGAATTCTGAAGCATACCTGCCACATCTACATTACGGTCGGGGACTAGGAAGAACCACGATGCGTTGCGGCGAGAACAGAAATACCATGCGCTGCGGCGAAACGGCCCGCGCCGAAACGGGAAACGTCTGAAAAGGCAACTTATGGGACAAAAGATCAATCCGATCGGCTTCCGGCTCGCGGTCAATCGCAACTGGAGCTCGCGCTGGTACGCCAGCAACCGCACCTTCGCGCCGATGCTCGCTGACGACATCAAGGTGCGTGCGTACCTGAAGAAGAAGCTGTCGCACGCTTCGGTCGGGCGCGTAGTGATCGAGCGGCCAGCCAAGGATGCGCGCATCACGATCTACTCGGCACGCCCCGGGGTGGTGATCGGCAAGAAGGGCGAGGAGATCGAGGCCCTGAAGGTGGAGCTCAGGCGGCTTATGGGCGTGCAACAGGTTCACGTGAGCATCGAGGAGATCCGCAAACCGGAGATCGATGCGCAACTCATCGCGGACTCGATCGCGCAGCAGCTCGAGAAGCGCATCATGTTCAGGCGGGCGATGAAGCGCGCGATGCAAAACGCAATGCGTCTTGGTGCGCAAGGCATCAAGATCATGAGCTCCGGTCGCCTGAACGGGATCGAGATCGCGCGCACAGAGTGGTACCGCGAAGGTCGCGTACCACTGCATACGCTGCGCGCCGATATCGACTATGGTTTCGGCGAGGCAAAAACGACCTACGGCGTGATCGGGATCAAGGTCTGGGTCTACAAGGGCGACGTGATGCCGAAGACGGAGACCCCGGCGGCGCTGGGCACCGTGCTGGTGATCCCGGCGGAGGAGCCGGCGCCGGCGAAAAGGGCGAAGAAGCCCGCGCCGAAGGCGGCTCCGAGACGGGCGCCCGCGAAGGACAAGACCGAGGCTGAGGCTGAGGCGAAGAAGCCGGTGCGTGCCCGAGCAGCGAAGAAGGAAGAAGGTGACGCAGCCGCGAAACCCAAGACCACGGTCAAGCGCACGCGCAAGCCGGCGGCCAAGGAAGGCGAGACCGGCGGCGAGGAAGGTAACAAGGAGTAAGCGATGCTTCAGCCAGCACGCACCAAGTACCGCAAGCAGCAAAAGGGACGCAACACGGGGGTAGCCACGCGCGGCGCCAAGGTCTCGTTCGGCGAGTACGGTCTCAAGGCGCTCAGCCGGGGGCGACTCACCGCACGCCAGATCGAGGCTGCGCGCCGCGCCATGTCGCGTCACATCAAGCGCGGAGGGCGCATCTGGATCCGGGTGTTTCCGGACAAGCCGATTTCGCAGAAGCCGGCCGAAGTCCGCATGGGCAATGGCAAGGGCAACCCGGAGTACTTCGTGGCCGAGATCCAGCCGGGCAAGGTTCTGTACGAGATGGACGGCGTGACGGAGCCGCTGGCGCGCGAGGCGTTCGCCGTGGCGGCGGCGAAGTTGCCGTTCAAGACCGCGTTCGTCCACCGTATGCTGGGGTAACGCCATGAGAGTGAGCGAACTACGCGCCAAGAGCGGTGACGAGCTACACAAGGAATTGAACGATCTGCTGCGCGCCCAGTTCGGCCTGCGCATGCAGCTCGCGACACAGCAGCTCTCCAATACGAGCCAGATGAAGAAGGTGCGTCGCGACATCGCGCGGGTGCGCACCTTGCTGAGGGAGAAGGCGGCCAAATGACCGAGCAACAGGCGACAGCCATGCAACCGGCAAAAAACCAGCGCACGCTGGTCGGCCGCGTGGTGAGCGACAAGATGCAGAAGACGGTGACGGTGCTGGTCGAGCGTAGGGTCAAGCACCCGGTGATCGGCAAGACTATGACCCGCTCGAAGAAATATCATGCGCACGTGGATGCCGGCGACTTCGCGCTGGGCGACCTGGTCGAGATCGCCGAGTGCCGGCCGATCTCGCGTACCAAGTCGTGGCGGGTGACCCGATTGGTCGAGAAGTCAAAGGGCCTCTGATACGACTGCGCTGCGTGTAATACCTTGCCCTGTGGCGGGGGAGCAGGTTAAAATGTGCGGCTTTTCCGCTCTTAGCGCATGCTGGCGCCAGGGGCGACGACCCGGACGGGGTCCAAAACTGGCCGCGCGGGCTCCGGCTCGCACGGAAGAAGTTGGATGGAGAACAAGCAATGATCCAGATGCAGTCCATATTGGACGTCGCCGACAACACCGGCGCGCGCGCCGTCATGTGCATCAAGGTGCTTGGCGGCTCGAAGCGCCGCTATGCCTCGATCGGTGATGTCATCAAGGTAAGCGTCAAGGACGCGGCACCGCGCGGCCGTGTGAAGAAGGGCGAGATCTACCACGCGGTCGTAGTGCGTACCGCGAAAGGCGTGCGCCGTGCGGACGGTTCGCTCATCAAGTTCGACTCGAACGCTGCGGTTCTGCTGTCGGCGAAATTCGAGCCGATCGGAACGCGCATCTTCGGTCCGGTGACGCGCGAGCTGCGCACCGAGCGCTTCATGAAGATCGTGTCGCTCGCGCCCGAAGTCCTGTAACCGGGCGCACCGAGGAGATCTACCATGTTACGTATTCGCAAGGGCGACGATGTGATCGTCGTCGCGGGCCGCGACAAGGGCAAGCGCGGCACCGTGCTGCGTCGCATCGACGACGAGCATGTGGTCGTCGAGGGCGTGAACCGCGTCAAGAAGCACCAGCGCCCCAATCCCATGAAGGGGCTCACCGGAGGCATCGTCGACAAGGACATGCCGATCCACGTCTCCAACGTGGCGCTGTTCAATCCCGGCACGCAGAAGGCCGACCGCGTCGGCTTCAAGGTGCTGGAGGACGGACGCAAGGTGCGGGTGTTCAAGGCGAACGGCGAGCAGGTCGACGCATAGGGATAGTGACGATGGCAAAGGCAGCAGCAACGCAAAAGGACCAAGCTGGCGCCAGCGTACCGCCGGCCCGCTTGCAGCTCTTCTACCGCGACGGGGTAGTACCCGAACTGATGAAGAAGTTCGGTTACAAGTCCGTGATGCAGGTACCGCGCATCGAGAAGATCACCCTGAACATGGGGGTCGGCGAGGCGACCGGCGACAAGAAGGTGCTCGACAACGCGGTGGGCGACATGCTCAAGATCGCCGGCCAGAAGCCGGTCATGACGAAGGCGCGCAAATCGATTGCCAGCTTCAAGCTCCGGGCGGGGTTCCCGATCGGTTGCATGGTGACCCTGCGCGGTGCCCGTATGTATGAGTTCCTGGATCGCCTGGTCAACATCGCGATTCCGCGCATCCGCGATTTCCGCGGGATCTCGAGCCGCGCCTTCGACGGGCGTGGCAACTACAGCCTGGGAGTCAAGGAGCAGATCATTTTCCCGGAGATCGAGTACGACAAGATTGACGCGCTCCGGGGCCTGAATGTCAGCATCATCACTACGGCGAAGACGGACGATGAGGCGCGCGCGTTGCTCGCCGCTTTCCGTTTCCCATTTAAGAGCTGAGGATTGATATGGCGAAGCTCGCACTCAAGAATCGCGATCTGAAGCGCCGCAAGACGGTGGCCAAGTTCAAGGCCAGGCGCCAGGCGCTTCTCGAGGTCCTGGGCAGTGCCCAGACCGCCGACGAAGACAAAGACGCCGCGCGCGAGAAGCTGCAGAAGCTACCGCGCAACGCCTCGCCGACGCGCCTGCGCAACCGCTGCGCGATGACCGGACGTCCGCGCGGCGTGTATCGCAAGTTCGGGCTCGGCCGCAACAAGCTGCGCGAGCTTGCGCTGCGCGGCGAGGTGCCCGGCGTGATCAAGGCCAGCTGGTAAGGAGAGCCCTATGAGCATGAGCGATCCGATCGCGGACATGCTGACCCGCATCCGCAACGCCCAGATGGTGGGCCGTACCGAAGTAAGTGTGCCCTGCTCGAAGCTCAAGATATCCATCGCTAAGGTGCTGAAGGATGAGGGCTACATCGAGGAATTCCAGGTGCGCGAGGGCGGCGTACAGAAGGAGCTGCGTATCGGGCTGAAGTACTACGCCGGTCGCCCGGTGATTGAGCGCATCGAGCGGGTGTCGAAACCGGGGTTGCGCGTGTACAAGGGGCAGCACGAGGTCCCGCGGGTGATGAACGGGCTGGGGGTCGCGATTCTGTCGACCTCGCGCGGCGTCATGACCGATCGCAAGGCGCGCGCCGACGGCATCGGCGGCGAAGTGCTGTGCATCGTGGCGTAAGGAGCGAAGCATGTCACGCATCGCCAAGAACCCGATTCCACTGCCGAGGGGCGTCGAAGTAACGATCGACGGCGCTACCGTCTCGGTCAAGGGACCGCTCGGAGTGGTCGCGCGTCCAATGGACCCGAACGTCGCGGTTGCGAAGGAGGGCGATCGGCTGGATTGCGCGGCACTCGGCAACTCGCGCCAGGCGCACGCCATGTCCGGCACCATGCGCGCGCTGTTGGCCAACATGGTCACCGGCGTGACCAAGGGCTTCGAACGCAGGCTCTCGCTGGTCGGCGTGGGCTACCGCGCACAGGCGCAGGGCGACAAGCTCAACCTGTCACTAGGCTTCTCGCACCCGGTGGTGCACCAGATGCCCAAGGGCATCAAGGTGGCGACCCCCTCCCAGACGGAGATCGTGATTTCCGGTATCGACCGGCAACTCGTGGGTCAGATCGCGGCCGAGATCCGCGACTGCAGGCCGCCTGAGCCGTACAAGGGCAAGGGCGTGCGCTACCTCAACGAGGTCATCGTCCTCAAAGAGACGAAGAAGAAGTAACGGAGAGCGGCTATGTTCGAGAAAAATACTGCCCGGTTGCGCCGGGCGCGGCAGACGCGGCTCAAGATCCGGGAGCTCGACGTCGTGCGGCTCACCGTGCACCGTACGAACTGCCACATCTACGCGCAGATCAATTCGGCCTCCGGGGACAAGGTGCTGGCGGTGGCCTCGACGGTGGAGAAGGAAGTGCGCGCGCAGTTGAAAAGCGGCAGCAATGTGAAGGCCGCCGAGATCGTCGGGCAAAGGATCGCGGCGAAGGCGAAGAGCGTCGGCATCGAGAAGGTCGCGTTTGACCGTGCCGGCTACAAATATCACGGCCGGGTGAAGGCGCTAGCGGAAGCCGCGCGCGCCGGCGGCCTCAAGTTCTGACCCCGGGGTAACCGTATGGCCAAGATTCAACCCAGAATGCAGACCGAGGATCGCTCCGACGGTTTGCGCGAGAAGATGGTAGCGATCAACCGCGTCACCAAGGTTGTGAAGGGTGGTCGCGTGCTCGGTTTCGCGGCACTTACCGTAGTGGGCGACGGCGACGGCAGCATCGGCATGGGCAAGGGCAAGGCGCGCGAGGTTCCGGTCGCAGTTCAGAAAGCGATGGAGGAGGCGCGCCGCAAGATGTTCAAGGTCAGCCTCAAGAACGGCACTTTGCACCACACGGTGACCGGCCGTCATGGCGCGGCGGTCGTGCTGATGCAGCCTGCGCATGACGGTACCGGAATCATCGCGGGCGGTCCGATGCGCGCCGTGTTCGAGGTGATGGGCGTTACCAACATACTCGCAAAGTGCTTCGGCTCGACCAACCCGTACAACGTGGTACGCGCGACTTTGCAGGGCCTGCAGTCGATGAACACTCCGGCCGAGGTCGCGGCGAAGCGCGGCAAGAAGGTCGAGGAAATCCTGTCCTGAGTCGAGCCATGGCGGACAATAAAATCAAAGTGAAACTGGTGAAAGGCCTCGCCGGTACGCGAGCGGACCATCGCGCGACGGTGCGTGGGCTCGGGCTGAGGCACCTGAACCATACGGTGGAGCTGACCGACACTCCGGAGGTGCGCGGCATGCTCAATAAGGTCTATTACCTAGTTCAGCTGGTGAAGTGACGGCGGAGGATCCAATGCGCCTCAACGATATCAAGCCCGGGTCGGGCTCCAAGCAGACACGTCACCGCGTCGGCCGCGGCGTCGGCTCCGGGTGGGGCAAGACGGCTGGACGCGGACACAAGGGTCAGAGGGCCCGCGCCGGCGGATACCACAAGGTGGGATTCGAGGGCGGTCAGATGCCGCTGCATCGGCGCTTGCCGAAGCGCGGTTTCACCTCGCCGACGCGCGACGCGTACGCGGAAGTGCGCACCGCCGAGATCGAGAGGATGAAAACCACGGAAATCGACCTCGCGGCACTCAAGGCCGAAGGCGTGGTGCCGCGCGACGCGCTGACGGCGAAGGTGATCCTATCCGGCAAGCTCTCGCGCAAGGTGACGCTGAAGGGTATCAAGGCGTCCAAAGGCGCCCGCGCCGCAATCGAGGCGGCGGGTGGCAAGCTCGAGGAGGCGCAAGGCGCCGCCTGAGCGCCTCGGCAAGAGGAACGAGCACGTGGCCACCCTTCCCAACATCGGCAAGTCGGGCCGCTACGGCGACCTGAAACGGCGCATTCTGTTCCTGCTGGGCGCCCTCGTGGTGTTCCGCGTTGGCGCGCACATTCCGGTGCCCGGAATCGACCCGACGGTGCTTGCCGATCTGTTCAAGAGCCAGCAGGGTGGCATCCTGGGCATGTTTAACATGTTCTCGGGCGGCGCGTTGGCGCGCTTCACGATCTTCGCGCTCGGCATCATGCCGTACATTTCCGCCTCGATCATCGTGCAGCTGATGACGTCCGTGAGCCCGCAGCTCGACCAGTTGCGCAAGGAGGGCGAGTCGGGGCGGCGCAAGATCACGCAGTACACGCGCTACGCCACGGTTTTCCTGGCACTGTTCCAGGCCACCGGGATCTCGATCGCGCTCGAGTCCCAGCACGGGCTGGTGCTCGACCCCGGTCTGGTGTTCCGAGTCACTACCGTGACGACCTTGGTGACAGGGACCATGTTTCTGATGTGGCTCGGCGAGCAGATTACGGAACGTGGGCTGGGCAACGGCATTTCGATCATTATTTTCGCGGGCATCGCGGCCGGGCTGCCGCACGCGATTGCCGGCACGCTCGAGCTCGTGCGCACCGGTGCCATGCATCCGCTCACGGCGCTGCTGATTGCCGTGGCCGTGGTGCTGGTCACCTCGTTCGTGTGCTTCGTCGAGCGCGGCCAGAGAAAAATCCTGGTCAACTACGCCAAGCGCCAAGTGGGCAATCGCGTCTACGGCGGCCAGAGCTCGCACCTGCCTTTCAAGCTGAATATGTCGGGCGTGATTCCACCGATTTTCGCGAGCTCGCTGATCCTGTTTCCCGCGACGGTGCTGGGCTGGTTCGGCTCTGCCGAAGGCATGTTCTGGCTGCGTGACATCGCCTCGACGCTGACGCCCGGACAGCCGATCTACGTGCTGCTGTATTCGGCGATGATCGTGTTCTTCTGCTTCTTCTACACGGCGCTGCAGTACAGCCCGAAGGAGACGGCCGACAACCTGAAGAAATCGGGCGCGTTCGTGCCCGGCATCCGGCCGGGGGATCAAACCGCGCGCTACCTCGGGAAAATCCTGACCCGCCTCACGCTCGGCGGGGCGGTCTACGTGACGCTCGTTTGCCTGTTGCCGGAGTTCCTCATCCTGAAGTGGAACGTGCCGTTCTATTTCGGCGGCACCTCGCTGCTGATCATCGTGGTGGTCACGATGGACTTCATGTCCCAGGTTCAGGCCTACATCATGACGCACCAGTACGAGAGCCTGCTCAAGAAGGCGAATTTCAGTGGTGGCTTTCCGGTGCGCTGAGAAGATGCGCATGCACTACATCCGCATATTGCGCGGCGACAATGTAACAGTGGGGCTCACGCCGTACGACTTGACGCGCGGTCGCGTCGTATTCCGGGCCAAGTAGGGGTCCGGAGGCGCGGGTCGGCACGCGAAGCGAAGGAGAAGCAAGCATGAAAGTGATGGCCTCGGTCAAGAAAATGTGCCGCAAGTGCAAGATCGTCCGGCGCAAGCGCGTGGTGCGGGTCATTTGCTCCGACCCCCGCCACAAGCAGCGTCAGGGATGATGCAACATCTTGAACAAGCAAGAGTTTCAGGGTAAAATTTACGGTTTTACCTTTTTGGCCCAACCTCTGGACTAGCACATGGCACGTATTGCGGGCATCAACATTCCCAACCACCAGCACGCCGAGATCGCGCTGACCGCGATCTATGGCATCGGTCGCGCGCGGGCGCAGGCGATCTGCGCCGCCGCCGGGGTGGAGCGCACGCGCAAGATCAAGGATCTCACCGACGCCGAACTTGATCGTCTGCGCGAGCAGTTGGGCAGGGTCGCAGTCGAGGGCGACCTGCGGCGCGAGGTTTCGATGTCGATCAAGCGGCTGATGGACCTCGGTTGCTACCGCGGCGTGCGCCACCGCAAGGGTCTGCCGGTGCGCGGCCAGCGCACGCGCACCAACGCGCGCACGCGCAAGGGGCCGCGCAAGGCCGCGGTGAAGTTGACCTCCCAGGCTGGCAAGGCCTGACCCGATTAGCTAAGGACGCACATGGCAAGCAAGACTTCTCCTTCCCAGCAGCAATTGCAGCAGACGGCGGCGGCGCGCGCCCGTAAAAAGGTCAAGAAGAACGTGGCCGAGGGAATCGCCCACGTTCACGCCTCGTTCAACAACACCATCGTCACCATCACCGACCGTCAGGGCAATACGCTCGCCTGGGCTACCTCGGGCAACGCGGGCTTCAAGGGTTCGCGCAAGTCCACGCCGTTCGCGGCGCAGGTGGCCGCGGAGCGCGCTGGCCGCGTCGCGCAGGAATACGGCGTGAAGAATATCGAAGTGCGCATCAAGGGCCCCGGCCCGGGGCGCGAGTCTGCGGTGCGCGCGTTGAATTCAATCGGGCTCAAGATCGGCAGCATCTCCGATGTGACGCCCGTTCCGCACAACGGCTGCCGCGCGCCCAAGCGGCGCCGCGTGTAAGGAGACGCCATGGCCAGGAACCTGGACGCCAAGTGCCGCCAATGCCGGCGGGAAGGGGAAAAGCTTTTCCTCAAGGGCGAGAAATGCTTCACCGACAAGTGCGCGATAGAGCGCCGCAGCTACGCACCCGGCCAGCACGGGCAGAAGAGCGGCACGCGCCTGTCGGACTATGGCAAGCAGCTGCGCGAGAAGCAGAAGCTGCGCAGGATCTACGGCGTGCTCGAGAGCCAATTCCGCAAGACCTACGCCGAAGCCGCGCGCTCCAAGGGCGTGACCGGCGAGCGGCTGCTGCAGCTGCTCGAAACGCGCCTGGACAATGTGATCTACCGCATGGGCTTCGGCGCCTCGCGCACCGAGGCGCGCCAGGTCGTGCGCCACAACGGCATCCTGGTGAACGGTAAACGCGTCAATATTCCTTCCTACCAGGTCCGCCCCGGGGACGTGGTCGAGGTAACCGACAAGGCGAAGGCCCACCTGCGCGTGAAAGCCGCCGCCGAGGCCGCCGAATCGCGCGGCGTGCCGGAGTGGATGGAGGTCGACGCCAAGGCGCTCAAGGGTACCTTCAAGTCGCTGCCCGCGCGCGCAGACCTGCCCTCCACGATTAACGAAAGCCTGGTCATCGAGCTTTACTCGAAGTGACCGTGCGCTTCGCCGCAACGCTCTAAGGACGAAAAATGCCGCAGACTGGATTTCTCAAGCCGCGCATCGTCGACGTACAGAATCTGTCTCCGTACCACGCCAAGGTGACGATGGAGCCGTTCGAGCGGGGCTACGGCCACACGCTCGGCAACGCGCTGCGTCGTGTGCTGCTCTCCTCGATGCCCGGGTATGCGCCTACCGAGGTGCAGATCGCAGGCGTGGTGCATGAGTATTCGACGCTCGACGGCGTGCGCGAGGATATCGTCGATATCCTGCTCAACCTCAAGGGGGTGGTGTTCCGTCTACACAACCGCCAGGACGCGATCCTGACGCTCAAGAAAAAGGGCGACGAGGGCGCGGTGACCGCCGGGGACATCGAGGCTTCGCACGACGTCGAGATCGTCAATCCCGAGCACGTGATCGCGCATCTGGCGGCCGGCGGCAAGCTCGAGGTGCAGATCAAGATCGAGTCCGGTCGGGGCTACGTGCCGGGCAACATGCGCTTCCTGCCCGAGGAAACCAAGGGCATCGGCCGCGTCGTGCTGGACGCCTCGTTCAGCCCCGTGCGCCGCGTCTCGTACTCGGTGGAATCGGCGCGCGTCGAGCAGCGCACCGACCTCGACAAGCTGATCATTGACATCGAGACCAACGGCGCGATCGAGCCGGAGGAGGCGATTCGCTATGCGGCGCGCATTCTGGTTGACCAGTTGTCGGTGTTCGCGCAGCTGGAAGGAACCACCCTCCCTACCGAGCAGCCGAAGTCGCCGTCGGTCGATCCGCTCCTGCTGCGCCCGGTGGACGACCTCGAGCTCACGGTGCGCTCGGCCAACTGCCTGAAGGCGGAGAACATCTACTACATCGGCGACCTGATCCAGCGCACCGAGACGGAGTTGCTCAAGACCCCGAACCTCGGGCGCAAGTCGCTCAACGAGATCAAAGAAGTGCTCGCCTCTCGCGGGCTGACGCTGGGCATGAAGCTCGAGAACTGGCCGCCCGCCGAGCTCGAGCATCAACGCAGCTGAGCTGCGCCGGAGATAAGGACAACAAGCCATGCGTCACGGTCACGGTCTGCGCAAACTCAACCGCACCTCGAGCCACCGGCTCGCGATGTTCCGCAACATGACGGTGTCACTCTTGCGCCACGAGCAGATCACGACCACGCTGCCCAAGGCGAAGGAGCTGCGCCGCATCGTCGAGCCCGTGATCACGCTCGGCAAGCATCCCAGCCTCGCCAACCGCCGGCTTGCCTTCAACCGGCTGCGCGACCGTGACTTGGTCGGTAAGCTGTTCGGGGAGCTGGGGCCGCGCTACGCGAAGCGCAACGGCGGCTACCTGCGCATCCTGAAGAGCGGCTTTCGCAAGGGAGACAACGCGCCGCTGGCGCTGGTGACTCTGCTCGATCGACCCGAACAGCTGGAGAGTACTAAGGAGCAGAAGAAGGCCGCGTAGGCGCCGGGCGATGCGCACGGAAAAAGGCCGGGCACTTCCCGGCCTTTTTGTTTTCATGGGCTAGGGACCAGGATGCGCGATCGCGCGATGCGCTCGGCCAATAAGCTGCGCCTGTGGCTGCGTCAGCTCGGGCCGGGCCTGGTCACCGGTGCGGCGGACGACGACCCGAGCGGCATCGCGACCTATTCCCAGGCCGGGGCGCAGTTCGGTTTCAACGTGCTCTGGAGCGTGGTGGTCACCTATCCCCTGATGGTGGGGATCCAGATGATCAGCGCGCGAATCGGTGCTGTGACCGGGCAGGGGGTCGCGGCGAATATCCGGCGGCTGTACCCGCGCTGGGTGCTGCATCCGCTCGTGGTGCTGGTGTTGATCGCCAACACGATCAACATCGCGGCGGACCTCGGCGCCATGGGCGAGGCCCTGCAGCTTCTGGTCGGGGGGCCGCGCCACGGTCAGACACTGCTGTTCGGCCTCGCGTCGGTGCTGCTGCAAATCTACATGCCGTATCCGCGCTATGCCCCATTTCTCAAGTGGCTGGTGCTTGCCCTGTTCGCGTACGTGGCGACCGTGTTCGTGGTCCACGTCCCCTGGGGCGAGGTCCTCGCCGGCACCCTTTGGCCATCGCTGCACTTCGAGCGCGCCTACATCTTCGCGGTGGTGGCGGTATTCGGAACGACCATCAGCCCCTATCTGTTCTTCTGGCAGGCGGCGCAGGAGATCGAGGAGCAGCGCGTGGCCGGGTTTCCCGGCCCGCTCGCCTCGGAGCGGGCACGCGCGGAGCTGCAGCGCATCAAGGTCGACACCTACCTGGGAATGGGGTTCTCAAACCTGGTGGCGTTCTTCATCGTGCTCACCACCGCGGTCACGCTGCATCGCGCCGGCATTACCGACATCCAGACATCCACCCAGGCGGCGCAGGCGCTGCGGCCGCTGGCGGGGGAGTTCGCCTTCGCGCTGTTCGCTGCCGGTATCATCGGAACCGGAATGCTGGCCGTACCGGTTTTGGCCGGCTCGGCCGCGTATGCGGTCGCCGAGTCCTTCGATTGGCGTGCCGGGCTTTGGTACAAGCCGATGGAAGCGAGGGGCTTTTACTTCATCATCCTGGTGGCGACGCTGATCGGGGCGGCGATCGACTTCAGTCCGATCGATCCGATCAAGGCGCTGTACTGGGCGGCCGTGATCAATGCCATCGTCGCGCTTCCGATCATGGCGGTGATGATGCTGCTCGCCGCGCGTTCGGAGGCGATGGGTTCGCACGTGTTGAGCCGGCGGTTGAAGGTGCTGGGCTGGGTGGCCACCGCCGTGATGGGGTTGGCGGTCGCGCTGCTGGTGTACACCTCGGTCGCCTGAGCGCACAAGGCTGGCAGCGGCGTATGCCGATCGTGCTGTACTCGGATTTCGGCGCCGGGGACCTGTACGTGGGTCAGGTGAAGGCCGTGCTCGCCGAACGGGCACCGCGCGTACGCGTGTTCGATGCGCTGCACGATGCTCCGGCGTTCCGCATCGAGACAAATGCGCATCTGCTGGCCGCGCTCGCACCGCGCTACCCTAGGGGCAGCGTGTTCCTGGCGATCGTCGATCCGGGGGTCGGCGGTTCCCGCGGCGCGATCGTAGTGGGCGCGAACGGGCGCACCTTCGTCGGCCCCGACAACGGCCTGCTGGCCGTCCTGTGGGGACGGGCGAGCAGGCCGCGCTGCCGCAGCATTCGCTGGCGGCCGGCGCAGCTCGGGAATTCGTTCCACGGCCGCGACCTCTTTGCTCCGGTTGCCGCCGCCCTTGCGGCCGGGCGCGTGCCGCGCGGCTGGTTGGCGCCGCAAGCCGCTCCGGAGATACTTCTCGGCGCGGGCGAGCTTGCACGGGTCGTGTACGTGGACCACTATGGAAATGCCGTGACCGGCCTGCGCGCCGCCGCCATGCCGCGGGAGGCGAGCCTGCGCGCAGGCGCGCGGCTGCTGCCTCACGCGCGCACCTTTGGCGAGGTGCGGCCGGGCGAGCCCTTCTGGTATGAAAACAGTCTGGGGCTGGTGGAGATCGCCGCCAATCGCGCGAGCGCCGCGCGCCTGCTCCGGCTGCGCGTGGGCAGTCCGGTCGCCGTGCTCCGGAACCGAGCTAAAGCAGGAGGATCGCGCGGTAATCGTTGACGTTGGTGCGCGTCGGGCCGGTGACCACGAGATCGCCGAGCGCGGCAAAGAATCGGTAGCTGTCGTTGGCTGCCAGGAGCTGCTTCGCCTTGAGTCCCCGAGCGCGCGCCCGCGCCAGCGTGTCCGGCGCCAGCAGCGCTCCAGCGTTGTCCTCCGACCCGTCGATGCCGTCGGTATCCGCCGCAATGGCATGCACGTCGGCGAGGCCGTCGAGCTCGAGCGCCAGGGCGAGCAGGAATTCCGCGCAGCGCCCGCCGTGACCGTTCGGTGAGCGCACGGTCACTGTGCACTCGCCGCCTGAGATCAACGCCACCGGGGGCGTGAACGGTCGGCGATAGCGCCGAATCTCGCGCACCAGCGCCGCCATCACCTTCGCGACTTCTCGCGCCTCGCCGGTGACCGAATCGCCGAGGATTGCAGGCTCGACGCCAGCACGGCGAAGTGTCTCCGCGCCTGCCTCGAGCGCGCAGTGCGCCGTGGCGACCACGCGGTTTTCGACGCGCGTGAAAACGGGGTCGCCGGGCTTGGGGGTCTCCGGCAGTTCGCCGCGCGCGCCCGCTTCGAGCCGCGAGTGCACCGCGGCCGGCGGCGTGAGCCCGTAGCCGGCCAGGACCTCGAGCGCGTCGCGGTAGGTCGTGGGGTCGGGGGCGCAGGGGCCCGAGGCGATGTGCGTCGGGTCGTCGCCGGTCACATCCGAGATGATGAGCGCGAGCGTCGGTGCGCGGCACGCGGCCGCCAGCCGGCCTCCCTGGATCGCCGAGAGATGCTTGCGCACGGTATTGATTTCCTGGATCGCTGCTCCGCAGTTCAGCAGCTGGGCGGTGACGGCCTTCAGCTCCGCGATCGCGAGGCCCTCGGCCGGAAGGTTGAGCAGCGCCGAGCCGCCGCCCGAGAGCAGCGCGAGCAGCAGGTCGTCCGGACCGAGCGCCCGCACGCGTTGCAGGACCTCGCGCGCGGCCGTCTCGCCGGCCGCATCCGGAATCGGATGCCCGGCCTCGACGACGCGGATGCGGCTCGACGGCAGCCCGTGCGCGTAGCGCGTGATGACGAGGCCCTCGAGCGGGGCGTCCTTCGGCCAGCCCCGTTCCACCGCGGAGGCCATCGCTGCCGCCGCTTTGCCCGCGCCGACCACGAGCGTGCGTCCGCGCGGGGCAGCCGGGAGCTGCGCGGCCAGGATCGTGAGCGGGTCAGCCGCAGCGACCGCGGCGCGGAAGCTGTTCTGCAGGAGTTCGCGCATGGCGCGCAGTGTACCGCTCGTGCGGCCGCGGGGCTTCGCAAGCGGGCGAAGCGCCTTAGCCGAAGCTTTCCTTCGCGGCGTCGCGGCCGAGGGCGTACAGCTTGGGATAGAAGCTGCGGAAAGCGGCTTGGATCTCGGCGGCGGGTACGTCGGCGTAGCTGCCGCGGTCGCGCAAATACTCCATGTGGCGCCGGTTGTCCTCGTCGTACGCATGGAAGATCGAGTCGTGCCGGCCGTCGAACTCGAGAGGCTTGACGCGGAACTTCCGGCACAGGGCGAGGTTGAAGGCGGGGGTCGCCTTGACCCAGGCCCCCTCCAGGTACAGCTCGGTATAGCCGTGGTAGATGAAAAGATCGCTGCCGATATGCTCAAGCAACCGCGGCGTGGACAGGTGGTTCCTCACGTCCGCGAAGCCGATGCGCGCCGGGATGCCGGAGCTGCGCGCGCACGCAGTGAGCAGCGCCGCCTTGCCGACGCAAAAACCCTCGCCGGCTGCGAGACAGCTCGAGGCGCGGTACGCGGATTCGTCGGTGAAATCGAGGAACGGGTTGTAGCGGATAAGGTCGCGCACCGCGTAATACAGAGACACCGCGCGCTCGACGGGGGCCGTGCCTGCGACGTGCTCGCGTGCGAACGCCGCCACCGCCGGGTGCTCGCTGTCGATGAACCTTCCCGGACGCAGGTACTCTTGCTGGGCTTGCATCAGCGATCGAGCTTCATCAGTGTGCGCGCTCCCGCGAACAGTCTACTGGCTGGATTGCCGAGCTCTTCGCTCACCGTGAGATGGTTGCATCCTGGCATCGCGATGTCCTCGCCGGCCACGCCGCGCCAGCGCTCGCGCAGCAGCTGGGTCTGGCGCTTGAATTCAGAGCTCTCCAGTGCGCCGACGCAGGTGTATAGCGGCGCGCGCGTCGCCGGTGGGAGGAAGACTGGGGAAACTTTCAGCGCGCTCGCTTCGTCGAGCCGCAGGTCGGCGCGCAGGAAGTCGGTCTGCAGCATCGGCCGCAGGTCGTACAGGCCGCTCACTGCGAGCGCGCCCTTGAACAGTTCCTTCGGCAGGCGCCGGTCGTACACCGACCACTGCGCCGCCATCATCATCGCGGTCAGATGGGCCCCGGCGGAATGCCCGCTGACGTAGAGCCGATCCTGATCCATGCCGTAGTCTTCGCAGTGCAGCCACAGCCACGCGGAAGCGCGCAGCGTTTGCTTGACGATTTCCTCGATTGTCACCTTCGGGCACAGCTCGTAGTTCACCACGACCAGCGACACGCCGGCGTCGACCCAGGCGGGCGCGAGAAACGAGAAATCCGACTTGTCGAGCGAGCGCCAGTAGCCGCCGTGAATGAACAGTAGCGCCGTGCCGTCACCTTTGCGCGCCGGGAAGATGTCGAGCGTCTCGCCGGGCGAGGGGCCGTAGACGCGGTCGAGGTAGCACACCATCGAGGCGCGCGTGCGCGCCGAGCGCTCCGCCCAGCGCGCGAAGATCTGGGCATGCTCGGGGATCGCCGCGCGCGCGTTGTACTCGCGGCTGAAGAAGGCCTGGTCGCTCATCGCGGCGCCCTCTAGACGCGCTTTTCGCGCCACAGCCCGAGCGCGACCTGCGCGGGGCGGTCGGAGTACGAAAACAGCACGCACTCGCTCTGCGCCTGGAAGTTCGCCGCGTGCCAGCTCGGCACCACGAAGGTGTCGCGCGGCCCGAAGGCGAAGCTCTGCGTACCGATTTTCACCTTGCCGATGCCCTCGACCACCGAGTACACGGTGGCATCGGTCGAGCGGTAGGGCTGCGACGTGAAGCCCTTGGGCAGCAGCTGGACGAAGCTGCCGATCGTCGGCATGGCGAAGGCGCCGGTGAGCGGATTGACGAAGCGCATCTTCCAGCCGTGGCAGGCGTCCGGATCCTCGTTGCGCGACAGGGTGTCGAGCGTCTCGCGGCTGCGACTGTACGGATAGCTGAAGATCGGCGAGGTCTTGGCGAATGGCGCCACCGGCTCCAGCGGCGCGAGGTTGTGGCCGTAGCGGTTGTATGAATCGCCCTCGGGCTTGGCGACCGGCTGCACCTCCTCGGGGTAGGTCTCCATGAATCCGGCGTCGAACAGCTGCACGATCTGGATATCGAGCCCGTCCATCCACACCACGGGCTCGCTGCCCGGATTGCCGTGATCGTGCCAGGTCCATGGCGGCGTGATGATGAAATCGCCGGGGTGCATGGTCGTGCGTTCGCCGTCCACCGCGGTGTAGGCGCCGGCGCCCTCGACGATGAAGCGCAGCGCCGACTGGGTGTGGCGGTGGCTCGGCGCGATCTCGCCGGGCAGGATCAGCTGCAACCCGCAGTACAGGCTGCGCGTGATGCAAGACTGGCCGCGCATGCCCGGATTCTCGAGGATCAGCACGCGGCGCACTGCCTCGCGGGCGCTGATCACCTTGCCTGCCTCCATCACGTACGGCCGGACCTGGTCATACTTCCACAGCGCCGGCACGCAGGGCGTGCTGGGTTGCGGCGGCACAAGGTTGTGCAGCACTTCCCACAGGGGGGTCAGATTGTCGCGGTCCATGCGCCGGTACAGCTCGGCACGGGCATCCTGGACAGCGGGTTGGGCAGAGATCTGCATGCGGGCCTCCTCGACGAGGATGCGGGGCGAAAGCGGTAATCGGGTAGACATTCTAGCAAAGCACCCCGCGCCGTTCGCGCCGTTTTCGCAGCCGAAGCGTCGCTCGTCCCACGGCTGACCGGCGGCCGCTCGCTCAGCCCATGCGGCTCGGCAGGTAGGTGGCGATGATCGGGAAGCTGATCAGGATGACGAGGCGCAGGATGTCAGTCAGCACGAACGGGATGACGCCGCGGAAGATGGTCGAAATCTTCACGTCCTTCACCACGCTCTTGATGACGAACACGTTCATTCCCACGGGCGGATGGATGAGCCCGAGCTCGACGGTCATGACAATGATGACGCCGAACCAGATCGGATCGAAGCCTAGGGCAGTGATAACCGGGAAGATGATCGGAATGGTCAGCACGATCATCGCCATCGCGTCCATGAGGCAGCCCAGCAGCAGGTACATCAGCATGATCAACGCAAGTACCTCGTAACGCCCCAGCCCGAGTCCGGTCAGAAATGTGGTCACCTTCTGCGGTGTCTGCGTGATCGTCAGGAAGTACCCGAACAGCAGCGCGCCGATCAGGATGGTGAAGATCGCGGCGGTGGTGCGCACCGAGCTGATCAGGCACTCGAAGAACTGCGTGCGACTCAGCCGCCGGCGTGCCAGCGCGACGATGAAGGCGCCGGCCGCGCCCATGCCTGCCGCTTCGGTGGCGGTGAACACGCCGCCGTAGAGCCCGCCGATGACGAAGACGAACAGCAGCAATACCGCCCAGACGTTCTTCAGCGCCGCGCGGCGCTCGCTCCAGGGGCTGGGCTTGCCGGTCGGCAGGAAGCCGGGCCGCAGCATCCCGATCAGGCTGACGGTGGCCGCGTACATCGACACAGCCACGACCCCCGGAAGGATGCCGGCGACGAAAAGTCGCCCGATATCCTGCTGGGTGATCATGCCGTACACCGCCAGTACGGAGGAGGGCGGAATCATGATTCCGAGGGTGCCCCCGGCGGCGATCACCCCGGTGGCGAAGCTTTGCGGATAGCCGTAGCGCCGCATCTCGGGATAGGCGATCGTCGAGAACGTCGCCGCAGTCGCCACCGACGAGCCGCAGATGGCGGCGAAGCCGCCGCATGCGAGGATGGTGGCGATGCCCAGCCCACCGCGGCGGTGGCCGATGAAGCTGTTGGCCGCCTGGAACAGCTCGCGGCTCATGCCGGAGGCGGAGGCGAAGGCGCCCATCAGCAGGAACATCGGGATCACGCCGAAGCCGAAGTCGGTCGCGGTGCGGATCGGAGACAGGGTCAGCAGCCGCAGCGCCGGCTCGAAGCCCGAGAGCAGGCCGTAACCGCCGATGCCGACGAGCCCCATCGCGATACCGATCGGCACGCGCAGCATCATCAGGGCGAACAAGAGGACGAAGCCGCCCACCGCCAGGAAGTTGGCGCTCACGACGGGCGCTCGCTCAGTCCATCGGCACCGCGTGACTCGCCGGCAGGTTCTCAGGCCGAAGCAGCTGGCGCGCGATGCGCACCATCATCAGCAGGACCGACAGCGCCAAGCCCAGCCAGGCGGTCAAGTAGAAAGGCCATGTCGGCAGGTCGAGGTCCATGGTGGTGCCGTGCGAGTGCCATACGGTGATCACCTTGTAGGTCACCATCCAGGCGAACACCGTGAGGCAGAACATGGAAACGACTGCCGCGAACACGTCCACCGCACGCTTCGTCCGCCGCCCGAGCGCGTTCCACAGCAGATCGACCGTGATGTGATCGCCGCGGTAGCTGGCCACCGCGATGCCCCAGAACACGATGACGCCGAGCAGCAGGCGCCCGAAGTCGTACGCGTCCGGCACCGACCACGCGATGCTGTAGCGCAGCAGCACTGCGACGAAGGTGAGGGCGGTGACGACGGCGAGAAACCCCGCCGCCACCATTTCCACCCCGTCGATCGTGCGGTCGAGCAGCGAACGCTCGGCCATCTTCGCGCCGCTCTCAGAAGTTCGCCTTGTACTTGACCAGGTAGTGCTTGAGAGACGTGAGCACCGTATTCGGGTCGTAGCCTTCCTTGCGCACCGGCGCGGCCCAGTCCTTCTCAAGCGGCGCAGCCGCCTTGCGCCAGGCCGTGATCTGATTCGGCGTCAGCTTGTAAACGTCGTGGCCAGGCTCCGCGGCGATCTTGGCGATGCCCGCATGCTCGAAGTTGGCCCAGGGGGTAGCGACCTTCTGTGCCCACGGCGTAGTGCAGTGATCGTCGATCACCTTCTTCTGCGTGGCCGACATCTCCGCGTACTTGTTCTTGTTCATGACCCATACGAAAGTGGTGGTGTATAGCGGCACGTCCATGTGGTACTTCACCACCTTGTCAATGCCGAACAGCACGATTGAGCCCCACGGGAAGGTAATCGCGTCGGCGACGCCGCGCTCCAGGATGTCGCGCGCCTCGGGCGCCGAGGCGCGGACATTGGCGCCTCCGAGCAGCGTGACCAGCTTGGCGATCGTGCCGTTGGCGGGGCGGACCTTCAGGCCCTTGAGGTCGCTCGGCAGTACGATCTTCTTGCGCGAATGGAACGTACCGGGGTCGTGCACGAAGGCGAAGCAGTAGTGCACGTCGTGCATTTCCTTGGCGGCGTACTGTCGGTACCAGGCATCCAGCGCCGCCGAGCCGCCCGTCGCATTGGCGAACAGGAAAGGCAGCTCGCCGGCGGCAATCACCGGAAAGCGCCCCGGGGTATAGCCGGGCGCGACGTACGCCAAGTCGGCGATGTCGTCGCGCGCCATGTCGTAGTGGTCGAACGCCTTGCCGAGCTGCTCCGAGGTGAACAGCGTCGAGCTGATGGTGCCATTCGACTCCTTCTTGACGTCGTCGGCCCAGGCCTGCAGCGACGGGTTGAGCGGGTGCTTCGGTGGCACCCAGCTCGACATCTTGAGATCGAAGTGCTTGTTCTGCGCGAAGGCGCCTCCTGCGACGAGCAGCAGTGCGGCGGCGCATGCAGCCAACCAGCGTGTTTTCATTTCTCCCCTCCTCATGGTTACTTCGAATCCGATCTTGCGATCGGAACCTCGCAGTGCGTGCGAATCATACGGAGTGCATGAAGGGCAGGCAACGACCGAGGCTTTATTGAGAGCTTCTCTTGTTCGCGATTCGGCACGCCGGGAATCTCATGCCGGCTGCAGCCAACCGATGACGGTGCGGCGCAGGGTGGCCAGCAGCCGGTCCCAGCGCCGCGGGTTGTGCACGATCTCGGCTCGGTAGAACGACGGGCACAGCACCGCGGCGTGCGCCACCTCGCCGCACAGGCCGCAGCCCACGCAGCCGTCGTTGACGTGCGCCACCGGGTCGACCCTGAGCGGGTCGGTCGAGTCCTTGATCGTCAGCGACGGGCAGCCCGAGAGCCGGATGCAGGAGTGATCGCCCGAGCACATGTCTTCGTCCACCCCGAAGCGGGTGCGCACGACGCGCTCGCCGGCGGCCAGCGCCCGGGCGCGCTGGGGGCGCAGCCGCCGCTGGCGCTCGAGCTGGCACTCGCCCTCGGCGATGATGACCTTCAGCCCTGCGTAGGAGGTGGTCATCGCCTCCTTCAGCGTCCCGGCCACCGCGGCCACGTCGTAATTGTGGACCGTCTTCAGCCAGTCTACCCCGAGGCCCTTGAGCGTGCGCTCGATGGTCTGGTCGGCGTGCACTGCGCTGCGCCCGCGCGCCTCGGCACGTGCGGCGTCCGCGGGCGTGGAGATCACCTCCTGCGTGCCGGTGGCCGAGGTGTAGCCGTTCTTCATGATCACCAGCACCGCGTCACCGTGGTTGAGCAGGTTGGAGGCGACCCCGGAGAGCAGGCCGTTGTGCCAGAAGCCGCCGTCGCCCATGATCGCCAGCGGCCTTTGCGCCATCATCGGTCCGACCCCGGCGCTCGAGGCAAGGCTCATGCCGTAGCCGAGGATCGAGTTGCCGACCGAAAACGGCTCGAAGGTCGCCAGCGCGTGGCAACCGATGTCGGCCGAAATGTGCGGGCGACCGACCTCGCGCTCGGCCAGCCGGATCGCGGAAAACACCGGGCGCTCCGGGCAGCCGACGCAGAAGGTGGGCGGCCGCGCCGGCAGCGGTGCGCCGAGCAGCTCGGCGGCGCGGCGGCGTGCGTCTTCGACCGCGCCGAGCCAGCTCGTGCCTGCCGAGAGGTCGAGCTGCGGCGCATGCGCGCCCAGGAAACGCGTCACGCCGCGCATGATCACATCTGCGGTGTACTCGCCCGCCATCTGCAGCAGGTCCTTGCCGTGGAGCCTGGTCTGCAGGTCGGCGCGCCGCAGCGTGGTGGCGATGTCCTGCTCGATGAACTCGGGCTGGCCTTCTTCCACTACCAGCACCGCGCGCTTGTCGGCGCAGAATGCGTTGATCTCCTCCGGCACCAGCGGGTAGACCACGTTGAGCGCCAGGATCGGGATGCGGCAGGCGCCGAAATGGTCGGCCAGGCCGAGCACCTGCAGCGCACGCAGCAGGTTGTTGTACAGGCCGCCCTGCACGATGATGCCGACCTCGGCGTGCTCGCCCTCGAACAGCTCGTTCAGACGCTGCTCGTGCACGAAGCGGCGCGCCGCGGGCAGGCGCACCTCGGACTTGAGCTTTTCCTGACGGAAGGTCGCGGGCGGGTGCGACAGCCGGTCGTAGTTGAACAGCGCCGGCGCCTGCATCCGGTGGTGCATGGAAAGCGCGGGCGCGCGATTGTCGCCGGCCGCGAAGCTGCCGTGCACGTGGCAGGCGCGGATGCGCAGCTCCATCATCACCGGCGTGTTCGACGCCTCGGAGAGCTCGAAGCCCTTCTCGACCATGCGCGCGATGGTGGTCAGGTTCGGGCGCGGGTCGAGCAGCCACAGCGAGGACTTGAGCGCCACGGCGTGGGTGCGCTCGAGCGCGACGCTGGCGCCTTCGCCGTAGTCCTCGCCGACCACGATCAGCGCGCCGCCGATCACCCCGGCGCTCGACAGGTAGCTCAGCGCGTCGGAGGCGACGTTGGTGCCGACGATCGACTTCCACGTGACCGCGCCGCGCGCTGGGTAGTTGATCGAGGCGCCGAGCATTGCCGCGGCCGCGGCCTCGTTGGTACAGGCCTCGACGTGCACACCAAGCTCGTCCATGTAGTCGCGCGCCTGCACCATGACGTCGAGCAGGTGCGATACCGGCGCGCCCTGGTAGCCGCCGACGTACGACACGCCCGACTGCAGGAGTGCCTTGGTGACGGCGAGGATGCCTTCGCCCTCGAACGTTTCGCCCGCTCCGAGGTGCAGCGCGCGGATTTCTTCGGTGAACTGGCGTTCCATGGCGGAGGGCTCAGGTGGCCTTGCGGGTGTCCGATGGCGAGCGGCGCACGAAGTGCACCGGCTTGGCCTGGGGCGGCAGCGGCGCGATGCCGTGCGCCGCGAGCGATTGCTCCAGGCCGCGGCCTTCCGGATCGGCGAGCGCCGCCTCGCGCGCCTTGCGGATCGCCGCGCCGCGCGCCGCGTCGTCGGTCACCGCGTCTCGGTCGACCAGGGTATCGAGGATGCGCAGGAAGCTCGCCTTGCCGCGCTGGTGCGTGTCGCCATAGCCCTTGATCAGGCGTGCGCACAGCGCGATCTCGAGCGCCAGATCGAGGCTGCGCTTGCCGGTTGCGGCAATCGTACCCAGCCAGCGCTCGATCAGCTCCTGCTCCTCGTGCCAGCGCGCGGTCAGCCGGCGCAGCGGCCGCGCCCATGCAAGCAGCCGCAGCATCAGGAAGCCGCTCACGCTGGTGGTCTTGACGTGCATCCCGACATTCAGCTTGTGCGTCAGGCCGCGCTTCGCGGCCAAGGCGCGCAGCGCCTTCGACAGGCGCCGCGGTAGCAGCGCCGCGACCTCGTCGAGACCGGGCTTGAGGAACTCGATGATGTGCACCGGCTCCCCGGGCTTGGCGCCGACTTCCGCGCGCACGCGCGCGAAGCGGCTGGCGCGCGTCTTGAGGTCGGCGACGCGGATCACGTCCTCATAGCACATCCACAACGCGAGAAAGCGGCCAGTCTCGTTGGCGAGCCGGTAGCCGGTCGCGCCGCCGCCTTGCTCGCGCTCGAGCCCGGTAATCCGCTCCAGCCGGTCCAGATACTGGCTCGCGTAGCGCGGATCCTGAAAATCGCTGCAGCGCGCGACGCCTTCGGCGAGCAGCGCGTGCGTCTCGGCCGGAAAGCTGGCTCGCAGGCGCTCGGCGGGCGCGGCGCGCAGGCGCTTCGCCTCGGCCGGGGTCGCGGGCTCCGAACCCGCGGCGGCCCGCTCGTAGCCGAGCGCGAAGCCCTTGAGGCTCGTGTCGGCGCCCTTGCCCACGCTGCGGATGGCGGCCTCGCAGTCCGCGCGCGACAGCGGCAGCGCGCCGCTTCCGGAGAGGGCGCCGAACAGCACCGCGTTGATCACGCTGCCGGAGCTCTGCGCCAGCGCCTGCATGTCGAACAGCAGCGCGCGCTTGGCGAGCGCCTGCCCGGCCTTGACGACGCGCGCGCCGTCGATGCGGCCGTCTCCCATCTGCATCTTTTCGGCGACGGTATAGATGCGGTGCGTCGAGGCGATGAGGGTGGTGCGGTCCGGGGTGACGTAGCCGCTTTGCATCGCGCGTCCGGCCTCGAGCAGCTCGGAGGCAACCATGACGTCGACGTAGCTTGGCGCGGGCACGAGCGTCATCACCGGGCGCCGGCCGCCGAGCTCGGAGGCTTTCGCCGGATAGATCTCGACGTAATAGGTCGTGGCGCCGGTGCGCTGCGCGACCCCGGGGATGGAGGTGCTCTGCACCGGAAAGTCGCGCGCGCTCGCCGCAGCGATGATCCAGTCGGCCAGCACGCCACCGCCCTCGCCGCCGAGCGCGGCGATCAGAAGCGTGATGGGACGTTCAGGAAGAGCCATGCGATGCCTCGCGCAAATGCGCTGTGCCGGTTGCAGCCCATTGGACCGTGCGCCGCACCGGTATCAGCCCAGCAGTCCCGGCAGCCACAGCGCGATCGCCGGGACGAAGAACACCAGCGCCAGCAGTACCAGGCTGAGCGCCACATAGGGCACCACCGCGCGGTAGATGTGGCTCATCCTGACCTGCGGC
>Ga0307373_10003453_pt1 | contig 27500 bp, 27 predicted proteins | sample OX2MG_FD_202534 | JGI IMG/M metagenome (GOLD analysis project Ga0307373, IMG submission 202534) | Soil microbial communities from Risofladan, Vaasa, Finland - OX-2 | ecosystem: Environmental > Terrestrial > Soil > Coastal area > Acid sulfate soil | place: Finland: Risofladan, Vaasa | collected... | reverse complement strand
CCGGCGGCGGCGCCTTGGTCGAGGCCGCTCGCGGGTTGCGGCGCGAGCGCGAGCGTGGCCTGCGCCCCGTCCTCGCTCACCACGCGCACGCCGGCGAGACGCATCACCGCATCGAACGGCACGAACGCCTCCCCCACGTCGACGAACGGCGCAAACGGCAACCGGCCGGCCTCCCGGCCGCCCGCCACGCGGCGGTCGCCGACGCTCAGCCAGGCGCGCGCGCCGCTCGGGGCGACGACGGCGATCGCTCGCGCGCCGCTCGTCCACGAGACGGAGATGCCGAGCTCACGGAGCATGCGCTCGAAGCCGGCGTCGTGCACGGCGACGGCCAGCACTCCGTCGACGTTGTCGAACGTTGCGACCGGATAGCGGGCGCGGCCGTCGGTGAGCGTGAAGACGGGGTTCGCCGCGGCCCACGCCGCGCTCCCCAAGGTCAACCCCGCGAACGCGAGCGCCGCCGTCCAACGCGCCGCCGGCTCCAACCGTCCCATGCCACCATCATCGGCAGCCCGGCGCGGGACGGCGCACTTGCCTTGGCCCGTGGGCGGCCGGGGATCAGCCTGGGACGTTGAGCGGTTGCGTGAGGCGGATCACGACCGGAGAATCCTTCGGCACCACGATATTCGCGGCCGTGTTGTAGGCGTACAAGGCGCCGCCGATCAAGCCCACGAGGCCACCGACGTTCGTCCCCAGCTTCTTGCCGATCACGTTACCGACGATGTTGCCCGCCAACACCTCGCCGCCCGCGGTCACCAGGTTGTAGACCTTGCGATTCGGGACGCTGATCACTTGGGCGTGGATGGGAGCGCTGCTCCCGTCGGCAAAGCGGATCGTGTCGAAGTTCAGCTTCATGTGCGCCTTCTTGGTGGCCGTCGAGGCGACGACTTCCGAGAGGTGCCCCACGATGGTCGAACCGCTCTTGGTCACGATGCTGATGCGCTGCCCGTCGCGCGCCGTCTTCGTATTGAGCTCTGCCCGCGTGAAGCCGGTGATCTCCGCCCCCGGCGTCAGCGTCGCGGCAAGCGCCGCTGCCGGCGCCAGCGCCCAGAGCATGGCCATCGCCGCCACCGCAACTCTCACGCTCCGCCCGCGCATCTCGATCTACTCCTCCAAGGGGACCCGCGTGCCCCTCGCCAGTCATGTACCCTCCCGCCGCGATCTCCGAAACGGAATGGGTACGAAATCACTATACCGCACCGCGATTTCTGCCGAAAACAGGGGAGACGAGAGACTGCGCATCAACCGCTCGAGGACCGTAAGCCCATGCGCGTGATCGTGATGACGGCGATGCTGTCCGTCCTGTTCTCGACCCCCGCCTTCGCCGCGGATGCTCCGCCGTTTGCCGTCCTCCAGATCTCGACCAACAACGGACTCAGATCGGCGACGGTGCGGGTGGCCCCCGGCCGCAAGGGCATCATCACCGTCGTTCCCGGCGCCACGTTCGGCAGCCGCTTCGTGACCAAGATCGACGAGGACGCCGTGTGGCTCTCCGACGGCACGAAGGTCGACGTCGATCCGCAGCTCTCCAATCCCTACGTCCACCGCTACGACGCGCTGCTGCACGCCGGCGATCAGGCGTCGGACGAGGGAGACTCGTAGCGCCCGTTCACGCGCGCTTCAGGTGCGACCGGATGACCTCGCCGATGGAGCGGATGTCGACCGGCTTGGAGAGGTAGTCGTCGCAGCCCGCGGCCAGCGCCTTCTCCCGGTCCCCTTTCATGGCGTACGACGTGACCGCGATGATCGCGATGTCGCGGTTCGCCGCGTCCGCCTTCAGGCTCCGGGTCAGCGCCAACCCGTCGATCCCGGGCAGCTGGATGTCCATCAAGATGACGTCAGGCTTGGAGATCTCGATGCTCCTGCGCGCCTCCGCCGCGTTGCCCGCCGTTGCGACGGAGAAGCCGCTCCTCGCGAGCACGACGCGCAGCAGCTTGAGGTTGGTCTCGTTGTCGTCGACGACGAGAATCGACGGAGCGCGCATCAGCCGCCGGACGTCGCGGGGGCCGCCCCCTCGGCCGGCGACATGGGAAGGGTTGCGACGAACGTGCTGCCTCGCCCCGGCTCGCTGCGCACGCCGACCGTCCCGCCCTGCCCCTCGACGATGCGCTTGGTCAGCGCCAGACCCAGCCCCGTGCCTTGATATTTCTTTGCCGGGCCCGTGTCGAGCTGCTGAAACTCGTTGAAGAGCTTTGGCACGTTGTCAGGATGGATCCCGATCCCCGTGTCCTCGACCTCGATCCGGAAGCAGCCGTCGCCTTCACGCTCGACGCGCAACGAGACCATCCCCCCGTCGGGCGTGAACTTGATCGCGTTGGAGAGGTAGTTGTAGAGGACTTGCTTGAGCCGGAAGCCGTCCGTGAGCGGCGCGGGGAGAGAGGAGTCGAGCGTCGCCTCGATGCGATGCCGTTTGCGGTACGCAAGGGGGCGGATGATGTCCACCACCTCTTTCGCGATCTGCTGGAGATCGACGCGCTCCTTGCTGAACTCCATCTGCCCGGACTCCACCTTCGCCAAGTCCAGCACGCCGCTGATGAGCGCGGAGAGGTGATGGGAGCTGGTGATGATGTCGTTGAGATGGTCCTTCTGCTCGTCAGTCAACGGGCCCGCCAAGCCGTCGTACAGCAGCTCCGCGAAGCCGATGATCGCATTGAGGGGCGTGCGCAGCTCGTGGGACATGTTGGCCACGAACTCGCTCTTCAGGCGGTTCGCGGCCGCGATGCGCCGGTTCTCCGCCTCCATCTCTCGGCTCATCCGGCGCAGCTCATCGGCGCGCAAGCGCTCCCGCTCGCTGATGTCGCGGATCGCGCTGACCGCCAAGAGCCCGTCCTCGGCCTCGAGCGGGCTGAGGCTGATCTCGATCGGAAACTCGCTTCCGTCGCGCCGGCGCCCACGGAGCTCGAGACCCGATCCCATCGGACGCGTGCGCGGATCGGCGAAGTACCCTGTCCGATGGCCGAGGTGGGCTCCGTGCAGCCGCTCCGGCACGAGCATCTCGACGTCGCCGCCGAGGATCTCCTCGCGGGTGTACCCGAAGAGCTGCTCGGTTTGACCGTTGACGAGGATGATCCGCCCAATCCGATTGACCACGACGATCGCGTCCGGCAGGGACTCCAAGAGCCCGTGGAACTGTGAGCCGAGTGCCTCGGCTTGCCGCAATGAGCGCAGGTCGGTGATGTCTCGCTCGCTCACGCAGACGACGGGCGCGCCGGAATCGCCGTTCGGTGCCAGCCGCATCGAAGAGATCACGTAGATGGCCGAGCGGTCTGGGCGAAGGCGCGTCGTCTCGTACGTGACCGGACCGGTCTCGACGGCGTGGCGCAGGCGCAAGATCTCGTGCTCGCGGAGCTCCTTGGGCACGATGACGTCGAACGTCGCGGTGCCGACGACGCGCTCACGCGGTATGCCGAACATGGACGTCGCGGCATCGCTCCAGTAGAGGATCCGTCCCTCCGGCGAGACGATGTACTCGGCCTCGACCGCGTGCTCCCGCAGGGCCCCTCGGAACGCCGCGTCGCCGGCATCCACACGTGCGCGTGTGGTCTCGTCAGGCTCTCCAACCACGATCCCGCTCCCCCCGGCGCATCGAGCGCGACACATCGTCGGCGGTTGAGCAAGCGGTGCTTGCGCTTGGATTATACCGACGCCTCCGTCGACACGTCAACGCACGTCACGCCGAGGACATTCGTGTCGCATCGCCGCCGAGCGAGCAACCGCTGGTCGCGCGTTCCCCGGAACTTCGCGACGCCTTCCCGGGACGCCGCTACGCTGGGCCCGCGTTGGCGCTCGGCGCAGACGCAGCCGATTGGTGACGGGAAAGCGGAGAGCGCAGCATGGGACGCACAGCAGCAACAGCGACAACGAGAGCCACGGCGCCGGCAGATGTTCCGTGGCGCACGCCGCGCGAGGGCATCGGCCTCACCGGGCGGTCGGACGAGCTGGCCGTCTCGGTGCCCCTGCGGCACGGCGACGGATTCCTGATCGGCGACGCCATGCCTGAGGCCGCGGAGCTGGTGATGACGCTTCCGCTAGACTGGGCGGACGCCGGCGCCGCGACGGAGACGTTGACGGCGATCGTCTCGCCGAGCCCGGACGGCAAGGACCGCTCGTTGCGCCGCGTCCACTGGTGGACGAGCGCCGGAACCTACCTGCCGCCGTTCGCGGGGATGCTCACGCTGGAGAGCGAGGATGCGCGCGAACCCGCCTCGCTGCTCGTGCTGCAAGGCGCGTACACGCTGCCGCGCTGGGCTCTCGACTTCGAAGCGGACGCGATGCTGGCACGCCGCCTAGCCGTCTTCGCCGCGCACGCGCTTCTTGCGGAGCTCGCCAAGCGGCTGCTCGTTCACGTTTACCTGCGGGCATGCGCGCCCGCCGCCGACCCGGTCTAGTTCAAGCGCTTCGGCGCGCCGTCGCTCCCGTACCAGTCGATCGTTCGCCCCGTCGTGTTCACGGTGACCGCGCGGCTCTCGGTGAACTGGTCGAACGACTCGACGCCGGTCTCTCGTCCGACTCCGCTGTCTTTGAACCCTCCCCACGGCGATGCCGGGTCGAGCCGATGGTGATCGTTGACCCAGACCATCCCGAAGATGAGCTGACGTGCGACGCGGTGCGCGCGCGCCACGTCGTTGGTCCACACCGAGGCCGCCAGGCCGAAGCGCGTCCCATTGGCGATTCGCAGCGCGTCCTGCTCGTCGTCGAACGGCATGACGACCGTCACGGGGCCGAAGACTTCGTCCTGCGCGATCTCGCAGCTCGGCTCGACGTCGTAAAGCACCGTGGGCTCCAGATAGTAGCCCGCGCTGGGAGCATCCGGCGGGATGCCTCCCCCCGTGAGGACCTTCGCCCCGCCGGCGCGCGCGCGCTCGAGCATCTCCAGGATGCGGCGGCGAGAGCGCTCCGAGATCACCGGGCCGAGCTGCGTCTCCGGCTCTCCCGGATCTCCGACGCGAATGGCCGCGGCCTTGCGCCCGAACGCCTCGAGGAACTCCCGGTAGCGCGAGCGCTGGACCAGGATGCGCGACCCGCAGATGCACGTCTGTCCGGCCGCCACGAACGCCGCGAAGGCGGCGCCGTTGACGGCGCGTTCGAGCTCGATGTCGTCGAAGACGATGGCGGCGCCTTTGCCGCCGAGCTCCAGCGTCGCGGCCGCGAAGTTCCGTGCGGCGGCACCGGCGATCGATCGCCCGACCTCCGTTCCCCCGGTAAAGACGACCTTGCGCACGTCCGGATTGGCGGCCAACGCCGCGCCCGCTTCAGCACCCGCGCCGTTGACGAGGTTCACCACGCCCGCGGGGACCCCGGCGCGCGCGAGCAGCTCGACCAAGCGGACCGTGGTGAACGGCGTTTGCTCCGAGGGCTTGATCACCACGCTGTTCCCCGTCGCCAGCGCGGGCGCGAGGCTCTTGGAGAGGATCATCAGCGGATGGTTGAACGACGTCAGCAGGGCCGCAACGCCCAACGGCACGCGCTGCGTGTAGCAGAGGAAGTCGCCCTCGATCGGGATCACGTCGCTGCGCCGCGTGAGCGCGAGCGCGGCGAAATAGCGGTAGAACTGCGGAAGGCGTCCCACCTGGGCGCGCGTCTCGGCGATCGGGCGCCCGTTGTTGAGCGTCTCCAGACGAAAGAGCGACTCCAGGTCGGCCTCGAAGAGGTCGGCGAAGCGGTTGAGCACGCGCGCGCGCTGATGGATCGAGAGATCCCGCCAGACGCCGCTCTCGAACGCCGCCTGAGCCGACGCGACCGCGCCGCCAACGTCCCCGGCACCCGCCGCGGCCAAGGTGCCGATGACCGCTCCCGTGGCGGGATTGAGCACGTCGAGCGTCCGCCCCGCGGCCGCCTCCGTCCAGACGCCGCCGATGAAGAGCGGGGCGTGGTATGGGACCCCGGTGCCCAGAACGCCGTCGGTCGCCGAGGCGTCGTTCGCGATGGGAGACTTTGTCTTTGCGGTCATCGTCTCGGTGGGACCTCCGTGGCTCATCGGCCTCTGCATGCGGTCATCGCTTGGCGAGCGCGGCGCTCGCCAAGGTCAGCGCGTCCACGGCGAGGCGGCAGTTCGTGTCAAACGATCCCTGCAGCATCGTTTGGAAGAGCTCCTTGCACGCGCGCGTCGCCTGCGGATCGAGCTTCAGGATGCGATCCGTGAGCTCGTCGGCCGCGGCGCTCAGCTCGGCCTGCCCCGTCACGACCTGGGAGATCAATCCGATCTCCAGCGCTCGCGGCGGGGCGACGGGCTGGCCGAAGAGCACGAGCGGAAACGCGTGCCGCGGCAGCGCGTACTCCCCGAGATAGGCCATGATGGCAGCCGGCGGCAGGCCGGCGAGCATCTCCGGAAACGCCAGCGCCGCGCCCTCCGCCACGATGGCGAAGTCGCAGAGGATCGCCAGGCCGAATCCGAAGCCGAACGCGTCGCCTTGGACCTCGGCGATGCTCACCAGCGGAGAGGCCCGCAGCGCCCGCTTGAGGGAGATCAGCCGCGCCGCCTCCGCGCGGATCCCCGCGAGATCGCGACCCGCCCGCTCGCGCCCCGTGCAGAACGCGGTGCCGCGGGCGCGCAGGCGGAGGACTCTGGCGCGCGGCCGCTCCGCCTCCTCGCGCAGCGTGCCCAGCACGCTCTCGAACATCGCTCCGGTAATCTCGTTGCCGCGCTCCGGATGGTCGAGCGTCAGCGTCAGAACCTCGCCCGCGCGGTCGATGTGGACGACGCCGGGAGCGGCCCCGCCGGTTGGGGGAACAGATGAAGTCCGCATAGTATACTGAGTATACTGCACGGCCGGGAGCCTTTCCCTGCCGCGCCTCGCGGAGTGCAATCGATGGATATCTCGGGCTCGGAGCGCGGAGCGTGACCCCATCCGACCGCCGGGTGACCGGCAAGCCGGCGCTCGCGTCGATCGCGGAGCGTCACTGGGCTCGCCACCGTGGGCGGCCGGAGGAGAGCGCCTCCCGTTCCTTGAGCGCGGCCGTCGTGGTGCCCGCGCTGCGCGAGGCGATCATCGAGGGGCGTCTCCCCCCGGGGAGCCGGCTCTCGGAAGCGGAGCTCGGCGTACAGTTCGGCGTCAGCCGCACGCCGGTGCGCGAAGCGTTCGCCCAGCTCGAGCGCGACGGGCTCGTGACGGCCGTCCCGCGCGTCGGCGCCTTCGTGCGGACGGTGAGCGTCGACGACGTCGATGACATCTACCAGGCGCGCATGGCCTTGGAGACCTTCGCCGTGGCGCTCGTGACCGGGCGGCTCACGGCGATCGGGCGCGCGCGCCTGGAGGAGGTCCTCTCCGCGATGCGCCGCAGCGCCGAGCACGGCGAGCCGCTCGCCTACACGACGGAGCTCGACCGCTTCTATGCCATCATCATGGAGCTCGCCGGCAACGCCGTCCTCCGGCGCATGCACGAGTCGCTGCTCGGCCCGGTGCGCCGCTTACGGCGCATCGCCATGAGCCACGAGCACCGGATGCCCGAATCGTTGCAGCACGCCGAGGAGATCGTCCGGGCGATCGTCTCCGGCAACGCCGATGCCGCCGTGGAGGCGATGCGCGAGCAGCTCGTCACCGCCTGCGAAGCGGCGAAGGACGTCGTGCGGCACGACCATCACGCCTCCGCTCCCAGGCATCGTCATCCCAATACGCATCGTCCCTCGAACGCGTAGAGAAAGGATCGTAGTCCATGCACCTCTCCGTTCCCAGATGGTTTCGTCGGGCCGCGCTTGCCGCGACGGCGCTCGCCGTCGGCAGCGCGACGCTCTTGACCGCTCACCCGCAGCGCGCCGCCGGCGCGCAGCCGCCGTTCAAGATCGGCCTGCTCATCCCCACCAGCGGCAACTTCGCCGCGCCGGGTGAGTTCATGAAGCAAGGCCTCGAGCTCTACCTCGCCGAGCATCACGACATGCTGGGCGGCCGGCACGTCGTGATCGACCAAGCCGATACGCAGGGGAACCCGGCAATAGGTCTCACGGAGGCCCGCCGCCTCGTCGAGCAAGACCACGTCGACGTGATCGTGGGTCCGCTCTCCAACGCGGTGGACCAGGCCATCATCCCATACCTCACCGCGCACAAAGTCCCCGCCATCTATCCCGTCCTCTCGCCCGACGACATCACCCAGCGGACGCCGGCGCACTACGTGGTGCGCACGAGCGCGGCGAGCAGCCAGACGACGCAGCCGCTGGGCGACTACGCCTACAAGGTGCTGAAATATCGCAAGGTGGCGACCATCGCCTTCGACTTCTCGTTCGGCTGGCAGAGCATCGGCGGCATGGTCGCGACGTTTCAGGGCGACGGCGGCAAGGTCGAGAAGCAGATTTGGACGCCGTTGACCGCCTCCGACTACTCACCCTACCTCTCGGAGATCCCCCGCAACGTCGACGCCGTCTTCTGCAGCTTCTCCGGCGCGGCGGCCGTCAACTTCATCAAGCAGTACAAGGCCTTCGGCCTGAAGATGCCGCTGGTGTGCCAAGGCAACACCGTCGACGAGAGCACGCTGCCCGCCACCGGTCCCGCCGCCGTCGGAATCATCTCCGCGCTTCACTACTCGGCGGCGCTCGACACTCCGGCGAACAAGGCCTTCGTCGCCGCATACACCAAGGCGTACGGTCACGAGCCTTCGTACTACGCCGAGGGAACCTTCGATGCGGGCTTGATCCTGGATCACGCCATCGCCTCGCTGCACGGCAACGTGGCGAACACGCAGGCGTTCCTCGAGGCTCTGCGGTCCGTGCACGTGAGCGATGCGCCGCGCGGCCCGATCGCCTTCGACGCCTACGGCAACCCCGTCGAGAACGTCTACATCCGCCGGACGGAAGAGGTGCACGGCACGCTCGAGGACGTCGTCATCAAGACGTACCCGCACGTCTCGCAGTTCTGGACCTTCAATCCCAAGACGTTCCTCGCGCATCCCGTGTACTCGCGCACGTATCCGCCCTGCAACGCCTGCACATAGCCCGAGAAGCGAGCAGCCGGTGGTTGGGCGTTCTCCGAAGATTCCCGACGCCTTCACCGGCCTCGGCTATGATGAACGGGAGGTTGGCGGCGAGGCTTTGGGGGAGGTTTCGTCGCCCCTTTCTTGCCCGGGCGGCGCGGGGCGCGCCCGCGCGTCATCCGGTCCCGGGTCCGGTCTACAGACCGGGCAATCGACGAGTCAATGATCCGGCGGACAGCCGCACGGCCTGGGAGCGTCGCTCATGGTGTCCGCATTCCCGCTTTCTCGGGCGATGGCCCTCTCGGCAGGCCGATGAACGCCGCGAGGCCCGGTGAACGGTCGTTCACCGGGCCTCGCGCTGTAGATGGTGGAGGTGCCGGGCACTGCCACCCGGGTCCGCTGGAACCGTACGATCGGCTTCTCCAGGCTCAGTTCCGAATTTGCCTTACTCGCGGGGACGTCTCGGACCAGGGCTTACCCCGCGCAGCAGCCCCACGAGTCTCACCTGCGGTCGGGGGCGCCGTCCCGCATGCCAGCCGGCCTTGTTGACAGCGTCCGGGGCCTGCGTCGGCGACATCCCCGGGGCCGTGACTAACCTAAATTAGGCAGCCAGTGCGTATTCGTTGTTGGCGTTTATAGCCTTGCGATCGTTTTACGAGAGCTCGCAGCTCGGCCTGCTACCATATCGTCGAACCCCAACGTCGAAGCTGGTTCACCCCCATGTCGGTGTCACGATACGCTCGTTTACTGTACTCTCTGACCCGCGTGCCAGTCAATCGGTTGCGCGAGTCACGGGAAAGAGCAGGGCCAGCAGGAACGAGACGATCGCCATGACGATGGCTCCCCAGAAGGCCGGCCAGAAGCCGGCCACCACGAATCCCGGCACCAGATGGGCGACGAAGAGAAAGAGCAGGCCGTTGATCACCAGGGTGAAGAGCCCCAGCGTCAGCACCTCCAGAGGGCAGCTGAGCACGATGAGGATCGGGCGGAGAATCGCATTGACGATGCCCAGGAGCAACGCCGCGATCAGCGCGGGAACCGCCCCTTCGAGCCTGATCCCCGGAACCACGCGGGCGACCACGTAGAGCGCCACCGCGTTGAGCACGAGCCGAAGCAGGAAGTTCATCCAAGCGCCTCCTTGACGCGAGCGGCGAGTTGCGGGGTGAAGCCCTTGATCGCGGCGATCTCCTCGAGAGCCGCCCGGCGGATCGCCGGGACCGAGCCAAACTGCCGGAGCAGGCGCCGCTTGCGGACCGACCCGATCCCCTCGACGCCGTCGAGCGAGCTGGCCGTCATGCTCTTTCCGCGCTTCTGGCGGTGGAACGTGATCGCGAAACGGTGCGCCTCGTCGCGGATGCGCATCACCAGGTGGAGCGCCGGTGAGCCGGGCGGCAGGACGATGGGCTCGCTCTGCCCGGGCAGATAGAGCCACTCGTGCTCTTTGGCCAGACCCGCCGCGGGGATGCCGAAGAGGTCGAGCTCCTCGAGCACCTCCGCCACGGCACCCAGTTGTCCCTTGCCGCCGTCGATCACGAGCAGGTCCGGGCGCTTGGAGAAGCGGTCGCGCTTGGCCAACTCGCGCGCCACGCCCTCGCCCTCCACCACGCTCTCCGGACGCAGGTAGCGCAAGCGGCGGCGCAGCGCCTCCTGCATCATCGCGAAGTCATTGGGCCCTTGGTCGTAGCGGATGGTGAACTTGCGGTACTCGCTCTTCTTCGCGCGCCCGTCGACGAAGACCACCATGGAAGCGACCGCGTTCGTGCCTTGGATGTTCGAGATGTCGTAGCACTCGATCCGGCGCGGAGCCTCGGCGAGATCCAGCGCGGCGGCCAGCTCGGTGAGCGAGCGGGCCGAAGCCGTCTCCTGCACCTCCTGATTCGCTAGGAAGGCACGCAGGTTCTGTTGAGCGTTCTCCGCCACCATGCGCAGGTAGTCGGCCCGGATGCCCCGCTGCGGCTGGAGCACGCGTACCCGAGCCCCCTTGCTCTGGGAGAGCCAGCGCTCGATCGTCGCACCCTCCTCGGGGAGCGCCGCCGCCAAGACCACCTTGGGAACCGCCGCGGCGGCGGCCTCGCGCGCCGCCCGGCTGCGGCGCGGCGCCGCCACTGGGGCCTGGACGTCGAGCGCGCTGGTGACGCCCTTGGGGAGATACCGCGCTGCCGCGACGTCGAGCGAGGGCGTGCGCGCGGTGTAGAACTGCTTGAGGAACTCGCCGTAGAGCGTCGGGAGCGCCTCCTCCTGCCCCCCCTCGACGATGAAGTGCTCCTGCCCCACGAGCTTGCCGCTGCGCACCATGAACACCTGAAAGCACGTGTGTCCTTGCGCCTGCGCGGCGGCGACCAGGTCCATGTCGATGCGCGTCTGCCAGACGACCTTCTGCCGTTCGGTGACGCGGTGGACCGCAACGATGCGGTCGCGCAGCCGTGCCGCGTGCTCGAAATTCAGCGCCTCGGACGCGGCCTGCATCTCGCCCTGCAGTCGCTCCAGCAGCACGTGCTGCTTGCCCTCGAGAAAGAGCACCACCTCGTCGACGACGGAGCCGTACTCCTGCTCGCTCTGGAAGCCCACGCACGGAGCCTGGCAGCGCTTGATGTGATACTGCAGACAGGCCCGCTTGCGCCGTCCGTCGATCGGCTCCCGGCACGTTCGGAGCGGAAAGACCACGCGCACCAGATCGATCAGCTCGCGCAGGCCGTGCGCGTTGGTATACGGGCCGAAGTAACGGGCGCCGTCGTCCTTGACCTGGCGCGTGAAGATCAGGCGCGGGAACGGATCGTCCGTCAGCTTGAGGTACGGATAGCGCTTGTCGTCGCGCAGCCGCACGTTGTAGGGCGGCTGGTGACGCTTGATGAGGTTGGCCTCCAGGATGAGCGCCTCGACCTCGTTGTGGACCACGATCGAGCGCACGCGCGCCACGCGGTCGACCATCGCCTGGATGCGAATGTGATGGGCGCTGGACTCCTGGAAGTAGGACCGCACGCGGTTGCGCAGCGAGATCGCCTTGCCGATATAGAGAACATGACCCCCCGCGTCCTCCATCAGGTAGACGCCGGGGACATCCGGGAGTTGGGCGAGGGTCTGCTCGAGCGAGGGCTGGTCGAGGATCACGTCCCCTCCATTGTACCGTACCGCCCCACCTCGTCCGGCGTCTCCGGGGCGGGAGGGGGCCAGGCGAGGGGATCGAGGCGGGCTTCGGGCCGCCGGCGACGTATGCTAGAGGCAGTGAGCGAGCGGTGATACGACTGGGCCTTCTTCTGCATTGGTATCAGCCCCCGTGGCAGGATCCGGATGTTCTCGATCGCGTGGTCGACGAGTGCTATCGCCCGCTCTCCCGCGTGCTTGAGGCCTCCCCGGTCCGTTGCTCCATCGACCTCTGCTGGTCGCTGGTGGAGCAGTTGATCGCGCGGGGCCACGAGGAGATCCTCACGAGCTTGGGGGCAGCGGCGCGCCTGGGCCGGATCGAGTTCGTCGAGACCGCGGCCTACCACCCGATCCTCCCGTTGGTCGCGCCGGAGGTGGCGGCCCGGCAACTCACCCTCAACCGGGAGCGCAACCACGGGGTCTTCCATCGCGCCTACCGCCCGGAGGGGGTCTTCCCTCCCGGGATGGCCTGGTCGCCCGAGCTCGCGCCTCTCTTGAGCGGTTTGGGGTACCGCTGGGCCGTGACCGACGACGTGGCGGTAGCGGTCCGCGACGGCGAGGTACCCGCCGATCACGTCACCGAGCTGGAGCACGGCCTGCGCGTGGTGCTGCGCTCCAACCGCTGGAGCAACGCGGTCGTCTTCGGGAACCGCGACGGAGCCGGGACCGCCGAGGCGATGGCCGCCGAGCTCCGATCGCGCCTGGACGAGGGCGACGGCTACATCCTGCTCGCGATGGACGCCGAGACCTTTGGTCACCATCGCCCGGGCTACATCCCGTTCATCGCCGACTTCGCCGGCTGGTGCGAGCGGACCGAGGGCGTCGCCATGGGTTCGGTCAGCGACGTGGTCGCCTCGTTCCCCGCGCGCCGAGGCGAGGTGCCCGCGACCTCCTGGAGCACGATCCCCGAGGACCTGCGGGCCGGCCGCCCTTTCCCTCTCTGGAACGACGGCGGCGACGTCCACCGGGCGGGTTGGGAGCTGCTCGACGCGGCGGCTCGAGCCGCCGCGGCCCATCCGGCCCTGCAGGCTCAGTTCGACCGGGGCGTCTCCTCCTGCTCCTTCCGGTGGCTCTCCCGCGCCAACTGGGAGCCGGGCCTCGCCGGGCGCGGCTTCTCGATGCTCGTCGACGTCGTCCGCAAAGCCGGCGATCCGGCGGCCACCGAGCAGGCCTTCGCGCTCTTCGACCGCATCTTGACCGGCGCGGCGCTCCGCACCAAGGCATCGTAGCCTCGGGGGCGTGCTCGCTCGTCGCCGCTAGCTGGTCCCCTTGCCCTTGCGCGGCAAGTGCATCCACAGGCCCACGGCCGCCAGAAGCACCAGTGCGGCGACGATCAGCCCCGAGAAGCGATGCGCGATGGGCCCGAAGGCATCCCAGTGCGCGCCGAGCGTCATCCCCGCATAGGCCCAAGAGACGCACCAGATCAACGACCCGGAGAGCGTGTAGCCGACGAAGACCGGAAGCCGCATGCGCGTGATCCCCGCGGGCAGCGCCGCAATGGCACGGACCACTGGGAGGAGCCGGCAGATGAAGACGGTGCGGTCGCCGTACTTCTGGAACCAGACGTCGGCTTTATGCAGGTCGTCGTCGCGGATCAGAAAGTAGCGTCCATACCGCTGGACGAACGGGCGGCCGCCGTAGTAGCCCACGGCGTACAGGAAGAGTGCCCCGGTGAGCTCCCCGAGCGATCCCACGATGCCCACCAGCACCGCCCCCGTCACGTGCCCCCCGGCGAGAAACGCGCCCCCGGCGGGCATGATGATCTCCGAGCCGATCGGCACGCCGCTGTTCCCGAGGAACATGGCGAGGTAGATCCCCGGCAGGCCCACCGAGTGGATCAGACCGATGAAGAACTGGGTGAGAGCGGTCAGCAGGTGCACGTAGCCTCGGTTCTAACGCCGCGGCTGGAGGATCTCGACCGCCAGCCCGCCGGTCTCTTCTTCCACCGCTTGCAGCAGGTGCGCGGGATCGACCGCCTCACCACCGGCAAGGCTCTCGGCGCGCGTCACCACGCGCCGAAGACGCGGCGTGACCAAGATACCCTCCCAGGTGCGATCCTCCCCGGTGCCCATCGCGCGGCGCGTCGCCGCCGCGATCTCCCCGCGCTCCAAGCCGCGCTCGAGGAGCCGGCGATCGATCGCCTCGTCGGGCTCGTGGAGCAAGCCGAGCAAAAGATGCTCGACCCCGAGGTAGTAGTGGTTGTGGTTACGGCACTCCTGCTCGGCGGTCCGGAGAACGCGGCGCGCCGCCGAGCTGAAGCTGGAGAATACCGACAATCTACTCGCTCGCGAAGGGGAGAACGGAAAGTGTGAGGATGGTCGGGGCGGCAGGATTTGAACCTGTGACCTCTGCGTCCCGAACGCAGCGCTCTACCAAGCTGAGCTACGCCCCGACAAAAACCCCCCGGTATTCGCACGGATAGGGGGGTTTCCTTCAACTGTCGTATGGCAGGGTCATGGAATACGTGATCGTCGGCTGCGGGCGCACGGGAGCGGCGCTCGCCCGGCTCCTCCTCGCCGAGGGAGCGAGCCTGACGGTCCTCGACGCCAACCCCGCGGCCTTCGCCGCCCTCGGCGACGATTTCCGCGGCCGTCTGGAGATCGGGACGGGCGTCGACGAGGACGTCCTCCGCCGTGCCGGCGCCGCGCGCGCCGACGGCCTCGCCGCGGTGACCTCCGACGACAACCGCAACTTGATGTGCGCGCTGATCGCCCGCCGCCGCTTCGGGATCGCGCGCGTGGTCGCGCGCATCAGCGATCCCTCGCGAGCCGAGCTCTACGACGACCTGGACATCCAGACGATCTGCCCCACCCTCACGGCGGCCAAGCAGTTGCGCGACGTCCTGAGCGGCAGTCATCTCGAGCCGCGCGCCATCCGCGCGCAAGTCGGCACCGCCTTTGCGGGGCACGCCGTGGAAGAGCTCGCCGAGCCGGGCCGCGTGGTGATCGGCTCGGTGACGCGCGGCCAACGCGCCTTCGTCCCCGCCCCACGCGACGTGCTCGAAGCGGGTGACCGCATCGTGGCCTTCGTCGCGCCCGAGGCGCTGGAGAGCTTCGCGCGGCGCCTCTCCTCCGGCCCGTTCGCCGAGGCGCGCGGCTGAGATGCGCATCCTGATCGTCGGCGGCGGCAAGGTCGGCACCTACCTCGCCAAGGCTCTGCTCGACGAGGGACACGAGGTGCGCGTCGTCGAGAGCGACCCGCGCCGCGTCCACGACATGGCCAACGTCCTCGAGCGCGACGTCGCGCTCCTGGGCGACGGCTGCCGTCCCGACGTGCTGGAGCGTGCCGGCGTCGACACCGCCGACGTCGTCGTCGCCGACACGGGCGACGACGAGGACAACTTGGCCGTCGTCCTCATGGCGCGCAAGCGTGCGCGTCCGCCCCGCACCATCGCACGCGTCAACAACCCGAAGAACGAGGCGATCTTCGACTCGATCGGCACGGACACCGTGATCTCCTCGACGGAACTGGTGCTGCGGGCGATCGCGCAAGAGATCGACGTCGAGCGGGTCTCGCCGCTCATCACGTTGCGCAAGAGCAATCTCGCGCTGGTCAAGCTCTCCGTCCCCGAACGCTCGCCGGCGCGTGGCGTCGCGATTTCCGCGATCGGCCTTCCGCGCGACTGCGTGGTCGTAGCGCTCGAGCGCGACGGCGAGCTGCTGATTCCCTCCGGGGAGACCGCCGTGGAGGCCGGCGACACCATGCTCATCCTCGCCAAGCCCGAGGCCCGCGGAGCCCTCCGCGACCACCTCATCGGATCATAAGGAGACGACCATGCTCGCCACCTCGGAGAATCTGGCCCTCGCGCGCGACGGCGCGATCCTGGAGATCACCCTCAACCGGCCCGACCGGCGCAATGCGCTCTCGCGCCAGCTCATGCTCGATTTGATCGCCGCGCTGCGCGCGGCCTCCGGCGACCGCGAGATCCGGGTGGTGATCCTGCGGGGCGCGGGCGTCGCCTTCTCCGCGGGCCACGACCTCAAGGAGATGCTCGACCGCGACATCAACGCCTACCGCGAGATCTTCGACATCTGCACGGATGTGATGACGACGATCCAGGGCATTCCCCAGCCGGTGATCGCCGAGGTGGCGGGGATCGCCACCGCGGCCGGGTGCCAGCTCGTGGCCACCTGCGACCTCGCGATCGCCGCCGAGGAAGCCAAGTTCGCCACGCCCGGCGTGCGCATCGGCCTCTTCTGCTCCACCCCGATGGTCGCGCTCACGCGCGCGATCGGCCGCAAGCGCGCCATGGAGATGCTCCTCACCGGCGAGATGATCCCCGCCGAGACCGCCGCGGACTGGGGACTCGTGAACCGCGTCGTCCCCGCGAGCCGCCTGCACGACGAGACGCGCGCCCTGGCGAGCAAGATCATCGAGGCCAGCGGCTTCGTCGTCGGCTTGGGCAAGGCGGCGTTCTACACGCAGATCGACCTCGATCAGCCCAAGGCCTATGCATACGCCAAGGAGATCATGTCCATGAACGCGTCGGCGGCGGATGCGCAGGAAGGCATGGGGGCGTTCGTCGAGAAGCGCAAACCAACGTGGTGCGGGCGTTAGCTCTGGACGCTAGCGCAGCGCGATCAGCGTGACGCCGACGGCGGCGCACGCGACGCCGACCCACTGCAGCCGGCTCAGCCGCTCGCGCAGCACGATGCGCGCCAGGAGCACCGTGCTCGCGGGGTACAGTGAGGTCACCACGGCGGCCACCGCCAGCAGCGTCTGACGCAGCGAGAGCAGATAGAGCACGTTCGCGCTGACGTCGCAGACGCCCGCGAGCGCGATCGTCCCTAGCGCGCGCGGCGCCGGCCTCAGGCTGCCTCGGGCGACCAGAGCGGCAAGCGCGAGCAGTGGGACCGAGGCCGCGCGGGCCGCCACGATCGGCCAGAGGGGCGAGGTCGCCCCCAGGACCGAGAAGACCACGTAGAGCAGCCCGAAGCCGGCTCCGGCCCCCAGCGCCTCCGGCAGCCCGCTCGCGCGCGGTGCCGGCGCCCCGTCGGGCAGGTGCTCGTCCGGGCTCGCCGAGACGAGCACCACCGCCGCGACGGTGATCGCCACGCCCACCCAGACGAACCACGCCGCGCGCTCGCCCCGCGCAAGACCGACGACCACGGGCAGCGCCGCCGCGACCACGCCCGTCACCGGGGCCACGATGCTCATCCGTCCCACCGCCAAGCCGCGGTAGAGCAGCACGATGCCGAGGCCGCCGGCCACGCCTCCCACCCCCGCGAGCGCCAGCTCGCGCAGCGGCGGCACCGCGTCGCCGTGCAGGATCACCGCCGCCAGGATCCCCAGGCCGCCGACCGCTTGGGAGATCACCGCCACGGCCCACACGCTGCTGCGCTTGGCGCTCAATCCTCCGAAGAAGTCGCCGGTCCCGTAGATCGCTGCCGCCGCCAGCGCGAGGACGACCCCCATGCGGGGCCTACCGGTAGTCCACTTCGGTCATCATGCCGTCCATCATGTGGATGTCGTTGTGGCAGTGCAGCACCCAGCGCCCGGCCGGCGAGGTCGCGCGAAAGCGCCACGTCATCGTGCCGCCGTTGGGATCCACGAGCGAGGTGTCCTTGGGGAGCGGACGGCGCAGCGCCCGTCCGTTGATCTCCACGATCTCGAAGACGTGGCCGTGGAGATGCATCGGATGATGCATGTCCGTCGTGTTCTTGAAGCGCACTTCCACGTTGTCGCCGCGCCGGACGGCGATCTTGTCGGTGTGCGGCCAGATCTTGCCGTTCATCGTCCAGCGGTCCGACCCGTACGCTCCTCCGCCGAGCACGTACGCCTGGCTCACGTCGATGCGCTCGGCGCCGGGAAGCGTGCCCTTCGCCAAGGCCGCGCCGGCCAGCTCGTACGTGAGGTACTTGACGCCCACGAGCGTCTGCGGTGAGCCCAGCGGCGTCGCGCCTTCCATGCCGGGCGTGTGTATCACCACGGCCTGCTCGAAGACCATCGGATCCGACGAGAGGCCCTGCAGGAGCCACGCGCCCGGCTTGGTGACCTCGAACCACGCGTCGTAGCGCTCCGCGACGCCGATGCGCAAGGCCTCCACCTCGACCGGCTGCGGCAACGGGTTGCCGTCGGAATGCGTGACGCGCAGCGTATGCCCGGCCAGCCGCACGTAGCGCGTCTGCGTGGGGTTGGCGTTGAGGATGCGCAAGCGCACCTTCTGTCCCACGTTGACCACGATGGGCTTCGTCTTCGGATAGCAGGCGCCGTTGACGCAGTGCGCCGCGTAGGCGACCTCGTCGCCCATCTTGTCGTCGGGCGCCATCGACAAGAGCTCGGGCGAGCCGGGAGGATCGACCATCGGCGCCGTGCTCGTTCCCATCATGGCGGCCATCACCGTCGACGTCTTCGGGACGTCGTGAAAGACCAAGGCGACGTCGAGGTCGGCGCGCTCGTCGCGCGGGTCCTCGATGATGATCATGCCGAAGAGACCCCGCAGCTGCTGCAGGCGCACGTGACTGTGGTACCAGCGCGTTCCCGTGGGCCCCGGCACGTACTCGTAGACGAACTCGCCGCCGTTTGGCACAGGAGCCTGCGTGACGTCGGGCACACCGTCCATGTCGTTGGGAAGGATCATCCCGTGCCAGTGCACGGTGCTCACGGCGCCGGTGTGATTGACGAGGCGCGCTCGGAGACGCTGACCGCTGCGCACGCGGATCACCGGCCCGGGCATCGCCCCGTTGTACGCCAAGCCGTGGTACGCCACGCCGGGAAACGGCGAGAAGACGTATGGCGCGGCCGTCAGCGTGACGTCGACGGTCTCGCGCTGCGCGGCGCGCGCGGAGATCGGCGCGAAGGCCCGCGCGCTCATCGCGCCGGCGGCCAACCTCGCCCCGCCGGCCAGAAACGCCCTCCGGTTCATCGTCACGCTATCCGTCCACGGTGATCGGCACGTCCATCTCGTGGCCGTCGTAGCGCACCTTGAGCGTCCACGGCCCTCCCATCGAGAACTTCACCTTGGCGGAGAGCACGTGGGGGTCGGCGGTCTTCCGCAACGGAACCCAGCCGGTGCCGTGCGAGGATTTCCCCATCTGCATGAACGCCTGCACCTGAGCGCCCGTGGGAGGCGTGCCGGCGAAGGTGACGCGGACGGTGGCCGCGTCGGTGGGCTCGGGCGGGTCGATCTTGACGACGGGCTTGCCGGTGCCGCCGTCGAGCCCGGAGAGGTAGGCGACCAGATCGGCCGCCTGGCGATCGGTGAAGCCGAAGCTGGGCATCGGCGCCTTGGGATGGAGGATCTTCTGCGCGATCTGGTCCGCGCTCAGGCGCTTCTCGATGCCGACGAGCTTGGGGCCGATGCCGCCCGTGAAGCCCGCGCCGTGACACCCCTCGCAGCCGCTGGACTGCACCAGATGGGCTCCCTCCGTGGCGTTCCCGCTTGCGTAGGGATCGGCGGCGGCGCGCGCGTGGGCCAAGGTGAGCGCCGAGAGCGCCGCGGCCGCGGCCGCGAGCGCGATGACGTTACGGAGGCGAGGCATGACTCATGATCCTTTCGCGGCGGCCGGCTGGCCCACCGGTTCTACGGTGACGCCCTTCGACCCGCTGAAGAGGTAGCGCTTCCCTGCGATCCACGGCCCGGCCCAGCCCAGGCGGAAGCCGATGACCGGCACCCCTCCGGGGGTCATGGCCAGCTCGCCCGTGATCTTGAGGTTCGGAGCGAACTGATGGACCAGATCGAGGATGTAGTGGCGGTTGAGCGTATCGCTGGTGGCTACGTCGTAGCGCGCGACAATGTGGTTGCGCCACCCGTAGTCGCGCTCGAACTCCACGAAGTAGCCGTTGAACGGCGCCCCGGCCACGCCGATGTCCGGCTGCGCGTCGTAGCCATGGTAGAACATCGTCTGAATTTGGAACGTTGGACGCTGGTAGGCGTAGTAGACGCCTTCACGCGTGAAGCTGTCGCCGCCGGCATAGGCCCCGGCGGCGTCCTGCAGCGGCGAGGTCCCGCGCATGGCCACCACGCCGATGGTGTAGGGGAGGTCCATCCCGCCGTAGGCCAGGTTTGCGTCGAGGACCCGCGGCGAGGTCGTGTGGTTGTAGTCCAGGGCATCGCCCACGCCGACGTCGCCGGTCAGCCACGCCAGGTTGTACATGAACTCGTTGGACATGCCGTTGAAGGCCACGCCCCAGTGCGCGTCGTTGGGGGCGAAGGCGTTCTGTCCCGAGGTCTGCGTGGCCAGCAGGTAGTCGCCGATCGTGAAGCCGTGCGCCGGCATGAACGGAAACGGCGTGTGGTACTTGCCGATCTGGAGGGAGTTGGTGCCGCCGAGCAGGCCGTTCCACGAGACCCACATCTGCTCGGTCACGCCGAGCTGCCCGGTGTCGACGATGGGCTGCTCGGCATACCAGGTGAAGTTGCGGCCGATGAAGCCGGCGCCCAGGATCGAGAGCGTCGAGACGTAGGTCTGCGCCTTGCTCTCGTGGTTGGCCAGGTAGGTGTCCACCTCGGCGTGGATGGCCAGCGGCAGAGCCGCCGTCTGCAGATGCTCTTGCAGATCCTGGAAGTTCATCATCATGGTCATCATGCCGTACGGCTTCATGCCCGGGAAGCTCGTGTGGCACAGCGTGCACGAGACCCCTTGGCCGTTGGCGAAGACCGGGATCGCCTTGGCCGCGTGCGGCGCGGCCAAGTAGAGGAGCGCGACGGCGGCTGCGATGCGAGCCGCGCGCAACATCAGCGTTTGCACGGTGGAGGACCCTCCGCGAGGAGCGAATGCGCAAAACGACCTCCCAGCGGGAGGCGGGCGGTTACGCGATCGCGGGTGGGGGGCGCTTGAAGCGGCGGACGCCGGTCCGCTCGGCGAGGCGCGCCGGGGGCACGATGGCCGGCGCGGGCGGCTGCCAGAGCGCCGACGGCGGACGCGTGCGGCGCAGATAGGCGCAGGCCACCGCCTGCGCCGAGAGCTCGATGATGCCCCAGAAGAGCGAGAGGACCACGGCGACGACCAGCGCCGTGAAGGCCTCCACCACGCACCCGACGGCGTCGGGCGCATTGCCCTCGGCGGTCTCCAGGAGCGCGAAGCCGAGGCCCTGGACCAGCGCGAAGCCCAACCACAGCCGCGCCACGGAGGGCACCGCTTCGACGGTGCGCAGCGCCGTTCGCCCTCGGAGCACGCGCATGACGAGGGCGGAGCCGAGCAGGAGGGTCAGCGCGAGGGCCAGGTCGAGCGACGGCCGGAAGTAGGCGTGGCGCGCGTCCGCGAGGTCGCGTCCTTCGATGCAGTAGGCCAAGGCATGACCGATGAGCGTCGCGCATACGGCAACGCACGCCAGCCAAGCAAACCTCAGCCTCGCGCCCATCTGCGGGTACATTCGCGTCACCTCGACCGCGGCCCTCGGGGGCGCGCTTAGAGCATCTGGTGCGTGAAGTTGCCGACCAGCGAGCCGGTCGCCCGAATGCGTGCCAGCGCCTCGAGCATCCCGCGCGGCGCCACCGGCGGACCCACCGCGCGGCGATACCACGCCGGGTCGATGTTGAGGGTGCGCGTCTGCACCATCCGCACGGGCGTGCGCGTCAGGACGCGCTCCATCGCCTCCAGTTCGTCTTCCTCGTCGGTGACGCCGGGAAACGTGAGCAGATTGAGCGAGACCTGCAGTCCCGCTCCGCTCGCGCGCCGGATCGACTCCAGCACGTCCTCCAACCCGTAGCGGTCGGGACGGTAGTACGCGGCATAGACGTCGGGACGGAACGAGTTGAGGCTGATGCGCACCGCCTGCAACCCGGCGTCGATCACCTCCTGGAGCTTCTCGGGGAGGCTGCCGTTGGTGTTCAGGTTGATCGTTCCAGCCGGCGTGCGCGCGCGGATTTCGCGGATGGCCTCGACCATGGTGCGATAGCGCAGGAGCGGCTCGCCCTCGCAGCCCTGCCCGAACGAGACGATGCCGGACGGATCGCGCTCGAGATGGCGCACCGCGACCCGCACGACGTCCTCGACGTCCGCGGCGCGCGCGATGCGGACTTGCGGCGACGGAATGGGGCTCCCGGGCTCCTGCTCCGAGATGCAGCCCAGACAACGCGCGTTGCACGAGGGCGAGAGTGGAATCGCCGCCTCGCCGCGCTCGAAGAAGACGTTCTGCGCCGTGAAGCAGCCGTACTCGCGCGAGCAGAGCGCCAGCTGCTCGAGCACGCGGTTGCCGGGATCGAGCGCGCGGTGCCGTTCGATCGCCACCTCCAGCTCGTCGCCTTCGAAGAAGCGCGGCCTCCAGGTCGCTCCCTCGTCGGTCCGGGCGGCCGCCACGTGCAGCTGGTCGTCGACCACGCAGGCGAAGGTGTAGCCGAAGAGCGGGAGCGCCGGGGCATCGGGCGCCGCGGCATAGGCGGGAAGGAGCAGACGCGTGTAGCCCGACGGAAGCAGGACGCCGACCGCGGCATAGCCTCCCTTGCCATACGCCCGCGCGTGCGAGGCCTTCCCCGCCAAGGGCGCGCGCCCGGGCAGCATCGCCACCACGGCGCCCTCCGGCAGCGGCAGCAGCTCCTCGGCCCGGGGCTCCCGGATCACGCCGTCGTCCGCGAGCGCCCGCGCCTGCTCGTCGAAGAAGATACGGCCCCACTTGTCCGCATAGGGGAGTCCGTACGACATCGGGGCTACTCTCTGCTCCGCGCCGGCTCCGGAACCTCGACCTCGGCGTCGAAGACGTGGACCGCCTCGCCGCGGATCACGAGGCCGCCTTCGTCCCAGCGCACCTCGACCTCCCCGCCGGGGACGTCCACGCGCACCGGGCTCCGCACGTCGCCGCGGCGGATCGCGGCGGCGGCCGACGCCGCGATGCCCGTGCCGCACGCGGGCGTCTCGCCGACGCCGCGCTCGAAGTGGCGCACGCGCAGGGCATGCTCGGAGACCCGCTCGACGACGTGGACGTTGACGTCGGGCGTCGGCGCGGCCAAGGCCGCGAGGTCGAGTCCGGCCACGCGATCGACGAAATGCACCAGATGCGGGTTGCCGGTCGAAACGGCGACCGCGCCGGCGGAGCCCCCGCCCGGGAACGTCGGCTCCGTGATGCGCACGTCGACCACGAAGCGCCGCGCGTCGTCCGAGACGATCGCGCACGCGATGGGGCCGGCCAACGTCTCGATCACCATGCGCTCGTGCCGCAGCCCGCCGCGCTCGTAGAGCCACCGGGCGAAGCAGCGCATGCCGTTGCCGCACATCTCGGCCTCGCTCCCGTCGGCGTTGAAGATCCGCATGCGCGCATCCGCCGAGGCGGAGGAGAGCACCACCAAGAGGCCATCGCCCCCCACGCCGGCGCGGCGGTCGCAGACCCAGCGGGCGAAGGCGGGATAGTCGGAGATGCGTGGTGCGCGCTCGTCGATCAGGACGAAGTCGTTGCGCGCGCCGTGCATCTTGGCGACGGCGACGCGGAGGCTCACGATCGCGCGGGCTCCCCGTTCTCCGGCGTCTCAACGGCCAGTTTCAGCGAGAATACGCCTTGCGGCGAGATGGTCGAGACGGCGTGCTTGTAGACCAGGTGCGGCCGGGTCTCGTACTCCAGCACGATGGTGAATGCATCGAAGCCCAGCACCGTTCCGCGAAGCTGGAAGCCGTTCACGAGGTAGATCGTGACGATCGTACCTTGCCGCTTGATCTCGGCGAGGTAGGCGTCCTGGAGCTGGGGTGGACGCAACGGCACGGCCATGAGGTGGGAAGCGTTCACGTCCAGCCCAGCGTTTCCCTTGCCGCGCGCTCGACGGCATCGGCCGCCTCCGCCCCCGCCGGGATCCACCGCACGGACGGCTCCGCACGCAGCCACGTCATCTGCCGCTTGGCGTAGCGCATGGTCGCGCGCGCCAGCAACTCGTCCAACTCCCCGCGCGTGCACATTCCGCGCAGGTAAGCCAGCGCTTGCGGATAGCCCACCGCGTCCGCGGCCGGCGCGTCGCGCCCCTCCAACGCCTCCGCCTCCGCCAGCAGACCCCCGTCGATCATCGCGCGGGTGCGCCGCCTCACGCGTTCGGCGAGCCGCTCGCGATCGATCGCGAGCGCCGCCTTCAGCGTTCGCGCGCCGCGCGCGGCCAGCGTGGGCAGCGGTACCGCGGCGGCGAGGGAAGCTCCCGGATCCTCGCGGCGCGCGAGCGCCACTTCCAGCGCACGCAAGGTGCGGTAGCGGTCCGCGGGCGCCACCTCCGCGGAGCGCTCGGGGTCGAGCGCTCGGAGCCACGCGTGAAGCACGGCCGGCGGATGGATGCGCGCCTCCTCGCCCATGCGGGCGCGCAGCGCCTCGTCCTGCGTCGTCTGCGCCAGCGGCATCTCGCCGGTGAGCGCGCGCACGTAGAAGCCCGTCCCTCCCACCACGATGGGGCGCCGCCCGCGCGCCTCGATCGCCTCGATGGCCGCCGCGGCGTCGCGCACGAAGTGCGCCGCGCTGTAGCGCTCCTCAGGCTCCAGCATGCCGACCAAGTGATGCGGCACGGCCGCGCGCTGGATGGCATCGGGCTGCGCGGTGCCCACGGCCATGCCGCGGTAGATCTGCCGCGAGTCCGCCGAGACGATCTCGCCGCGCAAGCGGCGCGCCAGCTCGATGGCCAGCTCCGTCTTGCCGGAGGCCGTCGGCCCCATGAGCACCAAGACGGCGCTCATCGCTTGAAGAGGCGCGTGAGGTCGCCTTCGCTCCACCGCAAGACGGTCGGCCGTCCGTGCGCGCAATGGAGCGGGTCCCCGCAAGCGAAGAGCCGCCGCAGGAGCTCCTCCATCTCCGTCACCTGGAGCGCTTCGCCGGCGCGGATGCTCGACTTGCAGGCCAGCGACGCCCACAGCGTCTGCGTGCTGAACACCCCTTCTGCGCGCTCCTCCAGCACGTCGTCGAGAAACGCGCGCAGGTCGAAGCTCCGTACGCGAACCTCCAGCGGCGTCGCGGTCAGGCGAAAGGCCCGGTCGCCGAAGGGCTCCACGGAGAAGCCCGCCGCCTCCAGCTGCGGGAGCAGCTCCGCGAGCACCGCCGCCTCGGCGTGGGAGACCTCGAAGATCTGGGGCAGGAGCAGCGGCTCGCGCACCGGCTCGGCGCCGCTGCTCGCGCGCTCGGCGATGCGCTCGTAGTTGACGCGCTCGTGGGCGGCGTGCTGGTCGATCACCATAAGGTCGCGGCCGTCGCTGGCCACGATGAACGTGTTGGCCAGCTGGAGCACCACGCGCAGACGCGGCTCCCGCTCCTCGCCCGCCTCCGCTCCCTCCGCGGCCGCACGCAGCTCCGCGAGACGCAGCGTCAGGTCGGCGGGCGGCGGCGCGGCGGCGGAGCCGCCCCACACGCCCCGTTGCGGCAGCGGCGAGAGGACCGTCTGCTCGACGCGCCGCGCCGCGTGGCGCCCCAGGGCATCGGCCATCGACCGCCGTGCGAGGTCGAAGACGAGCGCGGAGCGGCGGAAGCGGACGTCCGACTTCGTGGGATGCACGTTGACGTCCACGTCGGCGGCATCCAGCTCGAGCATGAGCGCGCCGTACGGATAGCGCCCCATCATGGCGGTGCTGCGGTAGGCTTGCGTCCACGCCGCAGCGAGCTGCGTTGAGCGCAGCAGGCGCCGGTTGACGAAGAGGTACTGCCCCGCGCGATTGGGCTTGTCGTCGCCGGGGGGAGAGACGAATCCGCGCACGCGCATCCCGTCGTGCTCCCCCTCGAGCGAGAGCATGCGCTCCGCGGCTCCCGGGCCGAAGAGTTGGGCCAGGCGATGGCGCGGCTCGCTCGCATGGGGCAGGCTCCAGACGGCGCGCCCATCGTGCGTCAGCGTGAAGGCCACCTCGGGGAAGGCGAGCGCCGCCGCCGCCAGCCATGCGGAGATGCGCGAGAACTCGGCCGACGGGGAGCGCAGGTACTCGCGCCGCACGGGGAGCGCGTGGAAGAGATCGCGCGCCTCGACGCGCGTTCCCACCGGAGCCGCCGCGGGCTCCACGGCGCCCATGCTCTCGCCCTCGGCGCTCACGCGCGCGCCGATCTCGGCCTCGGGACGCCGCGAGAGCATTGTGGTGCGGCAGACGGCCGCGATCGACGCCAGCCCCTCGCCGCGAAAGCCCAAGCTGGCGATGCGCAAGAGGTCCTCGGCGCTGCCCAGCTTGGAGGTGGCGTGGCGCCGGAGCGCGAGCGGAAGCTCCTCCGGGAGGATCCCCGCGCCGTCGTCGCTCACGGCGATCGCGTGGCTGCCGCCGCCTTCCACGTCCACGCGGATGCGCCGCGCGCCCGCGTCGAGGCTGTTCTCCACGAGCTCCTTGACGACGGAGACGGGACGCTCGATGATCTCGCCCGCCGCGATCTGCCCCACGGTCGCGGCATCCAGCTGATGAATGCTCACGGCCGGAAGAGATCCAGTTGGCGCTTGGGGGCCGCGCCGCGCTCGGGGGCGAGGTTCCCGCGCAAAGGCACGGCGCGCTCAAGCGGCGTGCGCCCGAGGAGCTCGTCGGCCAGCGCGCGTGCGCGCTCCACCACGCTGGACGGCAATCCGGCCATGCGCGCCACCTCGATGCCGAACGAGCGGTTGGTGGAGCCGGGCAAGACCCGGTGCGAGAAGACGGGCTCACCGCCGCGCTGCGGATGCTCCACGGCCGTGACGTGGTAGTTCGCCACGCGCGGCCATTCGTCGGCCAGTTCCACCAGCTCGTGGAAGTGCGTGGCGAAGAGGACCGCCGGAGCGTCGTCCTCCATGCCCAGCAGATACTCACAGATGGCTTGCGCGATCGCCAGCCCGTCCACCGTCCCCGTGCCGCGTCCGATCTCGTCGACCACCACCAGCGAGCGCGGCGTGCAGCGCCGCAGGATCTGCGCCGCCTCGGCCATCTCCAGGTAGAACGTCGACTGTCCGCTGGCCAGATCGTCGCCCGCGCCGATGCGGGTGAAGATGCGGTCGACCACCCCGATCTCCGCCTCGCGCGCGGGGACGTACGATCCGATCTGCGCGAGGATGGTCAAGAGCGCCGTCTGCCGCAAGTACGTCGACTTGCCGCCCATGTTGGGGCCGGTGAGGATGAGGAAGCGGTGCTCGCGCTCGTCGATGCGGACGTCGTTCGGCACGAAGCGCTCGCCCAGCAGCATCTCGACCACCGGGTGCCGCCCGTCGACGACCCGCATGCTCGACTCCTCGACGATCCGCGGGCGCACGTAGCCGCGCTCGCCGGCCGCTTGGGCCAGCGAGGCGTAGACGTCGAGACGCGCAAGCGCCTCCGCCGACGACATCAGCTCCTCCGCCTCCGCCGCCACGCGCTCCACCAGCTGCGCGTAGAGCGCTTCCTCCAAGCGCAGCTGGCGCGATTGCGCCGAGCCGATCGCCAGCTCCAGCTCCTTGAGCTCCGGCGTCACGTACCGCTCGCCGCTCGTCAGCGTCTGCTTGCGCACGTAGTCGCCGGGAACGGCGCCGGCATGAGCCGCGCTCACCTCGATGGCATAACCGAAGGCGTTGGTGTACTTGACTCTCAGCGACTTGATGCCGGTGCGCGCGCGCTCGCGCTCCTCCAGCGCCGCGATGCGCTCGCGGGCGCCCG
>Ga0307373_10003451_pt1 | contig 27513 bp, 20 predicted proteins | sample OX2MG_FD_202534 | JGI IMG/M metagenome (GOLD analysis project Ga0307373, IMG submission 202534) | Soil microbial communities from Risofladan, Vaasa, Finland - OX-2 | ecosystem: Environmental > Terrestrial > Soil > Coastal area > Acid sulfate soil | place: Finland: Risofladan, Vaasa | collected... | reverse complement strand
CCGCACGAGCGGACACCTTGTCCAACCGCGCGCTCAGGCAACAATCGTGCGTCCGGCGCCGACCGCCCGCGCGATGTTTACAAGGGCCGCCGCATTGGCGCGCCGTCTCCGCGCAGACTCGTGATCTACGAGCAACTCCTTCGCTATCGCGGCCCGGAAATGCCAAAGAAATCAGCCGCGCGACTTGCGGAAAGTAGGGTGGTTTAGACCGCTCGGCGCCTTATTCTGTTAGCATGCGTTCGAGCAGTTCCATCGGCAGGCCGACGACGTTCGATTCGCTGCCCTCGATGATTTCGAGCCAGCCCAGGCGGTCTTGATAGCCGAAGGCGCCGGCTTTGCCTTCCCAGAGACCGCTGGCGAGATATTCGTCGATTTCCGCGGGCGATAACGGCCGCATTCCGAGCACCGTCCGGTCGACCTCGACGCGCGGCTCGCCCTCGGGCGTCGGCCACAGGCACAACCCGCTGTAGACCCGGTGCTCGCGGCCGCTCAGCAACTCGAGGAATTCGCGAGCGTGCTCTTCGTCGCGAGGCTTGCCCAAAACATGGCCGGCGCATTCGGCCACCGTGTCGCAGGCGACGATCAATCCGCGCTCGATCCTGGCACGCACGTCGGCCGCCTTCTGGTAAGCGAGCCGCGCCACGAGTTCCGGCGGGCTTTCGCCGCTGCACACGCCACACTCTGCTTCGGCGCGGGGCGTCATCATGCGAAAGGCGTAGCCGGCCTCGGCGAGCAGTTCGCGGCGCCGCGGCGAGCCGCTGGCCAGAATCATTTCAAGCGATGTTTGCATGCGGCGTCGGGCCGACTCGTCGCTGGACGGCGGTCGTGATAAAATGTCTCACAGGGGTCGCGCATCGCCGTACGATGCGAGGTACGATCGATTTATTGTAAAAGTTCCCCTTCCGCGAGCCTATACTGTCCGGCGGCGCCAACGTGGCCTTGGACGGCGTGTGGGGCGGCCTTCCAGGCCGTCGACGACGTTGTGGGGCGGCCTTTCCGGCCATCGGCGATGGACGGCCTGGAAGGCCGCCCCACAGCCAACGGACGTCTAAGCATCGGCATGCAGCTTCCCCCCTTGCACGTTCTGTACGAAGACAACCACCTGCTAGCCGTGTCGAAGCCTGCCGGGCTGCCGACGATGGGCGTGGCCGCGGTCCTGCCCAGCTTGTTATCGCTCGCCAAGCAATATATCAAAGAGCGGTATCACAAGCCGGGTAACGTCTATCTAGGGGCCATGAGCCGGCTGGACGCCCCGGTGACGGGGGTCGTGCTCTTCGCGCGAACGTCGAAGGCCGCTTCGCGATTGACCGAGCAGTTCCGTTCGCGAGCCGTCGACAAAGCGTATTGGGCGATCGTCGCAGGCGAACCGCCCGCCCAAGCGTCGTGTGTCGATTGGCTGGCCAAAGACGAGCGCCATCGGCGGATGCACCTGTCCGCGGCCGGTCAGGCGGGCGCCCAAGAAGCTCGGCTGAGCTATCGCCGGCTGATTCGCCTGCCGCGGCACTGGAGCTTGGAAATCGCCCTGGAGACCGGCCGCAAGCACCAAATCCGCCTCCAATTGGCCGAGCGAGGTTTTCCCATTTTGGGCGATCGAAAATACGGCAGCCAGGCGCCCTTTCCTTCAGGGATCGCCTTGCACGCTCGGCGTCTGGGGTTTACGCATCCGACGCAGGACGTCCCGATCGAATTGACCGCGCCGTTGCCTAAGTCATGGCGGCAATTCGGCTTCCGCGAACCGTCGTGAACTCCAGCTTCTGGAGGTCCGGGCGCCCTCGCCCGATTGGAGGTCCGGGCGCCCTCGCCCGGCGTTCGCCGACTGGACGACAGGAAGCCGGGAGACGCCATCCGCAAGGGGGGCCGCGGCGCCTTGCGGGCCTAATTGCTATGAAACGCATTCAAATCCTTACGGTTTGGTAAAAATGCGTCCCAGGCGCCGGCCGCTGCTTGGCGCGGACGCCTCGGGCACGCTAAGGTTAAACAGTGGAGCGGGACTGCGCAGAGGCTGAAAGGCCGCAACGGGCGGCCTGGAAGAACTCTAAGTGCGGGAAAGATTTTCTGTTGAATAAGTCGGTTTTCCAACAGTCTGCATTGGCAAGCGGCCTGGTCACCCAGGAAGAACTGGATGAAGCGATTGAGCTGATCCGTTCGAGCGGCCGAAAGTCGGACAAACCTATCAATGACGAGCGGCTGGCGAAAAAGCTGGTGGCTTTAGGCCGCTTGAATCGTTGGCAGGCGGAACAACTGCGCGAAGGCCGCACGACCTTCAATCTCGGTCCGTACCACATTATCGATTCGATCGGCCAAGGCGGCATGGGCCAGGTGTTCAAAGCCGAACATTCAATCATGACCCGCGTGGTCGCGGTCAAGGTGCTGCCAAAACACAAATCGACGCCCGAGTCGATCGCCAGCTTCGCTCGCGAAATTCGCACCCAGGCGCAGTTGGATCACGAAAACCTGGTCCGCGCCTACGATGCCGGCCACGACCGCAACGTTCACTTCCTGGTCACGGAGTTCGTGCCGGGCACCGATCTGCGGCGCTTGATCCGGCGGCAGGGCCGGCTGAGCATGGCGGCCGCGGCCAACATCATCACTCAAGCCGCCAAGGGTCTGGCTTACGCCCACAGCCGCGGCTTGATCCACCGCGACGTGAAGCCGGGCAACGTGCTCGTCACGCCCGACGGTCACACCAAGGTTTCCGACCTGGGCCTGGCCGGCTTTTTCAACGAGGCCGAACAAACCGACGTGCGCGGCGGCAAGGTCGTCGGCACGGCCGACTATCTGGCGCCCGAGCAGATTACCGACCCCGACCATCCGACCCCGCTCAGCGATATTTACGCGCTCGGTTGCACGTTGTACTACTCCGTGACGGGCAAGGTGCCGTTCCCTGGCGGCACGGCGCGAGACAAGGCCCGCGCGCACTGCCAATCGCCGCCGCTCGATCCGCGGCGTTTGAACCCCGAATTGAGCGACGACTTCGTCGAAGTCATTGCCGACATGATGGCCAAGGATCCGGCGGAGCGCATGCAAAACGCCAGCGAGGTCATCTCGCGCCTGGCGCCTTGGCGCCAGAGCGCTGCGACTTCGCCCAGCCACGAAGTGCGCGTGGCGGCGCCGATTCCGATCCCGCCGTTGAATGCCTCCTCGACGCGGCGCCTTGGGACGCCCACGACGTTGGGCGATACCGAACCGAATTTCTCGGTGCAACCGACCGAAGAGCCGGGGCAGGGGGACAGCCCGAGCCAACTTTCGCTGGGAACCCAGCCGATGAACGCGGCGAGCCAGGAAACGATCCCCTTGTTCTCGCCCGACTCACGGCAGTTCCCGCGGCAGTTCCCTTGGAACGCCAAGATTCACGAACTGCCCGGCGCTACGCGAGTGCTGGTGATCGTCGGCATCGTCACCGCGCTGGGAACCTTGGCCGCGATCGTCGGCAGCCTGATTTACACCGCGTTTACCGCGGGCTGAGCTTGCGGCGGGCTGAGAAGCTGCCAGGGCGGCGCTCTGAAAAAGCCGTTCGTCTCGGCTACTCCTTCTCTTCCGCCGCTGGCATTTCGCCTCGTAGCGCTCTCTCAAGGTCTGTTTCCAGCTTATCGACCTCTGCCTGGTTCAGAAACCGGTTGATGATCTCCCTCGTGTCTTCGAACATCCGGTCGATCTTCTTTTGCATTCGCGGGTCTGCGGAGATAGCCGCCCGCATGCGACGATCGATCAACTGCGAGAGATCGTCCTGGCGGCCGAGCTTGCGCAGCTCTTGCATCAACTGTTTGGCCTCGTCGAGTTTGCCGTCTTTCATTCGCAAACGGATGAGATGCATGAACACCGCGCGATTGGCCACCAACTCGACGAGGTTTTCCTGCAAGCCGGCGACCTCGCCTTCGGCGGCCAACCGCGCGTCGTCGTCGGGAATTTCGGCCTGCGCTTCGGGGGACAAGCCGGGCATGACGGGCAGCCGAGCGAGCGTGTCGGCGCCGTGCTTGACCAGCAAGACGCGCACCGCGCTGGCGTCCGCCGGCACGACCAGTTCTCCGCGGCCGTCGGTCCGGCCCAAGCGTACGGTGGCCGGCGAATCGGCGGGATGGGCGAAGATCTCGTAACCGGGCAGCGGCCGGGAAGAGCCCGCCTTGCCCCCCGATGCCCGCGATCGCAGTTGCAATCGCGTGCTTCCGCCCGGCGGGCGGGTCAGCAAGGCAAGCTGCTCGGAGCGACCCCGGCGGCGGGCGCTCAGCGGACTGCGCAGACCGCTGTGCAAGTTGCAGGTCAATTCGGAACAGTTGACGGATTGCACCGTCATGAACGTCCAATCCAGCGGCATCAGCTTGCGGAGTTTGCCGTCGCGGTCGTTGAAGCGAATCACGCCTCGAAACGCGTCGCCGGCGCGGACCGGCATCAGCGTCGGATCGGCGACGGGCAAGGCCGCCGCGCGCAGACGAAGCGTCGCCTGCTTGTCGGCGACGACTTCGATTTCGGCCAGCGGAGCAAATGCCTCCAGAATGGCTCGAAACGCCTCGTCGCCGAGCGTCGGGCGATCTGCAACGCTGCGGTTGACGGCCGCCGCGCTCAATCGGCTGCGCAAGTCGAAATCGCGGGCGCCGACCAGATAATTTCCGTTGCGGTAGCCGATCGATAACAAGATGGCCTTGTCGTCGTCGCCGTCGAGCAACTCCGGCGGCAGATTCTCGAACGACAGCTCGGCCAGCGATGCGAGCATCGCCCTTTGCAACGCGGCGGGCGCCAGTTCGATCTGCAAGTCCCACGGGGCGCCGATCGAGAGATCGGCGCGTTCGGCGATTACCGCCTGAACCTGCTCGACGAGTCTCGCGGTGAGTTCGGGTTTCGGCGCGACGGCCATCAGCACGCGAATGCGATACGGCGTCAGCTCCCATACCGACTGCGCCGCTTTCGCGCAATCGGCGGCGAGCCAGCTCCAGCACGCGGCCAGCAGCGCCAGCCGCGATGCCGCCCGCCAGATCCGTCGCAGTTCGCCGAGTTCGTTCATGGCCCCTCCGCCGGAAGCTGGAATTTGCCTTGCCAGTGTTCGACGTCTTGATAGAACATCACAGGCTTCGGACGCAGACCTTCGAGGCTGCGATGGTAGGCGAAGAACTCGGTCAACTGCCATAACGGAATCACGGCGGTGTCGTCATCGGCGAGCCGATGGATTTGCTGGAGTTTTTTGCGCGCCGCCGCCCAACCGGTCGCGCCGTTCAATTCTCGCAAGGCCAACACCATGTAGGGCGTCGCGCCCCCGGCCAGGCCGTTGGGACCCAACAACCGCGCGGCGTCGACCAGCGGCTCTTGCACGACCAACTCGGCGTACAGCAGGTCGTAGTCGCCGTCGGGCGGGACTGCCTGACCCGGCGGCAGTTCTCGCAACTTGACTTCGATTTGCGACGCTTTCAGATGCCGCTGAATGGTCAGGCAGGCGATCCTTGCCGTTTCGTGCGCCGGATACGCCAGGCTCAACGGCGGAATCGCTTTGATCTCGGCCCCGCCATTCGCCTCGGCCGCGGCGGAAACGTCGTGCAGCGCAACCCCCGACAAAGCCAGCGCCAAACGCCGATTCCGGGGCCGCACGGCGACATCCGAGTTATAGGCGTAACGCAAGGGATCGTCGAAACCCGAGCCGATGGGGAAGGGGCCGCTGACGACCTGGCAGCCGGGCCGATCCGCGCCGCGCAACAATTGCTCTTCAAGGATGGCTTCCCGATCGATCGCAAACGTCAACGCTCGGCGAAAAGAGCGATGTCCGGTGAACGGCCGCGTCCGATTCGGCAGCAGGCAGTGGATGCTGGGCAGCACATACTGCTCGACGACGATCGCGGGCTCGGCTTGAAACTTCTCGACTTGCCAAGGACTCAGGCGATCGAGCGCCTGGATTTGTCCTTGTCGGAGGGCCTCGAACGCGACGTTCGAATCTTCGAAATAGCGCTCGATCACTTCGCGCGGCTGAGTCGGCTGCGCGTCGAAGTAGCTGTCGCTGGCGCCGAAATAAGCGTCGTTTCCTTTGGTTTCCAGCAGGGCATAGGGCCCGACGGTCGCCGCCAGGTCGCCTTCGGCGGAAGAGGCCAGCGGGGTCTGCAGCAGCGCCAACGGTTGGACGTGCGTCCAGCGCAGATCGACCCCGACGTTGAAAACGTCTTGCACTTCAACGCCGCCGAACAGGTCGCTCCAATCTCGATCCGCATCGAGATTCCGCGGATCGGCCAAGGCCAAGAGCCGCCTGGCAACGTCGAAGCCGGTGAGCTGTTGACCGCCCGACCAGCGGATTCCGTGGCGCAGATTCAGCGCCAGCCGGCGGCCGATATCGGTCACTTCGATCGTGCCGAGCGGACATTCGTAACGACCGCCATTGGCGCCGGGGCCGGCGTATTCCAACAGCAGCCGGTGCAACAGTCGGCTGCGCCGCCGCGCGGCCCAGTCGAGCATCCGATCGGCCGGCGCCTTTCCGCCCGGCAACGTGACGCCCACCACGACGCGCGGATAACGCTGATAAAGGTCTTGCAGAAACTGCTGGGCTGCGGGCAATTTGGGCCAGACATAGACCGCCCGCAGGCCGAGTTCCCAAGCGTCCCGCGGCTGATCGGCCTCCACTTTCGCTTTTGCCTGGGCGAGCGCCTCGCGCGCCGTATCGGCCCACTGTTGTTCCAACTTGGCGACGGCCGCGTGTTTGGGATATTTGCGTTGCAAGCGAGCGAGCCGGCCGCGAGCGGCCGGATAGTCGTCGCCAGCGACGTCTTGCTCGGCGATCTTTTGCGAGGCGGCGCCCAGCCCCGCCTCGAGCCTCGGATACTGAGGGGCGAGCAAGTACAGTTCATCGAGCAAGGCCAGCGCGTTTTCGTACTTCTTCTCGTTATGCCAATGGCGGGCGTCTTCATACAGGTATTCGGCCAGGCCGGCATCGAGATCGTGCGTTTTGGGCCATTCGTGCTTGAGGAAGTCGAAATAGAGATACGCCTCGTCGAACTTCTTCGGATCGCCCTTGCCGGCGCGAACCAGTTCGAGCGCCTTGTCCAGAATCATTTGCTCGAAGAAACGCACTGCGGCGATGTCGGTCCAGAGGATTTCATAATCCTGGGTCGGATCGTCGAGTTTCTTCACGATCAACTTGTCGGTTTTCTTGAGCGTATCGCGATCGGGCTCTTTGCGGTCGGGCAAATCGACCGGCAGCACCGGCACGACGGTTTGCTCCTCGTCGTTGAGCACGATCTCATCGTAAGGCTCTTCCTCGTACAGCGGGATCGAATCGGCTTCGTCCGCAGCCTCTTGGCACCAGGCGATCGGCGCCGCGGCAGGCCATTGCAACAGTGTACAGCCTAGCGTCAGGCAAACCGCCAGAGGGCCGAGCCAGGCGAACGCAAGCGAGCGGTGCAACGCGGCGGAAATCGACATGCCGAAATCTCGAAGCGACCTGAGCGTACTCAAGGGATAGCCACCATCAGCAACGCGCCGCCGTGGGCGGCCAGGCACAAGCGGTCGCCGACCGCCACCGGCCCGGCGCCGAGCGGTTCGCCGACGTCGAGACTGCCAAGCTCCTCGCCTGAAGCGGCGGCCACGCGGAACACGGTTCCGGAGACCGTCGCCAAGAGATATCCGTCTTTGGCGGCCAGCGGCGCCCCGGTTAGCGCACCGTGCGGCCAAGCCACTTTCCATACGAGTTGCCGCTGATCGTCGAGGCAGGCGAGTTCGCCGCCGTGCGTCAAGACCAACACGCGATCCGCGACCTGGGCAGGCCCCCATTGCGCGCCGCCCAACTCCCAAACCGGGCCGGCCTTCAAGTCGGGCAGGGAGTACGCCCGCAATTGGCCTCCGCCGTCCACCGCGAAAGCGGTTTTGGCGAGCGCCACCAGCGGCGAAGAAACGGGACCCGGCAACTCGGCCGTCGCCAAGGCGATTAGGTTGGGCTGCGGCTTGTCGGCGATGCCCAGGCGATACAGCGATTTGCGGCCGTCCGCCAGCAAGAGTTCCTTTTCTCCGAGCAGGACCGGATTGCTCCAGGCGAACGTTTCCCCGCTTTCCAAACGCGGTTGAAAGGGTGCGATCAATTGCTGGCCCGTCTTCGGGTCGAGCACGAACACCTGCCCCAGTTTTCCCGGCGCCAACAGCCCGCCCGCAAAGCCGATGGGCGCGGCGCCGAGAGGGTCGGGCAGGGCGAGCCAGCGCAATGCACGAGCGGCGCCGCCTTCGGCAATCAAAGCTTTGGCCTGCCCGCCGCCCGCCGAAATCGCCAGGCGACCGTCGGCCAACACCGCCGGAGCGGCGCCCTCGGGAAAGGGATGCTCGAGCAGCATGGCCGCCTGCGCCTTGTCTTGCACCTTGCGGCCCTGCAAATTCTGGCTGGGCACGTCGAACAGCGAGCCGGCCGCGTCAACGATCGTCATCGCCCCTTCGGCCTGGCCGGTCATCGGCGCGCCGGCGGGAGGCGCCGCAAGCTGGGCCTCCCAAATCCGCGTGCCATCGCCAGCCCGGATCGCCGAAACCAGGATCTCGGGCAGGTTCTTTTTGCGGCGCGAGTGGAACACGACGTCGCCGTGGACCGTCGGCGGACCGACGAACACGTCGGCCTCGTCCTGAATCCACTTGGGCTCCAAGCGTCCTCGCGCCAACTGAATGTCGAACTTGGTCAAGCCGCCGCCAGCCACCCAAAGCTGCGGATCTTTCAACAGCGGATAACGCACGAACGGCGGTTCGTCGATCGCCGGTTGTTCGGCGACTTTGGTCAGCGGCGGACCGGGATCGGGCGCGTTGATCTCGAAAGAGTAAATCGCTCCGCGATCGGTGGCCACGACGAGCGTCCGGCCCGCTACGACCGGCGGCGCCAACACATGGCCCGATAGAGGCGCCGACGCTTGCGCGGGCCGCAAGTCGAGGCCCTGATCGTCGGTGATCAAAATGTGCAGCACCGAGTCGGAAACGCTGTTGTTTTCTGCAATGAAAATGTACGGGCTCACGGCCACCGGCGGCACCCGGATGCTTTCCGGTTCGTGGCCCAGATAGAGCACTTCGCGGCATTCGTTTGTCTGGGGAGCGATCGCGTACAGATTGGCGTTTTCGCCCAACTGATACAGCGTTTGTCCGCGCGAATCGAACGCCGGCCCGACGCGCAAGCCCTGCGGTATCTGCAGATAGCCGGTCGAGTCGCCCGTTTCCAAATCGAGAATCGCCAGACGGCCCGAGCGCGTGGCCAGCCAAACCTGCCCTCGGGAAATGACCGGATGGGCGTCGAACGGCTCGCCGATCGGGCTGCGCCAGCGAAGTTCGCCGGTCTTGCCTGCGACGCGCAGCACCTCTTGACGCTTGGAGTCGACCAGCAGCACGTCGCTGCCCGGATCGAGCGTCACGGGCAGAGGCGGAAAGTCGGCGTCGAAGCCGACGAAGCGGCGCCAGAGCACCGCGCCGTTGTCGGCCTGCAAGGCGTAAGCGGCGCCGCCAGCCAGGGCATAGGCGACTTGGCCGGCCAGCGCCGGGGCTTCGCCCTCTTTCGTGCGGTTGGCCAGCACCACGACCGCTTCGACGGGCGTCTCGGCGTCGGCCCCCGCGGCCGGCTTCGACTCGGCGACGTACTTGACTTGTTCGCGAACGGCGTCCGACAGCGATTGCACCGCCTGCTGCAAACGCTCGTTGCCGATCAGGTCGGGATACATTTTCAAAAGCTGCTTGCGCTTGGCGTAAGCGCCCTGAGGATCGCCGCTGGCGATCGCCTGTTGAACGTCTTTCAGCGTTTGTTCCAGCGCCGCGTCGCGTCCGAGCATGCGCTCGGTCAGGGCCAGCGATGCGCCGACGTCGGCCATTTTTTGCGTCGGCATCAGCTCCTTGGAAACGTACTTGGCGACGAGCTTTTCCGTTTCGTGAGCCTTCTCGACCAGCGATGCGTCGAGCTTTTCGCGCGATTGGTCCGCCAGGCCCTGGGCGATCGTCGGCAGCAGGGCCGCTAATTCCGGCCGCGCGTCTTTGAAATCCTTCTCCGAGGAAATCTCGCCGATGATCTTCTTGGCGGTTTCCAAGGTGTTGGGCCAGTTGCGGGCGCCGTCGACCGCCTGCCGCATCTGGGCCATGCCCCGGTGAACGCGAGCCTTGCTTGCCTGGTCGTTATCCGGAAAATCTTCCAGGAAGGCGTCGAATTTGGCGATCGCTTGCGTGTACGAACCCGACTGATAATCTTGCTCGGCCGCTACGAACGCCTGATCGGCGCTGCCGCGGTGCAGCGCCCAATACAGCCCGCCGCCGAGAATGATCAAGGCGATCAACGAGCCGCCGCCGATCAACAGCAAGGGCGAGTCCCAAATGTTTCGCTGTTGCCTGAGCGTCTTGGGCTGCTGACCGTCTTCGGCGTAGGAGTCGTCGGCGCTTTCCCAGCCCCCTTCTTGGATCAACGCCGGCTCGGCGAACAAGTCTTGCACGGGCGCGGCAGGCCGTGCGGGACGAGCGCGGGGCGCCGCGGCGGCCGGAGGCGGCGACTTCGGAGTGCCCGCCCAACGAGACGCCCCCGCAGCCGGCTTTGCTTCCGGCGCGGCCGGTCTGGCGGCAGGAGCGACCGGTCTGGCGGCAGGAGCGACCGGTCTGGCGGCAGGAGCGACCGGCCTGGCCGCGGGCGCCGGGGGAGCGTCGTCCATGGGAGACAATTCCAAATCATCGTCGGCGGCCCCCCGGCGAGCGGGCGTCGGCGCCGCGTCTTCCATTGGGGCGAAGCCTACTTCCTCGTTCGCCGCGCCGGCGGGTGCGTTCTTCTGCGAGGCGATCAGCCGGCGGCCCTGATCGGAGGTGATGTGCTCCTTTTGCACAAGCCACCGCACGGCAGAACGCAAATCGACCGGTTGCGAAGATTGTTGGAGCTTACTCCGCAATTCCTCGACCACGTCGGGCGAGACGAGTTGGCTCTGTTTGATCGTCGCTACGATGGAATCGAGATTCGGCATGCCGGTAGATCCAAAATATCGCGAAACACAAGGGGCGGCGAACGCCCTACGTCAGAAATCGCCCTACCTCAAAAATCTTCGTCCCCGCTGGCCAGGCGCACGTCGTCGAAACCGGCGGCCGTGCCCGCGTCGAGCGCCATCACGACCTTCTCGTGCCGCGCCTCGCCGTTGGCCATCACGATCAGTTTGCCCGGCCCCTTCCCGGTCATTCCCGGCCCTCCCTCGCGAGCCTGCTTGAGCAGCGACAGCAATTCCTGCTCGCTGGGGGCTTCCGAATCGTTGACCCAGATCGTGTTGTCGCGATCGATGCGGATGATGACGTTGTCATCGTCGTCTTCCAGTTCTTCGACCGTGCGGCTTTGGGCCGCGCTATCGCTGGGATCGGGCGTGGGAATTTGAATCGATTTTTGCAGGGCGAAGGCGGCGGTGACCATGAAGAAGATCAACAGCAGAAACGTTACGTCGACCATCGGCGTCATGTCGAGGCCGTCGTCGGTGAGCTCCTTCTTGCCGCCGAACGTCCTCGGTTCGCCTTCGCCGGCGCCGCCCGACTCGCCCCCAGGCAGGGCGCCGTATCCGGCGGGCGCCTGCGACACGGTAGCTGCGATTTCCAAGTCCGACAGCACCTGGGTGCGGGTCTCGCCCGCGAGTTCAGGGACCGATTGCACGGCGCCGCAGCCGGTACACTGTACCTGGCGCCCGGCGTATTCCTCGGGCGCCTTGAGCTTCTTGCCGCAATGGCTGCAACGAAATCGAATCATGGCGGCGGCTTACTTCGCTTCCATCACGGCCAGGTTGAGTTTGATTGCGTCGCTCACCCCGCCGGCCGCGGCGGCGACGCGCGAAACGTCGCGGTGCAACACGCCCGACTCGGCCTTGATCAAGATAGCCGTCTTGCCTTCGGCCAGTCCCTCTTCGACCGCCTTGCGAACTTCGGCGTCTTGATCGGCCGGGGCGCCTTTCAGGGGCTCGCCAACTTTGCCGTCGGCCAGATAGACCAAGGCCGGCTGCGCATCCCCGTTTTCGGCCACGGAAATGATGATCGAATCTCGCTGGCTCACGCCCACGCCGTATTTCGCCGTGGCCAGGTTCAAGGCCGTCTGCGCGTCGGGGGTCGAGGTCACCGTGAAAAAAATCAGCAGCAAGAAGGTGCAATCGATCATGGGCGTGATGTCCATTTCGGTGTCTTCTTGCGGCCGCTTGCGAGCCCCGAGCGGCGAGTCCCGGCCCAGTTCGGCCACTGCGTTGGTCGGCGGCATGGCTTAGTGGACTCCTTCGGGCTGTTCGACGAGCGGCTTGAAACCCTCGAGGAAGCGAGCGATGCCTTCGCCGGCCAAATCTTCCATGTGCCGCTGGCGAATCTGTACGCTGGCCAGCGCGAGGCTGAGCGGAATGGCGATGGTCAAGCCGACGAACGTCGTCAACAGCGCGAGCGAAATGTCGCCGGCCAAGTGCGTGGCGTCGACCTTTTGCTGGCCGGCCAACTTGCCGAAGGCGGCCATCATACCCAGCACCGTGCCCAACAGCCCGAGCATCGGCGCGCTTTTGATCATCGTCACGACCCAGGTGATGCGGTATTCGAGTTCGGCCAGCACGTCGCGCTGGAAGCGGTCGGCCAGCAGTTGCTTGACTTTGGCGTAGCCCAGGTCGCGATTCTCGATGCCCATCAGCACCAACTGGGGCACGATCCGCCGATCACCCTCGCTAAGCTGGACCGCCGATTCGAGGTCGCCGACGGCCAGGCTTTCGTCGAGTTGTTCCAAATACTCGTTCTGAGCCGTCTCGGTCTTGAAACGAATTTGCGAAAGGCGCCGCCAGGCGACGATGATGCAAAACGCGCCCCACAGCGCATCGAACGCCTGAAAGGCATAGATGCTATTGCCCGCAAATCCGATTAACCCGCTGATGTCTCCCATGCGTCGTTGCTCTGCCGCGGTGATTGAAGGTTTGAAAAACTGAAGGTGAATTGCGGAAACTATTCGGACGTCGAGCGTTCGCTGGCGTCGATCAGAGGGGGGTTTGGTCGATGACGAAGAACTCATAGCCTTTGCCCTGCTTCCGAATTCCGAATACGGTCTTGCGAATCTTCGAGGCGTCGAGGCCGCGGTAGTCTTGCTCCAAGTGCAACAGCATCTGCTCCACCGGGTCAGGGTAGAACTGCAACACCATTTTACCCGCCGCTTGCACGCCGGCGCGTTGAATCAGATCGTGATCGGCTTCGCGCAGCTTGCCGTGCCGCCAGGAAAAATAGAGCCGCTGTTCGGACGGCCCGCCGGGCCCCGTTCTAACGGTCGCCTTCGGAAAACTCAAATTGCTGGCGTAGATGACCTGCTTGGAATCGAGTACGCCCAACTCGATCTTGAAAAAGTCGAGTTGCTTGGCGTAACCGTCGAGCGTGCCGCCCGCATCGAAGTGAATCTGCCAGCGCAGGTGAGGCGGAATGCCGGGCTTGCCGGGACCAGATCCATAGCCAGCCACGTTGCCCGTGCCCGTTTGCTGCCCGCCGCCTTTGTTCGTCGTGTCTTGCTCGGTTTCGGCCGGCGTGTCGAGATCGGCCTCGCGCAGCGCCACGGCGTCGAGCACGGTCTTCAACGTGTCTTGAAAATCGGGCTCGACCAGATCGCTTTCCTGGGCCACGTCTTGCGGCGTGGGCGAATCCAACTGCATGCTCTCGCCCACCACGCCGCTCTCGATGCCGCCGCCGACTTGTTCCAGTCGCACGGGCACCGATTTCAGCGGCGGAAAAAACACGCGGCTGCCCAGCCATGCCATCAACAGGCAAAACACCACCACGCCGATCAAAATCAGCAAGGCCAAGAGCATGCTGGCCACGCGCTCGTAGGCCGATTCCTGTTGCACCGTAACAGGAATTCGCGGAGCGTGTCGTCGCGGGCGTGTCTGTCCGGCTACCGTCGTCACGAGAGGGTTCCGTCGTTCTAGTTCGCGCGTCGGCGCCGCCCGAGAGACTGGCCGCCGGCGCGCTGGGCAAACCGCCAGGCTTGCCGCCACACGTTGATCGCGGGGAGACGAGAAATACGCCGCCTTCCGAGTGCATCGTAATGGCGTAAAATATGCGTGTCAAGTTGCGGAGTTTCACCCCAAGTCATTAACTCGCTAGAGTTTGCCGAGAGGCGCCGTCAGCTCGACCTCCTTGCGATGGACGGTCAGCGCCTCATCGTCCGAATACCAGGGAAACGGCTTGTAGAGCAGCCGCACCTCGGCCCGCACCGGCGGATCGACGACCGGAAATCGGGCTTCGAACGTCTGGTCGACGCGAATTTGTTCTCGGCTCGATTCGCCGCGAAAAGGCGTGATGCCTTTGATCAAGGCTTGCCTGGCCAAGGTGATCTGGCCGTCGGGCGCCCGCTCGAGGACTTGCAAGTACAAGACTCGATTGTGCCGTTCGCCCGGAAAGTTGTGGCCGGTCGCGTGGTTGGTCGCCGAGACGATCAATTCGTCTCCCTCTTGCCGGCATTCCAACGTGACGCCCGATCGCACCAAGGCCTCGTCGTGACTGCCGGTGCAAAGGTGACTACGGCCGCCCGCCCGGTTCGCCAGCGCCGGCATGTGGCAACTTTGGCAGCTTTTGCCCTCGGTGCGATAGCGGCTGGCGTGCCAATCTTTGTAAATCGCCTCGTGACACGCGCCGCAAGCCTCGCTCGACAGTAGCAAGGCCGATTGTTGCGGCCGGCAGGGCGCCTCGGCGATCGTGCGGCGCCCTGCGATCGATCCGTCGGGCAAGCCGTGGCAATTCAGACAAGTGACGCCCGAGGCCTGGTCCGTCTGGCGAACTTCCAGAACCATGCCCGGCGTCGACAGCCCGCCCTGCGGCGCATGGCACGATTGGCATTTGCGGTCGAAGCCAAAATGCTCGAAGGCGGCTTGGACCTGATCGTCGCTAAAGGCTTTGGCATGGTAAGAGTCGTTCCACTCTTGCCAAACGTCGGCGTGACATTTGCGGCAGTCGCTGATGGAGGGCCGGGCGCCCTCGCCCGTCGAAGCCTCTTGCCGGGCGAGGGCGCCCGGCCCTCCGGGCGGAGAAGTTCGCCCCAGCGCAATCAATAGCGCCAACGCCAGACAGCAGATCACTCCACAGGCGATGCGAGTCTTGGCCAACATATCGACGGGGGCGTTGAGACCGAGTTTTGCAGCCAACTGTAGTCGGCCGTCTGCCGATAGGCTACAATAAACGCTCCCGCCGCAATATCCCGCCTGGCGGCAGCCGGCCGAACCAACGGGCGGCATGCCAAGGAGATTTGAAGCCCGTGTTTGCTTCGAACCGCTCGCATTCTTCGGGGTTGGTCCTTCGCCTCGCGGCGGCCGTAGGCGCGCTGGCCGTGCTGGGCTGGCTGCAAGCCGCCATCATTCGGGCCAGCGAGCCGGTCAATTTCGCCCGCGACGTTCGCCCGCTGCTCTCGAAGAACTGCTTCCGCTGCCACGGGCCGGACAAAGACACGCTGCAAGCCGGGTTGCAGCTCGATCTGCGCGACGGCGCGGTTCGCACATTAGAAAGCGGCCAGGCGGCGATCGTGCCCGGCAAACCGGACGAAAGCGAACTGCTTCGCCGCGTGGCCAGCGCCGATCTTGACGAGCGCATGCCGCCGGCCGACGGCGGCCGGGCCTTGAACGCCGGCGAAATCGATTTGCTCGGGCGCTGGATCGCCGAAGGCGCCGAGTACAAGCCGCACTGGTCGTTCGTTCCGCCGCAGCCGATTTCGCCGCCGGAAATCTCGCAGCCCGAGCGGGCCGCCAACGCCATCGACCGCTTCGTGCTGGCCCGGCTCGATCGCGAAGGATTGCAGCCGGCGCCCGAGGCGGAGCGCGAAGTGCTGATTCGCCGCGTGTCGATTGATCTGGTCGGCCTGCCGCCCGGATTGGAGGATGTCGATCGATTTGTCAACGACGCCGATCCGCTGGCCTACGATCGGCTGGTCGATCGGCTCTTGGCTTCGCCGGCATTCGGCGAGCGTTGGGCGGCGGTCTGGCTCGACCTGGCTCGCTGCGCCGATTCGGCCGGCTATGCTCAGGATCCGCCGCGCACGATCTGGCGATATCGCGATTGGCTGATCCGAGCCTTGAATGCCAACCAGCCTTTCGACGAGTTCACTCGCGATCAACTGGCCGGCGACATGCTCGCTTCGCCCAGCGAAGATCAACGGTTGGCCACCGCGTTTCATCGCAACACGATGACCAACAGCGAAGGGGGCACCGACGATGAAGAATTCCGCAATGCGGCGATCGTCGATCGGGTGAACACCACGATGCAGGTCTGGATGGGCCTGACGATGGGTTGCGCCCAGTGCCATACGCACAAGTACGACCCGATCACGCAGGAAGAGTATTTCGAAGTTTTCGCCATCTTCAACCAGACCGAAGACGCCGACCGCATGGACGAGGCGCCCACGCTGGAAGAGATCTCGCCCGAACTGGCAAAGAAGCGAACCGAGTTGCAGGCTCAGGCGGCTCAACTCGAAAAGGCCTTGGCCGAGAAGATTGCGGCGCTCCAGGTCGACGTGGCCGCGAGGCCGTTCGCCGCGCGCTACGTGCGGGTGGAACTGCCCGGCAAGCAAGTGCTGTTGTCGCTGGCCGAAGTGCAGGCGATTGCCGGCGGCGAGAACCTGGCGGTCAAAGGCAAGGCCACGCAAATCAGCGTCGCTTACGACGGCCCGCCGGAATTGGCCATCGACGGCAACACCGACGGCGATTACTTCAAAGCCAAGTCGACCACGCACACCGCGCCGGCCGACAATCCCTGGTGGGAGGTCGACCTGGGAGCGCCCGCGGCGCTAGAGCAAGTCGTGGTCTGGAATCGCACCGACGGCGGGACGGGCGAGCGGCTCAAGAACTTCCGCGTGGTGCTGCTCGATGAGGGCCGGCGCCCCTTGTTCGTGCAGTCGGTCGCCGAATCGCCGAACCCGAACCTCTCGCTGGCCGTGCCCAAGTCGCTCGCGGAGCTCAACGAAGCGCAGCGGGCCGAGCGTTCGAAGTATCTCAAGGAAAACTCGCCCGAGATCGTGGCGGAGCAAAAGCAAATCGACGGCTTGAAGAAGCAAGCCGCGGCCATCAAAGGCGTGACGACGCCCATCATGCGCGAGCTGCCGGCCGACAAGCGGCGCAAAACGCAGATTCAGATTCGCGGCAATTTCCTCGACCGCGGCGCCGAGGTCTCGGCCGGCGTGCCGGCGGCCTTTCATCCGCTGCCCGAGGGCAAAGAACCCAACCGCCTGACACTGGCGGAGTGGCTCGTCGACGAGCGCAATCCGCTTACCGCTCGCGTGCTGGTGAATCGCTACTGGGAGCAACTGTTCGGCATCGGGCTGGTGGAAACCGGCGAAGATTTCGGCATCCAGGGCGAATACCCCTCGCACCCGCAGTTGCTCGATTACCTGGCGCTCGAATTCCAACGCGACGGCTGGGATATGAAGCGGCTGTTGCGGCGGATCGTCGCCTCGGCCACGTATCGCCAGGCCTCGAAGGTTTCGCCCGAACTGCAACAGCGCGATCCATTCAATCGCTTGCTGGCCCGCGGGCCGCGGTTCCGGCTTTCGGCCGAAACGGTGCGCGACCAGGCGCTGGCCGTCGGCGGGCTGTTGAGCCGCAAAATGTTCGGACCTTCGGTGCAGCCGCCGCGACCGAATCTGGGGCTGGCTTCCGCGTTCGGCGGCTCGACCGATTGGACGACCAGCCCCGGTGAAGATAAGTTCCGCCGCGGGTTGTACACCAGTTGGCGCCGCACGACGCCCTACCCTTCGATGACCACCTTCGACGCCACCAGCCGCGAAGTCTGCACCATGCGGCGGATTCGCACCAACACGCCGCTGCAAGCCTTGGTCACCATGAACGACCCGGTCTATGTCGAGGCCGCGCAGGCGCTGGCGCGGCGGATCGTGGCCGAAGGCGGATCGAACCCTCCCGAGCGCGCCGCTTACGGCTTCCGCCTGTGCCTGGCTCGGGCGCCCAGCGATGCGGAACTGCAACCGTTGTTGCGGCTTTATGAACTGGCCATCCAGCGGTTCCAGGCCGATGCGGCGCAGGCGACTCGCATGGCGACCGAACCGCTGGGGCCGGCGCCGGCGGAGATGAACGTGGCCGAATTGGCCGCTTGGACGGTCGTCGGCAACACGCTGTTGAATCTGGACGAAGCATTAGCACGGAGATAGCGTCATGAATCTGCGGCAGGCTCGGGCGCAAGCCCTCACGCGGCGCCATTTCTTGAAGAACTGCCAGGTCGGGCTGGGCGGCTTGGCGCTCGGTTCGCTGTTGGGCGAAAACGCCCCGGCCGCCACTTCGGCTTCGAGCGATCCCTTGGCCGTGCGGCCGCCGCACTTCGCGCCCAAGGCCCGCCGCGTCATCTACCTGCACCTGGCTGGCTCTCCGCCGCACCTGGACCTGTTCGACTACAAGCCGGAATTGGTGAAGCGCGACGGCCAGCTTTGCCCCGACGATTTCATCAAAGGCCGCCGTTTCGCCTTCACCAGCGGCACGCCCAAGCTGATGGGTACGCCGCACAAGTTCGCCCGGTACGGCCAGAGCGGCGTCTGGATGTCGGACGCGATTCCGCACCTGACCGAAGTCATCGACGAACTGACCGTGATCCGTTCGATGAACACCGACCAGTTCAATCACGCCCCGGCCGAACTGATGCTGCACACCGGCTCGCCGCGGATCGGCCGGCCCGCGCTCGGTTCTTGGACGGTCTACGGCCTCGGCTCGGAAAGCCAAAACCTGCCGGGCTACATCGTGCTCGTATCGGGCGGCTCGAACCCCAGCGCGGGCAAAAGCGCGTGGGGCAGCGGCTTTCTGCCGTCGGTGTTTCAAGGCGTGCAGTGCCGCTCGCAAGGCGAGCCGGTGCTGTATGTCAACAATCCGGCCGGCATGGACCAGAATCTGCGCCGCGCGAGCCTCGACGCATTGAATGAACTGAATCGGTTGCAAGCCGAAGAATTGGGCAGCGAAGAAACGCTGACTCGCATCGCCCAGTACGAACTGGCCTTCCGCATGCAACTGGCCGTGCCCGAGGTGATGGACATCTCACGCGAGAGCGAGCAGACGCTCGAAGCTTACGGCGCCAAGCCCGGCGACGGCAGCTTCGCCAGCAATTGCCTGCTGGCCCGGCGGCTGGCCGAGCAAGGCGTGCGGTTCGTACAGCTTTTCGATTGGGGCTGGGATTTTCACGGCACCAGCGCCGGCTCGGCGCTGGGCGACGGGCTGCGCGAACGTTGCCAGAAGATGGACCGGCCGGTCGCGGCGCTCATCAAAGATCTCAAAGCCCGCGGGCTGCTCGACGACACGCTGGTGATCTGGGGCGGCGAGTTCGGCCGCACGCCGTTCCGCGAAGGCCGCACCGCGGCGAGCAAGCTCTTGGGTCGCGATCACTACCCCGATTGCTTCACGATGTTCATGGCCGGCGGCGGCGCGAAGCCGGGCATCGTTTACGGCGAGACCGACGAGTTGGGTTTTTCGGTGGCTCGCGACAAGGTCCACGTCCACGACTTTCAGGCCACCGTGCTGCACCTGTTGGGCTTCGACCACAAGCGACTCACGTACCCGTATCAAGGCCGCGACTTCCGCCTGACCGACGTCTACGGCGAAGTGGTGCAGGCCTTGTTGGCTTGAAGCAGGCGGCAATGGAGGCCCGGGCGCCCTCGCCCGAATCAATTTGCAGTTCCGGGCGCCCTCGCCTGGCGTGAACTCCAAAGGCCGGGAGCTTTTGCCGTGCGAATGCTGACAAGCGCTGTGCCGGTGGTCGTAGACCCGATTATTTCGCCGGCAGCACGCCCGCCACGGCCGACCTCGAATTCTCGAGCCGATACAGGTGCGTACGCGTCCGCACGAACAGAGCGGAATCGATCGCCGCGGGCGAAGCCATGATGCCGGCGTCGAGCTCGTTTTTGGCCAGTTGCCGATAGCTGCGGCCGGCTTCAATCACCGTGGTCTCGCCCGCTTCGTTGCAGAAGTAGATTCTGCCCGCGGCGTACAAGGGTGAGGCCGAATACGATCCGCCCAGCCGTTGCCGCCAAATTTGCTTGCCGCTCTTGGCGTCGAGGCACGTGGCGATGCCGGCGTCGCTGACCAAGTAAAGTTCGTCGCCGACCAACAGCGGCGAGGGATTGGCCGGCGCGTTCTGCTTGAACTTCCAGGCCACGTTCGTCGACGTCACGTCGCCTCGGCCGCCGGGGCGGATGGCCCATAGTTCGGGCCGCATGTAGCCGGTGCAGATATACAGCAGCCCGTGGCCGAACAGCGGCCGCGGCACGTTCGAGAAGCCGGGCGAGTATTCGACCGACCAGACTTCTTCGCCCGTCGCCGGGCGATAAGCGAAGACCCGCTGTGCAGCCGGCGAAATCAACAGCGGCCCGTCGTCCGATTCCCCATCCTCCGATTCCCCATCCTCCGATTCCCCGTCCTCCAATTCGATGACCAGCGGCGTGCAGAACGCTTTGCGAAAGTCCGTCTTTTCCGGCAGCTCGCCCGAGCGGTCGGTCTTCCAAGCCAGGCGGCCGGTCCGCTTGTCGAGCGCCGCGATGTACTGCAAATCGCGGCCGTCGCAATGCACGATCAGCAAGTCGCCCCACAAGATCGGCGAACTGCCGGGCCCTTCTTGGTGGTCGACCTTGAGATCGGTGTTGGTCCACAGCGGTTGGGCGTCGGCGGTCGAAACGCAAGCCGTGCCGGACGAGCCGTAATGGACGTAGAGCCGGTCGCCGTCGAGCACCGCCGTCGGCGAGGCGTGGCTGTTCTTGGCGTTGACCGACAGCACGACGTCGGTCGTCAAGATCTCGCGTTGTCGCACGATCTTTCCAGACTTCACGTCAACCGCCGCGACTCCCAGCGATTTGCCCTGGTCGAGCGCGTAGGTCAGCCAGATCAGGCCGCCGCCGATGACGGGCGACGAGTGCCCGCTGCCGGGCAGTGCAGTTTTCCAGGCGACGTTCTGTTCCTCGCTCCACTGGGTCGGCGGGTTGGCGTTCGGGGCATGTCCCTGCCCGTCGGGACCGCGAAACTGGGGCCATTCATCCGCGGCTGCCGCGATCTGCAAAGCGCAAAAAACAAACGCCAGGCTCAAGCAGGCCGTACAAAAACGCATTGCCGACTCCGAATGCCAACGATAAGAACCGCCGCCGTCCTCGTTCCAATTCCAGTATAGTCCGCAGCCTCGACTCCCCGCTATTGGGCGATGAGAGCGTCAGCCGCCCGCTTGCCGGTTCAAGTACAAGTTCAGCGTGATGTGGGCCTGGCCTTGATGATGGCCCTCGTGCCAGCCGAGGATGTACAGCACGTCGAGCACGGTGAGTTTGCGGGCCGCCAAGGCCGGAGGTATCTCGGCCAAGCGCTCGTCGCCATAGTGCGACAGCGTTTCGAGCAGATGCTCGCGCGACTCGGACAAGACCCGGCGGATCGTCGCCGCGTCGGGCACTTTGTCGTCGGGCGTGCTGCCGCCGCGGAAGCGAGGCCAAAGGTCGGCGAACGCCGCGGGCTTTTCAGGCATCAGTCGCTCGGTGGCGAAGATTTCCTCAGTGACGCCGATGTGCATCAATTGCCAGCCGATGTGCGCTCGTCCGGGCCCCGGCCTCCAGGTCAACACGCCCTGCGGGTCTGTTTGCTCGGCGATCTTGTCGAGCAAACCGATCGTGCGATCGCGGTAGAATGCGTAACTCTTGGCGATAGTTTGGACGGTGCTCATGGTGGCCTTCTCGGTTGGCGGTCGTGGGCATGGAAAGCTTGGTTTTAGAGCATCACGCAGCGGCCGGCAATTGGTTGGCGGGCGGAGATTTCAAAGCTTGGAACCCGTTCGCCAGGCGAGGTCGCCCGGCCTCCCTAGGAAGTTGGGACCTTATTTCCGCCTCGCTCGCGGCATGTTAAGCTGTCGAGCCCCGAATCGCCCGCCTAAAGAAGAAATTGGAGTCATCTGCCATGGTTCACGTCGTCGCCACGATTACGCTCGCCGCCGGCAAGCGAGAGGCGTTTCTCAAGGAGTTCAAGGCGCTCGTGCCCGAAGTGCTGGCGGAGAAAGGCTGCATCGAATACGGTCCGACGATCGACCTGGCGACAAGCGTGCCGGTGCAACCGCCGGTGCGCGAAGACGTCGTGACCGTGATCGAGAAATGGGAGGACGTGCCCGCCTTGGAAGCGCACCTCGTCGCGCCGCACATGCTGGCCTACCGCGCCAAGGTGAAGAACCTGGTCAAGTCGACGCAAGTGCTGGTCTTGCAGCCGGCTTGAGTCGGTTTTACAACCGCGTCCCGACGCAAGCGCAGGTCCTCGTAGGTCATGCTTCAGCCGTGACATTCACAGCGAGAAGAGGATATGCTGAAGCATAACCTACGAAGACAACGAAGACATGAAGCCGCCGCGCCATGCATAAACTCATCAGCGATTTAGTCGATGCGCAAAAGAGCGGCCGGCCGGTCGTCTATTGCCGCCTGGTGGAAACCCGCGGATCGACGCCGCAAAAGGCGGGCGCCGCGATGTTGGTTTTCGCCGATGGCTCGCAAGCCGGCACGCTCGGCGGCGGCTGCGTCGAAGCGGAAGTCAAACGCCGCGCGCTGGCTGCGTTCGACGAAGGCCAGGCCGAAATCACCAGCTTTCAGCTCGACAGCGATTACGGCTGGGACGACGGGCTGATTTGCGGCGGCCGGATGCAGATTCTCGTCGAGCCGCTCGTCAAAGCGGACGCGAACGGATACTTCCAGACCTATCTTGAGTTGCTCGACCGCGGCGAGGGCTGCATCGAGGCGATCGTCTTCGATGCCGAGAAGAGCGGCCTGCCCGCCCCGGCCTGCTATTTGTTCGACGCGCAAGGGCGGCTGGTCGCGGCCGATTTGCAGGCCGATCTCCCTACGGCGCCGCCAGCGGTGCTCGAGCATTTGCCGCCGCTGGCCGACCGGCCGCGGGCTCGGGCCGAGCGGGGCGTGGCCTACTTGCCCGTGCTGCCGCGCTGCCGTTTGCTGATCGTCGGCGGCGGCCATATCGGCCAGGCGGTCGGCAACTGGGCCGCCGACTTGGGCTTCGACGTGTGGGTGGTCGACGACCGCGAAGAGTTCGTCAGTCCGACACGCTTTCCGAGGGCCGAACGCCTGATCTGCGGCGAAATCGGACCGACGCTCAAGAACCTGGAGATCACGCCGGACACTTATTGCATCATCGTCACCCGCGGACACAATCACGACGAGGAAGCGCTCTTCCATCTGGTCAATCGCCAGGCTCGCTACGTCGGGCTGATCGGCAGCCGCCGCAAGATCAAGCTGATCTTCGACGACCTGGAAGCCGAGGGCGTGTCGGCGGAAGCCTTGGCGAAAGTCTACGCCCCGCTGGGCATCGATATCGGTTCGCAGACCGTGCCCGAGATCGCCATCAGCATTCTGGCCGAGCTCGTCGCCCATCGGAACATGAACGGAGCCGTGCCGGGCCGCAGCGAGTGGGGAATGGTTGGCGAGGAATAAGGATTGCAAGCCTTCGCGATCATTCCCGCCGCGGGCCGCAGCGTTCGCATGGGCGCGGCGAAGCTGCTGCTGCCGTGGGGCGGGCGAGCGGTGATCGAGACGGTGATCGGCGCCTGGCGAGCAAGCCGCGTTTCGCGCGCGATATTGACGGTCCATCCCGACGATCTGGAATTGGCTCGGCGCGGTCGCGAAGCCGGGGCCGAAGTCGTCGTCGTCGATCCGCCGCCGGTTGACATGAAGGCGTCGGTCTTGGCCGGGCTGGCCTATATTGAGGCGAAGTATCAACCCGGGCCTCAAGACGCCTGGCTGTTGGCGCCTGCCGATATGCCGCTGTTGACGGCCGAGAGCATCGACCGCCTGCTCGCAGCCTGGAAGGAAAATCGATTGCGAAACCGCCAAGAAATTCTGGCGCTTTCGCGCGGCGGCCGTCGCGGGCATCCGGTGCTCTTTCCCTGGCCGCTCGTCGCGGCGGCACGGCAATTGGGGGCCGACGAAGGTTTGAATCGGCTGTTGGAGCAGTTCGGCTGCCGCGAGTTGCCGGCCGACGACGAAGGCGGTTTCGTCGATCTCGACACGCCGGCCGACTATCGGCGTTGGAATCCCGAGGCGGCGGAGAGCGAATAAGGCGAGCCGGAGGCGTCAAGGCGAGCCGGAGGCGTCAGCCTCCGGGTGCGCTGCGGTCTGACGCGGAGGCTAACGCCTCCGGCTCGCCAGGCTAACGCCTCCGGCTCGCTAGGCGCTTTCCTGACGCGTTGCCAACGCTTACACTCACAGGCAGGCCGTGCGCGTGGCGGAGCCGCCGGGGCTTTGTTCGACCGACCGCGCACCGGCCGCAAATCTTCAGGACTGCTCATCGGATGGCTGTTCCTCATCACTTCGCTTCGGGGCTTGCGAAACGACTTGCCGCGTGGCCCATGCCACGCAGCAAGACCGCGTGTTATTGCTTGTTGCTCTTGAGCCTGGCGCCGCTCGTCGCCGGCTGCGGCGGCTGCCGCTCGGATACTCCGGAAACCGAAGAAGAGCTCATCAAGAAGCGCGAAGAACTGGCGAAGAAGGAAAAGCCCAAGCCCGACTTCGAGTATCTCGCCTTTTCGACGCAGCCCGGCTCGTTGGAAAAGACCGAGCGGCGCGAAGTCTTCATGAAGCCCGGCCACTGGACGAGCGCCGTGTTGGAGACGCGGGCCAACAACTTCGACTTCAAAGGCGAACTGTCCTGCGACGTCGCCGATCGGCAGCAGCAGCCGGTCGACTTGGACCAAATGCCCTTCCGCCTGCGAACCACGCGGCCGGCGATCATGCCCAAGGGGCAGCGGCGGTTTCTGGAGTTTTCGCTGTTCGCGCCGACCGAAGCCCGCGCGCGCTGGGTGCAAACTCGCTTGCTCAACGGGCCGGGCGGCCGGCCCGTGTTCGCCGAGTCGCAAACGCTGATGCCGATGCCGGCGCACCAGTATTATTTCGTCGTGCTGGCGTTGAATCCCGACTCGTACAAATTCTTGCAGCGGCTCGATTCGATCACGGCGCCGACTTCCAGCATGTTCGATCCGCTCAAGGCCTGGCACTATCGCGTAGTGGCGCCGCGCATTCGCGCGGTCGCGCCGCTGCCTTCCGGCGCGCTGGGCTGGACCGGCGTGGCCTACGTCTTGTGGGACGACTTGAATCCCAAGAAGCTCTCGCCCGACCAGCAGTTGGCGCTGGTCGACTGGCTGCACTGGGGCGGGCAAATCATCGTCAGCGGGCCCGACACGTTGGCGACCTTGAAGGGCAGTTTTCTCGACGAATTCCTGCCGGTCGAAGGCGGCGACGCCTGGACCATGACCACCGAGACCATGAGCGAATTGAACGCCCTCTACGATCAAGGCGATCTGCCGTTGCGAGTCGCAAGGTCGTGGACGGGCGAGAAAATGAAGCTCAAGCGCGGCGCCGAGGCGCTCGTTTCCTCGGGCGACGAGCCGCTGGTGGCCGAGCAGCGCGTCGGTCGGGGCCGCGTGGTGGTGTCGGCCTTCCGGCTGAGCCAGCGCGAGCTGCGCAATTGGCCGAGCTTCGACGGGTTCTTCAATAGCTGTTTGCTCCGCCGCGGTCCGCGGAAATTCGCCTTCGGCAAGGACGAGCAAGTCGAAGCCGCCTGGCTCGACGGCCATTCGCACCAAGACCCGCGACTCGTCTCGCGAGTGCGTTATTTCTCGCGCGACGCGACGCCTCCGCCGGGTCTGTTCGACGCTCAATTCGAAGGCCGCAAAGCGCGTGCGCCCCTGGTGGAGAAGCCGCCCGAAGAGCAGCCGGCCGGCATGCCCTACGGCTATAGCGGCGTTCCCGATCTGGAAGACTTGCCCGAAGGCTCGGGCGTGGCGGGTTGGAGCGATTTCAGCGCGGCTTCGAATCTGGGCTTTAACGCCTTGCGCGAAGCCGCCGGCATCGTCGTGCCCGACGCAAAGTTCGTGGTCGTCATCCTGGCGATCTACGTGCTGGTGCTGGTGCCGCTGAATTGGTTGGTGTTCCGCCTGATCGGCCGGGTCGAACTGGCCTGGGCGGCGGCGCCATTCATCGCCATCGGGGCCGCCATTGCGGTGGTGTATCTGGCGCAGCTCGATATCGGCTTCGCCCGCTCGAAAACCGAACTCGCCGTGCTAGAAGTGCAAGGCGACTACAGCCGGGCGCATTTGACGCGCTATTTGGCCCTCTACAGTTCGCTGGGCACGAGTTACGACTTGCGGTTCGACGACCCTTCGGCCGTCGCCTTGCCGCTGGCCAGCGGCCAGAAGATGCTGCTCGGGCAAGGACGCACCACGGTCGAGTTCCGCCGCGCGCGCAAACAAACTGGCGACGAGGAAGACGCCGAGATCAGCATGGTCAATCTCGAAGGGCTGGAAATCTCGTCGAATACCACTGGCATGGTCCACAGCGAAGAGATGATCGGCGTCGACGGCGGGCTGAAGTGGGAGCATCTGGGCGGCCAGCGTTACAAGGTGTCGAACAATACGCGTCTGGCCCTGCAAGGCGCCGGAGTCGCCAGCGGCGAATTGCAAGCCTGGGTCGGCGCGCTCGATCCGGGCGCCGCCAAGACGGTGGAACTCAAGCCTTGGCCCAAGAAAGAAAGCCGGCTCTGGGAGCAAGAACTCGAACAATCGCCCGTCACCGCTCGGCAAACGCCGCAGGAAGGCCTGCACTTGCGGAATCTAATGATGCTGGCTCAGCAGACGACGCCGGACGACGAATTCCGCTTGATCGCTTGGACCGACGAAGAGCTGAAGGGCTTGACCGTGCTGCCGACCGCGTCGCAATCTCGACAACTGGCCCTGGTCGTGGCCCACTTAGGATACGGGCCCGAACCGAAATTGCGGCGCGACGAAAGCTCTCGGCGATTGGCGCTCAAGGCCGCCGGCCGGTCGCTCTGGGAGGGCGCCGATCTCGATTCGGACGAGTCCATGACGGACGACCTGCCGCCCGACGAGGCAAAGCCCGTGGAAGATCCGGCGCCGAAGGAAACTGCGGCAAAGCCGAACGGGGACGAATGATTTGCCACTTGTACGTTCGTCTCAGACGCAGGAACGGAGGGCCGGGCGCCCTCATGGAGGGCCGGGCGCCCTCGCCCGGCAAGAAAACGGTGGGCCGGGCGCCCTCGCCCGGCAAGAAAACGGTGGGCCGGGCGCCCTCGCCCGGCAAGAAAACGGTGGGCCGGGCGCCCTCGCCCGGCAAGACAACGACGGGCGAGGGCGCCCGTCACTCCAGATCGACGGGCGAGGGCGCCCGTCACTCCAGAACAGTAGACGTGTAGCTCTATGATTGAACTCATCGATTTCGGCAAGAGATACGGCGACTTTACGGCCGTCGAGCGGTTGAACTTGAAGATCGAAGCCGGCGAGATGTTCGGCTTTATCGGGCCCAACGGCGCCGGCAAGAGCACCACGATCCGCTTTCTGGCCACGCTGCTCAAGGCCAGCCACGGCGAAGGCATCGTCAACGGGCACAGCGTCACGCGGCGCCCGTTGGACGTCCGCCGCAGCGTGGGCTACATGCCCGACAACTTCGGCGTCTACGACGGCATGAAGGTCTGGGAGTTTCTGGATTTCTTCGCCGTCGCCTACCAGATTCCCCGCAGCAAACGCAAGCAAGTCATCGGCGACGTGCTCGAACTGCTCGACCTGACGCACAAGCGAGAC
>Ga0307373_10003450_pt1 | contig 27517 bp, 30 predicted proteins | sample OX2MG_FD_202534 | JGI IMG/M metagenome (GOLD analysis project Ga0307373, IMG submission 202534) | Soil microbial communities from Risofladan, Vaasa, Finland - OX-2 | ecosystem: Environmental > Terrestrial > Soil > Coastal area > Acid sulfate soil | place: Finland: Risofladan, Vaasa | collected... | reverse complement strand
GGCCGCTCGTGCTCAGGGTGGTCCCGTCGGCGGGCACGACGGCACGCCAGAGGCGGCAGCGGCGGGCTAGCTCCGGCTCGGAGGAGATCCGGTGATCGGCGCAGAGCGCCACGGCGACCGTGTCGGCCCGGACCAGGCCGCCGGCTCGCAGCGCGCCGAGCTGCGCCGCCGAGCCCAGGAGGTCGAGCAGGACCAGGTCGAACGGCCGCGTCCCGGCGGGCGGGCCGGGAGCCGCGCCAGGCGCGGCGGCCACCAGCAGCCTGGCGCCATCGCGCCCGGTGATGTCCCAGCCGCCGGGGAGCCGCTCAATCCGGTAGCCGGTGGCCGGCTGGAGCGGCTGGCCGGGGTCGATCCGCAGCCGCCCGTCCACGAGCACGCCGCCGGGCCGCCGGCCGCGGCCGGCGGCCGCGGCGCGCATGCACGAGGCGCAGCGACAGCCCGCCTGCGGCCAGCCGGCCAGGCCGCCCGTGCCGAGGAACTGAACATCCATTCGTCCGCCCCGCGTTCGGTGTGGCTACGATGAGGCCGCCGGCGGGCTCCTGATGACCGCCCTGACCTGATGACCGGCCTGATCCTAGCTACCGAGGCGAGATATGACCTGGACCTGGCAGTTCGAGAAGGAAGACGCCGGCGCGGTCAGCGCCCGAGACCTGCCCAGGGAGACCTTCAGCAGCCAGGGCGACGCGGAGAGCTGGCTCGGCGAGAACTGGCGCGGGCTGCTCGACTCGGGCGTCGACCAGGTCAGCCTCCTGGAGGACGCCAGGGTCGAGTACGGCCCGATGAGCCTGCGCCCGGCCGCCGAGTAGGGCTCAGGGCCTGCTCGGCGGGCTGGCCGTACGCGCCGGGTCGGTGACGATCTCGGGGCCCAGGATGTCGTCGATCCGCCGGAGGAGTCCGGCGTCCAGCCGGATGCCGGAAGCGCCGGCGTTGTCGCGTACCTGGTCGGGCCGGGTGGCGCCGACAATGGCCGCGGCGACGTTGGGGTTCTGCAGGGTCCACGCGATCGCCAGCTGGGCGAGCGACAGGCCGGCCTCGTCGGCGACCGTCCGGAGCTCCTGCACCCGCGCGAGCAGGCTGTCGGTCATGAACCGGGAGATCATGGCCGCGCCGCTCTCGTCAGCCGCCCGCGAGCCGGCCGGCACGTCCGCTCCCGGCAGGTACTTGCCGGTCAGGACGCCCTGCGCGATGGGCGAGAACACCAGCTGCCCGATGCCCTCCTTCTCGCACATCGGGACCACCTCCGCCTCGATGACGCGCCAGATCATGTTGTACTGGGGCTGATTGGAGACGATCCGGTCGAACCCCATCTGGCCAGCGATCTTGAGCGCCGCGGCGATCTCCTCGGCCCGCCATTCCGACACGCCGATGTAGAGCGCCTTCCCCTGGCGGACCAGGTCCTCGAAGGCCCGCAGGGTCTCCTCCAGCGGGGTCTCGTGGTCATACCGGTGCGCCTGGTAGAGGTCGACGTAGTCGGTCTGCAGCCGGCGCAGGGACGCATGCGCCGACTCCATGATGTGCTTGCGCGACAGGCCCCGGTCGTTCACCCCGGCGCCGGTGGGCCAGAAGACCTTGGTGAAGATCTCCAGGGACTCGCGGCGCACCCCGTGCAGGGCCCGGCCCAGCACCTCCTCGGCCCGGGTGCCCGCATAGGCATCGGCCGTGTCGAAGGTGGTGATTCCCTCGTCGAGCGCCGCCGCGACGCAGGACCGCGCGGCGTCCTCCTCGATCTGCGATCCGTGGGTAAGCCAGTTGCCGTAGGCGATCTGGCTGATCTTCAGGCCGCTGCGGCCGAGATGACGGTATTCCATGACGCCTAACCTAATATTCCCGCGCCGCCGGGCCTGCGCCGGCGCCGGATTACCGGTCGGGCGCCGGCTCCGGCTGGACTCGCATCCTCAGATCTTGTCGCCGGGCTTGACCCGCGGCGTCGGGACGCGCATCCGGCGGATCTGGGTGCCGCGCATCGCCGTGTAGATCCGGAGGCCGCGCGTGCTCTCGCCCGGATAGCGCTGCTGCGCCAGCGTGAGGACCTTCCGGCCTACCCACCAGCCCTCGACGACGATGACGACCAGGATCACCAGGATGATGTAGTCGATGATCGGGTTGCCCCGCAGCGCCGGCACGAACAGCAGCGCGATCAGGACAACTATCCCGTACAGGTAGTACTCGCTGATGCCGCGCCGGGAATCCACGACGTCGCGGGCCAGCGCCTTGACCGGTCCCTGGTCCTTGCGCGGGAGGGCCCAGTCCTCGCCGCGCCGCATGGCCTCCATCCGGCGCTGCCGGGCCGCCCGGTCCTTGCCGCGGCCCTGCACGGCGGCGGCCTTGCGGTCGCCGGGCGCCGTGTACGGCTGGCGGCGACGGTTTTCGGCCTCGCTGCGCTTGGGCGTGGGCTTGCCCTTGGCCGGGGTCTGGCCGGTTCGCGCCGCGGACTGGCCAGCGGTCTGCGAAGCTGCGCCCTGCGCTTCCGTACCCTGCCCGTCTGCTGAATCGCGATCGAGCACGTCAGGGGCGTCACTAGCACGTCGTCGGAACACGCCCACAGCCTACCGGGACGAACGCCGCGGAACGCTACTGCGCGGCCACCCCGTCTGGCGGCGCGCCGCCCGCGCGGCCGAGGCCGGCGCGGCGCGGAAGCGGCGGGCGCGGCTGCGCGCCCTATGTGATGACGCTGGCATCAGCTAGTCGTAGGCTGGGAAAAGCACGTGTCGAAACGTTGCCTCTCCGGGCACCAGACCGCGGCACTGCCGCGCTGCGGCAGCGGTGTACATGTATGAGGGGATGGTCGCGCCTATGGGCGTCATGAAGAGAGTGTCCTTGGTCTTCAAGTCCAAGGCCAACAAAGCCCTGGACAGGATGGAAGACCCGCGCGAGACGCTGGACTACTCCTACCAGACGCAGTTGGAGCTTCTGCAGAAGGTGCGCCGTGGCGTCGCCGACGTCGCGACGTCGCGCAAGCGCGTCGAGCTGCAGATCAACCAGCTGCAGCAGTCCTCGGACAAGCTCGACCGGCAGGCGCGGGATTCGCTGTCAGCCGGGCGTGAGGACCTGGCCCGCGAGGCGCTGGTCCGCAAGGCCGGCGTCACGTCGCAGATGAACGACCTCAATGTCCAGTACGCGTCCCTGCAGGGCGAGGAGGAAAAGCTCACTAACGCCTCCCAGCGGCTGCAGGCCAAGGTGGACGCCTTCCGCACCCGGAAGGAGACCATCAAGGCCACTTATACCGCGGCCGAGGCGCAGACCAGGATTAACGAGGCGTTCACCGGCATCTCCGAGGAAATGGGCGATGTCGGCATGGCGATCCAGCGTGCCGAGGACAAGACCGAGCAGATGAAGGCCCGGGCGGGCGCGATCGACGAGCTGATGGCCTCGGGCGCGCTCGACGATGTCGTCAGCGGCCCGCGCGACGACATCCAGGCCGAGCTGGACCGGATGGGCGCCAGCCACGGGGTGGACCACGAGCTGGAGCGCATGAAGGTCGAGCTGGACCAGGGCGGTGCGCCGCGCGAGATCGAGGCCACCGGTGCGGTCCCGGAGGCGACTCCGGCCCCGCCCACGCAGCCGGCCGCCGCCGGGCAGGCGGCCGACCAGCCTCGTGCAGGTGATGTGCCGTGATCGTCCGGATCCTCGGCGAGGGCCAGTTGCGGGTCGACGACTCGGCCTTGACCGAGCTCAATGAGCTCGATGCCAAGCTCGAGGCGGCGGTCGAGGGCGGCGACGAGGCCGGGTTCACCGCGGCACTGGATGTCCTGCTCGGCCGGGTCCGGGCGATCGGCACCCCCACTGAGCCGGATGACCTCGAGCCCTCCGCGCTGATCCTGCCACAGGCCGACGCGACCATGGATGACGTGCGCAAGCTGCTCACCGATGACGGGCTGATCCCTGGCTGATCCGGGTCGTTCCCCTGCCGCCCGCGAGGATGGCAGGGGAACGATCACGGCCGGGATGGCGTTGCAGTGGGCAGAGCACAGCACCGTTCGCGGTGTAATGAAGTAAGGCGGCTCCCAACGCGAGCCGTAACGAAACGGAGGCGCCCCCGATGGCGCGAACTCGCTACGCGTCTGACCCCGGGCTCATCGCGCGCATGGGTGCGACGATGTTCCTGCTGGGCCTGGTCTTCGTCGGGCTCATCGTGGGCCTGTTCTACATCCTTGACATCTACAGCAGCCGGTCGGCTAACGGCGGCAGCAGCACCGCCTCGCTGGTGGTCCTGGCCGCGGTGATCGGCATCGGCGTGGCGTTCGCGTCTTACTACTGGTCGGACAAGATCGCGCTGCGGACATCCGGCGCCCGGCTGGTCAGCCCGACCGACTCGCGCGAGGCGGCCCGGCTGCATGCAGTCGTCGACCGGCTCTGCGCCCTGGCCAACATGCCCAAGCCGCGGATCGCGATCGCGCCCACATCCATGCCCAACGCCTTCGCCACCGGCCGCAGCAGCAAGGTCGCCGTCCTGTGCGCGACCCAGGGCCTGCTGGACAAGCTGGACGACAACGAGGAGCTTGAGGGCGTCCTGGCGCACGAGATGTCGCATGTCGCTCACAAGGACGTCGCGGTCATGACGATGGCCTCCTTCCTCGGGATCGTCGCCGCGCTCCTGGTCAGGTTCGCCTTCTACGGCGAGCTTTTCGGCGGCGGGGGCCGGGGCCGGGGCGGTAACAACAACAACCAGAACGCACTGCCCGTCATGCTGATCGTCATGGTGGTGGGAATCGTCACCTACGCCATCAGCTTCCTGCTGATCCGGCTGCTGTCCCGGTATCGGGAGCTGTCCGCGGACCGCTCCGGCGCGCTGCTGACCGGGCGTCCGTCCGCGCTGGCCAGTGCCCTGGTGAAGGTGACCGGGGAAATGGCGCGGATCCCGACCAGGGACCTGCGGGCGGCCGAGCCGCTGAACGCGTTCTACTTCACGCCGGCGTTCTCGCGGCGCGAGGGGGAGCTGAGCCTGTCCGCGATGTTCTCCACGCACCCGTCGCTGGACAAGCGACTGAAGCAGCTAGACAAGATCTCTCAGCAGCTCAGTAAGTAACGATCCGGTCCGGCCAGTGCGGCGCACCGGCCGGACCGCGTCTGCCCGAGGCAGCGCCGGTTCCCGGCAGTGCCGCCTGGAAGGGAGGTAGCAGGTGGGATTCCTGGATACGCTGCTCGGCCGGACCAAGCCGGTGCCGCCCAACCTGGACGCCCTGTTCGCCCTGCCGGGCGCCGCGCTGACGCTGCAGGCAGGGACGGATTTCGCGCCGACGGGCTGCGGGTCGGTGTGCTTCCGCTCGGTCGAGGGCCGCGCGTTCGGCGACATCGAGAAGGACGTGCGCGAACTGCTCAGCATGGGCGACGACAAGCAGGCGGTCGAGGTTTCCACCGACTCCTTCGGTTTCACCTGGCTGGTCTGCCAGCACGACCCGTCAGATCCCGAAGGGCTGGTCACCGACCTGCACGCGGTCAATTCCTCGCTCGAACTCGGCGGTTTCGGGCCCCAGCTGCTCTGCACGATCATGGCATTCCGGAACTCGGCTGGCCGTAGCCTGGGGCTGGTGTACCTGTATAAGCGCGGGACCTTTTACCCGTTCGCGCCCCTGCCGGGCGAGCGTCGCGACAACGCGCTGGAGCTGCAGATCCGCGGCGCGCTCGGCGATGACCTCAAGGTCGAGCCCGAGCTCGGCAGGTGGTTCCCCGTCTGGGGTGCGCCGGGTCTGTAGGGACCCAGGAGAGCAGGGGCCGGCCGGAATGCCAGCACCAGGCTTATGGTTGGTTGGTAGTGCAGGTGACGGGGCCCCGCCAAGGGGCGCAGGCTAGTCGACCCGGGAGCTAAGTCAGATGACAGTACAGGACCAGGCCACCACTCAGAGCATCAACGTCACTGAGGCTGCCGCGACCAAGGTGGGCAACCTGCTGGAGCAGGAAGGTCGTGATGACCTGCGGCTGCGCATCGCGGTTCAGCCGGGCGGCTGCTCGGGCCTGCGCTACCAGCTGTACTTCGACGAGCGCCAGATTGACGGCGATGTCGTGAGCCAGTTCGGCAGCGTCCAGGTCGTGACGGACAAGATGAGCGTGCCGTACCTGACCGGCGCCACCATCGACTTCGTGGACACGATCGAGAAGCAGGGCTTCACGATCGAGAACCCGAACGCCACGGGCTCCTGCGCCTGCGGCGACTCCTTCCACTAATCCGGCGCTTCCGGTCCGGCCCGGTCATGTTAGATTCATAACATGACCGAGAAGAAGGCTGTACTCAACGTCACGGTCGCCGAATCCGTGGCGGATGCGGTTCGCCTGGAGGCTGCCACCCGCAACGTCACGATTTCCAGCGTGGTCGAGGCCGCCCTGGCCGAGCGGCTGAAATGGTTCAAGATCCGCGCTGATGGCCTAGCCGCCATGGACGAGTACTACCGCCTGTACGGGTATCCGACCCCGGAAGAGGAAGCGGCTGCGGCAGTATGGGTGGACGAGGAGGAGCGACTGCTCGCCGAGATGCTGGCCAGCCAGCAGCGAGAATCTGGCGAGCAACGTGAGAGCGGTGCCGCATGAGCACGCTCGTTTATGACAGCGGCGCCCTCATCGCCATCGACAACCCTCGCGACAGGTCCGCCGCGAACCGGCATCGCCGGCGCCTCGATCGGGGCCGTAAGGTGCTCGTCCCGACTGTTGTCGCGGCACAGGTCGTGCGCAAGCCAGCCACTCAGGCGGGCCTCATGCTGGCGTTAAAAGGCTGCGAGCTGGTCCCGTTCACCACCGCCCACCATGTGCCTGTCGGTCAGCTCCTGGCCGCGTCCGGGACAGCCGACATCGTGGACGCGTTCGTCGTGCTGCTGGCCGCCCGGACCGGGGCGGGGATTGTCAGCGCCGACCCTGACGACATCGGTCACCTGCTGAACTGCCTCGGCATACAGCGGCTCGTGGTCCCGACGTGACGGCGTCCGGCCGCGGCCTGCCGACGCGGTAATCTGGGCGCACCCGCCCCGTGAGCCCCCTGCCGTGAAGGATAGCCGTGCGTATTGCCGTGACCGGGTCGATCGCGACCGACCACCTGATGACATTTCCCGGGCGCTTCGTTGACCAGCTGATGCCCGACAAGCTGGACAAGGTGGCTCTCTCCTTCCTGGTGGACAAGCTGGAGATCCGCCGCGGCGGAGTGGCTGCGAACATCGCCTTCGGCCTGGGCTGCCTGGGCCTGCGGCCGGTGCTGGTGGGAACGGTCGGCACCGATTTCGCCGAGTACCGCGGCTGGCTGGAGGGGCACGGAGTCGATACCAGCGGTGTGCGCGAGACGGCGCTGCATCACACGGCCAGGTTCATCGGCACCACCGATGCCGACCTCAACCAGATCGCCTCGTTCTACCCGGGGGCGATGAGCGAGGATGTCCACCTGGACCTGAGTTACCTGGCCGGGGATACCGACCTGGTGCTGATCGGGGCCAGCGACCCCGAGGCGATGTTCCGGTTCACGGCCCAGTGCCGGGAGCACAGCATGGCGTTCGCGGCCGACACGTCCTGGCAGCTGGCCCGGATGGACGGCCCGCAGGTCCGGGAGCTGGTGGGCGGTGCCGCCTACCTGTTCAGCAACGAGTACGAGGCGGAGCTCATCGAGCACAAGAGCGGCTGGAAGAGCGCCGATCTGACCGAGCAGGTCGGCATCCGGATTACCACCCTGGGCTCGTCGGGCGCGCGCGTGGAGCGGGCGGGCGAGCAGCCGATCCTGGTTCCGCCGATCCCTGATGTCACGCCGGCCGAGCCGACCGGCGCCGGCGACGCGTTCCGCTCGGGCTTTCTCGCCGCCGTGGCCTGGGGGCTCAGCCTGGAGCGGGCGGCCCAGCTGGGCAACATGCTCGCCGTCCACGCGCTGGAGACCACCGGGACGCAGGAGTACGAGCTCAAGCCCGGAAACCTGGCCGAGCGGTTCACCGACGCCTACGGCCCGGCTGCCGCGGAAGATATCGCCCGGCACTTCAGCTAGCCCGGCCGCCGGCCGGCGGGGGACGCTGGCGGTAGCGTGGCGAGCATGCCAGCCGTCATCGCCCTGGGCCATCCCGATGCCCTGGCCCACCCGGACACACTCGGTTACCACGGGCCGCCGGAGCTGACCATCTCGCGGGCTTTCAGCGAATGGGTGCTCGACCCGTGGGCGCTGGCGTTCGTCCTGGTGCTGGCCGTGGCCTACCTGGCTGGCGTCAGGCGGGTACGACGGAGCGGGCAGCGGTGGCCGGCGGGCCGCGTTATCGCGTTCTGCGGGCTCGGGCTGGGCTTCGCGGTCATCGCGACGATGTCGTTCGTGGGCGTCTACCGGCCGGTCCTGTTCTACGCGCGTGCCGTGCAGACGGTCCTGATGCTGCTGGTCGTGCCGTTGTTCCTGGCCCTGGGCCGGCCGCTCAGCCTGGCCATCGCGGCGCTCCCCGCCGCCGGCCCGCGGGTCGGCCGGGCCATCGGCAGCCGGACCGCCAAGGTGGCTACGTTCCCGGCGATCACGACCCTGGTCCTGGTGGTGACGCCGTTCCTCGTCTACTTCACCTCGTGGTACGTGGCCGGCTTCCACTCCACGCTGATCCGGGAACTGACCTACCTGGCCCTCATGGCGCCGGGACTGGTGTTCTTCTGGACGCTGCTGCGCGTCGACCCGGTGCCTAAGGCCTATCCCTACGTAGTGTCCCTGTGGATCAGCGGGGCCGAGGTCATCGGCGATGCGATCCTGGGCCTGGCCATCATCGCGGACCCCCGCCTCGTCGCCGCTTCCTACTATCACCTGGTCGCCCGGCCGTGGGGACCGAACCTGGCCACCGATCAGATCCTCGGCGGCGGCACGATCTGGGTCCTGGGCGACATCGTCGGCCTGCCGTTCCTCGTGGCCCAGCTGATCCAGATGATCCGGGAGGACGAGGCCGACGCCAAGGTCATCGACGCGGAGCTAGACGCCGCCGAGGCCGCGCCGGTGACCCACGCCCCGCTCGCGGGCGGCCCGGCGGACCCGGGCGGGCGGCCCGCGAGTCTGGCGCAGCAGCCTTGGTGGGAATCCGACCAGCGCTTCGCCGAGCGGTTCCAGCCGGTCGACGACGGCGCCGACTAGGCAGGCTGAGCGCGGGCCGTCCGGCTCAGTAGCTGCGCCGGACGAGGAACGACCAGCCTGACTGGAATTCCCGCGTCCGCACGAACTCCTGCGACTTGAGCATGCACCAGGCAGGCAGGTCGCTCGTGGCGGCGGGGTCATCGGCTAGTACCTCGATCGTCTGCCCGATGGCCACCTCCCGGATGCGCTCGGCGAGCATGATGATCGGAATCGGGCACTTCTTGCCGAGCGCGTTGATGGTGAGCGCGGCGGCGGGGGCGCCTGGCCAGCCTGATTGCGCTCCGCGATGCTCGGGGGTCACGCGGCTACCTCCACGTCGGGGCCGTCCCGGCCGACCGCGGTGCCGGGTGCCCTGACAGTGTCGCGCAATCCCGCCGCAAGCGTGCAGGCGGCCGTCGCCGGCGACGGCCGGGACGGCTTCGCGGCTAGCGCCATGCCGCAGCGATACCCCGTGCGCGCCTGAGGTAAGCACCGTGGCCCGGGTACAATTGGCCGCCCGGTTGCCGCCCAGTACCGGGGGTCCCGCAGGGCGCGAGCCGCGTTCGTTGTACTGTTTCCACGACAGGCTGTAGGACGAGCGTTTCCGGCCTGTACGGAGCCGGAAGTCATCCGCTGGGAAGGCAATCTGTGAGTCTCTTCCGCAGTCACCCGCGCCTAGGGGTGAGAGTACGCCAGCTTCGGCGCTGGCTGCCGCGTACCGCCCTCGCCGTCGCGCTGGTGGCAGTGACGGCTGGCTGCAAGTCGACGACGTTCACCAGGCTCGGCCTGGTGCCGCCGCAGACCAGTCAGGGCACGACGATCGTGGACCTCTGGCAGGGGTCCTGGGTCGCCGCTATCGGCGTCGGCATTGTCGTCTGGGGCCTGATCATCTGGGCGGTGATCTTCCACCGCAAGCGCGCCGGGTCGGACCGGGTGCCCCACCAGGTTCGCTACAACCTGCCGATCGAGATGCTGTACACGGTGCTGCCGTTTGTCATGGTCGGCGTGCTGTTCTACTACACGGCGCGGGACGAGAACTCGATCGACAAGCTGTCGAAGAATCCGGACGTGGTGGTCAACGTCACCGGGTTCCAGTGGAGCTGGTCGTTCCAGTACCCGCAGTACCAGGTGAAGAGCGCGGCGGCGCTGTGCGGGCACTCCGACGTGTGCGAGCTCGGCGCCTCCTGGAACGGGCAGTCCGGCGCGGCCGGCAACTACAACCAGATGCCGCTGCTGGAGATCCCCGAGCACGAGACGGTGCGCTTCAACCTCGTCTCCGTCGACGTCATCCACTCGTTCTGGATCGTGCCGTTCGAGTTCAAGCGCGATGTCATACCCGGCCACCCGAACCACTTCGAGGTAACGCCGACGGCTACGGGCACCTCGGTCGGACGCTGCTCCGAGCTGTGCGGGCTGTATCACAGCCGGATGCTATTCCGGGTCAAGATCGTGACGAAGGCCCAGTTCAACACGTGGATTCACGCGCAGCAGGCGCAGCAGAACGCCGCCCCCGCCACTACTGCCTCGCAGGCGCAGCAGAACGCACCCGGGAGTACTCAGTGACCGCGACCCAACAGCCCGTGCAGACCGCACCCGGATCCCCGGTCGCGCCGCCCGGCTACCGCAAGGGCTCGCTCCTGGCGGACTGGCTGTCGTCGACTGACCACAAGATCATCGGCCACCTCTACCTGATCACATCCTTCGCCTTCTTCCTGATCGGTGGCCTGATGGCCATGATCATGCGGGCGCAGCTGATGGGACCCAACAATCACATCGTGTCGGACCAGCAGTACAACGAGCTGTTCACGATGCACGGCACGATCATGCTGCTGCTGTTCGCCACGCCGCTGTTCGTCGGGTTCGCGAACGAGATCATGCCGCTGCAGATCGGCGCGCCGGACGTGGCGTTCCCGCGGCTGAACCTGCTCAGCTACTACATGTTCGTGTTCGGCGGCCTGATCCTGATCCTGAGCTTCCTCACCCCGGGCGGCGCGGCTTCCTTCGGCTGGTACGCCTACTCGCCGCTGACCAGCGCGCTGTACTCGCCGGGTATCGGCGGTGACATGTGGATCATGGGCCTGGTGCTGGCGGGCCTGGGCACGATCCTGGGCAGCGTCAACTTCATCACCACGATCTTGTGCATGCGGGCGCCGGGCATGACCATGTTCCGGATGCCGATGTTCACCTGGAACATCCTGCTGACCAGCATGCTGGCCCTGCTGGCGTTCCCCGTGCTCACCGGCGCGCTGCTGGTGCTGGAGGCCGACCGCAAGCTCGGCGCGCAGGTGTTCAGCGCCAGTAGCGGCGGGGCGATTCTCTGGCAGCACCTGTTCTGGTTCTTCGGTCATCCCGAGGTCTATATCGTGGCGCTGCCGTTCTTCGGCATCGCCACCGAGATTCTGCCGGTCTTCTCCCGCAAGCCCATGTTCGGTTACAAGGGCCTGGTGGGCGCCACCATCGCCATCGCCGGCCTGTCGATGACCGTGTGGGCGCACCACATGTTCACCACCGGCGCGGTCCTGCTGCCGTTCTTCTCCTTCATGACCTTCCTGATCGCGGTGCCGACCGGGGTGAAGTTCTTCAACTGGGTCGGCACGATCTGGCGGGGCCAGCTCACCTTCGAGCCGGCGATGCTGTTCATCCTGGGCTTCATGGTCGTGTTCCTGTTCGGCGGCCTCACCGGCATCATCCTGGCCTCGCCGCCGCTGGACTTCGCCGTCAGCGACTCCTACTTCGTGGTCGCGCACTTCCACTACGTGCTGTTCGGCACCGTGGTGTTCTGCATGTTCGGCGGGTTCTACTTCTGGTGGCCCAAGTTCACCGGGAAGATGCTGAACAACACCCTTGGAAAGTGGCACTTCTGGCTGGTGCTCATCGGCTTCAACATGACGTTCCTCGTGCAGCACTGGCTGGGCGTGATGGGCATGCCGCGGCGTGTGGCGAACTACCCGTTCCTGCCGCACCTCGCGACCACGCTGAACGACATCTCCTCGATCGGATCGTTCATCCTCGGCGCGTCCACGCTGGTCTTCCTCTACAACATCTACTGGACGCACAAGAACGCGGAGCGGGTCACGGCCGACGATCCGTGGGGGTTTGCCAACTCCCTGGAGTGGGCCACCTCCTGCCCGCCGCCGCGGCATAACTTCACCTCCATCCCGCGGATCAGGTCCGAGCGCCCGGCGTTCGACCTGCATTACCCGCACATCAAGTCCGGCCGCAACCGTGAGCTGGAGCGGCAGTCGATCGGAGTCGGCGAGTGAAGGTCGAGGCTTACCTGTTCCTGGGCTGCGCGGGGTTCTTCGGCGCGGCTGACATCGCCTACTGGAGCTTCTCGCACGATCCCACGGGCACGACCGCGCTCGCGCTAGCTGTGTGCCTGGCGTTCCTCACCGGCTTCTATGTCCTGTTCACGGGCCGCAGGCTGCCGGAGAGGCCGGAAGACAACACCCAGGGCGAGATCTACCAGGGCACCGGGGAACTGGGCTTCTTCAGCCCGCACAGCTGGTGGCCGCTGTATGTCGGGCTGTCGGCCGCCCTGGCCACGGTCGGCGTCGCCGTCGGCTGGTGGCTGTTCCTGGTAGGCGCGCTGGCCGTCATTCTCAGCATGATCGGCTTCGTCTTCGAGTACTACCGCGGCCACTACGCCCACTAACCGCGGCTAGGGTTCCAGGCGAGCCGGGTGGTCGGCCAGAATCTGGCTGAGCCGCTGTGCCATCAGCTCCCAGCGCCATTCGGCGTCGACCCACGCCTGCCCCTTCTGGCCCATCGCGGTGGCGCCCGCCGGGTCGGTGAGCAGTTCGATGAGGCGGTCGGCTAGCGCGTCCTCGCGCCCGCCGGGCACCACGTAGCCGGTCTCGCCGTCCAGAATGGCATCGGGCGCACCGCCGGAGTCACCGCCTATCACCGGCAGCCCCGTCGCCGACGCCTCCAGGTAGACGATTCCCAGGCCCTCCACGTCGAGGCCGCCGCGGCGGGTCCGGCAGGGCATGGCGAACACGTTGCCCGCGTCGTAGTAGGCGGGCAGTTCCTCCCAGGGCACCGGCCCCGCGAACAGCACGGACTCGCCCAGGCCGAGCCGGTCGGCGAGGCGGCCAAGCTCGGCGCGGTGCGGCCCGTCTCCGACCAGCAGCAGCAGCGGGTTACCGCCCACCTTGGCCCGCACCCGGGGCCAGGCTCGCAGCAGGGTGTCCTGGCCCTTCCTGGGCACCATCCGGGAGACGCACACGACCACCGGCCGGTACGGGCCGATGCCGAGGCGCTGCCGGATGGCGGCACCGCCAGCGCCGGGATGGAAGGCGTCCGTGTCGACGCCCGGCGCGAGCCTGACCATGCGCGCCGCCGCCTGCGGGGACAGCACGCGGGCGAGCCGGACCCGGACATACTCGCCCAGGTAGGTGACGACGTCCACGTTCTCGCCGATGCGGCGCAGCAGGGTCCGGGCGACGGGCAGCGCCGCCCAGCCGGCCTCGTGGCCGTGCGTCAGCGCGACGATGCGGGTGGCTCCCGCGCGGCGCAGCGACGGCGCCAGCAGGCCCAGCGGGGCGGCAGCGCCGAACAGCACCGTGTCGCAGCCGTACTCGGTCAAGATCGCGGCCGCGCGCCGCGCCACGGAGGGGACGGGCAGCATGAGCGACGTGCGGTGCCGCACGACGGGGAAGGGCTGCCGGGAATCGAACGGGGCCGCCCCGTCCCACGACGGCGCGTAAACGCAGACCGAGTCCTCCGGCAGGCCAGTGGCCAGCGCGTGCACGAACGACTGAATCCCGCCGCGTCGCGGCGGGAAGTCGTTGGTGACGATCAGGACCTTGCGCATCGCGCTCCTGTGCCGCGTGCCGTCAGCGGGACCGAAGCGGCCCCGCTGACGGCACGCGCCTGAGATGTGGCTGAGAGACTACCCCGCCGGCTACGGCCGGACCGCTCCGTCGAGCTGCGACTGATACCAGCCGCTCAGCGCGACCCTCTCGACGACCGCGCCGGAATGCGGCGCGTCGATGAGCATCCCGCCGCCCACGTAGATGCCCACGTGACTCTCGCCGGCGAACTCCAGGATGTCGCCCGGCTGCAGGGCCGACGTGCTGACGTGCGGGAGGCTCCACTGCCCTTCACTCGTGCGCGGGATCGCGATGCCCGCGCTCGCCCAGGCCTGCGAGGTCAGCCCGGAGCAGTCGAAGCCGCTCTTGCAGGGGCCCGTGCCGCCGTAGTAGTAGGGGCAGCCGAGCTGCGCGTACGCGAAGGCCACGGCCTGATCCGCCTGGGTCGAGGTGGGCCCGGTGTATCTGGCGGGGGGGCCGCTGGTGACGGGCGGTCCGCCGGGCGCGACCACGGCCTGCTGAGCGGGCGTGAGCTGGGCGAGCAGCGTATTCTCCTGCGCCTGCTGCTTGCCCAGCGCCGCCCGGCGCTTGCTCAGGGTGCTCTTGAGCTGGGCGATCCCGGCCCTGGTGTGCTGGGCCGCCCGCTGGGTGCTGGTGAGCTGGCGCGTGGCCGCGATGAACTGGTCCATCTCGGCCTTGTTCGTGGCGGACAGCTCCGTCAGAATCGAGGACTGGTCCAGGATCTGCTGCGGGTTCCCGGAGGTGAGCAGGGCCACCGACGAATTGATGTTGCCCTGCTCGTAGGCCTGCGCGGCAATCCGGCCGACCTGCGCGCGCATCGAGCTGTACTGCTTGGCGTACCGGGCTGCCTCGCGGTTCACCACCGCCAGCCGCTGGTTCGCCGATGCCAGTTCCTGCTTGACCTGGTCTAGCTGCTGGTCCAGCTGGTCAACCTTGGCATTGAGCTGGCTGAGCTTCTTCTGGACCTGGGAGAGCGTGGGCCGCGGGGCGGCCACGGCGACAGCGCCGGAGGCGGCGAGGATGCCCAGCGCGGCCAGTCCGGCCGTGACGGACGCTGCGCGGTACCTCAGTCTGCGGCTCCCCGACATCTTGGCGAGTACTGACGGTGGCGTATGCACGTGCGTGACACGCTCCTTCTCCCACTCTCTGCCTACCGGGTCAGCTGACGGGTTCGGGCTGTGGAAGGCGCCCTACGGCCCGTCTAGGTCGGGCCGATTCACCCCTGGCGGGCCCTGCGCAGGCGTGCCTGCGGCCCTCCGGTGGTTCCCCGGCTCTCCAGCCCGGCCTGAATGGCCGGCATGTGGAGACTCGGCAGCGGCCGACCGCCGCCACCATGCTGGTGGCTGATAAGCGATGCGACCCGCGCCTGAGACTAGTGAACCTGGCGGGGGAGATTCAACCGGTTCGCGGACTCCCGTGATTCGGGCGTCGCCTAGGTCGGGATAACAATGCCATCACGAAACTCCTCACCTCTGTCTCAGAGTGCGCCAGGCTGGGTGATCACCGAGCCCGCCCGGCATCCGGCCGCGACGGCGTGCCTGGCCAGGACTGTCAGTGCCACGTCCTAGCGTGAGGGCGTGAGCGGAGCACTGGTTGACGGAGCAGTGGTTGACGGAGCAGTGGTTGACGGAGCACTGGAAGCACTGGATGACCTGGATTGGGTGGTCGTCGACGTCGAGACGACCGGCTTCCTCCCGGAGGATGCGACGATCATCGAGATCGGCGCGGTCCGGCTCAGCGGCGCGCGGGTGACCGGCGAGTTCTTCTCGCTCGTCAACCCCGCCGCGCCCATCCCGGCGGCCATTACCGAGCTGACCGGGATCAATGACGCGATGGTCAGCCAGGCGCCGCCGGCTGCCAGCGCGCTCCGGGCGTTCCTGGCCTTTGCCGGCGGATGCGTGCTGGCCGCCCATAACGCGCCGTTCGATCTGGGCTTCCTGACCAGCGGGTGCCGGTCCGCCGGCGTCGCCTGGCCGCCCGCCGCGGTGCTGGACACGGCGGTGCTGGCCCGCTTGCTGCTGCGCCCGGATCAGGTGCCGGACTGCAAGCTGGCGACCCTGGCCGAGTTCTTCGCCACCCGGGTCGCCCCCTGTCACCGTGCCCTGGCCGATGCGCAGGCCACCGCCGACGTGCTGCTGGGCCTGCTGGCCGTGGCGGCGGCCCGCGGACCCGGCCAGCCGCGCGGCCCGGAGCGGCCCGGTCGACCCGAGCAGCGGCTGACCACGCCGGCCGGCCGGGTCAGTGCTGACGGCGGCGGGGCCAGGCCGCCGCTGTACGCTACTGGCGCGGCCGGGGCGCGCGTTCCCGGCAGGCCCAGGAGGCGACCGTGGTCACCGCTATCGTCCTGATCAAGGCCGACGTTGCGCGTATCCCGGAAACGGCCGAGACCATCGCTCAGCTGCCGTCCGTTACCGAGGTGTACTCCGTGACCGGCGAGTTCGATCTCGTGGCGATCGTCCGGGTCCGCAGCCACGAGGAACTCGGCGACGTGATCCCGGGCACGCTCAACCGGGTCAGCGGCGTGACGCACACCGAGACGCACATCGCGTTCCGGGCGTACTCCCGGCACGACCTTGAGGCCGCCTTCTCGATCGGCTACCCCGAGCAGAGCTACCCAGAGCAGGGCTAGCCCGAGCAGGGCTAGCGCCTGCCGGCAGCTGCTCCGGGGACGGCCAGCCGCCGGCTGGCTGATGCCCAGCGGACCAGCAGGTCCGCGGCGGTGCCGGAGTCCAGGGCCGCCGTGGCCCGCGCGAGGCCGTCGGCCAGGGCCGCCCCGAGATCAGCCGGGCTGGGCACCCCGGCCGCCGCGGCCAGCGCGGCCGCCGCGTTCAGCAGCGCCGTATCGCGCACCGGGCCGGGGCTGCCGCCCAGGAAGGCGCGCGCCGCCGCGGCGTTGCGGGCGGAATCCCCGCCGGCCAGGTCCTCCGGCCGGCTCCGGGCAATGCCCAGCTCCGCCGGGTCGAACCGGGCCTTGCTCACCGTGCCGCCGTACACGACCCAGACGGTCGACGGCGCGGTGGTCGTCAGCTCGTCCAGCCCGTCGTCGCCATGAAAGACCAGGGCCGAGTTGCCGCGACCGGCCAGGACGCCCGCCAGGACGGGCCCCATCCGCGGATCGGCGACGCCCACGGCCAGCGCCGCGGGCCGGGCCGGGTTGGTCAGCGGGCCGAGAAAGTTGAACACGGTGGGGATGCCCAGTTCGCGGCGCGGGGCGGAGGTGTGCCGGAACGCCGGGTGGTACAGCGGCGCGAACAGGAACCCGGCGCCGACCTCGGCCACCAGCTGCTCGGTCGCCCCGGGCGGCAGGTCGATCACGACACCGAGCGCCTCCAGCACGTCTGCCGTCCCGCAGGAGGACGAGGCCGCCCGGTTCCCGTGCTTCACCATGCGGGCGCCGGCCGCGGCCGCCGCGATCGTCCCCATCGTGGAGATATTGACCGTATGGGCGCGGTCCCCGCCGGTACCGACCAGATCCACGATCGGGCCGGGAACCGAGATCGGCGAGGCATGCTCGAGCATGGCCTGGGCCAGGCCGCCCACCTCCCCGACAGTCTCGCCCTTCAGTCGCAGCGCCACGCCGAAGCCCGCGATCTGGGCGGGCGTCGCGGCGCCGTCCATGATCTCGTTCATCGCCCAGGCGGTCTCCTCGGCCGTGAGCGTCTCGCCCTTGATCAGCGCGCCGAGCAGCGCCGGCCAGGAAGTGCGCGAGTCCATGAGTGACCACCTCGGTTGGCGGCGGCTGGGGGAGTAGGGACGGTGCCTGGGTCAGGCCTGGGCGACCGCGGCGCGCTGGCGCATCAGTCCCGCCAGGGCCTGGGCCAGCGCGGCCGGGTCGATCGGATGGCTGACGACGGCATCCGCGCGTGACCAGGTGGCCAGCCAGCCGTCATCGGCCCGCCCGATGATCAGCAGGACCGGCGGGCAGTCGTAGATCTCGTCCTTGGCCTGGCGGCAGACGCCCATGCCGCCGGCCGGCTGAGCCTCGCCGTCCAGCACCATAACGTCGGCTCCGCCGGCGTCCAGCAGCCGGAACAGGGCGGGCTCGGTGGCCACCTCGATGACTTCTGCCTCGGGGACGTCAGCGGCGGGACGGCGCCCGATCGCAAGCTTGATCCTGGCGCGAACGTCCGCATCATGGCTATACACAACGACCTTCATGGAACTGGATGCTACCGACCCGGGGGGTCGGGCAACGAAGGCCTACGCGGTGTCGTAATAATGGCCCCGTGGCGACAGCAACTACTGAGGTGGCCTCGCGCACCCCCGCGAGCCGTCCGAACCTCGTCAGTGTCGGGACAATCGTGTGGTTGTCCTCAGAGCTCATGTTCTTCGCGGCGCTGTTTGCCATGTACTTCACCATCCGCGCGGTGGACAAGGGCATGGGGCAGCACTGGCCGAAGGCCCACCTCGACCTGGCCCTGGCCACCGCCAACACCGTCGTGCTGCTGCTGTCCAGCGTCACCTGCCAGCTCGGGGTGTTCGCGGTCGAGCGCGGCCAGATCCGCCGGACCGGCCAGATCTGGAACGTGGCGCGCTGGGGCCTGCGCGAGTGGTACGTGCTGTCGTTCCTGATGGGTCTGTACTTCGTGTCCGGCCAGGGCTACGAGTACCTGGACCTGATCCGCAAGCAGCACGTGACCATCGCCTCCAGTAACTACGGCTCGGTGTTCTTCCTGACCACCGGTTTTCACGGCCTGCACGTGACCGGCGGGCTCATCGCGTTCCTGTTCCTGCTCGGCAGGACGTTCGCCGCTAAGAAGTTCACCCACGAGCAGCAGGTGAGCGCCATCGTCGTGTCCTACTACTGGCACTTCGTCGATGTCGTCTGGATTGGCCTGTTCACGACCATCTACCTGATCCACTGACCCGGACTTTGAGGAACGCTGTGAGCTGGATCACCGCAAGGCGGCGGCACCCGGCGGCGGGTTACGCCATCCTTCTGCTCGGACTTCTCCTGGTGGGAGCGGTCTACGCGTCTGTCGTGGGCGGCGGGACCGCCGCCTCGGCGGCGCCGCCTGCGGCGGCTGACGAGGCGCAGATCACAGCCGGGCGGACCATATTCCTGCAGGACTGCGCGACCTGCCACGGCTTCGCCGCCCAGGGCCAGAGCGGCGTGGCGCCCAGCCTGATCGGCGTCGGCTCGGCCGCCGTTGACTTCCAGGTGAGCACCGGCCGCATGCCCCTGAAGGACAGCGGCGCCGAGGCCTCGCGCAAGCCCCCGCAGCTGAATACCGCGCAGACCCATGCGGTCGCGGCCTACATCGCCGCGCTGGGCGGCGGGCCGGCCATCCCGTCCGCGGCGGAGGTCAACACCTCCGGCGCGGACGTCGGACTCGGGCAGAAGCTGTTCGTCACCAACTGCGCACAGTGCCACAACTTCGTCGGCGCGGGCGGCGCGCTGACCTACGGCAAGTACGCGCCACCGCTGACCAAGTCCACGCCCACTCAGATGTATGAGGCGATGCTGACCGGGCCAGAGGCGATGCCGGTCTTCAACAACACCACCATCACCCCGGATCAGAAGCGCGCCATCATTGCCTACGTGACCAAGACGCGGGTGCAGGCCAACCCGGGCGGATTCAGCCTGGGCCGCATCGGTCCGGTAACGGAGGGGCTGGTGGCCTTCCTCGGCCTGCTGCTGTTCATGGTGCTGGCGGCCCTCTGGATCACTGCGAAGCACGGGAAGACATCTCATGAGTGACACGAACGACCACGGGCATCCAGGGGACCACGGGCAACCCGGTGAGTCCGCGCGCGGCGATGACCTGATGGCCGATCTGGCGGCGGCGGGCCAGCCCGGCGAGCACGAGGGCCAGCCGGACGGACCGCAGGCTCGCCGCCGGGTCATCGGGACTCCGGCGCCCGCGGCGGGCCGGACGATGCTGGCCGAAGAGCCGGCGGCCGGCGGCGCCCCGCGGGAGCTCCCGGCCGACCCGGAGAACCTGGAATCGGCCAAGCGGGCCGAGCGGATCGTCGCCGCGTGCTTCGTGCTCGCCATGCTCGCGGGTCTGGGCTTCATCGCGGCCTACGTGATCTTCCAGGTGCACACGGTCAATAACACCCTGCACTCCAACCTCGCCCTCGGCACCACCATGGGAGTGGCGTTCCTGGCCATGGGCGTGGGCGCCACCATCTGGGTGCGCCGCCTCATGCCCGACGTCGAGGTGAGCGAGGAACGCCACCCCCTGGCCTCCACGCCCGAGAACAAGGCCGCCTTTGCCCAGACGTTCGAGGAGGGCGCGCAGACTAGCCAGTTCGTCAAGCGCCCGCTCATCCGCCGCACCCTGATCGCCGCCACGGTGCCGGTGGCCGTCGCCCCGATCGTGCTGCTGCGCGACATGGGCCCGCTGCCGGAAAAGAGCCTGGATCACACCGTCTGGAAGAAGGGCACCCGGCTGGTCGTCTACGGCACCAATCGGCCGCTGACGCCGGCGGACTTCAGCACGCCCGGCTCCTCCCTCAGCGTTATCCCGGAGGGCTACGCCGAGAACGACAACGCGCTGGCCAAGGCGGCTACCACGCTCATCAAGTTCCGCCCCGGCCAGCTGCGGGCGCCCACGGTGATGAACTGGACGGTCAATGACATCGTGGCGTATTCGAAGATATGTACCCACCTTGGCTGCCCGGCCGCCCTGTACGAGCAGACCACGCACCACATTCTGTGCCCGTGCCACCAGTCGACCTTCGACGCCGCGCGCGGCGCGCAGGTGCTCTTCGGCCCGGCCACGCGGCCGCTGCCGCAGTTGCCGCTGACCACTAACGCGCAGGGCTTCCTGGTGGCCCAGAGCGACTATCACGAGCCAGTCGGGCCAAGTTTCTGGGAGCGGTCATGAGCACCAACCATGCGCTGGAGGGCGTCGGCACCTGGCTGGACGACCGGCTGCACGGCGCCCGCGGAGTCCGTGTCCTGCTGCGGAAGGTGTTCCCGGACCACTGGACGTTCCTGCTGGGCGAGATCGCGCTCTACTCGTTCATCATCCTGCTGCTGACCGGGACGTTCCTGACGCTGTTCTTCCAGCCCAGCATGGGCACGGTCGTTTATCACGGCTCCTACACCAACCTCGACGGCGTCTCGATGAGCCGTGCGTATGCCTCGACGCTGAACATCAGCTTTGACGTGCGCGGCGGGCTGCTCATGCGGCAGATCCACCACTGGGCCGCGGACCTGTTCATGGCCGCGATCATGGCGCACATGATCCGCATCTTCTTCACCGGCGCCTACCGCAAGCCGCGCGAGGTGAACTGGCTGATCGGGATCACCCTGTTCACCCTGGGCCTGCTCGAGGGACTGTTCGGCTACTCGCTGCCCGACGACCTGCTGTCGGGCGCTGGCCTGCGGATCCTCGAAGGCGTCCTGCAGTCCATCCCGATTGTCGGGACCTACGTGGCGTTCTTCCTGTTCGGCGGCCCGTTCCCCGGCAGCGACATCATCCCGCGGATGTACATGCTGCACGTGCTGCTCATCCCCGGCCTGATCCTGGCGCTGGTGACCGCGCACCTGTTCATCATGGTCTTCCAGAAGCACACCCAGATGCCGGGCAAGGGCCGGACCAACACCAACGTCGTCGGCCAGCCGATGTACCCGTACTTCATGGCCAAGACGGGCGCGTTCTTCTTCTTCACGTTCGGCATCCTCGCGCTCGCCGGGGCTTTCGCGCAGATCAACCCGATCTGGCTGTACGGGCCCTATAACGCCGTGGCGATGTCGGCAGGCTCACAGCCCGACTTCTACATGGGCATGCTGGAAGGGGCGCTGCGCGTCTTCCCCGCGTGGCAGTGGGTGGTCTTCGGGCACACGTTCGCCTTCAATGTGTTCATCCCGGCGCTGCTGCCGCTCGGCGCGCTGTTCACCGGGGCCGCGTTCTGGCCGTTCATCGAGCAATGGGTCACCGGCGACAAGCTGGAGCACCACGTCAACGACCGGCCGCGGAACGCGCCGACCAGGACCGCGATCGGCGTCGCGGTGATCACCCTCTACGGTGTCCTGTGGGCCGAGGGTGCCAACGACATCCTCGCCAATCACTTCGACATCTCGCTCTACCTGACGACCGAGATCGCCCGGGTAGCGTGGATCGTGGCGCCGATCATCGCCTACATCCTGACCAAGCGGATCTGCCTCGGCCTGCAGCGCAAGGACGTGCACCTGCTGGAGCACGGCGTGGAGACCGGCATCATCCGGCAGTTGCCCAGCGGCGAGTTCATCGAGGAGACCAGGCCGGTCGACGAGGAGTCGCGGGCCATCCTGGAGTCCAGGCCGCACTACCAGGGCCTGCCGCGGGGCGCGGGCGCGGGCCCGGAGGAATCGCAGGAGGGTGTGCCGGCTCCCGGCATGCGGGGCGCGATCGGCAAGGCGCGGGAACGGCTGTACAACGTCATCACCGAGAGCGTGCCGCTGCCCGCCAACGGGCACGGGAATGGCCACGCCATCGAGGGCAACGGCCACGGCGATCAGCCGTCGGCCGTGGTGCCGTCCGGCTCCGGCCAGTCCGGGGCTGGCCCGGACGACGGGCCGCCCGGTCAGCCGTAGAGGGCGTCGATGTCGGCCGAGAAGTCCTTCGTCACGATGGCGCGCCGGACCTTCAGCGAGGGCGTCAGGTGGCCGGTCTCCTCGGTGAAGTCAATGTCCAGCACGCGGAACCGGCGGATGGACTCGGCGCGGGAGACGGCCTTGTTCGCCTCGTCCACGGCGCCCTGGATCTCCGCGATCAGGTCGGGGTCGTCAGCCAGGCCGGCGACCGTGGCACTGGCCGGCTTGCCGTGGCGCTGCTTCCAGTAATCCAGCGCCTCCGGGTCCAGGGTCACCAGGCAGCCGATATACGGGCGGCCGTCACCGACGACCATGCACTGGCTGATGAGCGGATAGGCGCGGAGCCGGTCCTCCAGGACGGCCGGCGCGACATTCTTGCCGCCGGCCGTGACGATGATCTCCTTCTTCCTGCCGGTCACCCGCAGGAAGCCCTCGTCATCAAGGTCGCCGAGATCGCCGGTGTGCAGCCAGCCGTCCTCGTCGAGCACCTCGGCCGTCGCGGCCGTGTTATGCCAGTAGCCGGGGAACACGTTCGGGCCCTTGATGAGGATCTCGCCGTCGTCGGCGATCTTGACGCTAACGCCCGGTAGCGGCTGCCCGACAGTGCCGATCTTGTTGCGCGCCGGCCTGTTCACCGTGGCGGCCGCCGAGGTCTCGGTCAGGCCGTAGCCCTCCAGGACGGTCAGTCCCACGCCGCGGAAGAAGTGGCCGAGGCGCTCGCCCAGCGGGGCGCCCCCCGAGACCGCGTACTGAACCTTCCCGCCGACGGCGGCCCGCAGCTTGCCGTAGACGAGCCGGTCGTACACGCCGTGCCGCAGCCGCAGGCCCAGGGGAGTCCCCCCGGCGCCGTCACGGGCCTGGCTCCAGGCGATGGCCGTGGCGACCGAGGCCTCGAAGATCCGCTTCTTGGCGCCGCTGCGCGACGCCTCCTGCTGCGCGGCGTTGAAGACCTTCTCGAAGACCCGCGGCACCGCGAGCAGGAAGGTGGGCCGGAACTCGGGCAGTCCCTGAGCCACGGTGCTGGCATCGGGCCAGTGCCCGAGGATGGCCCCCGATTCCAGGCAGCCCACCTGGATGATGCGCGCGAAGGAATGGGCGAGCGGCAGGAACAGCAGAGTCGAGCTGCCCTCGACCTCGAAGATCTCGGGGAGCGCCCCGACGACCGCGTTGCGTACGTCGGCCAGCAGGTTGCGGTGGCTCAGCTCGCAGCCCTTGGGCCGGCCCGTCGTGCCCGACGTGTAGATGATCGTGGCCAGGTCGTCGGCCGTCCGCGCGGCCCGGCGCCCGGCAAGCTGCTCGTCGGTGATCTGGGTCCCGCCGGCGGCCAGCGTGTCGAGCCGCTCGATCAGCCAGACCTCGCGCAGATCCGCCAGACGGCCGCGCGCGGCCTCGATGAGTCCGGCGTGCTTGTCGTTATCGGCGAAGACCGCACGGGCCGCGGAGTCCCCGAGCATCCACTCGACCTGCTCAGCCGAGGATGTTTCGTAGATGGGCACCGTGACGGCGCCGGCCGTCCAGATCGCATAGTCGATCAGTGTCCACTCGTAACGGGTCGCTGACATCAGCCCGATTCGGTCGCCCGGCTCGATTCCGGCCGCGACCAGGCCCCTGGCCAGGCCGGCGACCTCGGCACGGAACGTCGCGGCGGTAACGTCCTGCCAGCTGCCGTCGGGGGAGCGCCTGCGCATCACCACGCTGCCCGGCTGGCTGGCGGCCCGCCGGAAGACAACGTCAGCGAGGGTGGCGCTATCGGTGACCTCGGCTAGCGCCGGAACGCTGTAGTCGCGCACGTAACCTCCCTGGGACCGCGGCGTCGACGCCTGATCTCCATGGACCGTACAACGCCGCGCCCGTGCTCGCCCAGCGCGGGTGCTTAAGGTGTGGCCATGCGGGTCAATGTGGTGAGCGACGTGCATGGCCGGATCGACGCGCTGCGCGCGGCGGGCAGCGATGCGCAGGCGCTGTTGTGCCTGGGGGACCTGCTGTTGTTCGTGGACTACGCGGACCATGGCCAGGGCATCTTTGCCGAGCTTTTCGGCGCCGAGGCGACCCGCGAGCTGATCACGCTGCGCACCGCGCAGCGGTTCGACGAGGCGCGGGCCATGTCCGCGCGGCTGTGGGCCGGACTGGGCGGCGATCCTCGCCAGCACATCGACGCCGCGGTCTCGCGGCAGTACGCCGAGCTGTTCGCGGCCATGCCCACGCCGGCCTACCTGACCTACGGCAACGTCGATGTCCCGCGGCTGTGGGATGACAACCTGCGGCCGGGTCAGCAGGTGCTGGACGGCGAGCGCGTCGACCTCGGCGGCTGGTCGTTCGGGTTCGTCGGGGGCGGGCTGCGCTCGAAGTACCGGACGCCCAACGAGCTCGACGACGATGTCTTCGCGGCCAAGGTGGAGGCGGTCGGCGCGGTCGACGTGCTCTGCGCGCACATCCCGCCGGCGGTGCCCGAACTGCTCTACGACACGGTCGCGCGGCGGATGGAACGGGGGAGCGAGGCGCTGCTGGCCGCGATCGAGCGGACACAGCCGCGCTACGCGCTCTTTGGCCACGTGCACCAGCCGCAGGCCAGCCGGCTCCGGATCGGCGTCACCGAGTGCGTCAATGTCGGTCATTTCCGCGCCACCGGCCGGCCCTTCGCCCTGGAGTGGTAGCCGACCGGTCTGCGGGCGCAACCGGAGTCCGCCGCGCTGGAGGTACGCTCCGAGTCATGGCGGACAAGACCAGCTCCAGCATCACCGTGGGAGCGCCCCGGGCGGCCGTCATGAGCGTGATCGCCGATTTCGCCGCCTATCCGGAGTGGGCCACCGGGGTTCGTTCTGCCGAGGTCATAGAGCCCGGCGCGGACGGCCGTGCCAGCCAGGTGCGTTTCGTGCTCGATGACGGGATCATTAAGGATAGCTACGTGCTCGCTTATCAATGGGACACCGACGCCGCGGTGCGCTGGAGCCTGGCCCGGACAGGCTCCATGATCTCCGAAATGTCGGGCGGATATCAGCTGGCCGATGAGGGCGGAGGGACGAGGGTGACGTACGAGCTTGCCGTAGGCCTGCGAGTGCCGATGCTCGGGATGCTCAAGCGCAAGGCCGAGAAGACCATCATCGACACGGCGCTCAAGGGACTGCGGGCGCGGGCGGAGAGCCTGCCCGCGGCGGGCACTGCCGATCCCGGCCTGGCCAGTGGTGGTGGCCGTGACTGACGCCGCCACCAGCGACCGCGGACCCGGCGACCGGCCCGGCACCGGTCAGCCGGGCGCCTGGAGCGCCGCCACGGACCCCGTGGGCGAGCGGCCCGCCAGCGCGGTCGCGGACGTAGATCCGTCCGGGGAGGCCAGCCGCCCGGCGAGTCGGCCCGCCCGGTCCCCGCGTCCCGACGCCCCGCGTCCCGACGCCCGGCGTCCCGACGCCCGGCGTCCCGACCGGCGTCCCGACCGGCGTCCCGATTCCTCCGGCGGTGACCTGCTGACGGACCTGCAGCGCTGGCTGATCCGTTCCAGCGCCAAGAGCATGCGCCGTGAGATCGAGGGCCAGGTCCGCCGGACCTTCGGCGGCGGCCGCACGCAGCCAGAGGACGTCTGGGGAACGGCGACGACAGAGCCGCCGCCCAGCGTCGGCGAGTCGCCGGAATGCGCCTGGTGCCCGATCTGCCGCGCCGCGCGCCGTATGCGCGAGTCCGGGCCGGGGCTCGGCTCGCAGATTTCCGGCGCCTCGGATGTGGTCGCCTCGACGGTTCAGGATGCGATCGTGGCCCTCGACGCGGTACTGTCACGGCCCCCAGCGGCTCCCGGACCGGGACCGCGAGCGGATAGGTCCCCACGATCCGGTCGTGATGACTCCGCGGGCGACGAGGCGGAGAGGGCACAGGATGAGCCTGGCGATCGGGGTTGACGTCGGCGGCACGAAAGTGGCCGCCGGGGTGGTGGACGTCCGCGGGCGGATTGTCGAGAAGATCAAGCGGCTGACTCCGGCAGCCAGCCCTGCGGGCACCGAGCAGGTGATCGTCGAGGTCGTCACCGAGCTGCTGAGCCGCCATGACATCGACGCGGTGGGAATCGGCGCGGCCGGCTTCGTCGACGAGGCCCGGTCGACGGTGCTATTCGCGCCCAATCTCGCCTGGCGCGAGGAGCCCGTGAAAAAGCAGGTCGAGGAGCGGCTCGGCTGCGCCGTCCTGGTCGAGAACGATGCCAACGCGGCCGCGTGGGCTGAGGCCAAGTTCGGTGCTGCCCGAGGCCACGATCATGTGGTGCTGATCGCGGTTGGCACCGGGATCGGGGCCGGCCTGATGCTCGATGGCAGCCTGTACCGCGGCCGGTGGGGATCGGCGGGGGAGCCTGGCCACTACCGGGTCGTGCCGGACGGCAGGCTCTGCGGCTGCGGGAACAGGGGCTGCTGGGAGCAGTACGTCAGCGGCAACGCCCTGGTCGCGGAGGCGCGAGAGTTCGCGCGGCGATCCCCGGGCGCCGCCGTGCGGCTCCTGCAGCTGGCCGGAGGGAGCGCCGAGGGGATCGACGGGCCGGCCGTGACCCAGGCCGCCCTGGAGGGCGACGCCGTGGCGCTGCGCTGCTTCGAGATCATCGGGCACTGGCTGGGAACGGGCCTGGCCGACCTGGCCGCGATCCTCGACCCCGGCTGCTTCGTGATCGGCGGTGGCGTGTCGGAGGCCGGCGACCTGCTCATCAGTCCCGCGCGCCTGGCGTTCGAGGGCGGCCTGACCGGCGGCGCCTACCGCCCGCTCGCCGAGATCAAGCCCGCGCAGCTGGGAGCCGACGCCGGCCTGATCGGTGCGGCGGACCTGGCCCGCGGCGCCTGATCCGGCCGAGTCAGGCGCTGGTGCCGCCAGGAGCACCAGACGGGAGGCCAGCCAGACAGCAGGCGGTCAGACGGGTGGCGGTCAGACGGGTGGCGGTCAGACGACGGCGCCGTCATCGTCGTCGTCGCGTGGCCGGTCAGTCATCCGCAGGACCAGGACGGCGAATCCCGCGACGAACGCGATGATGGCCACCAGCGCGGCCCAGTCGGAGACCTGCCAGCCGACCAGCGTCGCTACCAGCAGGTAGCCGGGTCCGCCGAGCAGGGCCGCCCAGGCGCCCTTGGCGACCGAGTCGAGCTGAGGTAGCGGCGGTGG
>Ga0307373_10003446_pt1 | contig 27538 bp, 25 predicted proteins | sample OX2MG_FD_202534 | JGI IMG/M metagenome (GOLD analysis project Ga0307373, IMG submission 202534) | Soil microbial communities from Risofladan, Vaasa, Finland - OX-2 | ecosystem: Environmental > Terrestrial > Soil > Coastal area > Acid sulfate soil | place: Finland: Risofladan, Vaasa | collected... | reverse complement strand
CCTCTTCATCCGTTGACCAGCTGGTAGCTCTTGATGCCCTTCTTGGCATCCAGTTGGATGATCGCGCCCATCAGCATTCCCTCCTCGTAGGCGCTCCCCGGGTTGATCGAGAGCGTCTTTCCGATCGTCACGGCCCCCTTGCTCTCGTGGATGTGGCCGTGCAGAGACAGCAGAGGCTGGTAGCGCTCGATGGCCTCGCGCACCGCCGTCGAGCCGACCGGGCGCAGCGCCCGGCCGCCGTGCAGGAGCTTCAGGTCGGCGTCGATGGCGGGCGCCTCGTCGAGGCCCGACTTGTAGGGAGGGCAGTGGAGGTTGAAGATTGCGCGCGAGGGGTCATTGAGCTGGCCCGCCATCGACTCGATGCGCTCCGCCAGCTTCTCCTCGGTCTCCTCGCGATGAGTGTTCCAGGGAGTGTGGTTCGACCAGCCGGTGGAGATCATGGTGAACCCGTCGATCTCGACCGCCCGACCTTCTCCCAGCTCCACTAGCTCCGCCCGCCGCACCACGTCGTCGACCTCCATCTCGTCGTCGTTGCCGGGGCAGACGAAGCAGCGGATCCCGGTTCCACGCAGCTTCTCGTCGGCCATGCTCATCCAGCGCTCGACCCCGGCGAGCATCACCTCCTGGAAGCACTCGGCTCGCTTGGACGCATCGGCGTCGAGCTCGCGGAGTCGCTGGACGCTCATCTGCAGCGGGTAGTAGCCCCTGCGACGGATGTTGGCCTCGACCTCGCCCACCTGCTCCGCCGCGACCACCTGCTGCTCGCCACCGAGCGCGACCGTGTAGTGGCCGTTCTCCTGCACGATCGGCACGATCGCTTTGCCGGTCATGTCGCCGCCGCAGATCAGCACATCGGCGTCGTAGAACTTGGCGGCGTTCAAAAACTTCCGCCAGCACGTCTCTGATCCATGCAGGTCGGTCGCGAAGAAGACCTTCGGCATCAGCTCTTACCTCTCACCTCTCCACCAGCTCTCTTCGGATCTCGCGCTCGAAGCCCACCACGTGCCGCCGCATGATGTCCTCGGCTTCATCTCCGTCGCCTTCGAGCACCGCTTTCAGGAGCCGGACGTGCTCGTCCACCGCCTCGCGCAGGCGCACGCCACTGTCGAGCACCAGGTACCACAGCCGCAGGCTGAGGTTGAAGTAGCGCTCGAGGGTCGCCTCGAGGAAGGTGTTTCGCGCGGCCCGGTAGACGAGGCGGTGGACCTGCTGGTCGAGCTCCATGAGCTGCCGCTGGTCGGTCACGCCGCCGTGCTCCAGGACGTCGAGGAGTTGCTCGATCGAGCCCCGGTCGGCTCCTGACAGCTTCTCCGCCGCGAGCCGGGCTGCGTGGGCCTCGAGCACGACGCGCACCTCGGTGATGCGCGCGAGGTCGGTGATGTTGACGTCGGCGACGAACGTGCCGCGGTGGGGCACGGAGCGGACCAGGTTCTCACGCGCCAGGCGCTGCAGGGCCTCTCGGATGGGAGTCCGTCCGATCTGCAGCTCCTCCCGCAGCCTGCCCTCGTTGACCACCGAACCCGGCGGCATGTCGAGGCAGATGATCCGGTCGCGGATCCGCAGGTAGGCCTCCTCGCCCTGCGAGCGGGCGCCGACCACCGGCTCGACGACAGGCCTGACCCGAGTCGCAGAAGCCACGCCAGGCGTCCCCTCCAATTCCGCGAGCGCCCTGAACGCCCCCGGCTCACCGGTGCTCGCCCAACCGATATGCGAGCGATATACAGGCGCGAAACGTAGCACCACCCGGATCGCCCGTCAACGGGCGTGCGGTCACGCTCCGGCTTCGGCCATCCAGCGTCCGAAGCGGTCCGAGCGCATGACCTCGAGAGCGCGCTCCCAACGGCCCGTGTAATAGCCGCGGAAGTCGAAATCGACCGCTGAGATGCGTGCCTGGATCGCGCCCCACAGCGTCCAGCCGACGTCCGACATGAGCGCGAAGAGGTTCATGCGGGCAAGCTGCCGCACGTCGTGCCGCCCGAAATAGGAGTGGCACAGGGCGGCCCTCAGGTCCTGGTCGAACTCCGCCTCCTGGGCCGTGTTGCCGAGGTCGAAGCAAGGGTCGTTGTTGCCGCTCAGCTCGTAATCGACGATGCGAAGAGCCGTGCCGTCGTCGATGAAGTTCTCGCAAAGTAGGTCGTTGTGGCAGGGCCGTGAGGGGAGGGCGGCGGCGCTCACGGCGCGCTCGATCCTCTCGACGGTTGGAAGCCAGTCGCGGTAGCCGTCGGGGATGGCGACCGCATGTTCGTCCACGATGTCCAGGTAGCCCTCGATGAGGCGGAACATGTCGAAGTCGTGCAGGAAGCGCGGTGCCGAGTGCAGGAGGTGGAACGATTCCGCCATGCGCGCTGCCATCAGGTCCGACTGCAGCGCGCGCGCCGACATGGTGACGCCGGGGATGAACTCGAGGACCATCACGTCCAGGCCGGGGACGTGCTCCAGGACGCGCGGGCCGATCCCTGTGGTGGCGGCCGCCCTGGTGTTGTACACCTCGTTGGCGCGATCGATCGACAGCAGCTCGGTCGACTGGCCGGGGAGACGCATCACGTACCGCTCGCCGCCGGACTCGATGAGGTAGTTCTCGTTGGTGAGGCCGCCCGAGAGCGGGCTGATCGCGATCTTCCGGCCTTTCCATAGCGCGACCTGGGCCGCGGCAGTCTCAGCGTTCGACATTCGCCCTGCGCGCGTCCGGCGGCGTCGGCTGTGCTGCGACATGCCTGGCCAGCACCGAATCGGCCGCCACGACCGCTCCGACGAGGTCTCCGAAAACCTCGACCTCGACCAGGTCGCCGGGCCGCAGCTCGACCGGGAGGTACGAGTAGGCGAGGTTCTTTCTGACCGTGAACCCGTACGCGCAGCTGCGCAGGCGTCCCACCACGCGTCCGTCGCGGTGCACCGCCTCACCGCCATAGATCGGGACGTACTCCTCGTCTGCCACCACGAGGGTGCGCAGCCTGCGCTTGATCCCCGCCTCACGCGCGGCGACCAGCGCCTCGCGACCGTTGAAGTCGCCCTTGTCGAGCCGGACGCAGAAACCCAGTCCGGCCTCGTACGGGTTGTCGAGCAAGCTCAGGTCGGTGCCGTAGTAGCGGTAGCCCTTCTCCATGCGAAGCGAGTCGAGGGCCCGATAGCCGCCCGCGCGGATGCCGTGGTCGCGGCCGGCCGCCATCAGCCGGTCCCAGGCCTGAACCGCCCACGCCGGCTCGACGTACAGCTCCCATCCGAGCTCGCCGACGTAGGTGACCCGCTGGGCCAGCGCGCGCGCTCCGCCGAGGTGGATGGGCCGGGCGGTCATGAACGGGAACTCCTCCTCGGAGACGCCGTCCGGGGTCACCTGCGACAGGACGTCGCGCGCGTCGGGACCCCACAAGCCGATCACCGAGAGCTCCTCGGAGGACTCGCGAATCTCGACGTCGGGATCGGAGTCGCGTCGCTGCAGGCGCAGCCAGCCGAGGTCGCTGTTGACGTACCCGGCGCCTGTGACCAACCGGAAATGCTCCTCTGCGAGCCGCGTCACCGTCACGTCCGCCGCCATGCCCCCGTCGCTCTCGAGGAGCTGGGTGTAGACGATGCTTCCGACCGGGCGGTCGATCAGGTTGCCGGCGGCGCGCTCCAGCAGGGGCAGCGCACCTGGCCCCCTCAGCTCGACCTTGCCGAAGGAGCTCATGTCGATGATCCCGACCTGTTCGCGAAACGCGCGGTGCTCGAGCGCGACCTGGTCGAAATAGGGTGGGCGTGTCCACCCGAACCGGCGCTGGTCCGCGCCGGCGCGCCGCCACGGTGCCCCCGGCTCGAAGTAGTCCGGCCGCTCCCACCCGTGCTTGGCGCCGAAGACCGCGCCCTGGTCCTGGCTGCGCTCGTGCAGCGCGCTCGTGCGCCGCGGCCGGCCCCACTCGTCGGAGTCGTAGGGGTAGCGGAGGTAGTAGTAGTACTTGTAGGCCTCGCGAGCGAGCTCGGCCGCGTACCGGTGGTCCTGGTGCACAGCGCCGAAGCGCCACGGGCGGTACGCGTAGAGGTCAAGGTCCGAGTTGCCGCCCGTGATGAGCTGCGCGAGCGACCGGCCGATGCCACCGGCGCCTCCAAAACCGTTGAGGGACAGGCCCGCGGCCATGTACAGGCCAGGCACGCCCGGCACGGGACCGACCAGCGGGTTGGAGTCGGGCGTCATGGCGTCCGGGTGGCAGACGAGCTTGACGATGCCGGCCTCGCCCATGAACGGAAACCGGCGCGCCGCGCCGGCGAGCAGGGGTTCGAAGCGCGCCTGGTCAGGCGGGAGCGAGGTCCCGGCGTGGCTCCACGGGACGCCGTCGACCCAGCGGGCCACCGGGTCCGCCTCGTACCCGCCGAGCACCACGCCGCCCGCCTCCGACTTCCCGTACACCAGGTTGTCGGGGTCGCGAAAGCAGGGCATGTCGTGGGGCAGCTCGTGGCCGGGGACCGCCAGCAAAGCCGCGTGCTGGTGGTCGACGGGCGTGGACACGAGGGGGACCCCTGCCATCGCCGCGACCTGTGGAGCCCAGATCCCGCCCGCGATCACCAGCACGTCGGCCTCGATGCGGCCGGCGTCGGTCTGCACCGCCGCGACCGCCCCGCGGTCCGAGAGCTCGATGCCGGTGACCCTCCGCTCGGTGAGCACCGTGGCGCCGAGGCCGCGAGCCGCGGCCGCCAGAGCGTGCGTGGCGCTGTGGGGGTCCAGATGACCGTCGGTCGGTACCCACACCGCTCCGTGCAACGAGCGTTTGGTGATGGCGGGCATCAGGTGTTCCGCCTCCGCGGCCGACACCAGCTCGACGTCGAGGCCGATCCCCCTCGCGCGGCTGACTCCGCGCTGCAGCTCCTTCATCGATTCGGGGCTCGAGGCGAACCGCAGGCTGCCCACGGTCTCGAACACGCCGAGCTCGCGGTACAGCTCAATGCTGTAGCTGCGGAACCGCATCATCGTGGGCGACGGGTTGAACTGGGTGACAAGGCCTGCTGCGTGGCACGTGGACCCCGACGTCAGCTGGTCCTTCTCGAGCAGCAGCGTGTCGCGCCAGCCCGCCTTCGCCAGGTGATAGGCGACGCTCGCGCCGGTGATTCCGCCGCCGACCACTACCGCCCTGGCACGTTCCACTGCGCCCTGCAATCCTAGGACCCCCGCGAATTCACGATGAAGCTTCGGAATTCGGGTAGTGGGGTCGATCCAACTCAGTCCGCCCCAGCCCGCTCGGTGGGCCAGATGGCTTTGGGATGGAGTGTCAGTTGGCCCTCGCGCCCTGGATGACTCTGCGCGAAACTGCTTTCCTAGGGAGGTGCGGAGCAATGGGATCTCAAGTCGGTGGTGGACAACTCCCGAGACGTGCCGAGACGACATGGTCACGGCTCTTGCCCGCGACCATGTTGGGGCGATGTTCGCTCGGCCTGTCGATCGCAGTTCTGGCCTTCTTCGGTGCGGTCTATGTGCTCATCGCCTCAGGCCAACGCCCCGGTGATACCTTCACCAGCAACCTGACGCTGTCGGTTCCAGGTCTGCTCGCCGGACTCTGTGCGATAGGTGCGTTCGTGACCGGCCTCATCGCGGTCATCTTCCGCGCGGAGCGGTCCCCGCTGGTCCTGGTCGCGACCGCAGTGGGTCTCTTGGCGATCGCCTTCTTTGTGTCGCCAGGGGGTCCAGTTTTCGGGTGATGACGGTTCGGCGGGTTTGAGCTCAGCGAGGCCTGATCGGAGGCGCGGGAGCGGGGGAGTCAAATCGACCCACTACCGGAATTCGGGGGGAGATCACTCGGGGAGCGGCTGCTCCTTGGTCTCCGGCAGGAAGAAGAGAAGGAGCGCGCCGGCGACCGCGGCGACGCCGCCCAGCTCGATCGCGCGGCCAAGCCCCACCGACTGCGAGAGCAGGGCCACGACCTGCAGCCCCACCACGCTTCCGCCGGCTGCCGCGACCGCGCTCGTCGCCTCGGCGGTAGCCCGCGCACGCGTCGGGAACAGCTCCGCCGACCATGCGCCGAAAACCGGCGTCGACGCGCTGGCGAACGCGCTCCACAGGATGTTGCCGATGAAAAACCCGATGGTCGCGGTGGCGAAGCTGAGGCTGGTCGCGACGGCGGTGGCCACGGTCAGCGCGATGGCCGGAGCGAGCCGCCCGAACCGGTCCGTGAGATAGCCACCCGCCAGGTAGGAGCCCGCCCCGGCCACGCCGGACACCACGATCAGGATGCTGATGGCGGCCGGCGACATGTGGAGGACCTCGCTTGCGTAAACGGTGAACAGGAGCCCTGCGGGTTCGAGCAGAACGGCGAGCAGAGCGGTCGCTAGCACGAGGATGAGCATCCTCCGACGCCATGGGGGCTGAAAGAGGAGGTTGAGCGCCGAGCCGCTGACCTTGACCGAAAGCCAGGTCCTGCCCTCGGGAAGCCGGAACCAGATCATGGGCGCGATCAGGACCCCGATGCCGCCAGCCATGAAGAGCCAGCGCCAGTGCGGGGCGATGATCGGGTAGGCGATCACCGTGACCCCGGTGCCCACGCCGGCCAGCAGGGCGAGCACGCTGACCGCCTGGCCGCGATGCGACGCCGGCGCCTCCTCCACGATCAACGCCGTGGCCACGCCGGCCACCAGCGCTTCGAAGCACACGGCGACCAGCCGCAGGGCCGCAAGGACTGCGAGCGATGGGGCAAACGCGCTGGCGAAGTTGGCGATCGAAAAGCCCGCGACTCCGATGGCGATGAGCCGCCGCCGGCCGAAATGATCCGCCAGCGTCGACAGGGGCAGCGCGCCAAGCGCGCCGAGGGCGAGGGCGGAGCCGAGGTTGGAGAGGGCCGGGGTGTGGGCATGGAAGTCGGCCGCGATGGCGGGCAGCGCGAGGACGAGCACCGACCCGTCGAACGCGGTGAGCACGACAGCCAGTCCGGCCCAGGTGAGAGTGCGCCTTTGCAGCGAGTCGAGATTGATAACTCGCCACTGTATAGTCGGTTGACCCATGGCCGCCGTCGTGAGCGTCAAGGATCTGCGGAAGCGGTACCGGAGCACCGACCCGTGGGCTGTCGACGGCGTCACCTTCGAGCTCGAGCCGGGGCAGGCGTTTGGCCTGCTCGGCCCCAACGGCGCAGGCAAGAGCACCGTGGTCAAGATGATCGCCGGGCTGCTGCGGCCCAACGGAGGCACGGTCACGCTGTTCGGCCTGGACCCGGGCAACCCGGCCGCCCGCGCCGGACTGGGGTTCTCGCCCGAGGACCCGGATTTCCCGAAGTTCCTGCGAGCGCCCGAGGTCCTCGACTATTTCGCCAGCCTCCTCGGCCTCGACGAGATCGACCGCAAGCGCAGGATCCCCGAGACGCTTGCCTTCGCCGGGCTGGACCAGGAGCGCCGCCAGATCAGGCAGTTCTCCAAGGGCATGAAGCAGCGGCTCGGGATCGCGCAGGCGATCCTGGGGCGGCCCAAGCTGTTGATCCTCGACGAGCCGACCGCAGACCTCGACCCGCTGGGACGTCGTGACGTGCGCGCGCTGATCGACAGGTTGAAGGAGAGCGGGGTCGCGATCCTGCTCAACAGCCACCTCCTGAGCGAGGTCGAGCTGGTCTGCGACACCGTCGCGATCATGGCCAAGGGCAGGGTCCTGAAGGAAGGGACCATGAAAGAGGTGGTGCCCGAAGGCCGCAACCTGGAGGAAGTTTTCGTCGAGCTGGTGCAGGCGTCGAGCCCTCCGGGCGCGCCGCGCGACCAGCTCCCTTCGTTCATCTCCGACCAGGACAAGAAGTGAAGGGAACGCTTGCGGTCGCGCGCTACACGCTGGTCGAGCTGTCCCGGCGGCGGATCCTGCTCGTCTTTTTCATCATCGGCGCGCTCGGCATCCTGGGGTTGGGAGTCGGCCTCAAGGTCCTCTACTCGGTCTCCTCGTCGAGCCAGGGGAACTTTGGTCCGAGCAACGTCGACCCCGCCGTGTTCAACCGCTTCCTCGAGCTGCTCTTCCTGACCTATATATTCGGGGCGCTCGGAATCTTCGGCTTGCTGGTCGCGTACGGCATCGGCATGACGGCGATCTACCACGACCTCGATTCGGGCGCCGCCGTGAGCATCTTTGCCAAGCCGGTCTCCAGGCTAGCTTTCACGGCCGGCAAGATCGGGGCGGCGGTCGCGGCCCTGCTCGTGATCATGGGCTTGCTGGGGGTGGAGGCCCGCATCGTGATGTTCCTGTTCGGGGGAGGGCTCGAGACTTCGCTGACCGGTGCGGTGCTCGCGGTGATCGGTAACACGGTCGTGATCATGTTGCTGGTGCTCGCGTTGAGCACGTGGATGAACAACATCGTCGCCGCGATCGTCGCGTTCATCTACTACAACGTGATCAGCGGCGTCATCGTCTTCGTCCACAACCTGGTCGACACCGGCGTCATCGGCAACGGCTTTTTCAAGGTGGCCTTCGGCATCCTTTACTGGCTGGTGCCGCACGAGCTGGTGAGCAGCGCGTCCGGGGACCTGGTTCGCGCACAGGTCACCATTCAGGGTTCGACTGGCAATACCGCCGTGGCCGGAGTTCCTGCGGCGTCGGGGGCCGGCGACATCGTCTGGTGGGCGTTTGTCGTCTGCGTGTTCTGCGGCCTCGTCTACTACTCCGTCCGCCGCCGCCAGGTATAGGCGGCGGCTCGGCCCGGCGTTTGGACGTTTAGACCAGGCGCAGCTTCTTCAGCACGTAAGGTCCCGGACCTAAAAAGCCGCAGGTCGCCGCGATGTGCGCGATCGAGACCCCCAACAGCGATGGGGGCCCGGGCAGCAGCCAGAAGGCGAGCCCGAGCGGCACTCCGACCAGAGCGGTCGCGAAGGTGTCGGTCCAGGGCCAGCGGCCAAGACGGTGATAGAGGACGTAGACCGTGGTTGCGATGGCAAATCCAGCCGGCGTGCCCCACGCAAGTCCCAGGCCGCCTTGCAACAGACCACGAAAGAACGCCTCTTCCAGCGGCCCGTTGAGCGCATAGAACGCGGCCTGGAACCAGGCGTCGCCCGCGCTCGCGGGCACGCTCAAAGCCCCGCGCCGCCGTGTCAGCCAAAGCTGGGCCGCGACCGCGCAGACGAACATCAGCGGCGCGGCCACGAAGCCAAAAATGAGCTGCGCCTGGATCCTGCCCGCGCTCGATCCGAGCCAGCCTGCCCCGTTCGTCAGCCGGTAAGCGACGGCGTAGGCGGCGGCGAAAGGCAGCAGCCTGACCAGGAGGTCGGGGCGCATCCAGCGCCAGCTGTCGGGAATACGCGTGCGTACCAACCGCGTTGGAGTTGGATGCATGGCTGATTCGGGGCTCACTGAATTCGACGTCTTCTACGACTACCTCTGTCCTTACGTCTACCGTGCATCGGTGCTGTTGGAGGGCGTGGTGGCATCTGGCCGCGACCTGAAGATCGGCTGGCGCTACTACTCGCTCGCACAGGTCAACTCAAAGAATGAGGGTTGGACCGTGTGGGGTGCGCCCGAATCCGAGACGGTGAGAGGCAGGCTCGCGTTCAAAGCAGCGGAAGCCGCCCGCCGGCAGGAACGGTTCTCCAACCTGCACATGCCGCTGCTGCGCGCGCGCCACCGTGACCGGTTGGACATCGACCAGGTCGACGTGGTCGAACGGGTCGCGGAGCAAGCGGGACTGGACATGGAGCGGTTCCGCAAGGACGTCGCGGACCCCACCATCCTCGAGCCCCTGGCCCGCGATCATCTGGAAGCGATCGCCCGTTACGGCGTTTTCGGCACCCCCACTTTCGTGTTTCGCGACGGGGAGGCTGCGTATGTGCGGATTTCCGAGGCGGTCGAGGCATCGAAGGCCGAGGAGCTGTTCGAGCGCGTTCTTTCGGTCGCCGCCGGCGAGCCTCGCATCCTCGAGCTGAAGCGTCCGACCAGGCCCTCCCCCGCCTGAAGCCGACGCCTTACGCCTAGGAGGTCGGGTCGCGCGCGTAGATGACGACCCCGTCGACCGTCGCCACCGCGTGGTACCGCGTCGCCACCAGTTCGGCGAGCACAGGGTAGTTGCTCATCGGGTAGGTCGCGAAGTCGCTCCACCCCGCCGCGGCCGTGTCCACGATGAGCTCGGGCGGGTCGGCGTTGAGGTCGGCCTGGAGCAGAGGCCACACGTCGGGCGCGGTATCCCAGTTGTTGGGCGCCAGGCCCGTTCCGCGGGCGAAGCCGCGTAGGAACCCGGGAAAGCGACCCGACATCAGGCGGTCGGACTCCACGTAAAGCGCCGCCCAATCGCCCCACACGAAGATGCGGTCGGACGGCGAGGTGTGATCGCTGATGTAGGCCGAGACGGGCGCGTGCTGGGGGATCGCTCCACTGAAGTCGTAGGTCAACGGGTCGGCGGTGAGGTCGAAAGCCCACCATGCGAATGCGGGGACCGCGATCCCCACGATGGCCGCGGCGACCACCCCGCGCCGCAGCCGGATGCGGTCGAACGCGAAAGCGGCCAGCAGCGCCAGCGGGCCCATCGCCTGGATGAAGTAATGCCAGGAGAGGTGGCCGCCCGCGAGCGACCCTAGCATCGAGACGGCGAGCCAGGTGACCATCAGCCGCTCGACCACGTTCAGGGTGTGCCATCGCCAAGCGAACGCGACGGCCGCGATCCAGAAGACCGACATGTCGACGACGAATGGCACGATGCTGTCCTGCGCCCGCGCCCAGACCAGGGACGGGGTCCAGCTCGTCGACGCGTAGCCGTACAGCGTCTGAATGGTCCAGCGCCAGAACCCGCTGAGCGAGCCGGTCGCGGCGAGCAGGGCGGTCCCCGCGACAAGGCCGGCCACCAGGCCGCCCCCGACGAAGGCTGCGGCTCGCAGCCTTCCGCCCGCGGGTTCCAGCCACAGCAGCCCGAGCGCGACGAGCACGACGTTCACCGCCGCGGACTGCCGGAATGCGCCGGCCGCGACCAGCAGTGCTCCGGTCCAGAACCAGCGCCGGCGCGCCATGGTGAGGACCGATGCGGTGAGAGGCACCATCATGAAGATCTCCGTGTTGGAGGCCAGCAGCCGGGGATTGCCCGCCGCCGTCAGCAAGCCGTAGAACAGCGCCGCGAGCAGGCCGGCGCGGCTCCCGGCGATGTTCCGGGCGATCACGAAGATCAGCGCGCAGGTCACCACCATGGCCACGAAGCCCGCGGCGTGGATCGCGGTCATCTGATAGGTGCCCGCCACCCGGAAGGTTGCCGCGTAGACCCAGAAGATGCCCGGCGGCTTGTTGTCCACGCCTCCTGCCCCGTAGAGAGGGGCGCCGAGGTTCATCAGGGCTGCGATCGAGCCGTAGATCGCCTCGTCGCCGTCGAGGATGCGATGGAGGAACTCCGGCAGATGCGCCACCAGGACCACGGCGGTGACCCCCGCCGCCCAGGCCGAGGCGGGTAGGCGGCGCGTCAGCTCAAGTGGAGCGTGCATATCGCCTATAAGGGTCGCTTAACGGAGGTGCGGTACCTTCAAGGCGTGCGATGGATCCGCCGCGTCCTGATCGGTATTGCCGTGGTGGCCGTGGTCGCGGCGCTGGCGGTCGACATCGTGCACCGACAGGATCGCACCGGGATCGACTTCCACACCTACCTGGCCGCGGCGCGGGTTGGCCTTCACCAGGGTTGGGGGCATATCTACGACCAGCAGGTCGTGGCCCAGGAGCAGAAGCTGCTGGTCCCGTACCTGTGGTCGCAACCTTTCCTGAGCCCGCCCACCGTCGCGTGGCTGGTGGCGCCCCTTGCGGGCGCGGGGTACGACTCCGCCTACGCGGTCTGGGCACTGTTCACCTTCGCGGTTTTCGCGGCCGCGCTGGCGTGGGCCGGCCTCGGCCGGGGCTGGAGCCGCTGGATCGCGGTGGCAGGCGCACTCTCTCCATGGTGGGTCATGCACGCGGTGAACGTGGGCCAGGTCGTCCCTCTGGTCGCCGCGTCGACCGTGGTGGCCTGGCGGCTGCTTCGCGATAAGCGCGACGTCGCGGCCGGTCTGGTGCTGTCGGCGATCCTGCTCAAGCCCAACACCGCGATCCTCGTTCCGCTGGCGCTTCTGGTGGCCGGTCGGCCACGCGCGTTTGCGGCGTGGCTGGGGGCCGCGGCATCCATCGGGGTGGCTGGCGCGCTGACGCTCGGCCCCCATGGGACGTCCGCGTACGTCGCCCAGCTGCTCGGGCCGCTGCCAAGAGGCGCCGACGGACTGACCCTCCATGGCGCGTTCGGAGTCGTCGGGTGGACTGCGACCATGATCCGCCTGGGCATCGTGGCGGCTGTCCTGACGGTCGCCTACAGGGCTCGCGCAAACGCCGGACTGGTGATGTCCGCGGCCATCCTGGGAACGCTGCTCGTCGCCCCTTATCTGCATGCCGCCGACTTGTGCCTGCTCGCCGCCGCGGGCTGGATGCTGTGGCAGGAGCGGCCGGCGGCGGTCTGGCGCATCGCCCTTGCATCACTGTGGGTCCTGGCTAACCCTTACCTGTTCATCGGCGGGGCCGACCCCGCCCTGGACCGGTGGCCGCTTTTCGAGCTAGGCCTGCTGGCGGTCATCGTGCTCTCGGCCTGGCAGCCGTTCACGGCCCGGGCTGACCTGAGGACTCGGGCGCCCGCATAATCAGGTTCGCCCGCGCCACCCCAGGGGAACCCTTTGCCACTCCACATCGACGAAATAGACGGACCACTTCGCGTGCTCGCCGGCCCGGGCACCGGAAAGACGCACGCCCTCGTAGACCTGTACGAGCAGGCCGTTCGCGAGCATGTCGCTGGTCGCGATGAGATCCTCGTGCTCACGTTCTCCAACGGCGCGGCCGGCGAGATCGCGCGCCGGATCGACGAGCGTCTCAACGACGACTACGGCGAGGCCTGGATCTCGACCTTCCACAGCTTCTGCGCGCGCCTGCTTCGCGACCACAAGCCGGACCGGGACCGCCTGCTCCTGAACGGTTTCCAGGAGTGGTTGGTCATGCGGCGCGTGCTGGCCGACCTCGACGGCGAGACGCTCGGCCCGCTCAACGGCGTGCGCCGTTCCGACGCCTTCGCGCACGACCTGCTGGCCTTCGTCGCACTGATGAAGCAAAACCTCCTCCACCCCGCTCCGCTGCTGCTGGGGGCAGAGGCAGGAGCGAGTGAGCGACTACGCGCGCTGGCGGCCGCATACCAGTCCTACCAACAGCGGTTGCAGGGCGCCGGGATGGTCGATTTCCGCGACCTCATCTCGGGGGCGATCGAGCTGCTCCAGTCCAGAGCGCCTTTGCGTCATTCGATGCGCGCCAAGTTCAAGCTCGTCCTGGTCGACGAGTTCCAGGACGTCGACCCGGCGCAGTTCGAGCTGTTGCGGCTCATCGCGCCGCCCGAAGCCCGGCCGCGGATCGTCGTCGTCGGCGACCCGGACCAGTCCATCTACGGGTTCCGCGGCACGGTGCCTCGCCTGCTGGGCCACGACTTCGTGGCCGCCTACGGCGCGGCCACCATCCAGCTCGACGAGTGCCGGCGGTGCTCTCAGGAGGTGCTGGATGCGGGGGAGCGCCTGCTCGGGGCCACGCAGCCTGGCCGGGCGCCTCGCCGGCTCCGTGCCATGCAGGGCCACGGCGAGCCGGCGGTGGTCGTGGCCCGAGAGAGCGATCCCGTCGACGAGGCGTTCTTCGTGGCGCGCGAGATCAAGAGGCTGCAGTCGGAGTCGCCCGGCCTGCGCTGCAGCGACTTCGCCGTCGTGCTCCGCAGCGCCACGGCGCTGGGTGCCCCGTTCGAAGAGGCGTTGCGGGCGCTCGGCCTTCCGTACGAGGTGCGCGGTTCCGCGGCCACCGGGCGCAACGAGGTCGTCCGCTTCCTGATCGGGTACCTCGAATCGCTGCGGCGGCCCGATGACTCCGAGGCTTTCGAGGGCGCCCTCGCTTCGAGCCTAGGTGGAGTCGGCGCGCGAACCGTGAGCCGGTTGAGGGCGCATGCCCGTTCGCGAGGCCGCCCCCTGCTGCGGGTCGTCCGCCGCCTGATGTACGTGCTGGCGGCGCAAGACCCGGGCCGGCATCCGCTGCCGTGGGGAGGCGAGGCTCCGACGGATGAGCCCTCCCTCCCGGACTACCTGGCGTTCCTCGATGAGCAGGAGCTCGACAGCCTCCACTCCGCCATGACCGTCCGACACGAGCTGCTGGCCAGGGCGGCCTACCTGCCCCTGGCGAGCCTGGCCTACACGGTCCTGATCAAGGACGGCGCCATGCGCCGGCTGCTGGACCTCGAGCTGCCCGGGGACCAGCGCAACGAGGCGATCGCGGACCTCCGATCAACCATCGAGGGGCTGGAGGCGATCGAAGCGGTGCACGAAAGGCTGCACGGCTCGAAGCCCCTGCTTGGCGATCTCACCGGATCGCTCGCGGCCCTGCTCGCGGGCGCCGCCGACGACAGTGAGCCGGCGCTGGCCACGCGCGATGCGGTCCAGGTGATGACCGTCCACCAGGCCAAGGGGCTCGAGTTCGAGGTCGTCTTCTGCTCGGGCTTCGCGCACGGCCTGTTCCCGCTCGGCGTGCGGCCGCACCCGCTGCTCGACGACGGGGACCGCGCCTGGCTCGAGAGCTTCAAGGTCGGTTTCATGCCGTCGTGGCCCTCCGATCCGGACGGCCACCTGGCCGAAGAGGCTCGCCTCGCGTTCGTCGCGATGACGCGCGCGCGACGTCGCCTCTACGTCACGTTCGCCGATTCGTATCTGAGGCAGGCGGGCCGGTCCGTGTTCCTCGACATGGCCGCGCCCCAAGCAGAGCTGCGCGAGCTGACCCGCGCGTCGGACCGGCTCGAGCCGGCCGACGTCCTGCTGCCACGTGAGGCCGAGGTCTTGATCGCTTCGCATCCCACCGGCATCACCGACCTCGTCGTGGCGCGTGCCCAGGGCCTCGGGCTCGACGTCGAGTTCCTCTCCGACCGTGAGTCGGGCGAGCCGTTCGAGCCTTACGGCGGCGACCGGAACCCGAGCTCGGTGGAGATCGACCACTTCAGCCCGACCACTCTCAACGACTATCTGAAGTGCCCGCGCCTCTACTGGTACAACCACCACCCCGGCCTCGTCGACGAGCCACGCTCGGTCGCGATGGAGCGTGGCGGCTTTCTCCACGAGGTGCTCGAAGACTTCCATGCCCAGGAGGGCGAATGGCGTCCCCTCGACGGCGACCAGCAGCGTGGGTGGCTCGAGGCCGCGCTGCAGCGTCACCTGGACGGGTACCTGTCGCGCATGGAAGGCGTGCTCGACCGCAAGCGCGAGGAGAGGCAGGTCCGCACCGTGCTCGGCAACTACATCCGGTTCGTGACGGGAATGCAGGTGATCCGCCGGTTGCGCACCGTGGCCATCGAGCGGAGGTTCCGCCTGCGCCTCGAAGGCGTGGACATCGTGGGCAAGATCGACCGCGTCAACGACGTCGGCGACGGCGAGGTGGAGGTGGTCGACTACAAGACCGGGTCCGGCAAGCCGATGCGCTACGCATACGAGGCGTACTTCGGTCCCGAGCTTTACGACGTGCAGCTCGCGGTCTACTACCTCGCCTGCAAGGACGGCGTGGACGACGAGGGCAACGCGCTCGGATTCCGGCCCCGATTCCTGTCGCTCTGGTATCCCAAGGACTGGGTCTGGGGAGGCATGCGGCAGGACATCTTCAGCGTCGGCCGCCCGGCCGGCCTCAAGGAATACCGCGAGAAGGCGCTGTCCACGGAAGACCTCGAGCGCAGCCGCGGCGTCGTCTTGAACGCCATCGAGCGTATCAAGGGCGGTCACTTCGAGCCCGCCCCGCGCGACCTTCCGGGCACCTGTGTAACGCGGTTCGGCTCGTGCCCTCACGCGGCGGTCTGCCCATACGGCGGAGCCCCACCCGAATGAGCGCCACGCGGCTGGAAGCGGCCCCGGCGCTCAGCGCCGAGCAGGCGGCCGCCGCGCACGCCGGGCCGGAGGGTGCGTTCCTCATCGCGGCGGGGCCGGGCACCGGCAAGACGTTCACCGCGACCGAGCGCTTCTGCTGGCTCGTCGACCGCGGCGTGCCGCCCGACCGGGTGCTGACGGTCACGTTCAACGACCGCGCCGCGGAGGAGCTGAGGCAGCGGATCACCAGGGAGTTGGCGGCGCGCCACCCTGAGCTTGGCCGCCAGGTGCTCGACGGCGCCTGGATCGGCACCTTCCACGGCACGTGCGCCAGGCTGCTTGACGAGTTCGCGTACCTGGTGGGCGCGCCGCGCGAGATGAGGGTGCTCGATGAGACGGCGCAACGCCTGTTCGAGCAGAACCTCATCGCCCGCCTGCGCAGCGGGGCGGCCACCCCGCTCGACCCCGATTCGTTCACCGCCCTCTCGGTCGAGGACCTCGACGACCTGCTTCGTTCCGGCCTTCGCTTCCTGCTCAAGCTGAAAGGCCGCGGCATCGGCCCGGAGCGGTTCGACAGGCGCGCCCGCGAGCTGCACGCCAGGAACTGGGCGGCCCACCCGGTCGCCGGCTCCAACGGCGCCGGAGGACCCGATCCCGCCGGCGCCGAGCTCGAGGCGATCGAGGTCCTGGGCCTTGTCTACCGCACCTACGAGGAGGCCCTGCGCGCGGCCGGCCTGCGCGACTTCGACGACCTGATCCTCGAAGTGATCGATGCGCTCGAACGCGTGCCTGAGTTCAGGCGTCGCTGCCGCGAGCGCTTCCGCTACCTGCTGGTCGATGAGTTCCAGGACACCAACCGCATCCAGCTCGACCTCATTCGACTGTTGGCCCACGAAGACTTCGGAAACGTATCCGTGGTCGGCGACGCCAAGCAGTCGATCTACGGATGGCGGGATGCCGAGATCGAGAACATCCGCAGCCGGTTTCCCGGCCGGCGCCTCCCGCTGACCCACAACCGCCGTTCCTACCAGGGCATCCTGGACTGCGCCACCGACTTCATCCGCCACGACCGCGACTTCGCGGAGGAGCCGGACCTGGTGGCCACACGTGGGGCCGGCGGCGGCGCCCCCGTCGCCGTGGTGATGGCGCCCGACTCGCGCACCGAGGCCCGCACCGTCGCGGAGACGATCCGGCGTCTGCACCTGGGCGGGCGGCCGTTTCGCGACATCGCTGTGCTGGCGCATTCCATCCGAATGCTCCCTCGCGAGTTCGAGGACGAGCTTCGGCGGCAGGGCATCCCCTACGTGACGAGCGGCGGCTCAGGCTTCTTCGACCGCCAGGAGATCAAGGACGTGCTGGCGCTGCTGCGCCTGACCGACAACCCGATGGACGACGGCGCGATCGTCCGCATCCTCCAGGGTCCGATCGTGCGCCTGGACGACGGCGGCATGTACCGCCTGGCGGCGCGGCGCAGCGGGCGCTCGGGCATGCGTCTGCGTGACTGCTTCGACGAATCGGCCCGGGAGGGTTTCCCCGAGATGCCGGAGAAGGTGGCGGCTGCGGCGGCGCAGCTGATCGATCTCACCGACCGCACCGGCCGCCTGCGGGACGCGCTGACGGTGGCGGACATCCTGAACCGCCTGCTGGAGGAGAGCGGTTATCTGCGTTGGGCGGAGCTTCGCGCGCAGCGTGACGGCAGCCCGCGCGCGCTGCTCAACCTGCGCAAGGTGTTCCAGCTCGCGGGCCGTTTCGAGCGCGACCTGTCGCTGGCCGGGATCGGCGACTTCGTCCGCCACCTCGACCAGGTCATCGACGCCGAGCTGCCCGTGGGTGAGGCGGCCGAGGAGTCGGCCGGCGCGGAGGCCGTGTCGCTGCTCACGATCCATGCCGCCAAGGGGCTGGAGTTTCCGGTCGTCTTCCTTGTCAATCTGCGCCCGCCGCGGCCGCGCGACACGGAACGACTCTTCTTCGACCCCGACAACCTCGGTTTTGTGATCAAGAGCTGGCGTGGCGAGAAGCACCCGCGCTTCGTGGAGACGTCACCCGGCGCACCGGCCGTCGCCCTGGCGATCGGCGAGAGACGGCGCATCGTCTACGTGGGTCTGACGCGCGCCAGGGATTCGCTCTACGTGACCGCGACACGCGACGAGCCGTCGGCCCACGCCGTCGGAGCTAACGGCGCGGAGCAGGACGACCACTTCGCGGAGATCCTCAGCTGGGCCCTCGCGCACCCTGAGGCGGCATCGGTGGTCGAGGCGGAGCAGCTGGAGCTGCCGGTGTCCCGCGCCGCCGACGGACGCGCGGCCGGCGACCCGGCCGTGGTCGCCGCCGTTCTCGACCGAATGGAGCAGCTCCGTCCGAGGATCGCCGAGGCGCCGGCCGAGGTCCAGGCGCCGGTCGAGCTCAGCTTCTCGCAGCTCCACGACTTCGAGGTGTGCCCGGTGCGGTACCGGTTCAGCCAGGTCTGGCGCGTGCCCGCCCCACCGGACGAGATCCAGCCGAGACACGTCCAGGCCATCGGGTCGACCGAGCTGGGCGCGGCGGTTCACGAGGCTCTGGCGTTGTGGCACCGCGACGGTGGGGACCTGCTTGGCCTTTACCGGGGGCCGGAGCTGGGTCGCGAGATGCTCGTCCGGTACATGGAACAGCCGCTGGCCGCGGCGCGGACGCTGGCGGTCGAGGTCGGCTTCAGCATGAACCTCGGCGGCGCGCGCGTGCGCGGGTTGGTCGACCGCATCTGCGAGCTGGACGGCGAGCTCTGCCTGGTCGACTACAAGACCAACGCGAGCCTGGACACGTCGCTGATGCACGCGTACTCGACCCAGCTGCGCCTATACGCGATCGCGGCCAGGCGAGGCTTGCTGCCCGGCGGCTCCAGCCCCCGGCTCGTCCTGTTCGACATGCGCAAGGGGGAGCGGCACGACATCGCGCCCGACGATGCGGGCGTGGAGGCCAAAGTGCTCGCCGCGTCCCGGCTGATCGCGGCCGGCGACTTCAGCCTGCGGCCAGAGCATGGTGCCCGGCCCTGCTCGCTGTGCGCCTTCCGGCCCATCTGCCCCGATGCCCTCGTCCGCCCGAAAGCCTGAGACCAGGCGGTGGAGCTGCGCGAGAGGTACTTCGAGCGCCGTGAGATCAAGGAAGCGATCCTGTTCGCCGAGGCCGGGGGCATCTCCGTGCACCGGAACTTCGATCACTACCACGGCACCACCATCCGCGGCTTCACCCGCGAGCGGCCGTTTCTGCACGTCATCGGGCTGCGGCCCGTGCTCGAGGAATGGGGCCGCCAGCACGGTCTGAAGCCGGAATGGATCCAGCCCGAGAAGCGACGCAAGGTCGCCCACTACGACATCTTCGGGGCCCATGCGGACGCGCTGATCGAGAGGCTCCAGGGGGCGCCTTGACACGCTTGACGCGGTGCGTTATAATGCAATGCGTCAAGAAAGTCAAGTTAGCCCCAAGGAGGCTTTAAGTCATGAGCAACGAGTTTTCCGACACCGCAACCACCGTCGAAGAGGTCGCCGTCGGGGCTGCCAAGGCGGCGGCCAAAGTCGCGTCAGACCCCATGGGGTCCGCGCGCAAGCAGGTCAAGGGTTTCGAGCGCCAGGGCGCGCCGACCGTGCGCAGGATCAACCGCCAGTTCAACGCCCGGCTGAACGCTCGGCTGAACGCGCTCCGGCCGGAGAAGGTCACCATCATGGGCCTCGAGCTCGACGGCAAGCTGCCCGAGAAGTTCGCGATCAAGGGCCTGCACATGGTCAAGCTCCAGGCACGCCGCCAGGACGTCGTCGGGGGCGTCGCGAAGCGCACCCTGCGCATCTTCAACGCCTCGTTCAAGACGATCGCCCGAACCGCGACGCACCTCGAGCAGGCGAGCGAGCTGACGGCCCACCGGCCGGCAGCCGCCAAGCCGGCGGTCCGCACGCGCCGCCCGCGCCGCCGCACCGTCCGCCGCGCCGCATAACGAAGCGACCACCCGAGGGGCGCCCGCACCGGGCGCCCTTTTCTATTTCGGGTAGCCTTCAGTTCAAGACATGGTCGTCTGCACGGGATCGATCGCGTACGACTACATCCTCACCTTCAAAGGTCGATTCAAGGACCACATCCTCCCGGACAAGACGCACATCCTCAACCTGAGCTTTCTCGTCGATGACCTTCAGAAGAGGCGCGGCGGGGTGGCCGGCAACTACGCGCACAACCTCGCGCTCCTGGGCTACCCGTCGGGCGTGCTGGCCACCGCCGGCACCGACGCATCCGAGTATCGCGACTGGCTCGTCGCCCGAGGCATCGACTGCCGCGGCCTGCGACTGCTGGAAGGCGAGATCAGCGCGACCGGCTTCACCACGACCGATCTGGACGACAACCAGCTGACCGGCTACTACGGCGGCGCGATGTGGCGCGCCGGCATGCTCGGCCTGGACGACGCTCCGCCGGACGTCGAGGCCGTGATCATCGGGCCCAACGACCCGGGCGCGATGAAGCGCCTCGTCAACGAGTGCCGGGACCGCGGCCTGCGATTCGTCTTCGACCCCGCCCACCAGCTGCCGATGATGTCCGCCGATGACGTCACCGAAAGCACCCGGGGCGCGTGGATCGTGATCGGGAACGACTACGAGCTCGAGCTGATACGGCAGCGCACCGAGCGCGACGTGCCGGGACTGCTCGAGCTGGCGGAGATCGTGGTCACGACGCTCGGGCGATATGGCTCCCGAATCGCGACGAAGGAAAGGACCGTCGAGATCCCGGCCGCCACCCCGGTGCGCGAGGCCGACCCGACCGGCGCGGGCGACGCTTATCGCGCGGGGCTGGTCGCCGGGCTTCTGCGCGGGCTCGACCTCGAGGGCGCAGGTCGCGTCGCGTCGCTGGCCGCCACCTACGCGGTGGAGCAGGTTGGGACCATCGAGCACGCCTACGAGCGCTCGGAGTTCTCCGATCGCTACCGCGATGCGTTCGGTGTGGAGCTCCCGGCGAAGTTCTGGAGCGGCGCCGAGCCTAGTTGAACTTGCGGCCCTGGTCCCTCCGGTAGGCCCAGATCGCAAGCACGAAGAAGGCGACCGTGTAGCCGCCCATCCACAGCCAGTCGGTCGTGATGCTGCCGCCTTCCGTGGGGGCGCCGACCGAATCCCATACCAGCTGAGCGCCGCGGTAGAGCGGCAGGTACGGGGCGATGTTCTGCAAGAACGGCGGGAGCAGGTGAAGTGGAAAGAACAATCCCGACGCGAACGCCGTGGGCAGGTAGATCAGGTTGGTCACGGCCGGCGCGGAGTTAGGACCGGCGATGTAGCCGAGCCCAAAGCCCAGGCCTACGAATGGGATGGAGCAGAGCATCGAGCGGAAAAAGAGCGTGAGCCACTGCGAAGAGGTGAGGTGCGCGCCGCCCGCTGAATATGCCAGGAGGCTGAGCACGACCAGCGCCATGAACGCGATCACCAGGGCGGAGATCGTCTTGGCGATGAAGAAGACGATCGGCGGCAGGGGGGTCGACTGCATGAGCAGGTCCTGTTTCTGCCCGCGCTCGTTGGCGACCGAGATGCCGAATCCCAGCACCATCACATTGGCCACGCCGTACATAGCCATCGAAGCGAGGAAGTACTCGCCGAACGTCACGCTGCCCGGCGGCCCCATCAGCTGCTTGGCTTGACCGAGCCCGATGAACGCGTAGAACATCGCGGGCAGCACGATGCTGGTGGTGCTGAAGGCAGGGACGCGAAAGAGCTTGATGAACTCGGCCCATGACTGCTTCGCGAGCATGGGCAGGAACGGGGCGGTCGCGGAACGCACGGTGGCTGCGCTCACGTGGCAGCCTCATGGTGGGTCATCGCCACGAAAGCCTCTTCGAGGTCTGCGCCCGCGACCTCCAGCTGCGTCATCTCGATGCCACGGCGGAAGAGCTCCCTCAGCACGCTCTCGGGCTCGTTGGTCAGGAGGCGCACCCGGCCGTCTGCGACCAGCTGAGAGCTCACCGGCAAGCCTGCAAAGTCACTCGGGCCCATCGGCCGCGAGGTGTTGAACGTGATCCTCTTGCCGGCGACACGCGATTTGATCTCCGCGGGCGTCGAGTCCGCGATCACGTGGCCGCGGTCGACCACGATCACCCGCCGCGCCAGCTGGTCCGCTTCTTCCAGGTAGTGGGTGGTCAGGACGACGGTGCGGCCTTTGGCGGCGAACTCGCCGATCTGCTGCAGGAACAGCCGGCGTCCCTCGACGTCCATGCCGACGGTCGGCTCGTCGAGGAACAGCACGTCCGGGTTCCCGCACACGGCGAGGGCGAGGTAGAGGCGCTGGCGCTGGCCGCCCGAAAGATCCTTGACGAGGCTCCCGGACTTCTCCTGGAGGCCCGCCATCGCCACGGCTTCGGGCACGGTGAGAGGCGCCGGGTAGTACGAGCCGAACAGCCCGACTATCTCGTCCACCTTCAGCATCCCGGGCACGCCCGATTCCTGGAGCATCACGCCAATTCGGCTGCGGGCTTTGAGGTCCCTGGGGTCCACGCCGAAGAGTCGCGCCTGGCCGGAGGTCGGCTTGCGGGTGCCCAGCATGAGGCTGATGGACGTGGTCTTGCCCGCACCGTTCGGGCCGAGCATCGCCACCACCTCGCCTGGGTCGATCGCAAGCGTGACGCTGTCGAGAGCCAGCACCTCGCCGTAGCGCTTCGAGACGTTTTCGAGCTGCACGGCGGGCGCGCTCACGGGTTACAGGCTAGCCTAGTCACGTGGCGACGATCTTCACTCAGATCATCGAAGGGAAGCTGCCCGCGCGCTTTGTGTGGAGGGACGATGAATGCGTTGCGTTCCTCTCCAACCGGCCCCTTCGACCGGGCCACGCGCTGGTCGTCCCGCGCCTTGAGATCGACCACTGGCTCGATTTGAAATCGCCCCTTCTCGCCCGTCTTACCGAGGCCGCGCAGGCTGTTGGGCGCGCGCAGATGGCGGCATTCAAGCCCGCGCGGGTCGGGATGATGCTGGCCGGTCTCGAGGTGCCGCACTGCCACTTTCACGTGGTCCCGATTCGAGGCGTGCACGACCTGGATTTCGGCAACCAGGACCCCAATCCCGACCTGGGGACGATGGACGATGCAGCACAGGCCATCCGGCGCGAGCTGCGCCGGCTCGGCTACGCGCAGGTCAGCGGCTAGGGCTCAAGACTCCAGGGACTTCACAAGCTGCTCTAGGTGCAGCTCGAGGTGGGCCACCAGGGGCAGGCGGGCGATCTCCTCCGCGGTCAACATCGTTCCGTCCTCCAACCGCGCCGCCCGGCGCAAGGCCCTTGGCTCGACCGCCCGCAGCGTGTCGATCGAGCGACGGTGGTCGGAGAGCGCCATGCGCAGCAGCTCCGCCGAATCGAGCTTGGCCATCTGCTCGCCGGCGACATCGCGCACGTTGACGTTCTCGAGCAGGTTGAGCTCGGTCATCTGGCCGCTCGAGATCTTGTGCACCAGGACGCCATAGAACTTCGACAGCACGGCGATGTGCGCAAGGACCTCGTGGCTGCTCCATGAGCCGTCGCCATGTCCCGAGGTGATGCGGGGGCCCAGCTCGGCGAGCTTTGCCGACGCTTTCTCGAGCCGGTCGGCGAGCAGCTCGCGCTCATGGTCGAGGAACTCGTCCATGAAACCCTGGACGTCGGTCGGGGTGAACGTCGTGCTCTCTATTTTCATTGCCGTCCCAATCTAGAGGACAATCGACGCATGTGCTACTCAGACGACGCAAGGGTTCCTCTACCTCCGATCAGCGGCGGCGCGGCCGACCAGGGTGATTTCGAGCTGACGTCCGCGGACGGCACCAGGTTCGCAGCCCATTTCGCCCGGGCTTCCAAGCCGACCGGGGCCGGGATGGTGATCCTGCCCGACGTGCGAGGTCTTCACCACTTCTACAAGGAGCTCGCGCAGCGGTTTGCCGAAGCCGGGGTCGATGCGGTCGCGATCGACTATTTCGGCCGCACCGCCGGCATCGGTGAGCGGGGCGAGGACTTCGAGTACAGGCCTCATGTCGAACAGACGACGCCAGAGAGCATCGGCGCTGACGTGGCCGCCGCGGTGGCGTATCTGAAATCGAAGGACGGCGGCGCGGTCAATTCGATCTTCACCGTCGGTTTCTGCTTCGGCGGCTCGAACTCGTGGAACCAGTCGGCCGGCGGACACGGGCTCAAGGGCTGCATCGGCTTTTACGGCCGGCCGGAGCGCAGCGAGCCGTTCATGCCGAAGATGAAGGCGCCGCTGCTGATGCTCATCGCGGGCGCGGACTTCACGCCGCAGGAAGCCTTCCACGAGTTCGACAAGAAGCTCACGGAGGCCAGGGTGCCGCACGAGATGCACATCTATGAGGGCGCCCCGCACAGCTTCTTCGACCGCAGCTTCACGGAGTGGAAGGACGCTTGCGACGATGCGTGGCGGCGCATGCTGGCCTTCATCAAGAAGGAGAGCTGACTTCTTCGACCTGGAGTCCTAAAGCCAGCCCCCTCGTATAGTCACGTCCGTGGCAAAAGTGGCCGTCAAGGCCAAGCTGAGCGCCAGGACTGTACCCACCCTTCCGCCCGGGCTGATGGCCGACCTGGAACGCCGCCGCGGCGGGATGGCCCGGCACATGGCCCGCGCCGTCGTGGGCCTCGTCAGCTGGGACGACTCCACGGGGGTGCCGCCTCAGCGGTCTGCGATCGTGCGAGCCTGCGAAGCCGGCCTCGACCTGTTTCTCTCCACCGCCCGCGAGGCCAGGCCCGCCACCAACGAGGAGCTGCGCCGGGTCGCCCAGCTAGGCATCCTGCAGGCGCGCAGCAGCCAGTCGGTGGAGCCGATCCTCGCGGCTTATCGAATCGCCGCCCGCGTCGCCTGGGACGAGATCCTGCGCTCCTGGCGCGACCACCCCGAGGCCACGCCGGAGGCGATCATGGTCACTGCCAACTACGTCTTCGCCGCGCTGGACCAGGTCGCGGCCGAGGTGACCAAGACCTACCTTCACGCGCGAGAGCAGCACATGCACCGCGGCACGCGCGCGCATGCCCGACTCTTCCACGCGCTGATCAGCGACAGCTTCGACTCTGAGCTCGAGCTGCAGAAGCAAGCACTGGCGCTCAACATGCCGATCACGGCCACCGGCTACGTCTCGGTGGTCTGCAAGCTGATCACCGGCAACCGCGACAGCGAGCGCGGCGGCGAGGTGCTGGCCGAGGTTGCTTCATCGCTCGAGCTGCCGCGCGGGGCCATCCAGCACGCGACCGACCCGAGCACCCTGGTGGTGCTGTGGCCGGCCGACTCCGGGGCCGGCGTCGACCAGGCGCGACAGTTTGCGTTCCAGCTCCAGGAGGAGGTGGCCCGGCGCTCCGGCACGGCCCGTGCACGCGTGCGCGGCGGGGTCGGCGGCTACCACGCCGGGCTCCGCGGAATCTCACGCTCGTATCTCGAAGCCCAGCAGGCGATCGAGACGGGCCGCAAGCTGCGCCCGGAGGCGATCGTGCACGGTCACGACGAGGTCATCCCTCACCTCGTCCTCGCCCAGAACCCACGGCTGGCGGAGCGATTTGTCGCGCACACCCTGGGTCGCCTCATGGATCCCAGGGTCCGCCACCGCGAATCGCTGCTCGAGACCCTGGAGGCCTACCTCGGCCGTGGCTCCGTGAAGGACGCCGCCGCGGAGCTCGAGCTGCATCGTCACACCGTGCTCTACCGGCTCGACAAGCTGCGCGAGCTGCTTGGCGGTGATCTCGACTCGCCTCCCGCCCGATGGCGGCTCCAGCTGGCCCTGGACCTCCGAAAACTGCTTTAGACGGGTGTTTTAGGACACGGTGTCCTAATAGGTGCGCCCGAATTGCCACTATCGGCCAGTGTGAATTGGCCCTGACGTCCGTATGCTGTGGGTATGACATCCAACTCCAACGGTCGCCGCGTGGCCGTCACCGGCATGGGCTTCGTGACCCCGATCGGCAATGACCTGGAGACCGTGTGGTCGAACATGGTCGAAGGCGTCTCCGGCATCAGCCGGATCACGCATTTCGACACCAGCATCTTCGACTGCAAGATCGCCGGTGAGGTCAAGGGGTTCAATCCCGAGGAATACATGGACCGCAAGACCGCTCGTCACATCGGGCGCTACTGCCAGTTCGCGCTGGCAGCCTCCAAGCAGGCCCTCGCGCAGTCCGGTCTCGAGCCGGGCGAGATGGACCCCGACGACGTCGGCGTGATCGTCAGCTCCGGAATCGGCGGGATGGAGGAGATCGAGAAGAGCCACACGCAGCTGATGGAACGAGGCCCCAAGCGCATCAGCCCGTTCACCGTCCCGATGATGATCGCCGACATGGCCGCCGGCATCGTGGCGATCCACACGCATGCGGGAGGTCCGAACTACGCCATCGTCAGCGCGTGCGCATCGGGCTCGCACGGCATCGGCGAAGCCTCGGAGATCATCAAGCGCGGGGACGCCGTGGCGATGCTTGCCGGTGGTTCCGAGGCGACGATCACGCCCCTGACCATGGGCGCGTTCAGCCAGATCAAAGCGGTCAGCGAACGCAACGACGAGCCCGAGAAGGCTTGCCGGCCCTTCGACATCAACCGTGACGGCTTCGTCATGAGCGAGGGATCCGTGATGCTCGTCCTCGAAGAGATGGAGCACGCGAAAAAGCGCGGGGCCAAGATCTTCGCGGAGATCGCCGGCTACGGAGCGAGCGCCGACATGTACCACTTCACCGCCCCGCAGCCGGAGGGCAAGGGCGCGATCCGCGCCATGCGCCGCGCGCTGGAGAAGAGCGGCGTGGAGCTCACCGACGTCGGCTACATCAACGCCCACGGGACCTCGACCAAGCTTGGCGACCTCGCCGAGACCAAAGCCATCAAGGCTGTGTTCGGCGACCACGCGTACGAGCTCGCGGTCAGCTCGACCAAGTCGGTCCACGGTCACCTGCTCGGAGCCGCCGGCGCCATCGAGGCTGCCGCGTGCATCCTCGCGCTCGACCGGGGCCTGCTGCCGCCCACCATCAACCTGGACACGCCGGACCCGGAGTGCGACCTCGACTACGTGCCCAACAAGGCACGCAAGGCGGACATCAAGGTGGCCATGTCGAACTCGTTCGGCTTCGGCGGCCACAACGCGACCCTCGTCATCAAAGGCCCGAAGGCCATCAACTAATCAGGAGTTAGCCATGCCAACCCAACTCGTTTTCAAAGAGCTTCAGGACCTCGCGGGTGAGATCCTGGGCGTCGACGCGGACCAGGTGCAGCTCGACAAGAGCTTCGCCAAGGACCTCGCGGCGGATTCGCTCGACCTCGTCGAGCTCATCGCCGCCGTGGAGGACAAGTACGACGTCGAGCTGCCTGAAGAGGAGCTCGAGAAGATGAAGACCATCGGCGACCTCTGGAAGTTCCTGGAGCAGAAGACCGCCGAGCGGCTAGAGGCCTGAGCTGAGATGGCGATAACCAACGCATACCGCACGCGGTCGGGCGCGGTGCCGCTTCGCTCGTTCAAGGCCAAGGGCAGGCCCAGCGCCATCGCCGGCGTCGGCGTTTACGCGCCCGAGAAGGTGATCACCAACTTCGACCTCGAGAAGATGATGGACACATCGGACCAGTGGATCAGGGAGCGGACGGGAATCCACAAGCGCCACATCGCCGAGCCCGGAACGACCACGCTCGAGCTTGCCACCAAGGCTGCGCGAAGCGCGCTCGACGCCGCCGGCATCAAGGCCGAGGACCTCGACATGATCCTGGTCGGCACGTCGTCACCGGACGGGCCGTTCCCGTCCATCGCATGTCGCATCCAGGACGCGCTCGACGCTCCGGGCGCCGTGGCGTGGG
>Ga0307373_10003443_pt1 | contig 27543 bp, 22 predicted proteins | sample OX2MG_FD_202534 | JGI IMG/M metagenome (GOLD analysis project Ga0307373, IMG submission 202534) | Soil microbial communities from Risofladan, Vaasa, Finland - OX-2 | ecosystem: Environmental > Terrestrial > Soil > Coastal area > Acid sulfate soil | place: Finland: Risofladan, Vaasa | collected... | reverse complement strand
CGGACGGCGACTGGTCGGGGTCGATGATCGACTACAACGTGCGCGCCGAACGCATGGGCTGGCTGCCGTCGGCGCCGCAGCTCAAGCAGAACCCGCTCACCATCGCGGCACGCGCCAAGGCGGCGGGGCTGGAGGCGAAGGACTACGTGGCCAAGGCCCTGCGCTCGGGCGAGCTCGAGATGTCCTGCCACGACCCGGACGATCCCGCGAACTGGCCGCGCAACATGTTCGTGTGGCGCTCCAACCTGCTGGGATCGTCGGGCAAGGGGCACGAGTATTTCCTCAAGCACCTGCTGGGCACCAGCAACGGCGTGCTGGGCAAGGATCTCGGCGTCGAGGGCCACGAGAAGCCACAGGATGTCGCCTGGCACGACAAGGCCCCCGAGGGGAAGCTCGATCTCCTGGTGACCCTCGATTTCCGCATGTCCACCACCTGCGTCTATTCCGATATCGTGCTGCCGACGGCCACCTGGTACGAGAAGAACGACCTGAACACGTCGGACATGCATCCGTTCATCCACCCGCTGACCGCGGCAGTGGACCCGGCCTGGGAGTCGCGCACCGACTGGGACATCTACAAGGGCCTGGCGCGCGCATTCTCCGACATCTGTCCGGGGGTGCTGGGCCGCGAAACCGATGTCGTGCTGATGCCGATGCAGCACGACACGCCGGCCGAGCTGGCGCAGCCACTTGGCGTCACCGACTGGATGCGCGACGGCACCGACCCGGTGCCCGGCCGCACGATGCCCTTGGTCGCGGTGGTCGAGCGCGACTACCCGAACCTGCATGCGCAGTTCACCGCCATCGGGCCGATGCTGAAGGCGTCCGGCAACGGCGGCAAGGGAATCTCCTGGAATACCGCGCATGAAATCGACTTCCTCGCCACCCTCAATGGCACGGTGCGCTCTGGTGCGGCATCGGGGCAACCGCAGCTGGAGACCGACGTGGATGCCATCGAGGCGATCCTGAGTCTCGCGCCGGAGACCAATGGCGAGGTTGCCGTGAAAGCCTGGGAGGCACTCGGCCGGATGACCGGGCGCGACCACACCCATCTCGCCCGGTCGAAGGAGGACGAGAAGATCCGCTTCCGCGACATCGTCGCGCAGCCACGCAAGATCATCTCCTCGCCGACCTGGTCGGGGATCGAAAGTGAGAAGGTCTGCTACAATGCAGGCTACACCAACGTCCACGAGCTCATCCCCTGGCGAACCCTGACCGGCCGCCAGCAGCTGTATCAGGATCATCTCTGGATGCGCGCATTCGGCGAGGCACTGGTCACCTGGCGCCCGCCGGTGGACACCAAGGGAACGGCGGCACTCAAGGGCAGATACGGCAACGGCAATCCGGAGATCGTGCTGAACTTCATCACGCCGCACCAGAAATGGGGCATCCACAGCACCTACACCGACAACCTGCTGATGCTGACCTTGAGTCGCGGCGGGCCGTGCGTCTGGATCAGCGAGACGGATGCGCAGCAGGTCTGCATTGCCGATAACGACTGGGTCGAGGCCTACAACACGAACGGCGCACTCGTCGCCCGCGCGGTGGTCTCGCAGCGGGTCAATCCCGGCATGGTGATGATGTACCACGCACAGGAAAAGATCGTGAACATGCCGGGCAGCGAGGTGACCGGCCTGCGCGGCGGCATCCACAACTCGGTCACCCGCGTGGTGCTGAAGCCCACGCACATGATCGGCGGCTATGCGCAATTGAGCTTCGGCTTGAACTACTACGGCACGGTCGGCTCCAACCGCGACGAGTTCATCATCATCCGGCGCATGGACAAGGTGGACTGGCTGGACGGCACCACCGCCACCCACCAGGTGCTCCGCCAGCAAGAGGTCGTGTCATGAAAGTCCGCGCCCAGATCGCGATGGTGCTGAACCTCGACAAATGCATCGGCTGCCACACCTGCTCGGTCACCTGCAAGAACGTGTGGACCAGCCGGGAGGGAATGGAATACGCTTGGTTCAACAATGTCGAGACCAAGCCCGGTGTCGGCTACCCCAGGGACTGGGAAAACCAGAAGCGCTGGAAAGGCGGCTGGGTCCGCAGGAAGAACGGCAGGATCGAGCCGCGCATCGGCGGCAAATGGCGCATCCTGTCCAACATCTTCGCCAACCCCGACCTGCCCGAGATCGACGACTACTACGAGCCGTTCACCTTCGACTACGGCCACTTGCAGACCGCGCCCGAAGGCAAGGACATGCCGACCGCCCGTCCACGTTCGCTGATCACCGGCGAGCGGATGGAGAAGATCGAATGGGGTCCGAACTGGGAGGAAATCCTGGGCGGCGAATTCGCCAATCGTTCGAAGGACAGCAATTTCGAAGGGATCCAGAAGGAAATCTATGGCGCCTTCGAGACTACGTTCATGATGTATCTGCCGCGTCTGTGCGAGCACTGCCTCAATCCGGCCTGCGCGGCGGTCTGCCCGTCCGGGGCCATCTACAAGCGCGAGGAGGACGGCATCGTCCTGATCGATCAGGACAAGTGCCGCGGCTGGCGGATGTGCGTCTCCGGCTGCCCCTACAAGAAGATCTATTACAACTGGTCCTCGGGCAAATCCGAGAAATGCATCTTCTGCTATCCGCGTATCGAAGCGGGCCAACCGACCGTGTGCTCGGAAACCTGTGTCGGTCGCATTCGCTACCTGGGCGTCATTCTCTACGATGCCGACCGTATCTCGGAAGCAGCCTCGGTGCCGGACGAGGCCGATCTCTATGCGGCGCAGCTCAAGGTGTTTCTCGATCCGCACGATCCCGTCGTGCAGGCGCAGGCCCGGCTGGACGGCATCCCGGAGGCGTGGCTGGAAGGGGCGCGAAAATCGCCGATCTGGAAAATGGCGATGGAGTGGAAGATCGCCTTCCCGCTGCATCCCGAATACCGCACCCTGCCGATGGTCTGGTACGTGCCCCCACTGTCGCCGATCCAGGCCGCCGCGGCAAAGGGCGATCTGGGAACCATCGGCGGCATGCCGGACGTGAAGTCGCTGCGCATCCCGGTCGAATACCTGGCCAACCTGCTGACCGCCGGCCGCACGGAGCCGATCACGGCTGCCCTGGAGCGGATGCTGGCAATGCGCGCCTACATGCGCGCCAAGACGGTGGACGGCGTGATCGTCGACGCGATCGCCGAGCGCGTCGGGCTGTCGGGTCAGGACATCGAGGACATGTACCAGCTCATGGCCATCGCCAACTACGAGGACCGGTTCGTCATCCCGACCGCGCATCGTGAGACCGGCGAGGACACGTTCCAGATGCGCGGGTCCTGCGGCTTCTCGTTCGGCGATGGCTGTTCCGGCAAGACGGGCTTCGGCCTGTTCGATGCGAAGAAGCCGAAGACCCCGATGGAGGTGGTATGATGGCCCGCACCTATCGAGCCCTCGCCGCATTGATCTCCTATCCCACGCCGGCGCTGCAGGCCGCGACCGGCGAGATCGCCGCGGTGCTGGCCGAGGAAGGCCTAGTGGAGGCATCGCAGCGTGCCGCCATCGATGATCTGCTGGCCGAGCTGGCTCAGCGCGACATCTACGACCTGCAGGAACGCTACTTCGCGCTGTTCGATCGCAGCCGCACGTTGTCGCTGCACCTGTTCGAGCACGTGCACGGGGAGAGCCGCGATCGCGGGCAGGCGATGGCCGATCTGATCGACCTTTATCGTGGCCACGGCCTGGAACCCACCGTCGGCGAATTGCCCGACTTCCTGCCGTTGTTCCTGGAGTTCGTCTCGCTACTGCCGGGAAGCGAGGCCCAGGCCCTGCTGGCGGAGCCGGGGGGGATTCTGATGGTTCTCGCGGAGCGGCTTGCCACCCGCAGGAGCGCCTACGCGGCGGTGTTCCAGGCGCTCGCCACCCTGGCGAAGGCACCCGCGGTCGATGTGGTGGATACCAGCATCGAAGATCCCGACGATCTCACCGCGCTGGACGCGGCATGGGAGGAGGCGGCGGTGCATTTCGGCCCTGGTGAACAGATCGACAGTTGCGGCACCGATCGTTTGCGGACCCGCCTTCGCGCCGCCACGCGCGACGCCGCTTCCGTCTGAGGACAGGGACCAATGAGCGCCTATCTGAACAGCATCCTCTATGGCTGGTACCCGTATGTCTGCCTGACCGTGTTCGCCCTCGGCAGCCTGGTGCGCTTCGATACCGCGCAATACACTTGGCGCAGCGGATCGAGTCAGCTCCTGCGAAGGCGGCAGTTCCGCTGGGGCTCGAATCTGTTCCACGTCGGCATCCTGGTGGTCATCGGCGGCCATTTCGTCGGCTTCCTGATGCCCGACTGGGCCGTGGACTGGCTGATCAGCCCGGCCCAGCATGAGCTGCTCGCCATGGTCGTGGGCGGGCTTGCGGGCGTGATCGCCATCATCGGGCTGTCATTGCTGATCCATCGGCGATTGACCGATCCGCGCATCCGCGCCACCAGCCGGCGGTGGGATATCGCGATCATCGTGATGTTGTGGGCGCAGCTTGCCCTCGGCCTGCTGACCGTGCCGGTTTCGGCGCTGCACATGGACGGCGCGCTGTTCCTGACGTTGGTCGCCTATATTAAGGGTATCGTGCTGCTGCATCCTGACGCGGCCGATCTTCTGATCGGCACGCCGTTGATCTACCGGCTGCATATCCTGCTTGGGTTCACCATCTTCCTGGTCTCGCCTTTCACCCGCCTGGTGCATGTGTGGAGCGCACCGGTCTGGTATCTCGGGCGCCCCGGCTTCCAGGTCGTGCGCCGCAGGCAAGCCGCGGGGAACCGGTTGCCCGCGGTCGCCGACCGGGTGACCGGGCCCGGACCGATGCCGCCGGCGGGTGGCGCGTTGCCGCAGTCCGCGACGGGAGATTGAGCCATGCCGGACGTCACGGTCAACGATGTGGCCATCCCGCACGCGACCATCGCCCGGGAGGTGCAGAACCACCAGGCCGCCTCGCCCGCCGGCGCGTGGGAACAGGCGACCCGGGCACTGGTGATTCGGGAATTGCTGCTCCAACGTGCGCGCGCGCTTGGGCTCGCCGCCGATCCGCGCATCGAAGGCGGTGCGCGCGAGACGGATGCGGAGTCTCTGATCCGGTTGTTGCTGGAACGCGAGGTCAAGACACCCAAGGCCGATGCGGAGGTCTGCCGCCGGTACTACGACAGCAACCTGGCGCGCTTCCGCAGTCCCGATCTGTTCGAACCGGCGCACGTCCTGTTCAAGGCCCATCGCGGGGATACCGAAACGTACGCCAAGGCCGAAGCCCAGGCAGCCGCCGTGCTCGCGGAGCTGCAACAGCACCCGGATCGGTTCGAACGCCTTGCGCGGAGCCTTTCCGACTGCCCGTCCGCCACGGAGGGTGGGCGGCTGGGACAGATCGTGCGGGGCGAGACGACCCCCGAGTTCGAGACCTTCCTGGTCGCGATGCAGCCCGGCCAGATCTGCCCGACACTGGTCCGCACGCGCTACGGCGTCCACGTGCTGCGTCTGGATCGCAGGATCGCCGGTGAGGCATTGCCGTTCGAGGCCGTCCGGGCCCGGATCGCCACCTATCTGGAAGAACGCACCTGGCGCCGTGCGGTCGCGCAATATATCGCGTTGGTGGCGGGGCAGGCGCGGATTGCAGGCTGCGGTCTGCCGGCGGCCACGTCGCCGCTGGTGCAATAGGAGGCGGCCATGCTCGGTCACATCCTGGGTGCACTGACGAACCCCGTCTCCGCCGAGGAAGCCCTGGCTGCCGTCGGCGATCCTGGCGTCGTGGCGCGCGTCCGGCAGGATGCCGCAGCCAAAGGCGTCGGCGTTGGCACATTGGTGGCCTGCACGGTCCGTCATTGCCTTGACCTTGCGGGGGAAGACGTGTGGCTGGATCTTCTCGGCCGTATGTCCGGCTCACCGCGCCCCGGCGTCGCCGCATTGGAAATCATGCTGGCCCGCGCCTTTCCGCAACCGCTCGCCACCGGCGTCAAACCGCATCGGTCGTGAACCCGTTCACCTTCGCTGGTGGCTGCCCGGCAGAAGGGCCGAGGCGAAGTCGATGCGTGCCCTTTCCTCGCCTGCCTCCTCCTGGCCAGCGCCGTGGTCGCGCAGCTTCACCCGCCGCACCGTGACCGGACCAATTCCGGTCTGGATCGCCCGATCCGGTCCGTTCCCCTGCCGCACCACCCGCTCGCGCCCATGAGCCAGGCGCAGACCCGCCATCTCAGCCAGGAACGCCTCCGCTTCCGCCTCCACCGCCTCGGCTAGAAGACGGCGCGCCCCGAGCCTCAGAACCGCCGTCAGCGGATCCTCGACCTCATCGGGCTGACGGAGGGAAACAACGCTGCTATCGCTCGTCGTGGCGTATCGCTCCTTCGGGAGGTTCAGGCAGGCTCGGCACCCGCCTCGATACGCCGCCTTCTCATGCCGCCGTCACCCACATTCGGCCATAGCTCCTGGCGCAGCGCAGCCTCCTCCAGCGTTTGCAACAGAGCCGGTGGGGCGGCCTTGCCGGGACCGCCGGGCGGGCCCGCTACCCACTCCAAACAGCGAAGAGCCCAAAAGGGCAAGCCGAAGTTAGTCGCGTCAGCCCTCGGCATTGATCTGGATCAATGCTTAAGCCGTACTGAGAGTACCTTATTGCGCGGATCAACTCATTCGGCGGCTCTCTCTTGATCTCTCGGTTGGCTTTGATGGGATGCCCAAACCCGATACACGCAACTGCGTACTGTAAGCCTGAGGACAATCGGCCGCCACGGGTATCGTCGCGACCGTTACCGTTATCCGCTGATAGAGACCCGATCGACTCTGCGAACGACGGTAATCGGGCTCTCTACCATCCAATCCTGATGGAGGCATATGTGAAGAGTGAAGATTCCAAGGCGGCCACCAACCCGACCGCGTCCCGTCGCGACGTTATCAAGCGTGGGGCCCTTGTACTGGCGGGAGTGTCGATCGCTGGTTACGTGCTTCGGCCTCGCCCCGCGGCTGCCGCAAAGGCGTCGCAGGCGGTCGCGATGTACCAGCCCAAGCCGCACGGGCAGCAGGAATGTGATCGCTGTGTTCACTTCATTCCGGGCCAGACGCCGACCGCATCGGGCACCTGCCAGGTCGTTGATGGCAGCATCAGCCCGAACGGCTGGTGTGTCCTCTTCGGCCCCAAGACATAGCCCCGGGGTTTTCTCCCGCACGGCCGGCTTGTGGGTGGCAGTCCGCCACGTCCGCGACCTTGTAGGAGGTCCGCCGCGAGTGGACGCTCATGCAGACCTCGGTCGTGGTCACGGGCGCCGACAAGAAGCAGGCCACCACAATTCCCACGGATCGACCGCCGGAAGTGAGATCCTGCAAGCGTAAGCGCGGTCGGCGGAACTGACGCGACAGAAAATGGAGACATCGCATGATCGATCAGAAACATGGATCCGCCAGCAGCCACCAAGCCGCGTCGGCGGCTCCGGACAATCCGCCGGAACCGCATCCTCAAGGGGCTTCTCGGCGTGCGCTGCTTGGCACCGCAGCGCTTGCAGGGCTGGCCGGCGCTGCGGTGCCACTCGCGGGCGTGTTGTCGCCACGCAGCGCCAACGCCGCGAGTTCCGAGAATCTTCCGAAGGACCACGTTGCACCCGGCCAACTCGACGAATATTACGGCATCTGGAGCGGTGGTCAGTCGGGCGAGATGCGGATCCTCGGCGTGCCCTCGATGCGCGAGATCACCCGTGTCCCGGTCTTCAATACCGACTTCGCTACCGGCTGGGGAATCACCAACGAAAGCAAGCGGGTGCTGGGGCCGGATTTTCCGCGCGGGGGAGATCTTCATCATCCGCATCTGAGCATGACGGATGGCCACTACGACGGCCGCTATATCTTCGTGAACGACAAGTCGAGCACACGGGTAGCGCGCATCCGTTGCGACGTCATGCGGACCGATCGGATCGTGACGATCCCGAACGCGCAGGCCATTCATGGCCTCAGGGTCCAGCGATTCCCGCGCACGGGATACGTCTTCTGCAATGCAGAGTTCCGCGTGCCCCATCCCAATGACGGCCGTGATCTGAACGATCCCAAGAAGTATTTCACCGTGTTCACTGCACTCGACGGCGACACGATGGAGATCGCCTGGCAGGTGCTGGTGGACGGCAACCTGGACAACACCGATGCCGATTACGAGGGCAAATATTTTGCCTCCACGTGCTACAATGGCGAGGGCGCTGTCGATCTTGCCGGGATGATGCGGGATGAGCGCGACTGGGTCGTATTCTTCAACATCAAGCGGATCGAGGATGCGGTCAAAAATGGGCAGTTCAAGACCATCGGCGATTCCAAGGTTCCCGTCGTCGATGGCCGGCACGGCTCGAAGCTGACGTTGTATGTGCCGGTGCCGAAAAATCCGCACGGCGTCAACGCCAGCCCAGATGGCAAGTACGTCACGGCAAGCGGTAAGCTATCGCCGACCACGACGGTGATGAGCTGGGCGAAGGTCGACGACTGGTTCGCCGGGAAGCTGAAGACGCCACGCGACGTGGTTGTCGCCGAGCCGCAGCTTGGCCTTGGCCCGCTGCATACCGCCTACGATGGACGCGGATTTGCCTACACGACGCTGTTCATCGACAGCCAAGTTGTGAAGTGGAGCATCGACGACGCAATTAAGGCGTATCAGGGCGAGAAGGTCAACTACATCCGCCAGAAGTTGGATGTCGCCTATCAGCCTGGCCACAATCATACGACCATGGGCGAGACGCGCGATGCCGACGGCAAGTGGCTTGTTTCGCTCAACAAGTTTTCCAAGGATCGCTTTCTGAAGGTCGGGCCACTGCATCCGAACAATGACCAGTTGATCGACATCTCGGGCGATGAGATGAAGGTCGTTTCCGACAATCCGCAATTCCAGGAGCCGCACGACTGCAACCTTGTGCAACGCGATGTCATGTTCAACAAGATCAAGCAGATCTGGGATCGAGGGGATCCCTTCTTCGCCGAAGCAACCGCGCAGGCAAAGAAGGATGGCATCATCTTGGAAAAGGACAGCAAGGTGATCCGCGACGGCAACAAGGTCCGTGTCTATATGACCTGCGCGACACCGGTTTACGGACTTACAGAGTTCCAGGTAAACAAAGGTGACGAAGTCACCGTTATAGTTACCAGCCAGGACACAATCGAGAATCTCACGAACGGATTCTGCCTCGCGAACTACGGCATCAACATGGAGATCAGCCCGCAGGAAACGTCCTCGGTGACTTTCATCGCCGATAAGGCAGGCGTCTACTGGTACTATTGCACGTTTTTCTGCCATGCCCTCCATCTGGAGATGCGAGGTAGGATGCTAGTGAAGGCGTAAGGTCGCGATGGTGGCGACAGAACCTCGTTCGCCACTGGCTCTCCTGGTCTGCCGGTTCGGGCAGACCAGGAATGTCCAGCGTGCCGACCTGCCATGAGACGATCGTTGATCCGTCACGGTCTCCTCGGGCTTGTGCTGTGGACTGGCGCAGGCAGCGCGGGGGCAGCGGCCGAGAACCCGTCGCTCTCGCAATTGATCGCGCAGGCGAGCCCGGGTGCGACGATAAAGGTCGGTGCAGGCATCCACCATGGCGCTCTGTTGATCACCAAGCCACTGACCCTGGTCGGTCAGGACGGTGCCGTCATCGACGGCGACGGAGCGGGGGACATCATCCGGATCGCAGCGCCACACGTCACGGTGCGCGGGCTGGTCCTCGAGAATTCGGGCACCTCCCTCACCAACGAGAACGCAGGCATCTTTGTCGAGCAGAAGGCTGCGGATGTCACGCTCGCCGACAACGTCCTCAGCCATGTGCTATTCGGGATCTACCTGGACGGGTCGGCCGGGACGCAAGTACTTCGCAATCGCATTCGCGGCATGACAGAGCTTCGCGTGCCGGACCGCGGCGATGGGATCCACCTCTGGAACGATACCGGCGTCCTTGTCGAGGGCAACGACGTCGGCGGCACCAGGGATGGCATCTACATATATATTAGTCCCCACGACAGGATAATCGGGAACCGCATCCATGATGTCCGCTATGGCGTCCATTACATGTACTCCAACCACGACACCCTTTCGGACAATACCAGCTACCGCAATAGCGCCGGCTATGCGCTCATGATGTCGGACCATCTCACGGTTTACGGCAACCAAGCCTACGACGATACACAGTACGGGGTGCTGATGAACTACGTTACCTATAGCGAATTTGACGGGAACCGGGTGTGGGCGATACGTGATCCGGAGGGGCCGCGCAGTGCGTTTGCTCTCGACGGCGATGGCAAGGGGTTCTTCGTCTATAATTCCGAGCACGACCGGTTTCACGGCAACTGGATTTCCGATTGCAGGATCGGCATCCACGTAACAGCCGGATCCGACGACAACCGGTTCTATGACAACGCGTTCGTCACCAATCGCGTCCAGGTCAAATACGTCCAGAACGCGTTCTCGGAATGGTCGTGGCACGGCGTCGGCAATTACTGGAGCGATTATCGCGGCTGGGACCTGAACGGCGACGGCATCGGCGACGTGCCCTATCGGCCCAATGACGGCGTCGATGTCCTGCTGTGGAAGTATCCAACCGCCGCGTTGCTGATGAGCAGCCCATCAGTGCTGGCCTTGCGCTACATCCAGCGAGCCTTTCCAGTGTTTACCCCCCCCGGCGTGCAGGACAGCCATCCGCTGATGCGGCCGCCGGCATTGCTGCGCAGTTCTCAAGGGAATCTCGCTGATGGACAGCGCCATTGAAGTGACAGGCCTTGGCAAGCGATACAACGACATGCAGGTGCTGGACGACATCTCGGTGTCGATCCCCACAGGCCAGATCGTCGGCATGCTGGGGCATAACGGGGCCGGCAAGACCACGTTTCTCAAGCTCGCACTCGGCCTCGTGCGCCCAACCGCAGGGGAAATGCGGGTTCTCGGCGTGCCGGTACGTGCGGACACGCAGCGCGAGATCCATCGCCGGGTCGGATACCTCCCGGAAAGCGTTGCGTTCTATGGCAACCTGACGGCCCGGGAGACGATCACCTACATTGCCAAGTTTAAGCAACGACCGGCCACCGAGGGCGTGATGCTGCTTCGCGATGTCGGGCTGGCCGATGCGGTCGACAGGCGCGTACACACCTTTTCGAAGGGCATGCGCCAGCGACTCGGTCTGGCCCAGGCGCTGCTCGGCTCGCCTGACCTGCTTCTGTTCGACGAACCGACGGGCGGCCTTGATCCGGTGGCAATTCTGCAGTTCCTCCATACGGTTCACAAATTACGCGATCAGGGCAAGACGATCGTGATTTCTTCCCATCTTCTGGCCGATCTCGAGCCCCATCTGGACCGAGCGGTCGTATTATCACACGGGCGGATCGTGGCGCAGGGTGCGCTTGCGGATATGCGCAACGCCGTCGATCTCCCTGTCATCGTTCGCGCATGGGTGACCGGCGAATATCAGGCCACGCTCAGTGAACTGCCTTTCGTCGCGCGGGTGACAAGTCAGGATGGCGTCAAGGGTGCGGAAATTGAGCTGGAGGCGCCCCGGAGCCGCAAGCTGGAACTCATCCGCCGTCTCGTGGAACTGCCAAGTCTGGTCGATATCACGGTGAAGGAACCATCACTACCGGAGATTTATGCGCGGATTTCCAGCGATCCCCGGCCTGCGGCGGGAGAGTAAGATGGATAACGTCTTGATAGTGGCAGGTAAGGAAGTGCGCGACGACCTGCGGAGCCGGTGGACCGTCGGGCTCAGCGTGGTGTTCATTGCGCTCGCCCTGAGCATCATCTACTTCGGCGGGGCCGCGGCGGGCCAGGCCGGGTTCACCTCGTTCGGGGCGATCCTGGCAAGTCTTACGACGCTCGCTGCCTTTGTCATTCCGCTCATGGGTCTTCTGATCGCCTACGATACCGTGGTCGGGGAGCGTGAAGCGGGCACGCTACTTTTGCTGCTCAGCTATCCGCTGGCCCCGTCGGAACTGCTGAGCGGGAAGCTTCTTGGCCACAGTGTCACACTTGCGGTGGCAATCGTGGCCGGGTTCGGCCTCGCCTGCGGCATCAGTCAGATATTCACCCCCACCGCGCGAAGCATCGCGGTGTGGGTGGACCTCGGCGGCTTTATGTTGAGCGCAGCGCTACTCGGGGCAAGCTTCGCGGGCATCGGCTGTCTGATCAGCGTGTTGACCCGGGAGAAGGCGCGGGCCGCCGGCTTGGCTCTGGTGGCTTGGTTCCTGCTTGTGATCCTGTTCGATCTCGTACTGCTCTTTATACTTGTCGCAAGCGGTGGTGACGCGATCGAGCGCGCGGTTTTTCCTTACCTGTTGCTGCTCAACCCGGTCGACGTGTTTCGCCTGGTCAATCTCGTTGGCCTCAAAGGGGCGGGAAACACGTTCTTTCTCTCGATGACAGCCGGTCAGGCGTATCCGCGCCTCGTCCTGTGGGCAGCGGCGGCGGGTTGGGTGCTGCTGCCATTCTCTCTTGCTCTGGTCGCGTTCCGAAAGCAGGAAATATGACAGAGACACATCTCCGCGCCGAGAATCGGCCGCATACCAAGCCCTGGCGGCTTGCTGTTCGGGATGAAAGCATGATGCCCAGTACCGCAATCGTCCGCCGACCCAGGCGCTTCGGTTGTCGCACCTCAGGGGGGGCAGGGCAATGACTGTTGCATGCCTCATCGGTCGCCGTCCGGTCTTGAAGATCGCGGCGGGTGTCGCAGCCTCTGGAGCGCTCGGCGCCGGAGGCTGGGCAATCGTCGATCGCGACCGCAATCTGTTTCATCTAAGGCGCGTGCGTCCGTTGATGCACACCTCGGTTGCGATCAACGTCGTCGCGAGTGACCCGAAATTCGCTCGGCGCGCGATTGAAGCGGCGTTCAACCGCATGGTGTTGGCGATTGATATCCTCAATCGGTTCGATCCGCGAAGCGCCCTGTCTCAACTCAACCGAGAAGGTTGGCTAGCGAACCCACCGCCTGCAATGCGCACGGTGCTCGAGCGCTCGCTGGCAGTGTCGGCGCAAACCGACGGCGCCTTCGATGTTTCAGTGGCGCCGGTGCTGGACTACTTCTTCAGCCTCGATCGACCCGTCTCCTTGAGTGACGATGTTCGGCGCGCCGTCTCCGAACGCGACTTGCTCGTTGACTACAAATCCATCGTTCTGGCCGAGGACTACGTTCGCCTTCTTCGGCCTGGGATGACGCTCACATTGAACGGGATCGGCAAGGGTTACGTGGTCGATCAAGGGTTTGCGGCATTGCGGGAGGCAGGCGTAACGGACGCCCTGATCGACGCGGGCGGCGATCTTCGCCTCATGGCCACCGCCAACGGCAAGCGCTTCTGGAACGTCGGGATCGTCGACCCTCAGCATACCGATCGCGTTGCAGCGGTGATCCAACTGCGGAACGCCGCGATAGCGACATCTGGCAATTACGAAGTGTTCTTCACCGCCGATCGGAGCCTCTTTCACATCATCAATCCGCACACCGGCTACTCGCCGGACAACTACTCCAGTGTGACGATCGTGTCGGGTGAGGCAATGGAGTCTGACTGCATGGGTGTCGCGGCCTTCTCAATGGAGCTTCCCCGTCTCAAGCGGGTGATGGCGGAGCGAGGCGATGAATGGCTGCTTTTCTCGTGGGATGGGACAACGAGATGGCGGTCCAAAAACCTGCCCTTGATCTCTGGTGAGGCGAGGGTTGTATGAGCAATATGGGGTTGGCAGCTAGCCGGGAAGCCTCGCGCCGGCGTCATGCCGGAGTGTCGTTCTGCACTGCATCGGCAATGCGCTTGCTGGCTCTGTTTTTAGTGCTGATAGTGGCGGCTGCAGTTCCGGAGATCGCTTTTGCGTCTGGTATCGACAGTCAGTACCCAGTCGTGCGGAGTTATTTCCCGACCGCCACCCAATTCGGCGCGCTATCCGGCACCCCGCCGGCGGCCCCCGTCTATACGGGCAAGAAAATCATTGGCTACGTGTTCGAGACTACGATGGTGGCACCGGTCCCCGCGTACTCCGGCGAGCCGGTAAACGTCCTCGTCGCGATCGATCCTACCGGTAAGATCGTCGGCACCAAGGTCCTGGAACAAAACGAGCCGATACTGCTTGTGGGGATCCCGGTCCAGCGACTCTACGATTTTGTTGCGCGCTACATCGGCCATCGCGTAACCGATAATATCGTCGTCGGCGGCGGGGGTGGCGCGGACAGCGTCCCGATCGACGCCATTAGCAGTGCGACGGTGACCTCCATGGCTGTCAACCAGACAATCATGGACTCGGCGGTGAAGATCGCGGTTTCACGCGGCATCGTCGCCGCCAGCGCCGTGGAGGGCGTTGGCGGTGCGGCCAAGGTCCGAATGAATTATTACAAAAAGGCGGATTGGCAGCAGCTGCGCGGCAATGGTGCGATCCGCCGCCTGCACCTCACCCGAGGCGAGGTGACTAAAGCATTTAAAGGCATGCCGCCTCCGCTGTTCCCCAGTGAGACAAGCACGCCGCCGCCGGGCCACGACAACGATACGTTCACCGACCTTTATTACACGCTCGTCACCCCACCGACTGTGGGACGGAATCTCCTCGGCGAAAGCGGCTATGCGAATCTGTTGAAGCATCTCAAGCCCGGGGACCAAGCCATCGCCATCATGGCCAACGGGATGTACTCCTTCAAGGGCCTCGGCTATGTGCGTGGCGGCATCTTCGATCGCGTGCACGTGATGCAAGGCCGGAACATGGTGCTGTTCCACGACTTCGACTACATACAACTGATCGATGCCCATCTGGCTGGAATGCCTGCGTTCAGCGAGATGGCGATCTTCATCATCAGCAAGAGTTTTGGCTTCGATCCCGGTCGACCCTGGACGTTGCAGTTGCTGGTGCGTCGCCAGGTTGGCCCGCTGCAAACCGTCTATACAACCTTCAACGGCACCTATCAGACCCCGGAAGCCTATCTGGAGAGGCCGGCGCGGCCCTTGATTGCGGCGAACGCTCCGCTTTGGCAGCGCGCGTGGCGCGCGGAGGCCGGGAGGATCGTTATCCTTCTGGCAGCGTTGACCGTACTGACCGGGATTTTTTTCTTCCAGGACACGCTGGTACGCCGGCCGGCACTGTATCATCGGCTTCGGATCAGCTTTCTCATCTTCACGCTGGTCTGGCTCGGCTGGTACGCCGATGCGCAGTTGTCGGTGGTGAACATTTTCGCCTTCTTCAATTCGCTACGCACGAATTTCCGGTGGGAAACCTTTCTGGTGGACCCGCTGACCTTCATACTCTGGTGCGCGGTGGCTGCCGGCATGCTGTTCTGGGGCCGTGGCGCATTCTGTGGCTGGCTCTGCCCATTTGGGGCGTTGCAGGAACTTCTGAACGCGGCGGCGAAGCGGTTGCACATACCGCAGTTTCCGGTGCCATTCGGCCTGCACCAACGTCTCTGGCCCATCAAATATATCGTGTTTTTGACCCTTTTTGGAATTTCGCTCTATTCGCTGTCGTTGAGCGAGAAAGCCGCCGAAGTCGAGCCGTTCAAGACCGCGATCATACTCCGGTTCATGCGAGAATGGCCTTTCGTGCTGTATGCCGGCGCGCTATTGGCGGTCAACCTGTCCGTCGAGCGATTCTTCTGCCGCTACCTTTGTCCGCTTGGTGGTGCCCTGGCGATCCCCGCCCGGATGCGGATGTTCGATTGGCTGCGTCGCTATCGCGAGTGTGGCAACCCGTGCCAACGGTGCGCCCATGAGTGCCCGGTGCAAGCGATCCATCCAGAGGGAAACATCAACCCGAACGAATGCATCCAGTGCCTGCACTGTCAGGAACTTTACCACGACGATCATCGCTGCCCGGTGATGATCCAGCGGCGGTTGAAATCCGAGCGTCGCGCGGCGGTGATTGGCGGTCCGCCGCCGTTGTCGGGACGACTTGCCGTGGCAAAGCCAGTCCGGGAGGGCGCGGATCAGCGAGTTGCTCCTACCGGACATCCGGGTTGATCGAGATCAAGATGCGCGGCGGAAAGAGATGTACACTTATACGATATCGCGTTCAGATGAAGGAGATATGGACATGCGCAGCACTGTTGCGCTGAGCCGCCGCGGCGTTGTCTCGATGCTTGCTGCGCTGCCCGCCGGAGGTCTGCTCTCCGGATGCAAGCGACAGACCGACCCCGCTCACCAACCAGCGGTCGCTATCGGGAGGAGCGACACCTGCGCGGTTTGTGGTATGTTTATTACGCTTCACCCCGGACCGCGGGGCGAGGGATATGTTGCCGGGGTGAAGCAGCCGCTCAAATTCGGCGGGGGCGCACGCGACTTCTTCGCCTTTGTCACCCGTCCTGACGTGGTTCATCGCCTGGAAACGCTCTACGTGCAGGACGCCGCGCGTATTGATTGGACACATCCATCCGATGCCGCGGATAGCTTCGTCGATGCGCGAACGGCCTATTATGTGGCGTGGCAGCCGCTCCTCGGTGAGATGGGTCCCGCGTTCGCGTCATTTGCCCGACACGACGACGCGGAAGCATTCATTCGGTCCCATGGCGGGGCACTGCTGCGCTTCGATGAGGTAACGCCGGACCTGGTGTCGAACCTGACATACGCGTGCCCGTCCGCCGGGTCGCCCTCGTATCAGCTTGCCAGCAAGGCCAACTGTGCTACCAAGATGAGTACTGCGCCGGCATCTCCGACGAGCGCCGCGAGAACCCCGAGCATGGCCGCGATGCCTGGGATGCAAGATAATCCCCCACGGGAGCCGCAATGAACCGCACCGCGGCAGCCCCAGGAACAGCTCCATTCGGGCAATTGGCCTCCGCGGCCGGCGCGATGCTTTGCCCGCGCGCACTGTCGAGCGAAGCTGGCGGTGTTCTTTTCGTCCCAGCCGCGGCATCAGGTTGCACTGGAGGCATGTGGCAGGGCGCTCGGCTGGCTGGCACGCTACTCCACCAGCGCGGTATTCAGCATGCCGTGGAGATACGCCAGTCGGCGCAAGGCATGTTCGCTCAGCGCCTGGGCCTCGTGCAGCACGGACTCCTCCTCCGTCTGTTCGGCGATCTGGGTGTAATACTCGAATGCGTGCTCGAGCAGCGTGAGTCCATCGCGGGCGGACTCTGCCCTGAGATGCTGTTCCGGAATCGCCGCCGCGTGCGGCAGCCGGGCAATGAGTGTCTGCGCGAGGGACGCCTCGTCCTCAGCGGCATACTCGAACAGATCTGCCGCCTCGGTTGTTCCGGTCCTGCGCAGGCGCACGGCGAGAACGCGGTGTGCCGCTGCCGCGCCTCGTTCCATCGGAACAGCCTCGACAAGCAGTTCGTCCACCGTTTTCGGCAGTGGCCTCGGCCGCGCCGGCGGCGTAGCCTGCGCGCGCCAGGCTTTCCGCCGCTCGCGCCGCAACAAGCTCGCATGCTCGAGTTCGGCCATCGCGAACCGTTCGGCGGTGCGTCGCAGCTCCGGTGTCTCCGCGTGGGCGGCGATATAGCTGTAGAAGCCGAAGGCCTGCTCCTCGTCCAGCACCGCGATCGCAAGTGCCCGATAAGGGGAAAGGCTGGGGTTGCGTGCCTCCTCCTCGTCGAAATGCTCGGGCAACTCCGCCGGCACCGGCACGGGCGCGGGTGTGTGGCCAATGAGGGCGACCGAGCGCGCATCTACCTCCGCCGCGTGTTTGTCCTCGATGTTCGCAAGAAATGTGAACAAGGTCGCCAGCGCCTCCTCGTTCTGGGCACGCATACGCATGGCGAGTTCCCGATAGCGGTGCGCAGCTTCGTGTTCCAGTGCATGAGCAAGTGCCATCAGTTGTTCAGCGGATCGGACCTTCCCCGCAGCGACCCACCGTTCACTCGCGGGCGGGATGATCTTCGTCGGCGCGCGTCCTTTTCGTGTCGTTTCGCTCGGCGGCAACATCGGCATGTCCTCCGGCCATCTGGCGTTCGCGGCAGGTTAGCCCAAGAACGGCGCGCGCTCCATCCCTTGGTGTCTGACGCCGGATGGCGGCGCCTCGGTGGTGGCAGACGCCGCGGTGACCGCGGACGCGGTATCCGCCGCCTTCGTGCCCTTGCTGATCGAGGCGATCAGGCCGATCGCGCGGCAACTTGGACCGGGGGTCTGCTTCGCCAGGCCGGACGGGCGCCGTCAGCCGCGCAACAGCACCGAACAGCGCGCCTGTCCGTGCGCTATGCTCCTTCCTCGTCAGCGTCGCGTTGCCGATCGGCGGGCGACGCATGACCTGGTGGGCCGCCGGCCCCAGGGCCGCCATCGCAACGGTGCAGGGCTTCCTCGGCGCGAGCTTCGACTGGTTCCTGTTGCAGATTGGGGTGGCGGCGGCGCTCCTGGCGGCGATCATTATTGCCGGTGTCGTCGCCGCTGCCATGATCGGTGATTCGCGCGCGGCGCTGGAGAAGCTACGCACCGCGACATCACCCGCCGCCGTTTCCGCCGGCGCGCGGACCGCCGCCGCGTCAACGCTGAGCGCGCCCGTGCGCAAGACACCGCTGACCATCCTCTATGCGAGCGAAACCGGTAATGCGGAGGCGTTGGCCCGTGCCGCGGGCGTGGCCGCAAATCGGTTAGGCTTCGCGGCACGCGTCGTGGACATGGCTAACACGACGCCAGCCGAGGTCACGATGGCGAAGGATTTGCTGGTGATCGCCAGCACCTGGGGCGAAGGCGAGCCGCCACAGCGAGCCACCGGCTTCTATGAGGCACTGATGGCCCCCGATGCGCCGCGGTTCGAGAGTGTTCGCTTCGCCGTGCTCGCCCTCGGCGATAGGGCATACTCCAGTCTCGGCAATTTCTGCGAAACCGGGCGCCGTCTCGATGCTCGCCTCGCCCAGCTCGGCGGCTCGCGCGTGGCCGAGCGCATCGACTGCGACGCGGACTACGAGGCTCCGGCAGCCGCCTGGCTTGGAGCGACGCTGAAGGAACTAGCACCTTCCGAACAGTCCCAAGCGGCAGGCGATGCCGGCAACCGGTCTTCCGTCGTCCAGATGGAGGTGGCGCCCGCCGTGATCCTCAGGCCGAACAGCCGCGCCCCCTTGTTCGACTTGGAGATTGTCGAAAAGCGCAACCTGAACGATAATCGCTCCAGCCCCCCTACTGCCCACGTCGCACTAGCGCTTGCGGACTCCGGCATCCTCTACGAGCCGGGCGACTCGCTCGGCATCTTGCCTCACAACGACCCAGTGCTGGTCGAAGAGGTACTGAATGCTGTCGGTCTGAGCGGAGATCAGGCACTGCGCGAGGCGATGGGGACGCGATACGACATCACGACCCTAACCCTGCCCCAGTTGCAGTCATACGCCAAGTTGAGCGCGGACCAGGCGCTCGACGAAGTCGCCGCAGACGCAGGACGCGCTGCCGAGTTTCTCGGAGGGCGGCAACTGATCGACATGCTGGAGGAGGCGCCGCGCCGGCTGAGTGTGGAGCAATTCACCGGTCTGTTGCGCCAACTGCAGCCGCGGCTGTACTCGGTTGCCTCCAGCCGCACGGCCGTACCGAACCAGGCGCACCTGTTGATCGCGGCGGTAGAGTACACGACGCATGGTCGCGTGCGTAAGGGCGTGGCCTCGATAGACGTGGTCGGGCGACACCGCATCGGCGATCGGGTGCTGGTCTATCTCAAACCCAACCAGCATTTCCGGCTGCCTGTTGACCCGGCGCAGCCCATCATCATGATCGGACCCGGAACGGGAATCGCGCCATTCCGCGCCTTCATGCAGGAACGAGGCGCCACTGGTGCCAAGGGGAAGAACTGGCTATTCTTCGGCCATCGTCACCGCGCGGAGGATTTCTTCTACCAATCCGAGTGGCAGGATCTTCGGAAGCGCGGCGTGCTGAGCCGACTCGACGTAGCGTTCTCCCGCGACCAGCCAGAGAAGATCTACGTACAGGATCGAATGTGGGATGCTCGGCGTGACTTGTTCGCTTGGCTACAGGACGGCGCCACACTTTACGTGTGTGGCAACGCGGGCGCAATGGCGCGTGATGTAAACTCCGTGCTACTGCGCATTGCCACAGACCAGGGCGGTCTCGACAAACAGGGCGCGCAAACTTGGCTAAATGGGCTGCGGCGCGGCGGTCGCTATCTGCGTGATGTCTATTGAACCGGCCCCTTCCGACTCCGTTACGGGTCTTTGGAGGGGGGTGAACGAGACCCGTCGTTGCGGATTGGATTAAGGGGTCCAGTAGCGACGGAACCGAAACTTCGATTCATCTGTACGCGGAGCAGCTCGCTAGGCCGCGGCTACTGGTGTTGAAGGGCGGCGGCAGAGAAGTGGAGCGGGTGCCGGCGAAGCCGGCAGTGGCGCATCTCTGGGTCGCCGGCGACGGGTGGTCGGTGCTCAATCGGCCGGCTTGACCGGGGCTCGATGGCACCGCCGTTGTCGCTTTCCCTGGATGGTGAGACGGCAATCTCAATCTGATCAGAGGTCTGCCTGTTTCAGGTTCATGAGACTGTCTCCTGGATCATGCGACTTTGCGTCTAGGGTCGTGCGACAGCGCGAGCTGGGGATCAATGGCGGGCACCAGGCTTCCGAAGTCGTCCTCGCGTGCGCTCGACGTTTCCGACGACGCCTGGTCGGAGGCGGTCCGCAGGGCAGAGAAGGTGCGGCCCCTTGCGACCGATGGCGTGCACGGTCGGGCCGTCGTCAAAGCGGCGGCGGATGCTCTGGGGCTCAGCACGGCCCAGACTTACCGGTTGGTCGCGAGATTTCGTGCGAACCCAACGGCCGCGTCGCTTGTGGTCACCAGGCCCGGTCGAAGAAGGGCGCGCGCCTGCTGCCCTGCAATGTCGAGCAGCGGATCGAGCAGGCGATCGACACAATCTTCAGGAGCCGCGAACGGCCGACCTTGGAGAAGCTGCGGCGCGGTCTCCGCACCGATTGCAAGGCGGCAGGCCTGAAGCCGCCGTCGCGCAAGGCGATCCAGGCGCGCGTATCGGCGCGCTCGCTCAGGGAGATCGTGTGCGCAAGGGAAGGTGCCGAGGTGGCGCGACAGCGCTTTGTCCCGGTTCGCCCCGGCCTGCGTCCGCGGTCCCCTTTGGCGATTGTGCAGATCGACCACACCAAGGTGGATATCCAGCTGGTCGACGATGGGGCCCGCGCCGCCCTGGGGCGGCCGTGGCTGACCCTGCTTTTGGACGTGTTCTCGCGCTCTGTTCTGGGCTTCGGTCTGTCGTTCGACGCACCGTCCGCTGCCAACGTCGCCGTGGCGATCGCTCAGGGCGTGCTGCCGAAGGCGGAATGGCTCGCGCGGAACGATCTGACGTTGGCGTGGCCGATGCATGGCTTACCGGTGTCGCTGCACCTCGACAATGGGGCAGAATTCCATTCCCGTGCGCTCAAGCGGGGCTGTGAGCAGCACGGCGTGCGCATTGATTACCGGCCGCCTGCCACGCCGCGCTTTGGCGGGCATATTGAGCGGCTCATGGGCACACTGATGACGCGGGTTCACGCCCTGCCTGGGACGACGTCGTCAAACCCGATCGCGCGCGGCGACTACCCGTCGGAGCAGAAGGCCGTCCTGACGCTGCGCGCGTTCGAACGCATCCTCGCGCTTGAGATTCTCGGGCCGTACCACAACGAGGTACATGCCGCGTTGAGTACGACGCCGACCGCCGCATGGGCAGCGGGCATCGCCGCCTCCGACGGGATCAGGCTGCCGGCGGATCCCGCCGCTTTCGTGGTGGATTTCCTGCCGTTCGAAGATCGCGTCGTTCGCCGCGAAGGCGTGCGCCTGTTCAATGTCACGTATTTCGACGGCGCCTTGGCACCACTGTTGGACAGCAGCGAGCGTCGCTACCGGGTCAAATACGATCCGCGCAACATGAGCGCCGTGTTCGTCGAGCTGCCAGCCGGCGGGCATCTGCGACTGCCATGCGCCGACCTCGGCCGGCCGCCGGTCACGCTATGGGAACAGCGGGCCGCGACCCGGACCCTGCGTGAGGCGGGGCGTCGCAACGTGGACGAGGCGGCGATCTTCGCGGCGATCGAGGAGCAACGGCGCGTGCTCGCCGAGGCGCAATCAACCAGCAAAGCAGCCCGGCGCGCCGCCGCGCGACTGCCCGATCACCGGTCGGCGGCGGCAGATATCCGACCCCTGGCGGCGGCAGATGCGACGCCGGCGGACGCCGCGGATGACGATGCCCTTGTGCCGCCGTTTGTCGAGGGCGAAGCCTGGAAGACCGAGTTTCTCACGTGACCGGCGCAGACCTGACGCACCTGCATCCCGGCGTCCAGCAGCTTGCGTTGGCGGATGATGCTGTTCGCCTGGAGGCAATCCGCGCCAAACGCTGGATCACCCATCAGCCGGCCGCACAGGTGCTGGCGTCCCTGACGGAGGCCCTCGAGCAACCTCCGGGCGATCGGATGGAGAACCTGCTGCTGGTGGCGGAATCCGGCATGGGGAAGACCATGCTGCTGCGCAAATTTCAGCGCGATCACGCGCGCCCCCGCGATACGGCTTCCGGCGTGCAGCCGCACCCGGTCGTGCTGGTCCGCACGGCCGAAGACCCTTCGGAGGAGGCGTTCTTCGTCCAGATCCTGAAGGCGGTCGGAGCACCGCTCGACCTGTCGCGGCGGCGGCATCGCGTGGGCCTGCGCGAGACCAGCTTTCGGATCCTGCGTGAGGTTGGCACACGGATGCTGATGATCGACGAGATCAATTCCATCCTGGTCGGCAGTGCGCGCCAGCAGCGGTACTTCCTGCAGTTGTTGCGGTTCCTGTCGAACGAGCTGCAGATCGCCATCGTCTGTGCCGGAGTGCCGGAGGCGCGCTTTGCCCTGCTCTCCGACCCGCAACTGCGCAGCCGGGTTGCTGACATTGCATTGGAGCCTTGGACCGTCGGGCCGGAGCTTCAGGCCTTCGTCACCATGCTGGTTCAAGGCCTGCCGTTGCGACAGCCCTCCCCGGTGGACAGCGCGAAGCTGCGGCGTCTGCTCGTCGCGCGGTCCGGCGGCATCACCCTGTCGATTTGCCGGGCGCTGGAACGGGCGGGTGCTGCTGCGATCCGCAACGGCCAGGAGCGCATTGACCTCGCTGCTCTCGAAGATCCCGCGATCTGGCGGGGCATCAAACCGCCCACTGACGCGATGGAGCGGCTGCGTCCTGCGGCGCTCGCCCGCAGTCAGGCCTGAGCGGCACGGCGTGGCGCTCCTGGCCCTGGCGCCGCCGGCAATGCCTGACGAGGCTCCTTCGTCCTGGCTGGCCCGGATTGCCGCACGATACGACGTCGCCGCAGAAGGTCTGGTCCGGCATCTGCTGCCGCGCGAGACCGACGTGTCCGGGATGATCCGGCGCGTCGATCACGTCGTGGTCCCGGCATTGGAGGCCGCGCTCGCCGAGGCCACCGCACGGCCGGCTTGCAGCTTTGTCGGACAACGGCTCGCCGGACTGAACGCTACCCAGCCGGCCGCCTGGCCACGCCCCAACCTGGCATGGTGCCCGGTCTGCGCGGCTCACGACGTCGCGGCGCGCGGCGAGGTCTACAGCCGTGCGGCATGGGGGTTCGGCGGCCTGCTGATGTGCCCCCGCCACCAGTGCCTGCTGATCTCGACGTGCCCGCGATGCTATCGTCGGACGGGCTAGCACCCGATGAACGGGCGGTTGCGGATCTGGTGTTGGACCTGCGGCGCCGGCGCGGACAGCGCACTCACCCCGGATCGGATCCCATTCTGGCCGTACGGCATCCCGCAGCAGGACGGGCGCTGCGTCACGGTCAGTCTCTCGAGCGAGACGCGGCCATTGCTTCTGCGGGTACAAACCGACCTCATGGCCGTGCTGGCGGGCACCCGCCCCGGAGGTCCCTGGACAAGGTCCCTCAAATGGCCGGTTGTTTTCACAGTGTTGCGTGCGCTGACCTACGTCATGCTGGGTCCGTTGTGGGCGGACGTGCATCGCGCGGCACCGGTCCGGGCGACCGAAAGCGGGCCATGGACGCTGCCGGCGGACTGGTCGCCCGGATGGCTGTCCCCGGAGGTCGCGGCCCCCGCCCTGCTCGCGGCGGTAACCTTTCTGGCCGCGGAGAGCGGCACCCGGCTTCGCGGCATCACCTGGAATCCGCAATTGCTGCTGGCCGGCGAAGGCGAGAGCATCACGGCCGAGACGCTGCTCTGGCACCTCGGCGCGTTCGATGCCGGGCTGATCCAGGATCTGTTCGCCCTGCCTCTCATCCGGCCGTTCGCCTTGCTCATCGCCGCGCTGCGCGCCGATCGCCGTGGCCTCGGTGCGGCACGTGAGGCGGCGCGCCGGCGCCAGGGCGTTGGCGGCGCGCTGCGCCGGGCGCGACAGGACGCGCAGGCGAGGTGGCGCGAGACCGCCTCGGCCCGTGCGGCCTGCGAACAGCCGGTGCTGGCGTACCGGCCCCCCGATCGCTTTGCCCTCAGCCGGCTGTTCGACGGCGAGGCGACCACGCGCGTCGAACCGCAATCGCGTGACCAATTGGAGGTTGGGGTGGTGGTCTATACCGTCATCGGCTGGCAGGAGCGGGATGGCGATCCGCTTGGCAACGCCGGTTGGACGACGGCACTTTTGCAGAATCGGTACATCCGGCTTTGGCTCTTTCGGCACCGGCATCTGGCGGCGGAGACGCTGATCGCCGTGCTGGCCGCTGCGGTCGCGGTCGCCCAGGCAGAAGATCGCGGCATCGTGCTGCCGGAGCTGCCCGCGCCGGCGGCAGATGCGCCATCGGTCAGGCTTGCGGTGCCGACCCGGCCTGACCGGCCGTCGCGATCGGGCCTCCATCGTGGTCAGCCCCACGGCTGACGCGGATCGGCATCCACGCCGCGTCCTGTGCGAGCGCCAGGACCCCGTCACGCGCGAGTTCCAGGCCGGCGACCAGGGTGCTGGCAACGGCCGCGCGACAGCGTAGCGTCTTGCCGGAATCGTCGCCATCGATGTGGGGCAGGAGCGCGGTCAGCGGCGTGTCGTCGGGCAAGGCGGCGAGACGCTGGCGCAGATGCGGGATCGCGTCACTGACCCGCCAGAGCGGCGGCGGCCGGGGACGATACGCCGCCACCTGCGTCTCCGGCACGTGGAGCGCCACCAGACAGGCGCGCAGCAGGTCCGTGAGATCGCCGCCGCGACCGGACACGCTTGCCTCCGGCATTCCGCGCGCGAAGACATCCCTCCCGAGCTGGAACCGGCGCTCCAGCCAATCCGCGGCCGGGCGCATCCGCGCGCGGGCCAGCAACTGGCGGCGCAGGGCTTCGGCTTCCGCTTCCGCCGCCCGAGAGTCGGCGGCATCCGCCGGCAGCAACAGCCGCGACCATAACTCGGTCAGCGACGCCGCCATCACCGTCCAGCCGGCCCAGCGGGCGAGCTGTCGTGTGTCATGGCCGGCAAGCGCCGCCGCCAGGGCGTCGGCGAACTGCGCGATCAGGGTGCCGATCGGCAGCTGGGCCAGGTCGATCTTCTTCGCCCGCGCCATCTCCAGCAGCCAGTCGAGCGGCCCGGCGAACCCGTCGACCGACAGGACGGGCGCGGTGTCGCTGGGCGGGACGCGCGGCGGATCCTGCCAATCGGAGGGGTCTGGATCGGCATGGCCGATCTCGCTCGCGCGGTCCGCGGCGCCGGTCACGACGCGTCGTAGCTTGGGCGCAGATCGAAGCGCAGCGCCGGGAAGCTGGTGGCGATCTGCGCCAGGGCGCGCCAGGGCGACCAGTCGGCCGACCAGAAACTCAGGCGCATTTCCGGCCCGGGCGCAGCGGACTGGCGCCTTCGTTCCAGGCCTGTGCCTGTGGTCTCGGCGGTGACATGGCGCAATTCCTGCGTGGTGCCCCAATGCGCCCAGAGCCAGGCGTGAGACGCCGGATCGTCGGGTCCGCGCCGCAGGATTTTCTCCGGTACCGGCACCAGCGCGTGCAGATCGAACGGGCAGGCCTGGCTGTGGCCGACCCGGGAGACCGCCAGATCGTGGCGCCGCGCCACGGCGTCGCGCAGCTGGCCGGCGACGATCCGGGCGCCGGCCAGGCTCAACGTGCGCTGCTGTGGCGGCGGTGGCGCCACCAGCAGGTGGAAGCAGTCTTCCTCGATGCGATCGAGGTCGAGGTGCCAGGGGATGACGCCGGCCCCGGCCGCCGCCGCCTGGAACGCCGCCAGAGCGGCGGCCGGTCCGGCGACCACCAGGCGGTGGTGCAGCCAATCGGTATGGGCGAGGCGTAACGGGGCCCCGGCGCCACTTTCACCCACCGTGTCAGCGGCGGCCGGCGGTGCCGATGCCGGGGCAACCGGCGCGTGATCGACCCGTTGGGCCGCCGCGACCGGCGCCGCCGGAGGCCCCGCAGCATCGGCTCCGGGCGCATCGGCTCTGAGCGGCGCGTCGGTGGCGCCGGCTTCTGGCGGGGTCAGCGCGGCCTCCGGCGGCCCGCCCCGGGCGGGGGGAAAAACTGGCGGCGGCTGGCGGCGCAGCCAGGTGAGCAGGGCATCGGCCGCCTCTGTGGCCTTGGCGGCGGCGCTACGCGTCATGCCGCGGCCTTGCGGCTGCGGCGCCGCCGGCGCGGCGTCCGGCGCGCCAGGATCCGGCGGATCGCGTCGGTGCCGAGGCGCGCATGCTCGACATTGCCCCAGCGGTCGATTTTCCGAAAGACCGGGCCGAACCGCGTGTCGGAAGCGCGCAGCCAATCGGCCAGCGCCTGCACCGGACAGGTGCTCAAGGTGACGCTGCGGGGGATCGCGACATGGCGCAGGCGGTCGCCGTCAGGACCCGCCTGACGGATGCCGAGTTCGCCCGAGGTTGCGGTGAGGCGGACATGCTCGGCATCGATTCCGACCAGCGCGGCGCGGGGGAAAAAACCGGTGGCGGCGAGCAGCAGCAGCGCGCGATCGCGCAGCCCGGCCAGATCCCCGGGACAGGTGGCGGCCATGCGCAGCAGCTGGGCGGGACGGGGCGGTGGCAACCGCCTTGGTGTGGCGGCCCGCCGGGCGGCCTGTAGGACCACCTTGACGGCGGGATCGGCGGTGGGGACGGACAAGCCTGCCTGGCGATGGCGGTCGGCGATCGCGGCGGCGCGGCGGCCGAGCGCGCCCGCGCCACATCTTCCTCCCTCCCCCGCCGCGGCGAGGAACGCTGTCACCGTCGCCGGCGCGGCGGGCAAGGCGGTCATGCCGGCGCCCTGGCACCAGGCGGTGAAGGCCTGCCAGTCCGCGGCATAGAGCCGCGCGGTTTCGGGCGCCGGGGCGCGCCGGGCCAGCGGCCCCCGAGGGGCCGCCGCGGCACGGGACGCGATACCCAAGGGCATCCCGGGTTCGGGCGGCGGTTCGGCTGGGCTGTCTGGCGTCGCCGGCGTCATCGGTCCTCCAGCGCGCCGCTCCTGCTGGTCCGGTCCCGGGCGGTCCGCCGGGTGTTGTGGTCGGAGCGGGTGGCAGGGCGTGGTTTTCCGCAGCGATTCTGGCAGGTTTTCCCTTTTAGGCAAGCCTTGGAAAGGCGTGGTAAGCATATTCCGAGGAATGTATGCCTGATAAATCTTCTTGTCAGGCATACAGTCCCCCGCCTATCCTCCCCCCCGAAATCCCACGCAACCCCGCCCGGAGCCGCCCTGAACGATGCCCTGCCGCCGCGCGACGGGCCGCCAGCGCCAGCCCCCCTCCCCGCCCCGGCCGCTCTGCTGGTGCCGGACCTCGCCCCGGCGCCACTCGACCGGGCGCCCGAGCAGGTGCGCGCCT
>Ga0307373_10003441_pt1 | contig 27546 bp, 26 predicted proteins | sample OX2MG_FD_202534 | JGI IMG/M metagenome (GOLD analysis project Ga0307373, IMG submission 202534) | Soil microbial communities from Risofladan, Vaasa, Finland - OX-2 | ecosystem: Environmental > Terrestrial > Soil > Coastal area > Acid sulfate soil | place: Finland: Risofladan, Vaasa | collected... | reverse complement strand
ATTGGCGAGGCGGTGTGGGGTGGGCGCGCTGGTGGGGGCCCGATCGGGATCGGGGTGGGGGGTTGGCTCGGGAGGGGAGGCGGTGGCGGGCATTTGATGGGATTTTAAGCATATATAGGGAAAATTGTCAAGGGAGGTTACGGAGGTGCCGGGCCGGTCGCGGGTGGGGCGGGCCGCTGGCGTGCGGCTGCGCGGAGACGCGGCGGCGGGCGGGGGCGACCGGGACGGATCGGTGGTTCGTTGCGGTGCTAAGGTTGAGGTCTCATGCCAACCCGCGGTAGTGGGTCGGTTCGAATGGGTGCAAAGGGTGGGGAACGGACCTTCGACGGCATGAGTCGAGAACCGAAATTCAAGGCTCTCGGGTTCATCGGAAGATATGACCGGTCTGGCGTAGATCGGCATCACTCTCGGACAGGACCGGGCGGGCTGCCGCGGGCGCGCTGACCTTGGCGGTCCAAGGGCGGGGGCGGTTGGACTCCCTTGACGGCCTGTAGTCAAGAGACTACATCGACCCATGCTCGAACTGAAGCAAACAGAGCAATTTCGGCGATGGCGGACGAGGCTCAAGGATGCGCGGGCACGGGCATTGATCGCGTCCCGTCTGGACCGTCTTGCTTACGGACATGCTGGCGATGCGGCGCCGGTCGGAGAGGGGATCAGCGAACTGCGCATTCATCATGGTCCTGGTTATCGCATGTACTTTCACCGGCAGGGTAACACGGTGGTGATCCTGCTGTGCGGTGGGGACAAGGGCAGCCAGGCGAAAGATATCAAGACGGCGAAACGGCTGCTCGATGAATGGATGAAATGACATGGTGGTTAAGCTCACGACGTATGATCCGGCTGAAGACCTGACCTCCGATGCGGCCATCGCGACCTTCATGGCGGAGGCATTCGCAACGGAGGACCCGGGCTATATCGCGCATGCGCTTGGAGTCGTGGCGCGGGCGAAGGGTATGGCACAGATCGCCGAACAGACCGGTCTTTCGCGCGAGCAGCTCTATCGGTCGCTCAGCGAACACGGCAATCCGACGTTGAAGACAACGATCGCGGTGATGAAGGCGCTGGGGATTGAATTGACGGCCAAGGTTCCGGCTTGAAGGGGCGTACCGAGATCACTCTCCCGGAATCCAAGACTTATGCAAAATCGAACTTATGGGTTCGGAGTCTCAGGGTTTCGGTATGAGTGGCACCTGCCCTACAACCAAGTGACTATCGGCTTGTCCCTTTCCACCCAGAACCTCGATGGTGGTTCGAACACGTGTCGGCCGGCGCACGCCGGGAAAGGGCCGCTTCGGGTCGAATGCAGCGGTTCGGATAGGACGCTCCGACTAACGCGGCTCCGGGTCGGTTGGCGAAATCCAAGCTGGCCCACGACCCAGCCCGCCGAAGCGTTGGCCCACTGGCGCTGCCATCCTCATCATGGCGTGCGAAGGCCCCATGGGCGTTAAATTGGCGGCGCACGCGCCGAATTGCTCGTCATGGCCGTCCCCGGGCCTGACCCGGGGATCAACCCAGCCATCTGCCCTGGCGGATCGGAAGTGGTGCCAAAGCGGCCCGGTTGCCGTTGCGAAGATGGCCGGGTCCAGCCGGGTCAAGCCCGGCCATGACGAGGCGGTCAGGCGTCTTCCCGGATCATCGCCGCGCCTTTCTCGGCAATCATGATGGTGGGCGCGTTGGTGTTGCCGGTGGTGAGCGTCGGCATCACCGAGGCGTCGATCACCCGCAGCCCGCCGATGCCGTGCACGCGCAGCCGCGCATCCACCACAGCGCTCGGGCCTTCGCCCATGCGGCAGGTGCCGACGGGATGGAAAATCGTCGTGCCGTAGCGCCGCGCATGCTCTGTCAGGTCCGCGTCGGATGTGCAGTCAGGCCCTGGAAGAATCTCCGCGACGCTGTGCCGTGCCAGGGCCGGTTGCGCGAAGATGCACCGGGTGATGCGCATACCGGCGAGCAGGACGCGCGCATCGTTGGAGTCCGACAGATAATTCGGCGCGATGGTGGGCGGCGCGAACGGATCGGCCGAACGCGCCATGATGCTGCCGCGGCTGCCGGGACGCACCGGGCAGATCGCCGCCGTCATGCCCGGCGCATGCTCCAGCTCGCCGAACCGCGCGGCGTCGTAGCTGGCGGGCGTGAACAGCAATTGCAGATCGGGACTGGCGAGTCCCTCGCGCGACCGGCAGAACACCTGCGCGCTGGTGACGCCGAAGGTCAGCGCGCCCCGTCCGGTCAGTGCGAAGCGCGCGGCTTCCACCGCCAGGCGCGGCAAGCGGGCAAGCTGGTTGATCGAGATCGCGTCCTTCGCGCGATGCGACACCCGCGTCACGTAATGATCCTGCAGATTGCCGCCGACACCGGAGAGATCATGCAGCACCGGCACGCCGATCGCTTGCAGGTGCGCCGCCGGGCCGATGCCGGAGATTTGCAGCAGATGCGGAGAATTCACCGAGCCGCCACACAGGATCACTTCGCGCGCGGCGAACGCCTGCTGGTCCTGGCCACGCTGGCGGAATGCGACGCCGGTGCAGCGTTTGCCGTCGAACAGCAGGCGCGTGGCGAGCGCGTCGGTCGCGACACGCAGGTTGGCGCGGCGCTTCGCCGCGGCCAGGAAGGTGCGCGCGGTGGAACCGCGGAAGCGGCCCAGCCGGGTCATCTGCGAATAGCCGACGCCTTCCTGTTGGCGCCCGTTCAGGTCGCGGTTGAACGGGAAGCCGGCCTGTTGCGCCGCTTCGACGAAGCGGTGCGTCAGGGGGAGAACGGTGCGGTAGTCCTCGACCTGTAGCGGTCCGTCCTGGCCGCGGAAGTCGGACTCGCCGCCCTGCACGTAGCGTTCGGACTTGCGGAAATACGGCAGCACATCATCGAAGCTCCAGCCGCGGCAGCCCATCTGCGCCCAGCCGTCGAAATCGGCGGGATTGCCGCGCACATACAGCATGCCGTTGATCGAGCTGGAGCCGCCGAGCACCTTGCCGCGCGGCCAATGGATGGCGCGTCCCGCGGTGCCGGCCGAGCCGTCGGCGCTGTAGTTCCAGTTCACCACGGGATGGCGCAGCAACTTCAGCACGCCGGCCGGAATATGAATCCAGATATTGCGGTCGGGCGGCCCGGCTTCCAGCAGGATGACGCTGGCGCCGGTTTCGGACAGGCGGTCGGCGATGACGCAGCCGGCCGATCCGGCACCGATCACCACATAGTCCGCATCCATGCGGTCTCCCCTTCGGTTACGCCGGCGGTTGCCGTTGCGGTCTGCCGAAGCGGCGCGCCGGCAAGTTCCGGCGGCATCGGCGCCAGCCGTGGCGACGCAGCGGTCCGCCGCTCGCGCTGCCCGCGACCGCCCCGTGGCTGCCGGGGCGGGTGCAGCCGCGCCCCTACTCCGCCACCCGCGCCATGGCACGGCGTTGCCCGCGCGTCGGCGGCACCGCCGTCAGCCGCCGCTCATGGCGGTGCACGATCCAACTGCCGACCGCGAACACCAGCACCGCGACCGCGCCGATCGCGATGCCGATCGGTCCGGAGGCGTGCTTCATCTGCTTGCCCAGCATGCTGGCGGACACGCTGTAGAACGCCGCCCATGCCACGCTTCCGACCACATTGGCGATCACGAAACTCCTCAGCGGCATGCGGTTCGCTCCGGCCAGCAGCGCAGCGATCGTCCGCACCACGATGATGAAGCGGCCGACCGCCACGACCTTGACGCCGTGCCGGCGGAACAACAGGCGGCCCAACGCCAGGCGCCGCCAGGTCAGGCCGACACGATCGCCATACCGCCGCAGCAGGCGATAGCCGACGCCGATGCCGATGCCGTAACCCGCCATCTGCCCCACGATCGAGCCAAGCGCCGCTGCCATCCCCACCAGATACGGATTCAGCTCGTGCGTGGTGCCGGCATAGACCGCGGCCATGATCAGCAGCCCCTCGCCCGGCAGCGGCAGGCCCAGGCTTTCAAGCCCGACAACCAGCGCCAGCCCGGCATAGCCATACGTGTGCAACAGGCCGATGAAGAGATGCGTGTGAAAGAAGTGCATGCCCGGACCAGGAAGCGAAACCACGCCGCGCTGCCTGTGCGCGGGCGGTTACAATAGCCCAGGTTGCCGGCGCGTGCGAGGGCGTAAGCAAGAGAAACCGTGTTGCAGTGCAGCGCGTCGCTGCGCCACAAGATTACGGAACAAGCAATATCTTGCCGATGTGCTGGCTCGATTCCATGAGCCGGTGCGCCTCGGAGGCTTGCGTGAGCGGAAATTGCCGATAGGTAAAGCTGCGCAGCTTGCCGGCTTCCCATAGCGGCCACACCTTCTCGCGCAGCGCCGCGACGATCGCCGCCTTTTGCTCGATGCCGCGCGAACGCAAGGTCGATCCGGTGATGGTCAGGTGCTTGCGCTGCACCGCGCCGAAATCCGCTTCCACCCGCGTGCCATGCATCAGCGCGACGAAGCACAGGCGTCCCTCACGCGCCAGCACCTCGATCTCGCGCGGGATGTAATCCCCCCCGACCATGTCGAAAATCGCATCGACGCCGCGGCCGTCGGTGAACTGCTTGCCGGCCGCGACGAAATCCTGCGTATGGTAGTTGATCGCGAGGTCGGCGCCGTAGTCGCGGCAGGCCTGGCATTTTTCCTCGGAACCGGCGGTGGTGATCACTTTTGCGCCGAACGCCTTGGCGAGCTGGATCGCGGTCATGCCGATGCCGCTGCTGCCGCCCTGCATCAGGAAGGTTTCTCCCGCTGTCAGGTGGATGCGGTCGAACACGTTGGTCCAGACGGTGCAGAACGTCTCCGGCAGGCCGCTGGCGTCGATCAGGCTGACGCCGTGCGGGATCGGCAGGCATTGCACCGCGGGGACGGCGGCGTATTCGCCGTAACCGTCGCCGATCATCAGCGCGCAGACCTGGTCGCCGTCCTGCCACTGGGTCACGCCGTCGCCGCGCTTGACGATGGTGCCGGAGCATTCCAGGCCGGGTATGTCCGGCGCGCCCGGCGGCATCGGGTAGCGCCCCATGCGCTGCAGGCAGTCGGCGCGGTTCACCCCGGCGGCGGCGATGCGGATCAGCACCTCGCCCGGTTTCGGTTCGGGCACCGGGCGGATGGCCGGCACCAGCACCTCGGGGCCGCCGGGCGCGCTGATCTCGATGACGGTTTGCGTGGCGGGGATGTTGGCGAGCAAATCGGTCCTCCCGAACGGGCATGCGCACACGCGGATCGCGGCGTTGCCACCGTCGTCCCGGACGCTAGTCGCAACCCAGCATCGTCGCAACACGCCGGGTGCCGGCGCCGAACCCGCGCGGCGTTCCGGCACCTGGCTCGCGCCGCGCCCGGCGATGCGACGGCGTTCCCATCGTCGCTCCGCCGCCGGCACGACCCATCCGGCGACCTTCCCCAAACCGCAACCGTCGGGTAAATACTCCGCCGATGCAATGGGTTTTCCTCGTTCTTGCCTTGTGGGCCGCGCTGGTCGAGTTGCACACCGGCACGTTTTATCTTGCCGGCGTCGCCGTTGCCGCCCTGCTCACCGCCCTGATCGGCTTCTGGATTCGGGACGACCTGCTGATCGTGGTATTTCTGCTCTTGTGCGCGATACTGATGGCCACGGTCATGCTGTCTCGGCGGAAACGCGCGCGCGGCAAGCCCTTGGCGGATTTCGACATCGGCCAGACCGTGTCGGTGCACAGTGTTTCGCCGCGGGACAACCGCCTCATGGTGCGCTATCGCGGCACGAGCTGGGAGGCCGTGATGGATGACGGCGCCGTTCTCGTTCCCGGCGATACCGCCGTCATCGTGCGCAAGGCCGACAAGCTGCTGCATCTGGTCTCGCCGCCCAAAGTGGCGCAGACGTAGCCCGTTGCAGACAACAGGCACTTGAGGGGAAACGACGTGGCGATCACCTATCTGAGCTCGCTCCTGCCGCTGGTTCTGCTTCTGCTGGTCGCCTTTGCCATTCTGCGCTCGATGCTGCGCATCGTGCCGCAGCAGCAATCGTGGATCGTCGAGCGCCTCGGCCGGTTCCACCGCGCCCTTTCGCCGGGGCTGAATGTCCTGGTGCCGTTCATGGATCGCGTTGCCTACCACTTTGACCTGCGCGAAGTGCCCTCGGAGGTGCCGCCGCAGGTCTGCATCTCGCTCGACAACACCACGCTCACCGTCGATGGCTTCCTCTATCTGCAAATCACCGATGCGGTGAAGGCGGCCTATGGCTCGAGCAGTCCATTGGTCGCGGCGATGCAGTTGGCACAGACCAGCATGCGCTCGGAAATCGGCAAGCTGCATCTCGACCAGGCGCTGTCGTCGCGGCAGTTGCTGAACGCCGCGGTCGCTTCGGCGGTGGAGGAGGCAGCGGTCAACTGGGGTATCAAGGTGTTGCGCTACGAGATCAAGGACATTACGCCGCCGCAGGAAATCCTGCACGCCATGGAGTTGCAGATCACCGCGGAACGCGAAAAGCGCGCGCTGATCTTCCGGTCCGAAGGCCAGCGCCAGCAGCAGATCAACACCTCCGAGGGCCAGCAGCAGCAGGAGATCAACCTCGCGGACGGGCGCAAGCAGGCCGAGATCCTGCGCGCCGAGGGCGAAGCCAGGGCCATCGCCCTGGTCGCCGCGGCCACCGCCGATGCGATCCGCGCCATCGCCACGGCGGCGGTCGTCGAAGGCGGCATCGAGGCGCTGCAGATGCAGCTCGCCAAGAGCTTCATTGACCAATGGGGCAATCTCGCCAAGCAGAGCACGACGATGATCATCCCGGCCGAGCTGGGCAACATCGGCGCGATGGTGGGCACGGCGCTGCAAATCGTGAGGGGAAGCTCGATCGCGTCGCCCGGTGCGCCGCCGCGGCCGGGCGGGTCGGTACCCACTGCGGGCTGACACGGCTGGGCCTGGCCCGATAAGCGTCGGGATACGCCGGATGGGGGAAAGATCGCTCCCCCTCCCCTTGAGGGGGCGACTATGCACCTCTTGACACCCACGGATGTGCAACCGGGAGCATGGCTTGATCGGGTCGCCACCGGCGCCTTCCCTGGCCTTCCCGCGCCGGACGCGCTAGCCGTGGCCCGCCAACCGGAGGGAACGCCCGCGTCATGACCGTCACCGTGCTGTATTCCGAGAACATCTACCCCGACGACAGCGTGGAACGCCGCATCTACGGCCCCGACGCGCGGGTGATCTTCCCGCAACCGACCAATTCACTGGCCGACCTGTCCGACGCGGACTGCGCCGCGGCCGAGGGCCTGATGATTCTGCGCTACAAGGTCACCGCAGCCGACCTGCCGCGTTTCCCGCGGCTGCGCGCGATCTGCCGCATGGGCGTCGGCTACGACAACCTGGACCGCAAGGCCGCGGCTGAGCGCCAGATCATGATCCTCAACGTGCCCGACTACGGCACCACCGAGGTGGCCGACCACGCCATCGCGCTGGCGCTGGCGATGCGCCGCGGCCTGCTGCTGCATCTCGAGGCGCAGCGCAAGAATCCGCCGGCACCGTGGCGCTATATCCTCGATCCGCTGGTGCGCCGCTCCGGCGTGCAAAGCTTCGGCATCGTCGGCCTGGGCCGCATCGGCACCGCCGTCGCGCTGCGCGCCAAGGCACTGGGGTTTCGCGTCGTGTTCTACGATCCCAACCTGCCGAACGGCGTCGAACTCGGCGTCGGCGTCGGCCGCGCCGCCACGCTGGCGGATCTGCTGCACGTCGCCGACGTCCTGTCGGTACACGCCCCGCTGACGCCGGAGACGCGCGGCATGCTCGGCCTGGCACAGCTTTCCCTCCTGCCGAAGGGCGCGGTGCTGGTGAACACGGCGCGCGGACCGATCGTCGATGTCGATGCGGTGGCCACGTTGCTGAAGAGCGGCCATCTCGCCGGCGTGGGCCTGGACGTGCTGCCGGTCGAGCCGCCCGTCGAGCCGGAGCCAGAACTGCTGCGCGCCTACCGCGCCCGCGAACCGTGGACCGAGGGAAGGCTGATCATCACACCGCACTCGGCGTTCCACACGCCCGAAGCCTGGAATGACATCCGCGTCAAATCCGCCGAAACGATGCGCGCCGCCTTGCTGGGACCCAAGCCGCAGAACGTGATTCCGCCCGACGCCTACTGAACGCCGATCCGCAGCGACGCCCCGCCGGTCCCGCCCAGCGCGTTGCGCAACGCGCTGAGCGCCGCGACGATCGAGGGCGCGACACGCGGCGGCCGGCCGGCGGCGGCGCGCATGGGAGTCTGCAACAGCCAGCGCACCGGACGTTGCTCCGGCGCGGCGCGCCGCAATTCAAACCGGCCGTCCGGCGTATCGATCGTCAAGCCGTCGTCGCCGGCCGCGACCCGGCCGTCCACATCCCACAACAGCAGGCAATCGCGCAGCAGCAAGCGCAGTTCGGCATCGGTCATGCTGGTTTCCCGCGTTACGGGTCGGCCGCAACGACACCGTAGAGGCAACCGACCCCGGCTGGAAAGTGGCTTGCAATGAAGATCGTTGCTGGTGTGGCCATTGCAGCCGTTCACGCGGCGTTCGGCTGGCCGCATTCTCCGGCATGATCGCCGGCCGCGTGGCGCATGTCCTACCAGGCACCCTAAAGACTGACGTACGCGTGCGGGAACCAAGCACCATGTCATTGCGAGTATCAAGTACCATGTCGTTGCGAATACCATGTCGTTGCGAGGAGCGGAGCGGCGAAGCGACCTCCCGCCCGATGACGCAGGACCGCGGCTCGTCAGGCGGGAGATTGCTTCGTCGCTCCGCTCCTCGCAATGACATGGATGTCGCGTGACATGGAGGTCGCGCGGCTGGCCGCTCGGTGACCGAACCGGAACCGAACCGGGTGCGCGAACCGGGGGATCGCCGGTCGGCACGGAGGTCAGGCAGGCCGTCATCCTGTTTCGCAGGGCTGCCTCACAACGGCACGCTGCTCGCCTGCCTCGGACCGCGGCCCTGCTTTCAGACCGCTACGGTTCGCCACCTCCCGGGTCCGCTTTGCGACAGGGTTCGCCATAAGGCCGAGAGCGTGCTTTGCCGCACGCATCACGGCGATCGGCTGCCGTTCGCCTGTGACGCAAGCCGCGGAAATGCCGCATGCCCGCCGTCGTCGCGACCGCGATCACGCAAGGATGGCGCGCGTCGTTCCACCAGATTCGGCACGCAGTCGGGATTGTTCGCCTGTTGCAGCAGCGCTTGCAGGCATTGGCCGAATCGCGCGCTCAGCAGCGCCGCGCCGCGCGGATTGAGGTGGGAAAATCCGTCGCCGAAATAACGGTCGGGCCAGGCAGGCATCGGCGGCCCCACCACGTGAAAGTTGGGGTATTTCGCCGCGTAGCGTGCGAGATAGGCGGCGAACCCGGCCCGCACGCCGGGCAGCACCGCGCGCGCCGTCGCCTGGTTCATCGGCATGGCCACGAAATCGGCGGAGATTCCGCGCGCCGCCAGCAATGCCAACATGCGGTCGAAATAGCGATCGAGCACCGGCAAGGGCACGAACGTCGCCATGTGTCCCTCGATCGCCACCGTCGAGGAGCCGTCGTTGCGGCCGAAGAAATACTGGCCCCGCGCCGCAAGCGTGGTCGCGTACGCCGCCCGATTGCGCCACAGCCGCAGGAACAGGCCGCCCTTGGCCAGGCTGCTGAAATACAGCGGCGGAAACCTCCAGGCATACAGCCAGCCACGCAGCGAAGCGGGCAGGCCGTCGGGAACCTTGGGGGTCGCCAGCGAGTCGTCGCCCGTCTCGCGTTCCAGGCGGCGCAGCAGGGCCAGGTCCGCCGGCCCGACGAAGCCGAACTTCACCGTGCGCTCCCAGAACAGGTCGGGCACGGCGAAATGTGCGGCATCGAGCGAGATCACCACGCACCGCGGCGGCACCGGACAGGCCAGGGCGCGCGCCACCGCGACATAGGCCTCGATCGGCATGCCGCCGCCGACCGCCAGATTGGTGGTCTTCACCGGCAACAGTGCCGGCATCACGGCAACGGCGGCCCGCGAATCGCCGACCACCAGGACGTCGCCCAGATCGCAGCGCCGCAGCATCGCCAGCTTGGCGCGCCAGACCGGATATTCCGCATCGAGATAAGCCAGCGGCGCCACCGCCACCCACACCCAGACCAACAGGAAGGCCGCCGCCATGACGGCCGCCAGCGTGGCCAGATAGTGCCGCGCGGAGACCACGGCGTCAGAACCGGTAGTACAGGAATTCGCCGGTCCCGCCGATCGACAGCAGCCCCAGCGTCGCGGCGGCGCCAAACGCCACCGCCCAGGGCAATGTCGGATGCCAGATCACGCGCGGCCACGGTCCCGCCGCGGCACGGCCCAGCGCGGCGGCGTGCGCGCGCATGATCTGCTGCGTATTCGGCGCACCCCATACGATCGCATACAGAGCCGCCAGCCACAGGATACCCGCCACCGCGTGACGATCAGGCACGCTGGCCGACAACCCGCGCAGGCCGAGCATGCCGCCGAGCATTGCCCCGGCATCCGCCAGCGACGCCGCGCGAAACACCACCGATCCGACCAGGACGCAGCCATAGGTCAACGCCACGCGCGCCACCACCGCGGGCCACGCCGCTGAACTCGGCCCGGGCCGCCACAGCCGCCAGGCATTGTTGATGCAGAGATACACGCCGTGCAGCAGCCCGAACACAACGAAGGTGAACGCGCTGCCGTGCCAAATCCCGGCCAGGCCGATGGTCACCATGGTCGGGAACGCCACCATCGTCGCGAAACCGCGCAACGTGGTGCGCGCCGCGCGATCGGCCGGCAGCCCGCGCGCGACACGCCGCCGGGCGATGCGCAGCGCCAGAGGGTTATACAGATACAGCATCAACCAACGGGTCAGCGTCATGTGCCAGCGCTGCCAGTAGTCGATCACGCTCTGCGCCTGGTATGGCGAGTGGAAGTTCAGTGGAAAGCGCAGGTTGAACAGCCGGGCGAGGCCGATCGCCATGTCGGAATAGCCGGAAAAGTCGAAATATAGCTGCAACGAATAGGCCAGCGCGGCGTGCCACGCCGGGAACAGCGTCAGCCCCGCCGGATGGGCGTAGCCGGCCGCGGAGATCGGCGCCAGCGGATCCGCCAGCAGCGTCTTCTTCAGCAGGCCAATCAGAAAGATCGCGCTGCCGACCGCCAGGTTTTCGCCGCGCAGCCGCCAGGTCGCCGGATCGGCGAATTGCGGCATGATCTCGCGATGATGCAGGATCGGCCCGGCGATCAGGTGCGGAAAGAAGCTGACGAACATCGCATAGTTCAGCAGCGAGGGCTCCCTCGCCTGGCCCTGCCGGCAATCCACCAGGAACCCGATCTGCGTGAAGGTGAAGAAGCTGATGCCGAGCGGCAGCGCCGGATCGGCCAGGGCCATGTCGGCGATGCCATGCGCGCGCAGGAACCACAGCACCGCGGCGAGGTACTTGCACCAGAACAGCGCCGCCAGATTGCCCGCGACCGCTCCCGTCAGGATGGCGCTCTGCCAGCGCGGCCGCGCGGCACAGCGCATGATCAGCGCCGACGCGGCGTAGTTGGCCCCGACCGAGGCGGCCAGCAGCGGCAGGAAGCGCGGATTCCACCAGCCGTAGAACACCAGCGAGGCGAACAGCAGGAACAGCGCGGCAGGCAGCCGGCCGAGGCGGCACGCGAGGGCGAAGCCACCCAGCGTCAGCGGCAGGAATGCCGCGACGAACACATAGGAGTTGAACAGCACGAAGCGCGCCGGCGGTCAGGCGCTGCTGCTCCGGCTGCCGGCCGCCGGCCACGAAGCGCCGCCAGCGGCCGGTGCGCGCTTCGCTTCGATCGCCCGCACCAGTTCGCCCACGCTGTACAAGGATTCGATTTCCGCCGCCTGGAACAGGATGCCGAAGCGGCACTCGGCCTCCACGATCAGGGTTATGTGGGTCATCGAGTCCCAGCCCGGAACCTCGTCCGCAGTGGAACGCGAGGTCAGCTCCAGGTCCGGGTCGTTGAACACCGCGCGAAAAATCTCGGTGACCCCAGCCAGAACCGGCTGCTCGGTTATGACGCTGGTCGGCATGCTGCGTGCCTCCGGGCTGGTGCAACGGATTGCACGCACACGATGCGCCCGGACCGGCTACCGAAGGGTTAACGCCCCGGGGTCGATGATGCAGGCTCGGCGCATCAGGCGTGTCCCGCCGCGCTGGACAGCAGCAGCGGGTCGATGCGCAGGGTCGCCAGCGCGCGGTGCCACTTGGTGTCGTGGCCGGTGTCGAACACCAGCGTCTCCTCGGCCGGCACCGACAGCCAGGCGTTCTGCTGGATCTCGTTGTCGAGCTGGCCCGGCCCCCACCCGGCATAGCCCAGCGCCAGCAGTCCCTTGCGCGGACCGCCGCCGCCGGCAATCGCCTTCAGTACGTCGAGGCTGGCGGTCAGCGCCAGGGCGTCGTTGACGCGCAGGCTGCCCTCGCCGGTCCAGTCCAGCGTGTGCAGTACGAAGCCGCGGCCGTTTTCCACCGGTCCGCCGGAGCACAGCCGGATGCGCCGCACCGGCGGCACCGGTGCCACTTCGAGCTGGCGCAGCAGCTCGTCGAAGCTCGGCTTGACGATCGGGCGGTTCACCACCAGCCCCATCGCCCCGTCCGCCGTATGGGCGCAGACATAGATGACGCTCTGTGCGAAGCGCGGATCGGCCATGGCCGGCATGGCCACCAGCAACTGCCCGGTCAGGAAGCCTTCCGCCGCCACGGCGTCACGCTTTCCGGTCGCGCGCAACGCCGCCCGCGAGGCCGCCGCCGTATCCTCCGGGGTGTCCGTCTCGGATTGCGGGGAGGGGCGCGCCGCTTTGCCAGGACTCTGTGCCATGGCGGCGAATCTGGCGCCGCCCGTCCCGCGACGCAAGCGGGATGTCGCGACAGCGGGATGTCGCCGCGCTGCGCCGGCGCCCGGCGTGACAGAGGACGCCGGGGAGGCTAGGAGTCTCGCCTGCCAGCCCACCAACGGGAAGCGAGGGAGCCCATGACAATCAAGGTCGGCGATACCATTCCGTCCATGAAGCTGATGATGGCGACGCCGGAGGGACCGAAAGAGGTCTCCACGGACGACGTCTTCAAGGGTAAGAAGGTTGTGCTGTTCGCGGTGCCGGGGGCCTTCACGCCGACCTGCAGCGCCAAGCACCTGCCCGGATTCGTGCAGAACGCGGGGGCCTTCAAGGCAAAAGGCGTCGATACCGTCGCTTGCATCGCGGTGAACGATGCGTTCGTGATGGGCGCCTGGGGCAAGGACCAGGGAACCGACGGCAAGGTGACGATGCTGGCCGACGGGGCCGCGGCGTTCGCCAAGGCACTCGGCCTGGAACTCGACCTCAACGCGCGCGGCATGGGCTGGCGCAGCCAGCGCTATGCGCTGGTGGCGGAGGACGGCAAGGTGACGCACCTCGCCGTCGAGCCGCCGGGCGGATTCGACGTAAGCAAGGCCGAATCGGTGATGGCCGCGCTGTGACAGGCTGCGTGGCGCACGGCCCCGGGGCGCGGCGCGCCCTGGTGGCCGTGCGCGGCCGCGGTGCGGCACGCCGGCCTGAAATGGCGCTTGGAGCATGAACGTCGCACTGCGCCGGACAATGTCTCTGCGGCAGTTCCTCGCCTGGGAGGAACGCCAGGCGTTGCGTTTCGAGTTTGACGGATTCCAGCCGGTTGCCGTGACCGGCGGGACCGCCGCGCATGATGGCATCCAGATGAACCTGCATGCGGCTCTTGTAAGCCAGTTGCGGGGCAAGCCGTGCCGCCCGCACGGCAGCGACCTCAAGATCGAGGTCGTCGGGCGCATCCGCTACCCGGACGCCTTCGTCGTTTGCACGCCGATGCTTCCCAGGCAAACCGTGGTCACCGACCCGGTCGTCGTCTTCGAGGTGCTCAGCGACGGCACGGCCAATACCGATCTGGTGGAGAAGAACGCGGAATACCGCGCCACAGTATCCATCCAGCGCTACGTCATCCTGGAGCAGACGCACGCCGCCGCCATCGTGTTCGTGCGCAAGGGCGAGGACCGGATCAGCGAAATTGTCGCCGGTGACGACGCCGTGCTGCGCCTCCCGGAAATCGGCATCGAGGTCAGGCTGGCGGAGATCTATGCCGATGTGGAACTGACCGGGACGCCATCGGAGGACGACGATACGGCGGAAGCCTCCGGCGGCGACCGGGCGGGCAGCGCACCCCGCGCCTGACGCGCGATCCGCCATCCCGTTCAGGATAGGCCGTGAAGCAAATCTTCACACGCTGGCCCGCGGATTTGATCGCCACCGTTCCGCCGGTCCGTCCGGGGGAAACGAAGGCCGGCATGTCGTTGGCGCGCCTTGACGCCGCCGCGCCGGTCACCCTGGCCATGACCGTTTCGCTGCGACCTATCCCGCGACTCCCCCTCGGCTGACCGATGCCTCGTAGGCTGTCGCTTCTGGCCTTTGCCATCGTCGCGCTCGCGTTGCCGGTTACCGCGGCCGCACGGAGCGGTTCGCCGCAAGCCGCGGCGGCATCAGGTCTGTGGGAGCAGGATACGCTGGCGGGCGACTGGGACGGGTTGCGCAAACGACTTGCGGACTCCGGAATCGTTTTCGGCCTGCAAGAGCAGAGCGAGGTGTGGGACAATTCGGCGGGCGGCCGGCGGCGCGGCGCCACGTACGACGGCCTGACCACCGCCAGCCTGCAGATCGACCTGGACAGGCTGGCCGGCTGGAGCGGCGCGACGTTCTTCGTCGATGCCTTCCAGATCCACGGCCGCGGACCCTCCGACAACCTGGTCGGCAACCTGCAGGACGTCAGCAACATCGAGGCCACGCGCGGCGCCAAGCTGTATGACCTTTGGCTGGAACAGACTCTGCTGAACGGCCGGCTGAATGTTCGGCTCGGCCAGGAGGGCGCCGCCGACGAGATGGCGATCGTCGGCGACGCGGCGCTGTTCCTCAATGCCAGCTTTGGCTTTCCGGCGGTGCCGACAACCGATCTGCCCTCCGGCGGCCCGAACTACCCGATGGCCGCGCCGTTCGTGCGCGTGAGATACCGGCCCGGCGACGCGATCACCCTGGTCGGCGCGGCGTTCAGCGGCGATCCGGCGCCCCCCGGCGGCGGCGATCCGCAGCGTCGCGACGCCGGCGGCGCGGCCTTCCGGCTGAACGACCACGCGTTGCTGTTTGCCGAGCTCTGGTATTCCCGCAACGCGGGCCGGGATGCCGCCGGCCTGCCGGCCGTCTTCAAGCTGGGAGCCTGGTTCGACTCCGGACGTTTCGCCGACCCGCTATACGACAGCACGGGACTCTCGCTGGCCAATCCGGCCAGCAGCGGCGTGCCGCGCCGGCACCTGCACGATTTCGCCTTCTACGGCATCCTGGACCAGACGGTCTGGCGCAAGGCCGACAATCCACATGAGGGCGTCGCGGTGTTCCTCCAGGTCATGGGGGCGCCCGGCGACCGCAACCTCAGCAGCCTGTTCGTCGAGGCGGGTCTGAACTGGAAAGCCCCGATCGCCGGGCGGGACAACGACGCGTTCGGCCTCGCGGTGGCGTATGAAGGCATCGGCGCCGCGGCGCGGCGGTTCAGCAGCGGCCTGGCGTTCTTCAGCGGATCCGGCGTGCCATACGACCGCAACGAAACCGTCGTGGAGGCCACCTGCCAGTATCAGGTGGCGCCCTGGTGGACGCTGCAGCCGGATGCGCAATACGTGGTCAATCCGGGTGCCGGGATTCCTGCCGGCCCCAATCGCAAGCCGCTGAAGGACGCCTTCATTGTCGGGGTGCGCGCCATTATAACTTTCTGAGGGACCCCAGCGGCAACCCTCGGCCGCGAGCGCCCGCGGACGCATCGTATCAACACCGGGGTGGAATGCCGGGTTTCGCGCCGAACCCCAGACGGCCGTTGCGCAAGCGGGTTTCGGCGATCCCGACCGCACCGGCGCGGAACCCGCCGGACCAAGTGCGGTCGATCGCGCGAGCCGGCGGGTGTCAGGCGCGGGAGCGGGCGGACGTCCCGGTCGCATTGCGCAGCCGATCCAGGCTCCATTCCCCGCCGCCGGCAAAACACAGATACAGGAACACGAAGCAATACAGCACCGCCGCCTCGCCGCCGCTCAGCAGCGGGAAGAAGCTCTTAGGCGCATGGACCATGAAATAGCCGATCGCCATCTCGCCCGACAGCAGGAAGGCCACTGCGCGGGTGAACAGGCCGAGCACCACCAGCGCGCCGCCAAAGCACTCCAGTATCCCGGCGAACCAAAACAGCGTCAGGAATGCCGGGTGCATGGCGGCCGACGGAAACCCGAACAGCTTGGACAGGCCGTGCTCCATGAACAGCAGGCCGGTCATAATGCGCAGGATGCTGAGCATGCGCGGTTCCCAGACGGTCATCGATGGTCTCCCCATGACGGTCATGTGCCCCTCGCCGGAGGAATTTGGTGTTCCCGCGCGGAAGGGCAATAAGTCAACCTGTGTGTTGCGATCGCGTTCTGCAGCCGTCCCCGTGTGCCTTTGCCGACCGGATGCAGGCTTGCGAGTCCAGCGATCCTTCAAGGCGATCCGGGAATAGAAGTGGCGTCGCCGCGGTGGACATTTGGCAGCCGGCATCCTGGCCCGGCAGCGCCGCCAGGCCAGGATGCCCCATCAGGCAGCGATGCCGAGCAATTGCGCCGCGGTGCCGCCGAGGATCGCGATCCGCTCGGCGTCGCTCAATCCCGGCGTGTTCAGCACCAGATCCACCTCGGTGCTGGTCCACGGGAACGGGTAGTCGGTGCCGATCATGATCTGGCCGGAACCGGTTTCCGCGATCAGGTGCCGCAACGCCTCGGGCGTGAACACGATCGTGTCGAAATAAAGCTGCCCGTCCTTGAGATACGCGGTCGGGTTTTTCTTCGGCAGCTTGCCGACCCGGTCGGGGAAGCATCGTGTCACCGCGTCCGACCGGTTGGCGTAGGACGGCAGGAATCCGCCGCCATGCGCGGCACAAATCTTGAGCCCGGGAAACCGGTCGAGCGTCCCCTCGAAGATCAGGTGCGACAACGCAATGGTGGTTTCCAGCGGGTTGCCGATCGTGTTGGTCAACAGGCCACTGCCGTCAAGCCGGCCGCTCGGCTCCAGTTCGCGGGTGCCGAGCGGGTGCATGAAGACGAGCACGCCGAGCTCCTCGCACTTGGCCCAGAACGGATGGAACCTGGGATTGGCCAGCTCCTCGCCCGCGACGCTGCCGCCGACGCCGACGCCGCGGAAGCCGAGCGTCTTGACCGCGTATTCGACCTGTTCCGCGGCGAGCTCGGGATGCTGCAACGCGGCGGTCGCGAAGGCGACGAACCGGTCGGGGCTGGCGGCGCAGAATTCCACCAGCGTCTCGTTCTGGAGTTTGATCAGTTGGGCCGCGACCTCGCGCTCTGCGCGGTACCAGTACGGGTTGATGCTCAACGCCTCGACGTCGATGCCTTGTGCGTCCATGACCGCGATCCGGGTGCTGGTGTCGTGCATCAGCAATCCCGGCGCTTCGAGCGGCAGGTTGACCAGCGCCATCGCCTTCGGCACGGCGCAATGGGCGTGCACATCGACTGTCTTGACCCGTTTGCCGTTGACCACGACCTCGCGCCGCCGCCCCTGCGCGTGCGGTTGCGAGCCTGGCGCCGGCGTCGCGCTGGTCATCGCGCAGCCGATGAATGCGATGCCGGCCAGAGTGCTGGTGAGCAGATCCCCGCTGATAGGCATTTCCGTCCCTTCCCCATGCTTTGTCGGTCAGTCCGCGATCCTACCACAGCTTGATCGCGAAATCGCCCCGCGTCACCCACCCCGCTTCGCCGGCAGCCCCGCTTCGCCGGCAGCCCCGCGTCGCGCGGGGCTTGCCGCGGCGCGGGCGATTGCCGCGAGGCGCGACGTACCAAGGCTTGCTATGGTCGGTCCCCGATGAACCACGATCCGCGAGGCTACTACGAACGGCTGGAACTCGGCTGCCAAGCGCCGCCCGAGGCGATCCATGCGGCGTATCGCCGCAAGGCGCGGCTGCTGCACCCGGACATTCCAGGCACCGGCAATGCCGCCGCGTTCATGGCGGTCAAGGAAGCCTATGACGTTCTGGCCGACCCGTTGCGCCGCGGCGCGTACGACCGGGCCGCGCGCGGCCTCGATCGGTTGCGGTCTGTCGAGGTGGCCGATGGAGCCGAAGAAATCCGCCCCGATCCCCCTGCGGCGCCTCCGCGCCCCATCAAAACCCGCGGCCCCCGGCTGTCCGACCTGCCCTTTGCGGTTTGGGCGGGCCTCGGCATCATCGTGTTGCTCGCCGGCGGGGAGGCGGTGCTGCGCCTGAACGCGCCGCCCTCGGCGGACTACGCGGTCGAGGTGCCGGCAACCGCGCCCTCGGTGCCGCCGCAAGTGCCGCCACCGCCACCGCGGCCGATCCGGTTGATCGGCAACCCGAACGTTTACGTGATTCCGGCCGCCGGTCCTGCCCTGGTCCTGCGCTACGATCAGCAGCGGCACGCGTTCATCCCGATCGGGCAGTTGCCGGCATTCAGTGCCGTGCAGGCGTTGCGGGTCCTCCGGCGGAACGGCCTGGTGGAAATCCGCCTGACCGATACCGCGACCGGCTTCATGGATGCCTACCGGCTTGAGCCCGGCAACGTGGCGGAGGCACGCCAAGCGTATTGCACCTATAACTCGGGACCACCGCCCGCGAACGGCGAGATACTGGCCCGTCACGGTGCCGGCGCGGGCCAGACCATGATCGAGAACCGCAGCGGCCAGCCGATGGTGGTCAAGTTGCGTGACCGCGGCGGCGTGACCGCGGCCACGGTGTATCTGGCGCCAGGGGGGGAGGCTTTGGTCGGCGGACTCCCGGGCGGCGCCTATCGGCCCGACTACGCCATCGGCGAGTTGTGGAGCCGCGCCTGCAACAGCTTCGCCGCCGGCATGCGGGCGCAGCGTTTTCCGTCGTTTGCCGAGCTATCCACGCTCGGCACGCTGGCCATTCCGCCGGAACTTCCCGGCCAGGTTCCGCCACTGGATATCTCCGACCAGGACTTCGAGCGTGACTGATACCAGGCGCCCTAAAGCCTGACATACGCACGCGGGAACCGAGTACCATGTCATTGCGAGAAGCGGAGCGACGAAGCAATCTCCCGCCCGATGACGCAGGACCGCGGCTCACCGAGCGGGAGACTGCTTCGCCGCTATCGCTCCTCGCATGTGTGGACGGCCCCCCGGATGCAAGAGCAAAGATGAGGCAATCTGACGGGCGGTTCGATTGCGGTTATGTGTCCGGCCTGTTGGCGCGGCTGCATGGCCGCTGGCCCAGGTGGGTTCCGCGATCGAGCCGCAAACAATGACGCGGCCTGGTTGGCCGGCCGCTGCGAGTAACGGGTTCTCCGGATCGTCGGTTCGACCGATCGTCATCTCACTCAACTCTGTCACCCCGGCATCAACGCGTGGTCCGGTGGGTTTGGCCGACTGCCGCTCCACCGTCTCGTGCGTCGTCGCGACCGATGCCGACTGGGCCGTCTGGTTGGCTACGCCCGACCGGAGCCCGCGCTGTGGGCGGGCGGCGCTACTGCCCTGCGTCGCTCATAGTGCGGAGATCGCTCCGCACGGACGGTTTGCGGCGACAAACGGCGACGCTCGCGAACCGGTCTTGCTGGCGTGGAGCGGTCATGTCGGATAACGCCATGCGGTCCGTGCGGGCCGTTCTGTCGCAAGCATTTAACACGGAGACCACGAAGAACCACGGAGCAGCACGGAGCGGTTCCGTGTTGAAAGCTTATTTGATTGCTTTGCCGCGGCTTGCTTTGGACGAGCGGGGTTGCATCACGCGGCGCCCATACCGCTTAAGTGCGATTGCCCTATGGGCCGCTGGCAGACGCCGGAGCCGGCACCGCTGCGATCGGCAGCATCTGCTTCACCGGCCCGGCGACTGCCGCCGGCACGTTGCCGCTGTATTTGATGGGCGTGTCCATCCCGGTTGCGGTGAACAGCGGCGACACCGCCTCAACCATCGCGACCAACACGGTTGCCGTGATCGCGGCCTCGGTCGGGGTTGCATGGGGCCGTTCCATCGCTGGATCAGGTTGCCGCCGACCTCGGGATTTTCGAGAATCAGATCGTATCCGTCGGCCCATTGCCAGGACCAGCGGCAACAATCAGCTCGCGAAAATGGCTCACAAACCGCCTGGCCGTTGCGACAGCATCGGCGGCCTCCGCGGCGGATGTCGCAGCCTCCGGGCCGGTGCCATAGTCGGCTACTGATTTGAATTCATACGACTGCGAGAGAAACCGTCGCAACTGATGATCGACGCTCGCATCGTCTTTGGACAGCCGTAAAAATTCGGTTTGCACGCCATGGTACGATTTCGAGGTTTCCCATGTACGTTCGAAGCTGTAAGCCTGCGCCATGTGAAAACCGGCAAGATAGGCGACCCGCGCCGCATCTTCATTAAGGCTGACCGACAGCATGAGATCGGCGCGGACAAGCACAATGCCGGCTTAATCCAGGAAAGCGGCAGACTCGGCTTTCATAAGTCCAGACCATCCCGTCTGATCTCATGCATAAGCGGCGTGCGGTCACGATAGGCCGTTGCGGGGTAAGGCTTTGCATCGATGAAAGCGCCGGTCTCATCGAAAAAATCAACCCGGAGACCGGCAAGGCGAAACCGCTCCTTCCAGGCGTCGGGAAGTCGCTTGAGAAAGACGGCTATGTCGTAATCGGAATCGGGGCGCGCTTCGCCGCGCGCGCGCGAGCCGAACAGTACCAGGCGATCGATCTGGTCGCCGTAGATTCCCCGCAGCGCGGCTCTCAAGCGCTGCAAGACAGGATCATCGGCGGGCGCATGGTTTTCCATCACAACAGCCTAGCACGGAACGCTATCCAAGGCGACCAACGAAAAGGTGGGGCGTACCGCCACCGCGGAACGGCCCGCATTAAGGAAACCGGCTGTGCACATCGGCGGATCATTCCGTTTTGGACGCTCACCACGCCAGGTCACGGATTGGCGTTGAGATCGACGCCCAGCTCGCGGGCGATGTCTTCCATGGGGATACCAGCCGGCCGGCCTTCTGCCTCCCATTGCATGACCGCTTCATCGGCAACGCGAGACCAGTACTCGTCCTCCGCGTCGTCTTCTTCAAGGATGCGGAGGTCGGCGATCGGCACGACAGCCGCAACCGGCTTTCCGTCACGGGTCAGCACAACACGGCCGTCGCGCCGTTCGACGTGAGCAACAGCATCGGACAGCCGGTCGGGCACCGGTTCGAGGGGGAGGGGATACTGGCAATGACGGACATGACGGTGGCTCCTGCGTCAGGAAATATGAAGCCGCCGGCCGGGGTTTGCGAGGGGAGGCGTCCGGGCGCGGAGCCGGCACACATACGGGCAGGCGGAGCTGCCGCCCTGCGCCGTCGGTTCCGCGGCCTGACCGTTGAATCATGCCAACTGATCGTTGCAAGCAAAACCGTTGCCGGCATCGTGTGATCCCAACCGGCGGAGAGAACGACGTACCGCACCGGCGCGGCGTAATCAGGTAGGGCGGAAAATCGAAGCGCATTCCGCCATCGAGCTGACGGAATGCGCTTCGCGTTTCCACCCTACCTGCTTGCGGCGGTCACACGCATGATGAGTTGCTCTTCTCACCGGTTGGTGCGAGACGCCGGGTCCGCTGCGCATTCGCTCAGCGGACCCGGCGTCTTGGCGGACTCCGTCTTACTCCGCCCAGCCACTAACAGCCGCCGCCGCCGCCGCCCGCAGCATCCCGCGCCATATCACAGTCAGGCGCGGCAAGTGAATGAACGCCGCTCATCCATTGGCAAACAATTCGCTTGACAATCGCCACGTCATAGGTTAGTCACTCTATCCATGTCCGACGCGCCCGACATCGCCTTCCGGCCTGCCCAACCCGATCCTGCACAGGATCGCTCCGGCCGGACCGTGCCCGAGCGCATCGCCACACTCCTCCACGCCGTGCGCACCCTGCTCGGCTACGGCCGCCATCTCACAGACACCGCCCAACAGCGCGCCGCCGCCCCCAATTTCGCCTCCATCGCGGTCTGCTTCGGCACTGCAAGGCTTGCCGCAATCCTCGCCCACCTGAACCGCGGCATCCTGCGCGCCCTGGCCCTGGAGCGGGTGTTGCTGGCGCGCGCCGCCAGCGGCCGCGATGTGGCAATCGTGCAACGCCGCCGCCCGGATGCGGTGCCGCCGGCCTCAGTCGAGCCACAAGCCGTTCCGGACGCGGGACAATCGGTCGATCCTGCAGCCGCGCCGGCTGCACACAAGGCTGCGGCGCGGCCGTCCCGCCCCGCCGGCTGGAACGATCCCGAATTGTTCATGCCCACATTGGAGGAACTCGAGGCCGACGTGCGCCGCCGTCCGATCGGCCACACCATCGTCGCCATCTGCCTCGATCTCGGCGTGGTGCCCGGCTTCTGCACCGGCCCATTCTGGAACACGCTGTTCGAGATCATGCGCTGCTTCGGCGGCAGCCTGGCCAGCATGCTGCAGGAGAGGTCCCGCCGCGAGGCGGCGTTCGGCCAGGAGCAGGACCGGCGTCCCACCAGCAACTGGCACTGGTGGGATTGCAAGCGGGAGACGATCCGCCGGGTGCTGGGGTTCTTTATCGGCGAGGAACCGATCGATCCGTTCGGTTCGTCAGCGGCGGCCGGTGCACCGGCCGTCGCGGTCGCCACCGGCCCGCCCTGAACCCACGGCGACGGCACACGCACGCTGTTCGCTCGACGGCCCTCGCGCCACCTCGCGGTACGAGTGACGCAGGGCATTGGCGCGTCCTGGCCGTCCGGTGCGGCACGCGGCAAAGCAAGAATGGTCTTATGTCGGGCGCCCGAAAGACACACACACGCACGCGCACGCGCGTGCGGGAACTGAGCACCATGTCATCGCGAGCACCATGTCATCGCGAGTACTGTGTCGTCGCGACCCCATGTCATTGCGAGTTGACCACCGGCCGCCGCCGGCCGGTGGTCAACTCGCAATGACATGGGGTCGCGCGGCTGGCCGCCTGACGAGTCAGCTTTTCAGGCGCCCGGTATTACGCTGCTGCACGCTGCCGCACGCTGCTGCACGCGGATGGGCCTGGAGCGCCGCGGCAAAGCAGTTCGTCAGGCGTGGCCTTCGGTGTCGGGGCAAGAAGGCCGTGCCGGCTGCCGGCCCATCCGCGGGCCTCCGCGCCAATCTGCCGTCATCGGCGTTCCAGGTCTTTCTCTACCGCCAGCGGCAACCCTTCTGCTGGCGGCGACCACCGCCAGCGAGAACCAACACCCCATGTCCAGCGGTGCAGCCCGTCCACCGAACGAATGCGTGCGAACGGAAGATGCAACCACGGATGCACACGGATGCTCGGCCGCGCCCGATCCGCGCGGGAAAGACCCTATGCACCGTGAGCCGACACCTGTCGCCCACTGCCGCAGCCGCCGCCACGACCGGCAGGCCGATCCCGGAGCGTCGCGCCCCATGACTGCAATCTCATGTGAAGCGGAATGAGACAACGATGAGACCGTCCCATGCACCGCCCCTTCCGTCCGGAGCCACCGTCGCCGCTCACATCATGCGATGGAATCTCCTGTACAGCGAAACGAGACGGCCATGAGACCACCCCGTGCCCCGCCTTCCAATCCCGGGCCTTCCGCTGCTCGCCCCGTGCGACAAAATCTCGCAGCAAACGAAACGAGACGGCCATGAGACCGCGCCGTGCCCCGCCCTCCGATCCGGAGCCTTCGGCCGCTCGCACAAGCGACACAGTCTCGCAGACCGCGAATCGAGACGATCATGCGGCCATCTGCCCCACCACCACCGATCCACCGAAGCCGGCCGCCCGCCCCTCAGCATAGACCACAGGCCGCGACCCTACTTGTTGCACTCCAGGCCACAGCGGCTAGACACCCCCGGCAGCGCCACCGCACAACGCGGTAAGGGCGCAGGCTCGGAGGCACGCGTATGCCGAACGTCACGGTGATCGGCGCCCAATGGGGCGACGAGGGCAAGGGCAAGGTGGTCGATTGGCTCGCCAGCCGCGCCGACATCGTCGTGCGCTTCCAGGGCGGCCACAACGCCGGCCACACGCTGGTGGTGGGCAACGAGACCTACAAGCTGTCGCTGCTCCCGTCCGGCCTGGTGCGCGGCAAGCTGGGCATCATCGGCAACGGCGTGGTGGTCGATCCCGAGGCGCTGCTCGCCGAGATCGCCAAGGTGCGGGCGCAGGGCCTCACCGTGACCCCCGACACGCTGCGCATCGCCGAGAACGTCACGCTGATTCTCCCGTTGCACTCGGCGATCGACCGGGCGCGCGAGGTGGCGCGCGGCGACCGCAAGATCGGCACCACCGGCCGCGGCATCGGCCCGGCCTATGAGGACAAGGTCGCGCGCCGCGCCATCCGCCTCGCCGACCTCGCCGAACCCGAGACAGTGTCGGGAAAACTCGACGAGCTGCTGCTGCACCACAACACCCTGCTGGCCGGGCTGGGCGCGCCGACCTTCGCCAAGCAGGACCTGCTGGACCGCCTGATGGCACTGGCGCCGCAGCTTCTGCCCTTCGCCGAGCCGGTCTGGGAACGCCTCGACGAAGCCCGTCGCGCCGGGCGGAGAATCCTGTTCGAGGGTGCCCAGGCGGTGATGCTGGATGTGGACCACGGCACCTATCCCTACGTCACCTCGTCCAACACGGTCGCCGCCACCGCCGCCGCTGGATCCGGCATGGGGCCGGCCGCGGTGGGCTTCGTGCTCGGCATCGCCAAGGCCTACTGCACGCGGGTCGGCTCCGGCCCGTTCCCCACCGAACTCACCGACGCCACCGGGCAATTGCTCGGTGATCGCGGGGCGGAGTTCGGCACCGTCACCGGCCGCCGCCGCCGCTGCGGCTGGTTCGACGCGGTGCTGGTGCGCCAGGCGGTGAAGGTGGGCGGCATCCAGGGCCTGGCGCTGACCAAACTGGACGTGCTCGACGGTCTGCCGGCGCTGAAAATCTGCACCGGCTACCGCATCCGCGGCGAGCGCTTTCGCCACCTGCCCGCCGCCCCCGGCGCCCAGGCGGCGGCGACACCCGACTACGAGACACTGGAAGGCTGGGCCGGCTCGACCCGCGGCGCCCGATCCGTGACGGACCTGCCGGCGCAGGCGGTGAAATACGTGCGGCGCATCGAGGAGCTGGTGGAAGCCCCGGTCACCCTGCTGTCCACCAGCCCGGAGCGCGACGACACGATCCTGATGAAGGACCCGTTCGAGGGCCCGTAAACCTCTCCCGCGCTGTGCGCGGGAGAGAGGCCACGCATCGCCGACGATGCGTCACCGGGGATGAAACGGCTGGGAGTTCTCATAGCTGGTCGAGGCGCGTAGCGACGAGAGTAAGGGACGTGCGTACCGCATGACACGCCATCACTCCCTCCGTCCGCGTAGCCCGTCCGAATGTCGCGATCGTTGATCGTGAACGCATAGAATGTTACGGTAATCGATCCTGCGGCGCATGGTGCGACAATGCCAAAATCAGTCTTCTGCGGACGCGACGATGAACGCGCCTGCCTGAAACGGGAATGGCGCCTGGCAACCGAGGCCGACGGCCATCCACAGGTTGTCGTCCTGCTCGCCGATAACGGCCTGGGCAAGACCCGCCTGGTGCAGGAGTTCTTCGGCTGGCTGTCAACCACCGTCGATCCGGCCGGCGATGACGGCTACTGGCCGGACGAGCTGGAACTTCTCGGGGACAGTATGCAGGTCAACCCGCGGCTTGAGTCGTGCCGGGACTCGCACGAGCCGCCCTTTCTCTGGTGGGGGTTGCGCTTTAGCGACGTGGGAAGGCGCAACGCCGCGACCGCCGGCATGGACTCGGAGTTGCCCAACCTTGCCGCACATCTTACCGCATTGCTGTCCGGCGTCCGGAACAGGGATCGGCTGCAGCGAACGCTGGCGTCGCTGCGCGAGGCCGCGGTCGATGGCGGCCTGGAGCTGGCCTCCGCCTTCCTTCCGCATATCGGCCTGGCGAAGACCGGCGCGAACCTGCTGCTCCGGTTCTGGGGCATCGGCCGGGAGCATCTGGCAGACCGCGCGCCTCCGGCCCTGGGGGAGCTGCGGAAGAGCGCGCAAATGTCGAAGGCCGCGCGCGTCGTGGAAAGCATCGGCCAGGTACTCGCCGCCCGCGATCAGCGGCTGCCGATCTGCATTTTTGCCGATGACGCACACTTCTCGGATGCCGACCCGGACACCGTGGACCTGCTGCAGCGGCTGCTGGAAGCGGCACGGGCGGACCGCTGGCCGCTGCTGTTGCTGGTGACCCATTGGCAGGATCGCTGGAATGCCGATGCCTCTGCCGTGGCACGTTGGCTCAAGCCGCAGGCGGACCGCCTGGCGTTGCTGCGATTTGGGACCCTGAAGGCGAACGCGCTGGCGCCCGTCCTGAAGCAGCATTTTCCCGGTCTGCTCGCTCCGCAGGTCCAGGCGATCCTCGATCGTGCGGACGGCAATCCGCAATTCCTCGAGGAAATCGTTCGCCATATGGACATCAACCGGGGTCTGTTCGCAAACGCTGACCAATCGGCGGGCTTGACGGGGGAAGGTCTGGCCGAAGTCATGCAGGTCACGGTTGACCGGCACACGCTAAATCTCGACCGATTCCGCAAGCTTGACCTGCCCGCCCAAGCAGCACTGGCCATCGGCAGCCTGCAAGGCCAGCGTCTGCTCGAAGACCTGACATCGGAGGTGTGCGGCACGGTCGGTTTCCCGGACGCCGAGGCCGTGCGGAACGGCATCGCGCTCGCCGAAATGCCGCACAACATCATCAAGCGGGAAGGCCTATGGGCTGAATTCCTGCAACGGCTGTACCGCGAGATCGCCGAGCAGGACATGCGCAACATTCCGCTGAACCGCGCGGCGGTCCAGGCTGGCATCGTCGCCGCTCTGCGCAGACGCGTGAATGATGCCGAAGCCCTGGCCGCGCTACGTCCGGAGGATCGACTGGCGACGTTGGGCCTGGCATGGACCGTCATGCGCGAAGCGCCCGACGATGCCGATGCTTCGCTCGGCGCCGTTGCGGCAGCAACGCTGATCGCGGAACGGTTTGCCCAGCGCGACTATCTTGGCGCCGGCGCGCAGGCCCAGGCTTTGGTCGATGCCATGCGCGCGCGGATGGCGCACTGACATGCGGCTGCCAGCCGAACGTCTCTGGGCGGTGTTTCTGGCGCTGCGGGAAATCGGCGATTGGGACCGCGCGCGCTTCGCGGCGGCACGGATGCTGGAGGCAGCCGGGGATGGCGCGGAACCGTCCGCCCGCCGGCTCCGGATGGCCGCGCAGACATTCCTGGCGGAAACCCTGGCGCAACATCCGGAACAGCGCGGCGATCTCGCCGCCGCGGAGCAACTCAACATCGATGCACTGGCTGTTGCGCGCGCGCTGGCGCAGGAACTCGACACGCCGGAGGCGCGGCGCGACGTGTCGGTTTCGCTGAACAACGTGGCGAACGCGGCGCGCGCCCGCGGCGACCTTGCGGCGGCCGAGCGTCTGTTCGGCGAGAGCCTGGAAATCAGCCGCGCGCTGGCGCAGGAACTCGACACGCCGGAGGCGCGGCGCGACGTGTCGGTTTCGCTGAACAACGTGGCGAACGCGGCGCGCGCCCGCGGCGACCTTGCGGCGGCCGAGCGTCTGTT
>Ga0307373_10003440_pt1 | contig 27555 bp, 23 predicted proteins | sample OX2MG_FD_202534 | JGI IMG/M metagenome (GOLD analysis project Ga0307373, IMG submission 202534) | Soil microbial communities from Risofladan, Vaasa, Finland - OX-2 | ecosystem: Environmental > Terrestrial > Soil > Coastal area > Acid sulfate soil | place: Finland: Risofladan, Vaasa | collected... | reverse complement strand
GATGCCGTAGGAATCCCCGGTCTTCAGGCCGGAGAGGATGTCAAAGGCTGCGTCTTGCCCTCGCCCGCTGCGGCGCAATCGCGGGCACCCGTTCTGCGTGTTGAGGTGAATCTCCAGCCGGTCGACGTGCAGGTGGAGGACGCAAAGGGAAACAACATTCCGGGGCTTAGCGCAAAGGATTTTACGGTTCTCGAAAATGGCCAGCGGCAAAAAATCGCCTTCTTTGACGCCGGCAACAGTCCGGTCAGCATCGCCGTCCTTCTCGATTCATCCAACTCGATGAATTCCAACGGCCCCCTGGGGTCCGCTCAAGCGATTGCCGCTCAATTCATGCGCACCGCTCGCTCCCGAGACGATATCTTCGCGATGGATTTCACCGATCAGATGGGCCCTTTCCAGCAATTGACGAGTGAACAGCTTCTCAACCCCTCCGGCGTCACCTTAGCGCCGGCGCCCAGTAGCGGGTCTGCTCTTTACGACGCAATCGCCACCGCGCTATGCCACTTAGGTGCTTCGAAAAATCCGCGCCAGGCCGTCATCGTTATCAGCGACGGCATCGACCAGTACAGTCGCATCACTCTCGAACAGCTGATTGATCTTGTGCGCTCATCGCGCGCTCAGCTTTTCATGATCGGATTACAAAGCCGGCCGGAATTCGGCTTTCAGGGCCACCCCGAACCTCGATTGACTCTCGTCAATGGCCGCGACATTGACAATCCCGCCATCGTTTTCGACCGCCTCATGAAAGAGTCTGGAGCCGAGTCTTTCATCCCCAATTCCGAAAGTGGTCTCGCAAACGCCCTTGCAGCAGTTTCACACATGCTGCGGTCCGAATACACCCTCGCCTATTACCCTCAGAAAATCTCTGCGAAAAAGCCGCGCAAGATTCGAGTGAAAGTGGATCGTCGTGGAGCCCGCGTTCTAACTCGCCGCTTCGTTGGCTCTCCGCCAAACGCAGCCGAATCCGTTCATTTCGAACCCGGAGCCTGCGCTGTCTCTGCCAAGTTCCATCCTTATCCCTACGAGGCCAACGTTACAAATGGCCCAAGCGGCATAGTCTATCGCGATGATTTCTCGAATCCTCAAAGCGGCTGGCCAATTCATGAAGACTCCCACTACGTCCATGAGGCATACGAACTTTCGAATCTTCCGGTACCGGCCGGAAATGTCAATGATGCGATGCGGTCATCGGCGATAGGTGGGTCCATTGGGAACAGTGTTGGGACACCGGAAAAGTCCATGGCATTTCGACAAAACATCATCGCCGCCTACGGGCCGTGGTGGACCAATTTTCATGCATCCGTCACAGTGAAGATGGTTCCGGCACCCCACTCGCACGGTGCCAAGTCGCAATTCCCATACGTCGCCCACCCCGCCGCAGGCTTACTATTTCGAATGACTCCGAAAGGATATTACGCGCTGCTCCTTAGTGACATCGTCGAAAAGAAGAAATTGTCAGTGGAGCTGGTGAGGAGAGATTTTCTCTCAGAAGCTGAGCAGGGTTATGCTGAAACGCAAATCGTTCCGTGGGCGGCTGTCGTGCAAAGCCGGTCCTCCGGAACAGAACTTTCTATTGAGGATATCAAGAACGAGATTTCGATTTTTGTGGACGGTGACGAAGTAGGAACCGCCCGCGATGGCAGATACGAACAGGGGTGGGTCGGATTGGTGATCTCCGGTCCCGGGCGCGCAACCTTCACAAATTTGGTCGTCGAGCAGAGATAAGCTGAGGCGGCGGGAGGCGTGCATCGCCCTGACTTATATCGAGGGGGCTGCTGCATTTGGGTGCTACGCAAATCGCGGCGAATTGAAGTATGCTTTCAGCGCGAATGACTGACAAAAAGATCCGGGTGCTGATTGCCAAGCCGGGGCTGGACGGGCACGACCGCGGCGCGAAAATTATTGCGCGTGCGTTGCGCGACGCCGGAATGGAAGTGATTTACACGGGGCTGCGGCAGACGCCGGAGATGATTGCGTCGGCGGCGGCGCAGGAAGACGTGGACGTTATCGGGCTTTCGATCCTTTCGGGCGCCCACAACGCTCTGTGCCCGCGGCTGATGGAGCTGCTGCGCGAAAAGGGCATGACGGACGTCACCGTGTTGATCGGCGGGATTATTCCCGAGGCGGATATTCCTGACTTGAAGAAAGCCGGCATCGCGGAAGTTTTCTTGCCGGGCACATCCACGCAAGATATCGTCGAGTTCATCCGCAAACGCCTGGCCTCGAGTGCGCAGAAAGTCTGATACCGCGTGAACAACTCCTTGATTGAATCGCGTGCCAAAACCAAATCTGCCGATTTCGAGAAAAACAGACGCGCGATTATCGACCGGCTGACCGAGATTAAAAATGAAGAGGAGAAGATTCGTCAGGGCGGCGGCGCGAAGGCCATCGAGTCACAACATAAAAAAGGGCGGCTGACGGCGCGCGAACGCATTGAGAAGCTCATCGACCCGGGCAGCCATTTTTTTGAGCTGGGATTGTACGCCGCTTACGAAATGTACGAGGAATGGGGCGGCGCGCCCGCTGCCGGGACGATCACGGGCTTGGCGCGTGTTGCCGGACGGCAGATGCTGATCATCGCAAACGACGCCACGGTAAAGGCGGGCGCGTTTTTCCCGATGACGGCGAAAAAAGTGATTCGCGCGCAGAATATCGCCATTGAAAACCACATTCCGACAATTTACCTGGTGGACTCAGCGGGAGTTTTTCTGCCGCTGCAAGAAGATGTTTTCCCCGACACGGACGATTTCGGTCGCGTGTTTCGCAACAATGCGGTTATGTCCGCGATGGGGATTCCGCAGCTCACTGCCATTATGGGTATGTGCGTCGCGGGCGGCGCGTATCTTCCGGTGATGTGCGACCACATACTGATGACCGAAGGCAGCGGACTTTTTCTGGCGGGTCCCGCGTTGGTGCAGGCGGCCATTGGGCAAAAAATCTCCGCGGAAGAACTGGGCGGCGCGAAAGTGCACGCGCAAATCAGCGGGACGGTCGATTTTCGCGAGCCGGACGACGATTCGTGCATCGCGCGGATTCGCGCACTGGTCGACAAAATGGGCTACCGGCAGCGGGCACCGTTTGATCATCAGAAGGCCGAGCCGCCGATGTATTCCGATGAAGAAATTTACGGAATCTTTTCGTCCGATCCGGCGAAGCAATACGACATGCGCGAAATTATCGCGCGAATCGTCGACGGCAGCCGCTGGGAGGAATACCGCGCTGAATACGGGCAAACGGTTCTCTGTGGATTCGCGCGGATTGGCGGATGGGCCGTGGGGATCGTGGCGAACCAGAAGATGCATGTGCAAATCGCGGCGGCGGGAACGGGCGAGCGGCGCATGGAATTCGGCGGGGTGATTTACACCGAATCGGCGGACAAGGCAGCGCGGTTTATTCTGGACTGCAACCAGAATTTGATTCCGCTGATATTTCTGCACGATGTGAATGGGTTCATGGTGGGCAAAGAAGCGGAATGGAGCGGCATTATTCGCGCGGGCGCGAAAATGGTGAATGCTGTGGCGAACAGCGTGGTGCCGAAAATTTCCGTGATTTGTGGAGGCAGCTTCGGCGCGGGGCACTATGCGATGTGCGGAAAAGCGTACGACCCGCGGTTCATTTTTGCGTGGCCGACAGCGCGCTACGCCGTGATGGCCGGAGAATCGGCGGCCGGCACGCTGGTGGAAATTAAAGTCAAGCAGTTGGAACGCGAAGGGAAAAAACTGACGGAGAAGGACAAGAAGGATCTCTTCGAGTCCATTCGTTCAACGTATGAGCATCAGACGGACCCGCGCTACGCGGCTGCGCGGCTATGGGTGGATGCAATCATCGATCCGGCGCATACGCGCGACGCGATTATTGAGGCGCTCGAGGCGGCGTCGTTGAATCCGGTAGTGGCGGAATTTAAGACGGGGGTTTTGCAAACGTAGATGGACTCGGTGACAATCGTTGAATGTCCGCGGGATGCATGGCAAGGACTGCCGCAAATTATTCCCACCCAGGCGAAAATCGAATATCTTGGGCGGCTGATCGCGCTTGGCTTTCGCCATCTCGACGCGGTGAGCTTTGTTTCACCAAAATATGTTCCGCAAATGGCCGACAGCGAGCAAGTGATGGCCGAACTGGCGAAGCAGTTCCCTGCCGACATGGCGCCGCCGGAAATTATCGGGATCGTGGTGAACGAAAAAGGCCTCGAGCGGGCGCTGGTTGCGCCCGGGGTGACGACGATTGGCTATCCTTACTCGATCTCGGCGTACTTTCGCCGCGCGAACGCCAATATGTCGCGCGCCGAATCGCGGGCGTTGGTGGAAAAACTGCAGCAGCGGACGAAGAGCGCCGGTCGGAAGCTGGTGGTTTATATTTCGATGGCGTTTGGAAATCCCTACGATGAACCGTGGGGACCGGAAATCGTCGAAGACACGCTGGTATGGCTTAAAGAGATCGGGGTGCGGACTGTATCGCTGGCCGACACGGCGGGCAAGGCGTCGCCTGATGATGTGGCGTCCATTTTCCGCGCGGCACAGAATTGCGTCGCGGGGGTCGAGTTTGGAGTTCATCTGCACAGCCGTCCGGACACTGCCGCCGAAAAAATTCTGGCGGCGTTCGAGGCGGGATGCCGGCGATTCGATGGCGCGCTCACGGGACTGGGCGGGTGTCCGTTTGCGGGAGACGAACTCGTGGGCAATATTCCCACCGAAGCCGTGCTGACCACATTGGCGGCGCGCGGCGTTTCGACGGGCATCGATATGAAATCGCTCGCCGTTGCGTGCGCGCTGACAGGGCAGATTCGGGAAACTTATGCGCACGCGGCTGACGCGCCGAAGCCGAACTGAAAACAATTCATGAACTACACGACCGTTACAATCGAACTCCACGACGAAATTGCGACGATTACGCTGAATCGTCCCGAGAAGCGCAACGCTATTTCTCCTGCGATGATTGACGATCTTCTCGCCGCTCTCCATGAAGCCGAGAGCGGGCCAGCGCGGGCGGTGATACTGACCGGCGCGGGGAAGGCCTTCTGCGCGGGCATGGACCTGGAGGCGCTGCGCGACCTGGCGACGCAAACGCATGAGCAGCACGTCGCGGATGCCGAGCGGATGGGAAAGATGTTTCACCGCGTCTATAGTTTTCCGAAGCCGTTGATTGCGGCGGTGAATGGCGCAGCCCTTGCGGGAGGCACGGGACTGGCGACGCTGGCGGATTTCACGCTTGCGGTGCCCGAAGCGAAATTTGGCTACACGGAGGTACGGATTGGATTTCTGCCGGCCGTGGTTTCCGTTTTTCTGCTGAGGCAAGTGGGAGAAAAGATTACGCGGGAGCTTTTGCTGATGGGGAAAATCTTTGAGGCCGAGGAAGCGCATCACCTTGGCTTGGTGACGCAACTGGTTCCGCAAGAGAAGCTGATCGAATCGGCACGCGAGCTGGCGCAATCGCTGATCGCTTCGAGTCCGACAAGCCTGCTGCTGACGAAGCGCATGATTCTGGGGTGGAATGCAAAAGAAATCGAGCGCGACCTTGCGATTGCGATACGCGAGAGCGCAGAGATTCGTCGGACAGCCAACTTTCGCGAAGGTTTGTCGTCATTTTTGGAAAAACGAAAGCCTGAGTGGCATCGCTCGTGACCGTCTCCGGGGAGACCACGGTTCGTGTGCGCTACGCCGAAACGGATCAGATGGGCGTGGTGTACTACGCGAATTTCTTCGTTTGGTTCGAAGTGGCACGGGTGGAATTGATGCGGCAACTGGGATTCAGTTACAAAAAGATGGAAATCGACGATGACAGCTTTGTGGTGGTGGCGAAAGCGAGTTGCGCCTACAAGCGCCCTGCGAAATTCGACGACGTGCTGCGAATTCGAACTTCGGTGACGCAATCGCGCCGGCGCACAATCACTTTTGCGTATGAAGTTTTCAACGAAACGAACGGCACACGGATTGCGACGGGCGAAACGCTGCACGTGATTTGCGATCGTCACGGAAAGGCCAAGAGTTTGCCGGAAAAGTACCGGAAGTATTTTCCGCTGACGCAGGCGGCCGATTCCGTGGCGACGGGAAGCGCACATCGATTATGAAAAAAACTTTCGCGCTTTCCGGCAACGACCTGACGCTCGGCCAACTGTACCAAATTGTGTTTGAGGGGTACGAAGCGGCGCTTGCGGGCGAAGCGCGCGTGCGGATGGAGGCATCGCGCGCAGTCGTTGAAAGGCTGTCCACAGGCCCTGTGGCTGCCTATGGCATCAATACGGGCTTTGGGGCGCTTGCGACGGTGCGGATCCAGCCGGAGCAGATTCGCGAGTTGCAACTGAATCTAGTGCGCAGCCATGCGTGCGGTGTTGGCGCGCCGCTCAGCGAGGATGAAACGCGCGCGATGATTTTGCTGCGCGCAAACGCGCTGGCGAAGGGTTTCAGCGGCGTTCGTCCCGTGGTGGTAGAAACGCTTCTGACCATGCTCGATCGCGGCGTGCTGCCGGTGATTCCTTCGCAGGGATCCGTGGGCGCTTCGGGCGATTTGGCGCCCCTCGCGCATCTTGCGCTCGTCGCAATAGGCGAAGGCGAAGCCATTTACAAGGGCACTAAATTGTCCGGCGGCGATGCGTTGAGGCAGGCGGACATTCTTCCGTTGAAGCTTGAAGCGAAAGAAGGCCTCGCTTTGCTGAACGGGACGCAAGGAATGCTGGCGCTGCTCGCGCTGGCGATTCGCGAAGCGGAAATCCTGATCGACACAGCCGATGTGGCCGCGGCGCTTTCGCTCGATGCGCTGCGCGGAAGTCCCGCGGCTTTCGACGAGCGCATTTCGCGCATCCGGCCGTATCCAGGGCAGACGACAAGCGCGCGAAACCTGACGCGGCTGAATCGCGGCTCCGAGATTCGCGAATCGCACCGATCGCCCGAAAAAGACGTACGCGTACAGGATGCTTACAGCGTTCGCTGCACGCCACAAGTGCACGGCGCAGTGCGCGACGCGCTGTCGCAAGCACGGACGACTTTGTCGATCGAACTCAATAGCGCGACGGATAATCCACTGGTGTTTGCGGATTCGGGCGAAGTGGTGAGCGGCGGAAATTTCCACGGACAGCCGCTCGCCATGGCCGCAGATCAAATCGCCATTGCGGTCGCAACGCTCGCGGGCATTTCCGAGCGGCGCATCGAGCATATGACGAATCCTCACACGAGCTTGTTGCCGGCGTTTCTGACGGCGGACCCGGGGCTGAATTCGGGATTCATGATTGTGCAGGTGGTGGCCGCTGCGCTGGCGAGCGAGGTGAAGGCGCTGGCGACTCCACATTCGGTCGATTCGATTCCCACATCGGGCGATCAGGAGGACTACGTCTCGATGGGAATGGGCGCGTCGCGGCGGTTGCAACGGATGCTCGAAGCACTGCGTAATGTGATTGCCATCGAGCTTCTGGCGGCGTGCCAGGGAATCGATTTCCAGGCACCGCTGCAAACGGGCATTGAAGCGCGCAAAGCGCACGCCCTGGTGCGTTCCGTTTCCGCTGTTGTGCACGTCGACCGCCCTCTCGCGGCGGATATTGCGGCCGTGGCGCAACTGGTCGGAAAAGGCGAGTTCCGGAACATTCTCCGATAAGCGAAGGCTTTTCACCGCAAAGGCGCGGAGAATCGCTATTTGACGCTGGCGCGTTAGGCATCGGGCACGCGGTTTGCGCGCGTTGTTGAGGGCCGCGCGGGGTTATGGCAGAGTCAAATCGTGCTCCCGACGCAATTCATCGCAGTGTTCGTTTTCCTTTTCGGACTGATTATCGGCAGCTTTCTGAATGTGTGTATCAGCAGGCTGCCGCAGGGCAAATCCGTGGTGCGGCCATCGTCGCGGTGTCCCAAGTGCGGAAAATCCATCAAACCCTACGATAACATCCCCGTGCTCAGCTATTTTTTCCTTGCGGGCAAATGCCGAGCATGCAGGACGCGCATCTCGCCCGTTTATCCGGCTGTCGAGCTGCTGACCGGGCTTCTTTTTCTGGCGTGCTACTCAGTCTTCGGCAATTCCGTCGAAACGATAAAGTGGGCGATTTTTTGCGCGATTCTGGTTGTGTTGATTTTTACGGATTGGCGGGAACGCTTGCTTCCCGACGCGGTGAACTTCACAGGTCTGGCCATGGGCCTGGTTATCAGCTTTTTCGTTCGCCCGGAAGATGGCACGGCGCTATGGATCGCGAATCGTCTTTTCGAGTTTCCTCCGCCGGCACCAGTCATTTCTTTCGCGGACGCTCTAATCGGCGCAGCTGTCGGCGGCGGCGTGCTGTGGCTGGTGGGTGAAGGATATTTCCGGCTGCGCGGCCGCGAAGGCATGGGCTTCGGGGACGTGAAAATGATGCTCATGGCCGGCGCTTTTCTGGGCTTGCGACGGACGATACTCACGATTCTGCTGGGGTCGCTTCTCGGCGCGATACTCGGGGCGATTTTTATTTTGGTTTCGCGTAAAGGTTCGAATTACGAACTTCCATTCGGCACGTTTCTTGGGGCGGCTGCCATGCTGGTTATTTTTTTCGGAACGCCGGTCGTGACCTGGTACCAATCGTTGTTCGTGATGCGGTAGGTACGCACCCATGAGCATCGTGCCAGCACACCCAAATTTCAACTTCGAGTTGATGGTGACGCTGGCCTTTTTTGCGCTGATTTTTGCGGGGATGATTGGCGCTTTCATTGCGGTGCGGCGTTCGATGCGCAACGATCGCCGGAATTCCAAAGAAGCCACGGACTCCTTTCGCGTGAATGCAGAGAATCCGTCAGCCTTCATGACGGCGTCGATGCAAGGCGTAATTGCGCGGCTGCGCGAGCAAGAACAGGAACTGGCGCGCCTCCACACCATCGAGAAGGAGCGCGCGCAGGAAACGGAGCGGCTGAGCGAAGCCGTAACGCGAAACATGCCCGCGGGCCTTCTGCTGGTGAATGCCACGGGATCCATCAGCTCGGCAAATCCGGCGGCTGAAAAAAACTTGGACATACCGGGGCTGCAGTATCGGCGTTACACCGATGTTCTGGGGACTGATTCGGCGCTGGCGAAGATGCTCACTGCCTGCCTGCGCGAGGGCCAGACTTTCCAGCGGGGCGAAGTTCAGCACACGACGCCTTCGGGCGAACTACGGAAGATTGGCGTGACGATTTCGCCGATCTACCGGGCGGTGCGCAATACGATGGCGCATGGGCCGGGCGCCGCGCCAACGCAGAAGGTGACTGGGGCTCTGTGCCTGATGAGCGATCTGACTGAGCTCGCCACGCTGCAAAAACAGGTGCGCTGGAAGGAAAACCTGGCGGCGCTAGGCGAAATGTCGGCAGGTATCGCGCACGAATTCAAGAATGCGTTAGCAACGATTTCAGGCTATGCGCAGATGATTCGCAGCGAAGCTCCGGCGTCAGAAATGGGCGAATGCGCGGAGAAAATCCTGGACCAGACGCGTTCGCTGACGCATGTAGTGACGGAATTCTTGCGCTTTGCGCGTCCGCTGGAGCTGGCACAGGAGGATTTCGAGCTTTCGACCGTGGTCGAACAGGTGTCGGACGAGATTGGCGCAGCCATCGCCGGGGCATCGGTTCGTACCGAGGGAACTTTTGGCAGCGTTTCGGGGGACGCGGGGCTGCTTCGCCAGGCGCTTTTGAACCTGACGCGCAATGCGGCGGAAGCTGCGTCATCGAATGGCCATCGGGGCGAGGTGGTGATCGCCGGCGCGCAGGAAGGCTTCGGAGGACAGCGCTGGCAATGTATCGCGGTGCGGGATAATGGCCCCGGCATTCCGCCGGGCGACCTGGACAAGATATTCGTGCCATTCTTCACCACGAAGTCGGCGGGCACCGGCCTGGGGCTGGCGGTGGTGCAGAAAATAGCTTTACAGCATGGAGGGCGCGTGGAAGCCCGCAACCAAGCCGGGGGCGGCGCGGAATTCGACCTATGGTTACCTTTGCGGTAGCCGGGCCCGCATGGCCAATTGCCTCCCGGTTCGGGTGCATCTAAACTAGAGGGAATCAGCACAGGCATTTGCGCTTCCCGAGGTGCGATATGCGAAAAGGAATCTGGCTGGCAGCGGGCGTCGTGTTTTTTGCTGTGCCGTACGCCTCTTGGGCACAGCAACAGGCGGCGCAGACCTCCCCATCGCAGAGTGCGGCACAAACAAAGTCTGAAAAATCGGGCACGCAGGCGACAGCAAAGTCCGATCCGTTAGTCCAAGCGGCGCGCCAAGCCCGTGAAGCGAGGAAAGAAACACCGACGCATTCTGTGGTGTTTACAAATGACAATCTGCCAACGTCGGCGACGGCAATCTCAATCGTTGGCAATGCATCGGCGTCGGCCGAATCATCCGCGAGCGTGAGAGCGCGTGAAGCACAGGATGCGAAAAGCGACGAGAAGCTTTGGCGCCAAAAATTCGCAAATGCACGTTCGACACTTCGCGAAGACAAAGACAAGCTTGGGATATTGAAAAGCAACTTCAACGCGCTGGGGCGGATGCGCTATTTCAATGAGACGGATGCAATCAACAAGCAACAAGCCATGCTGGATCAGGAAAAGAAGGTTGAAGCGGATCAAAAAGCAATTGACGACCTGACAGACGCGCTGCGCAAAGCCGGCGGTGATCCCGCATGGGGCAGGTAAAGACACGCTGTCACGAGACGAGGTGAAGGCCATGAGAAAAGGAATGCTGCTCGCAGTAGCCACTTTATTTCTGGCCACGCCACACAGCGCTGCCGCGCAACAGGCGTCGCACAAGCCCCAATTGCAGTCCTCAACATCGCCGTCGCACGCAAAGCCTGACCCGCTGGTGGAGGCGGCGCGCAAGGCGCGCGAAGCTCAGAAAACCGCGCCGAAGTCGTCCACCGTTTTTACGAACGATAATATCCCGACAACTCCTGGAGCAGTGTCCGTGGTCGGCAATACGGAGGCCGAGGCGTCTGGCAAACCATCTGTGGCGTCCGCGGACGCTGGCAAGGCGAATTCTCCGGCCCAAGGCCAAGGGGACGAAGCGGCATGGCGCAAGAGATTCGCAGACGCGCGACACAAACTTCAGCAGGATCAAACGGAGCTTTCGCTGCTGCAACGCGAATCGAATCAGCTGCAGGTCCAGTATTATCCCGACCCGACGAAAGCGCTGATGCAATCGGTGGATCGCAGCGACATCATCAAGAACCAGAAGGCCATCGACGATAAAATCAAGCAGGTCGACGCCGACCGACAAGCCATTTCAGCTCTGGAAGACGCACTGCGCCAAGCAGGCGGTGACCCGGGCTGGGCGAGAGAGTAGCGCGGCGCGATGGAAGCAATCCTCCTCGTCGAGGATAAGCCTGAACTTCGCGCGATGCTGCGCAAGGCACTCGAGAAAGCCGGGTACACGGTCGACGAGGCTCCCGACGGCACCTCGGCCATCGACAAAGTCCGCAACAGGCGTTATCTGACCGTTCTGACCGACCTGAAACTTCCCGGCGCGTCCGGCCTGGACGTTCTGCGCGAAGCGCGCCGGGCTGATCCTATGATTCCCGTTATATTGATCACTGCATACGGATCGGTCGAAGACGCAGTGACGGCGATGAAGGATGGCGCATTCGATTTCATCCAGAAACCCGTGGATCTGGAGCATTTGAAATTGCTCATGGCGCGCGCCGTGCGCCAGCAGGAGCTGCTGCGCGAAAATTTGCTGCTGCGCGAGGAATATGCCGAGCGTTATGGCTTTCCGCGCATCGTGGGCGAGGATCCGTCCATGCAGGCCGCGAGCCAGATAGTGCAGCGCGTGGCGCCGACGGATTCGACGGTGTTGTTGCTGGGAGAAAGCGGCACCGGCAAGGAGTTATTCGCGCGAGCGCTGCATCATTTGAGCCGCCGGCGGGACTGCGCGTTTGTGGCGCTGAACTGCGCGGCGATTCCCGAGGGGTTGGTCGAAAACGAGCTCTTTGGACACGAGCGTGGCGCTTATACGGGGGCCGGTGCGCGCAAAATCGGCAAGCTCGAGCTCGCGCATCGCGGCACGATTTTTCTGGACGAAATTGGCGAGCTGCCGCTGGCGATCCAGAGCAAGCTGCTGCGCGTTCTCGAAGAGCGGCGTTTCGAGCGGGTTGGCGGCACGCAGGCGATTGATGTGGACGTGCGCATTCTGGTGGCGACAAACAAGAATCTTCAGGAAGCCGTGGCGCAAAAAACCTTTCGCGAAGACCTGTATTTCCGAATTTCTTCCGTACCCATCACGATTCCGCCGCTGCGCGAGCGAGGCGACGACGTGATTCTGCTGGCCGAGCATTTTTTGGAACGGTATCGCCGCGAATTCAAGAAGCCTGCCTTGCAATTCAGTGACGCTTCGCGCGCGCGGCTGCGCGGGCATCAATGGTCAGGCAATGTTCGCGAGCTGCAGAACAGCATCGAACGGGCGGCGATTTTGGCGGCCAAGAATGAAATCAGCGCGGAAGATTTGCAATTGCCGTCGCCGCGGCCTGCAGCGAACGAAATGCCCGAGGGAATGCTGGATGACCATTTCCTTTGGGATGGCCCTTTGGAAGAAGTGGCGCAACGCGCGGTGCAACATGTGGAGCGATTCAAAATCGAAGCAGCTCTACGCGAGGCGAAATGGAACAAGTCGCGGGCGGCGGAGCACCTTGGGGTCTCCTACAAAACGCTGCTGCATAAGATTCGCGCACTGGGACTCGAGAATTGAAAGGCTGTTGGGAGTGAGAGTTAACAGTCAAGAGTTGCGGGCTTTTGACTTTCGACTCTGGACCATTAACTTTCAACCGGTTTTCTTGACGCGCGATGGAGCGCAACGATTCCGCAGGTCCAGCGTTCATGCTCTACGTTTTCAAATCCTGCCGCTTCGATCCATTCTTTGAGGATTTGCGGCTGCGGGAATTTTTGCACAGACTGCGGAAGATAGGAATACGCTTCCCCGCTTCCAGAGATCGCGCCTCCCACTTTGGGTAAAATCCGGGTGAAGTAAAAATTGTAGAGCGCTGCGAGAGCTCCGTTTGAGGGTGCGCAAAATTCCAGAATGCCCACTTCCCCGCCGGGCCGCAGGACGCGCGCGATTTCGCGCAGACCACGGTCGTAGTTCACCAGATTGCGAAAACCGAACGCTGTGGTGACGAGGTCGAAACTTGCGTCGCCGAACGGCAAAGCCAGCGCATCGGCTCCCAGGAAACCGGCGCGGCCGCCTTTATTTTTGCTCTGCGCCAACCGCAGCATAGGCAAGGCAAAATCCGCGCCGAAGAAAGAACGTGCCGGCTTTTGAATTTCCTCCCGCGAATCCGCTGCCTCGCGCTCAAGCGCAAAGACTAGATCGCCCGTGCCGCAACACAAGTCCAGCACACGCACGCCCGGACGGTGAAGAATGTGCGCGAATCTCTTCGCGGTGCGCCTGCGCCATAACTTGTCGAACGAGCCGGACAGAAAATGATTGAGGAAATCATAACGCGGCGCGATGTCGCTGAACATATCGCGGACGCGACGCTCGGCTTCGCGCTCATCCTGAGTTCCTTGAGGACGCGTTCCGGGCAAAACCGCATCATTCGTGGAACCGACATTATCGGCGGCGCGATTCACGTGCGGCCACTCCGGCGCGCCTGCGCGAGGAATTCCGGCAACGCTCGCCAAGCCGCCACGACGAGTGTGTCTGGGACTTCAACGCCAACGTCGGCGTAACCTATGCGCTGCGGCATCACCCAGCGAACATGTCCGCCGCGAGACTTCTTGTCTGCCGCAATCGCGCGCAATAGTGCCGCCTTTGAAATGCGCGGCAATCGCGGCAAGAATCCACTGCGCGCAATGAGGGAGGCGATGCGGCTCGCACCTCGTTCGTCCAACTGATCCAACCCTACCGCCATCAGCGTGGCGCCCAGCATTCCCCATCCGACCGCCTCGCCGTGGAGGAACGTTTTGTATCGCGTCAAGGATTCTAGAGCATGGCCGAGTGTGTGGCCGAAATTCAAAACCTGCCTGGGACCGGCCTCCCGCTCGTCGCGGCTCACAACGCGCGCCTTCGCTCGAACGCAGCGTTCAATCACCCATTCGAGGGCGCGCATATCCATCTGTAAAAGCACCTCCAGATTGGTTTCCAAAAACTCGAATAGCCGACGGTCACCGATGACGCCGTATTTGATCACCTCATACACGCCGGAGCGAAACTGCCGCGGCGGCAGAGTGCGCAGGAGGAAGGGATCGGCGAGGACGAGTTGAGGCTGCTGAAATGCGCCGATCAGATTCTTGCCTTCGGGTAAATCGACGCCGGTTTTTCCGCCGATTGCGCTGTCGACCTGAGCGACGAGCGTGGTGGGCACATGAACGATACGCACACCCCGAAGATAGCTTGCCGCGGCAAAACCCGCGACATCGCCGACCACGCCGCCGCCGACGGCAACGAGCCATGCTTGCCGATCGGCGTGCGCGCGGACGAGTTTACGGCAAATCATTTCGATAGTGGCGAGGCGCTTCGCGGCTTCCCTATCGTCAAACAGAATCACGCGGGCAGCAGAGGTGCGCCCGAGCCCTCGGGTCACGGCACGTCCGCAAAACTTCCAGACCCGAGGCGACGACAACACAAAAACTTCCCCCACCTGACTGATTCGTCTGGCGAGCTGACCCAGCCGAGCGAGCGCACCGCGGCCGCAAATCACCGGACACGCCGTTGACGCTGTCCGCACAAGGATCTTATTCACTGCGAAAATTTCTTTTCGAGCGCGTCGACACTAGCCAAAACAACATGGCCGACGATGGCGAGGTTCTTGGGGCTGATTTTGTCCATGGTGTCCTGAGGAGTGTGCCAGTAGCCTTCGTTAATGTAATCGTTCAGGTCGATCAGGTCGACGGCGGCCAATCCTTTCGCCAGAAACGGCTGATGGTCATCCTCGGCTCCGGCAGTTTGCGGCACGAACACCTTCTGATAGCCGAGTTTTGCGGCGGTCGACCACACAAGGTCCGTCAACCACGGCGTAGAGTAGGAATCCTTCGGTATGTGCAAGCCTTTTTGACCAATCATGTCGACGAGAATCACCGCCTTGATATTTTTCAGCTGACCGGTGAGTTCCAGGTTCGCGGCCATCTGGCGGCTGCCGTAGGTGTGGTCGTCGTTCTGGTTCCAGTGAACCATTGCTTCTTCGCCGTCGAGGAATGCCATCCAAATCGCCACAGGCTGCTTTTTACCGCACAGGAGGCGGGCGGCTTCGAGCATCAACCCGGTCGAGGATCCCCCGTCTTCCGCGCCGACGAAATTGTCCATTCGCTTCGTATCGTAGTGAGTCAGGAGCAAAATTACGTTGTGGCCGCTTGCCGGAACTTTCGCGACGATATTTTTCATCGCAAGCGTCCCAATCGGCGTCTGCGCATGAAAATTGTCTTCATCGACTTGGCATCCGTCGGCGTGCAACTGGCCGGAAATATAATCCTGCGTCTTCTTGATGGCGTCGGAACCCGACGGACGAGGCCCGAAGCTGACGAGCTTCGCGGTGTAGTCGTAGGCGCGCGCGCCGTCGAACCCGCCTGTCTGTTCCGGCGAGGGAGCTTTGTCCTGCGGCGCGATGGCGACTTTACTGGGCGCGGCGCTGCCGGAGGCGCTCACCTTCGCGTTATTCGCTCCGCCACTACATCCAATCGCGCACGCCAAAAGCATCAGGGGGAACGAAATCCGTAAGCTGGCCGACATTTTGTGCTCCTTTTTGCAGTTCGCTTTTTCTGCGCGTGACCTGCGCGGGCTTTTTGCTCCGGCGTCCCCGCTTCCGTCCTGCTCCAGTCTATTTTATTGCTATTGCGCGCCCTCCTCGGCGATTTCGCGCTTCCGCTTCTTGCGGAACACCATGTAGGACACAGCAATTCCGACAAAATAAAGGCCGACCATGGGCGTCATGAAAACGAGCATCGTAGTCGCATCGGGCGTCGGGGTAACGATGGCGGCCACGATGGTGATGACCAAGATGGCGTAACGCAGATTCCTCCATAGCCATTGCGGAGTGACAATTCCGAAAACCGAAAGAACGAAAATCAAAATGGGAAGCTCAAATATGGCACCGAGACCAACCATTACGATCAGAATCAGGTCGAAATATTCACTGATGCTTATCAGCGGCTGGAACGGGCCTTGTGGCCCCTGAAACGTGATGAGGAATTTGAGCACGAAGGGCAACAAGATGAAATAAGCGAACGAAATCCCGCAAAGGAAAAGAAAAACGGAGGATAGAATGAATGAAACTACGGCTTTGCGTTCGTGCTTATAGAGGCCGGGAGCGACAAAGAGCCACACCTGATGGAGGATCACTGGCAGCGCGATCACCAGGCCCAGATAGAATCCCACTTTGATCAGGAGGTTTACGTATTCAGCGGGACCCGTAAAAATCAGCTTGTCGGGATAATGCGCTTGCTGAAGCGCATGGACCATCGGCTGGGCAACGAAGTTGATGACCCACTTGGCGACAGAAAAGCCGATGGCGAAGCCGATGGCGATTGCAATAGCGGAATAAAGCAGACGCTTGCGCAATTCGATCAGGTGTTCAATCAGCGACATTTTGTCGCTGGCGTCATCGGCTCCCGCGGTTGCGGGGGGCAGCTCGGGCTGGCTAGGTGTCGCCATCGCTGGCCTTCCCGGAGTCTGGCTGTGGCGCTGACACGGGAACGACCCCCTCGGAAATGGAGTGGAGCTCGGGCGCGGCCGGTATCCTGTTTTCCGGCGTGCCAATCGACGGGTCGTCTGCCGGATCAGGGGCGGGCGTTGCACTGATTACGGGAGGCGTCGGCCCTGGTAGAGTGCCAGCTTGCGTGACTGTTTCCGCAGGCGGCTGCACGACCGGCGGGTTGGCCTGCTGCTTTGCCGCTTCCGAGATGCGCGTCTCGCGCTCCAGCTCGCGCATATGCTCTTCGAATCCGGCGCGCAAGTCGCCCGTTGCCCGTCTGAATTCGGCCATGACTTTGCCGAAGTTTCGCGCTAATTCAGGCAATTTCTCGGGGCCGAATACAATCAAAGCTACCAAGAAAATAATCACAAGATGTGGCAGGCTTAGCATTTTTTGGGTGCGCGGTCGCCTTCTTTTGCATCATAGAAGAGGCTGGCAGGCGTGTCAAACCGCCTGAAAATGTGTGCTATACTGCGTGAGAGACGCATCGAGGGACGCATGGAATCGTATAAACGCGGCGCATTTCTTCTGGCAGTGGTATTGGTTGTTGCGGCAATTTTGGGCGGCCTGTATGGCCCGTCCCTGAAGGCGACCGCCGCCGGGGCTACTGACCTGCAGGACTCGGTGCAGTCTTTCGCTCGCGTGCTCTCCATCGTCCAGCAGAACTACGCGGAGCCCATCGACACCAATAGAGTCGTGTACGACGGCGCTATTCCCGGGATGCTGCACGTTCTTGACCCGCACTCGAATTTCTTCGACCCAAAACAGTGGGCGCTAATGCTCGAAGAGCAGCGCGGAAATTATTACGGGGTGGGAATGCGTATCGTTCCTGATGGCAACCACATCGAAGTGGTCTCTCCGTTCCCCGGTTCGCCCGCGGACAGGGCTGGAATCAAACCGGGCGATTTCATTGTGAAAGTGGATGGCAAGGATTGCAGTGGATTTACGACCACGCAAGTCGCCGACATACTGAAGGGGCCAAAAGGCACAGTGGTGACGATTACGCTGAGTCGAGAAGGATGGGCGAAACCCATCGTTGTAAACGTGGTGCGCGACGAGATACCGCAATCGGCCGTTGAGTTCTCGACGCTGCTCAAACCTGGGGTCGGATATGTGCACATGTGGACTTTCAGTTCAGAGACCACCGACAGCGACCTGAACGCCGCATTGAAGAAATTGGATTACTCGCACCTCGACGGGCTCATTCTGGATTTACGCGGCAATCCGGGAGGATTGCTGATGCAAGCAGTGGGAATGTCTGACCTATTCTTGTCGAAAGATCAGCTTGTTGTGTCGCACAAAGGCCGCAGTTCGTCCGAGCGGCGTTATTATGCGCTGCGCGGCAACAAGGGCAATGACATTCCAGTGGTTGTACTCATGAATGGGGGGAGCGCATCGGCATCGGAGATCGTCGCCGGGGCATTGCAGGACCACGACCGGGCGCTGATTGCGGGGGAACGCAGCTTCGGCAAGGGTCTGGTGCAAACGCAATTCCCCCTCAGCGACAACACCATGCTGCTACTGACCACGGCGCGTTACTACACCCCGAGCGGCCGGCTGATTCAGCGCGATTACAAGGATGTTTCACTCTACGATTACGAATACAATCGCCAGCCGAATAAGGAACCGCAAGTCAAATTGACGGACAGCGGGCGGAAAGTCTACGGGGGTGGTGGAATTACTCCCGATGTGCCGGACCCGGCTCCGAAGCTGGACCCATTCCAGCAGCTTCTCTATGGGCGCGGGGTGTTTTTCCCAGCTGATCCCTTTTTCGTGTCCTCGCAGCCCATTGGTGTCGGCAACTTCACTCGCTACTTCATGGGCACGCGGCCGGCGATCACTAAAGATTTCACGGTGGACGACGCCGTAATGAAGCAATTCCTCGGGTTCCTGGACCAGCAGCACATCAAATACACACCGGAATTGATCAGCGCCAATTTGGACTGGATCAAGGATCACATCAAGCGCGAAGCGTTCACCTACGCTTTGGGGATTCCCGCAGGCTACAAAGTCGCCGTGGATACCGATGCGCAAGTCCTGAAAGCGGAAGAACTGATCCCGCAAGCCAAGGCGCTCTACGACAACGCGAAGAGAATCGTAGCCGAGCGCCAGGCCGCGGAACGATACCAACCGTGATTATTTGAGGGCCAGGGCTGGTCGATCAGCTACGCCAACATCTGAAGAACTCTGTTCCAACATCCTCGCGTCCGCCTCACACATTATCCCGCTTGCGTTGCCTTAGTTGCTCGGCGGAATGGTCTCTCCCTTGACGAGCACGCGCTCGAAGAAATCGGCCGTGGCGGCATAGGCGCGAATCCACGTCTTCCACATGAGGAAACCGTGTATTTCATCAGGGAAGACCATTTGCTCGAACGGTACATGTTGCGCGCGCAGGCGCTGTACTAAATCCACCATTTGACTAAATGGCACGTTGCGGTCGTCGTCGCCCTGGATCAACAGGACCGGCGATTTCCACGTTGCCACGGAGGCATCCGGCGACGAGTCGAATGCCAGCTTCATTGCCTCTTTCAGATCAGGTGCACCCTCGCTCTGCCGTTCCCAACGCGAGAGGAATACCGACCAGTCGTGTACGCCGTGCATGTCGACGCCCGCTTTGAAAATATCGGAGTTTCGCGCCAGTCCCATCGCCGTCAAGAATCCGCCGTACGAGCCGCCCCACAAGCCGATTTTGTCGCGATCAACAATGGGAAGATCCTGCAAATACTTGCCCGCCGCCACGATGTCGTTATATTCCGACGCGCCACGCCAGCCCGCGTTTGCCGGTTCGCGAAACGCGCGGCCGTACATGATGCCGGTGCGGTAGTTGACGGAAAGCACGACGAAACCCAGGCTAACCAAATACTGATTTTCCGAGTAGGCGTAATGGTAGTAGTCCATCATATGGAAGCCCAGCATCATCTGGCGCATTGAGCCACCGTGGATGTAAACCAGCGCGGGGCCAGCCGCCGTTCTACCGCGCGGAACAAAAAGCTGTCCGTGGATCTCGAGGCCGTCTTCGCTCTTGAAAATCACCTGTTTGGGCGCGACCAGCCGGCTCGATGGGAAATCCGCGGGCAATTCTTCCCGCGCGATCATTTCGCGGCCGCTTTTCGTAATTCGGTACGGCATCGCAGGTGAAGTGGCGCTCGATCCGAGACAGAGCAGAAATTTCCGGTCGCCTGTTTCCACTGGAATCCATTCGATTGTCTCGCCCTGCGTCAGCGCCTGCGGTGTGCCGCCGTCAACGCCGACTTTCCAGATGTGGCGGCGGTCTACGTCGTTCTGATTCGACGATTCGAGAATTGTTTTCCCGTCAGGGCTGAGCGTGACATCCTTCACATCAAAATCGCCCGGAGTGAGCAGTTTTACTTCGCCGCCATCCGCGGAAATCGAATAGAGATGATTCCGACCGTCTTTTTCGGACGCGAAAACAATGCGATTGCCCGCGACGAAGTGAAAAGAATCCGACTCCGTTAGACGCGGGATCGAATCGTCCATCGTGTCGCCGCTTTTCCAGATTTCGGACGCCTTCCCAGTGGTTGCATCGCCGACCCAGATGGACCAGGGTTGCGGGCGCAGAGGAATCAGCGGCAGACCGCGCTCGAGGCCGTCCATTTTGACGTATGCGATTTTCGTGCCGTCGGGCGACCATCTGGGCAAGCTGTCGCGATCGACGCTTGGCTGGAGATAGCGCAGCACGCTTTGGCCGAAGTCATAGATAGCGATAAAACTGTGGTCGCCGCGCTCGCTGGTGAAAGCAATTTCGCGGCCATCGGGAGACCACTGCGGATCAAGGTTCGTGCCGCGCACGTAGCAGAGCTCTTTTGCCTGTGTCGCACCTGAAACGGGCGCGATCCAAAGGTTGTCCCGTGCAGGCCACACGGCATTTTGCCCGTCGGGAGAAATCGCGATGTCCTCGCAATCTTCACGGCCGCAATTCATGTCGCCGAGCAGACGTGGCTGGCCTGTGTCCACATCGGCAGCCCACACCTGTTGATCGGGCTTCTGGACATTGCTAGTGGGATCGGCGACCTCGCTGGCGGAATTCGTCTCGCTGCCACGCGCGTAGACGACTGTTTTTCCGTCGGGCGTGAGGCGCAGGCTGGCAATCGGCTGGCCGTCGTCCTCGGTGTAGTGCGTGACCTGGCGAGCCTTGAAGTCCGGCCCGTCCGCGACGAACACATTGCGAACACCTCGAATATTGAATACCCAGGCGATGCGCTCGCCAGTGCGCGCCGCGACAAGCTCGTCGGGAAACGGAGAACTCATCACCTGCTCGAGCGTAAATCCCGGCGCGGCGTGCGCAGTACCGCTCAGGACGAGCGCCAAACAAATCGTAGTGCCAGCTATCATTGCCGCGCGCATTTTGACGAAAGACGAATCACGATTCATACGAGCCCCCGCGTTGAATTTAGCGGAAGCATGATACGCCCGTGAGATTGCCAAGGAAAGTGTTGTGGGAACTGGCCGAGTTCGTCTGTGGCTCCGACGTCAATCGTGAGGCGGCAAAGGCCCTGGAAATTGCACAACGCCGAATCGTCCGTTGGATTCGCGGACGAGCGTCGGGGCGTACAATCCCAGCAATTTGCGCGTCCACCAGTCGCCTGTCTGGCGCTTCACATCCAAAGTCGTAAACCAGTACTGCCAGATGACGACGCGAATTTCCTGCGGCGGACCGTCGGGGAACGGATCGCGCGCGAAGAGCGAAAGGACTTCGGGGCTGTTGTCGAGCAGCGCCTCTTCCGTGCTCACCACGAATTGATATTGCTGCCAGCTTCCCAGCGACGCGAACCACAGATTCCAATCGAAACGCGGCTGATACGGCGCGTAAATGCGCGGAGCTTCATTCAGCGCTTGCGGCTTGTACCGAAACGGGTACGCGGTCCAGGTCTTGCCAGCGTCATTTGAACCTTGAAATTCGATTTCGTAACGGCCGCGCGTCATCGAGCCGAACAGTCCGTATTGATTGGCGATGCGAAAAGGTTCAATCGCCTGCACGGGCCACTGCGGCAGCGGCGAGCCGGGAAACAACATCCAAGCGAGTTGCGCTGATGTCGCGTAGAAAATCCAGGCGAAGCAGATTCCCGCGATGGTCATGCGCACGGGCGCAAAGAAGCGCCAAATTGCACTTCTTAGGCTATTTGCTTGCGTGGGCGAAGCTGCCGACCCATCCCTTGTCTTCGGCAGAGACACCGCGGCTTGCAGCGGCCCGGGCTCTGGGGGCGCAAAAAGAGAAACTGGGGTTTCGGCGATGGCGGCAACTTGCTCCTCACCATCTTCCGCGCGCATTGCCACCATCACATGGTATTTCGGGAACCAGTTGCGCGGCGCGACGCGCACGAGGAATTGGTCGTCGAGCAACAGGAAACCGAGTGCGAGTACGAGGTAATTCAGGAACGCGTAATTCGCCGTGAGGATCACGCCGATTTCCCACGGCGTGACGATAAAAAAGCAGATGAGGCGGAGACGGCGTGGCATAAAGAGCATCAGCACGATGCCGAGTTCCATGACGAGCGTCGCAAGCGCCGTCAGCCAGTGAAACCAATACGGCGCGTGCTGCACATACCAGCCGATCCACGTGGGCAGCGGGCCGTTTTGGTAATACTCGTACATCGCGGTCAGATGACGCCATTCGGGATCGCCGCCAGTTATTTTGGCAATGCCTGATTCGAAGTAAATCCGGAACCACTCCCAGAGGAGCAGCCACAAACAGGCTCGGGAAGGAGGCGATAGTTCGCCCCAACGCGGACGCAGGCCACGGGGCGCAAAAAACAAGCAGAGGAATCCCGCTTCGAGGAGCATGCCGTCAGATTGGTAGCTGGCAAAATCCTGTAGCGTGGCGATGAAGGACAAAAAGCAGATGAAACAAATGGCCGTCATGGCGCGAGGCCAGAAATTCAGGAAGAGCAGAACCGCGGCGACCATGCCGATCCCGCAGACGGCAATGAGCGCATGATCCGTCGAGCTCGCCCAGAGTACCGAAGGCACAAACCAGAATTTCGTGAGACCGTGGACCGAGTGGCCAACGGCATTGATATAAACATTCGCGGGGAGAATGCCGTTGGGGCCGATGAGGCCTTTGGCTTGAAAGACGAGCGAGTAAAATGCGGAGAAGAAAATTACGCCCAGTGCACGAAGGAAAATCCAACGCGGGCCAAGATGGCCGAAGGTTCCCGACTCGGGACCAAGGAACCATTGGGCGATTTGCCCGGCGCGGCGCGGCATCGCGGCATTATACACACGCACGTCGTGCGAGGGGTCGCGTGTGCAATCAAAGATGGTTCACCGCAGAGGCGCAAAGAACGCAGAGACAACCCTACTCCCCGATTGGGCCCAAAAAGAATTGGTGGACGGCAGGGGATTCGAACCCCCGACCCCCGCGTTGCGAACGCGATGCTCTCCCAGCTGAGCTAGCCGCCCACCGAGCGAAATTAGTTTAGCAAAGGCGGCCGCAAGCGCCAAATGAACACGCCCGCGCTTTCTCAGAGGCGCACTCGGGCGGCGCTGATGACACCATCGAGCACTGATACTTCAGGCGCGGTTCCCTGCGCGAAGACTTTGCTGCCGCCGCCCTTGCCGCCAACGGACGCGAGCAATTCGCGCAGCAGCGCTCCCATGTCGGCGTCGAGACCCGCTGATTGCGCGAGGACCATTGCCGATGCTGCGCGGCTTGCGAGAATCACGCGCACGTTCGGCGTTGCGACGATTTTGGCGGCGAGCATGGCGAGGTAGCTGGAGGCTGCATCATCGGAAATAAATACAATGATCCTGCGCTTGCCGTCGTGAGAAGGTTCGGTGTTTCGCGCGAGCAGATCCGCCGCTTCGAGTTCCGCGAGGCGCGCGGCTAATTTTTTCACATCGCGCTGGCTGGTGCGACGCTCTTCTTGGATTTTACGCACGTTTTCCGGCAGCTCAGACATTCCGCAACCAAGATGCTCGGCGGCTTGGCGCAGAGCTGCGAAGTCTCCGCGCGCGGCGGCAAGGGCCCGCCAACCCGCGACGAATTCGACACGCCAATTCTGTTTTTGACGCTCGCACTTGCGCATGAGCAGCATTCCCGCCTGGCCTGTGCGCGCCAGATGAGTGCCGCCGCATGGCTGTCGATCGAAAGCCTCGATGTCGATGACACGCAGAGTGCCTTCGCGGTCAACTTTCTTGCGAATGCCCTGCGCCGCGAGTTCTTCGGCGGTTCCGTAGCGCACTGCAATGGGACGGTCATCGAAGATAATTTCGTTCACGCGACGCTCGGCCTCTTCGAGCTGGCTGGGCGTGACGGTTTGCGTGGCCAGGTCAATGGTGGAAATGTCGCGGCCGAGATGGAACGAAACAGTTTGAAATCTGAACAGCTCGATGAACGCGGCGGAGAGCATGTGCTGAGCGGTGTGTTGCTGCATGTGATCGAATCGGCGGGGCCAGTCGATTGCAGCGTGAATCGCGCCCGCCGCGACGGGCTGGTCCGTGAAATGCGTGATTTCGTCATCTTCGGCGTCGAGCACTTCGACGACCGTGGCAGCGCCCAAGCGGCCCGTGTCGAATGGCTGGCCGCCCGAAGTGGGGTAAAACGCGGTGCGATCCAAGCGCACGCGCCAGCGCGCGTTTTCAGGTTCGCAAGCGAGCACCTGTGCGTCGAATTCGCGCAGAAATGGATCGTTGTAATACAGCCGTTCCGTCACCGTGCTTCTTCCGCCTTTGGTTTTTAGCTGCCGATTTCGAACTCTTGAGTGTCAACTATTCTTCAGCACTTTTTGCCAGGCTTCGTTGTACTTGTAGCCGCAGCCCGTGTTGAAGAGCACGACGGTCTCATCGGGGTTGATCCATTTCTTCTCTGCGAGCTTGCGCGCGGCGACAACTGTTGCGCCTCCCTCGGGTGCCGCGTAAATGCCTTCCTTCGCGGCAAGTTCTTTCGAGGTGCTGAGAATCTCGTCGTCGGTTGCGGCAATGGCTGTGCCTTTGCTTTCGCGAATCGCCTGAAGGATCAGAAAATCGCCAATCGCTTTCGGCACGCGCAACCCAGAAGCAATCGTCGCGGCGTTCGGCCACATCGGCGCGCTGTCGGCTCCTTTCTCAAATGCGTCGACGATGGGCGCGCACCCCGCGGCTTGCACCGTGACCATGCGCGGCCGCTCGCTCCCGATCCAGCCCATCGCTTCCATTTCCTCGAAGGCTTTCCACATGCCGATCATGCCCACGCCGCCGCCAGTCGGATAAACAATCACGTCGGGAAGCTCGCCGTCGAATTGCTCCCACAGCTCGTAGGCCATGGTTTTTTTTCCTTCGATGCGATACGGCTCCTTGAGCGTGGTGACTTCGTACCAACCGTTCTTCTCTTTATTTTCGGCGACGTATTTGCCGCAGTCGGAGATCAGGCCGTCGAGCTTGCGCACGTCCGCGCCAAATGCGCGGCATTCCATTTCGTTGGCGAGAGGCGTGTCCGCGGGCATCACAATCACGCACGGAATTCCGGCCTGCGCGGCGTAAGCGGCAAGCGCGCCACCCGCATTCCCTGCCGTTGGTGTCGCCAGAACGTTGACGCCCAGTTCTTTTGCGCGGCTGACGGCGGCGGAAAGACCGCGGGCTTTGAATGAGCCCGTGGGGTTGAGGCCTTCGTCCTTGATATAGAGATTGCGCAAGCCCATGGACGCGCCGAGACGTTTCGCGTGAAGCACAGGCGTCATGCCTTCGCCAAGCGTGACCGGCTCGCGCGAGGGAAGCACTTCTTCATAGCGCCACATGGTCGAGGCCCGCCAGCGCAAGGCTTCGCGTGTAAGAGTTTTCTTCGCGGCCTTCAGATCGTAACGCGCCAGGAGCGGACCGCCGCAATCGCAAAGATTTTTCAGCTGAGTGTGGGGATAAGCTTTCTTGCAACGGGAACATTCCAGATGAGTGATGGTGGTCTGCAGTGGTTTGGTCATAAGCGAAAAAGTTTAGCACACCTCGCAGCAACAAATGCTCGTAGCGGCAAGCGGCACGGTACAATTGTTAGATGCCGATTCGCCTGATTGCCATGGATATTGACGGCACGCTGCTCGACAGCCGCCACGAATTGCCCGCCGCGAATCGCGAAGCAATCGTCGAAGCGCACGCGCGCGGCATCGAGATCATGCTTGTCACGGGGCGGCGATTCGATTTTGCGAAGCTAATCTCCGAGCAGTTGCCGTGCGAGTTGACGCTGGTGGTCAACAACGGCGCACTGATTAAATCGAAAATGGGCGAAACTCATTTGCGGCATCTGCTGCCTCGGGCGCTTGCGCGCGAGGTGCTGGCGGCGACCGCTGATTTTCGCACCGGAGCTGCGGTGGTTTTCGACCGCGTGCGCGAGCGACAATTGGTTTTCGAGCGCATCGACTGGAAGGATCCTGTCAGCGGCGGATATTACCAGCGCAACCGCGAATTCATCGCCGAATGCGTGCCGCTGGAAGACAGCCTCGATGAAGATCCGATTCAAGTGATGTTTGTTGGCTCGGTGGCGCGGATGCGCGCGGCGCATTTGGCTCTCAAGTCCATGCAGCGCGCGAACGATTTTTCGACGGCGCTGACGGAATATGAGCAGCGCGACTTGAGCATTCTCGACGTGATCGAGCGCGGATGTTCGAAGGGCGCGGCGCTGGCGGAGTGGGCGAGGCGGCGCGGTATTCGGCGCGAGGAACTCATGGCGATTGGCGATAATTGGAACGACCGCGACATGCTCGAATTCGCGGGACTGCCTGTCTTGATGGCCAACAGCGCCGCGGAGTTAAAAGCGCTCGGCTGGGCGGTGACGTTGTCGAATGACGAGGCGGGAGTCGCGGCAGCTATCCGCGCGCACGCATTCGGAGAAACAGTCAAGAGGTGATAGTCAATGGTCGAAGGTTGAACGCAAAGCGTCACCGAGGCAACGGCGCGGACGAAAACGGGCTCAAAGGTATAAAGATATATGGCGCTTATGAAGGCTGATGCGAGGGCAACTGTGCGACGAGTGATTACAAACGCCGTGGCAGTCACTTTCACGCTGGTGGTGGCCGCGATGGTCGCGCCGGTTGCGCGCGGGGACTACGCCGTGCTGCGTTCGGGAGAGCGGCTGCACATCACGGGCTATCTGCGGCAGGGTGCGAACGTCGAACTTTACGTTACCGGTGGAATTATCATCGTGCCGTCAAGCGACATAGTCCGCTTCGATCCCGAGGACGTTTTTGCTCCCTCCGCGAACAGCGCCCCGCTTGATGTGCCCTTCGCAAAACCGATCCGCGCGGCAGCAACGCGAAACGGCGTGGACGAAAATCTGATTTCGAGTGTCATTTTCGCGGAATCGAATTTCAAGCCGCGCGCCGTTTCGCCGAAGCGCGCGATGGGCCTCATGCAGCTGATGCCGCAAACGGTCCGCCGGTACGATATTCGCAACGCTTTCGATCCGGCGCAAAATATTGCAGGGGGAACGCGCTATTTGAAGCAACTGCTAGACCGATATCACGGGAATTTGCCGCTGGCGCTGGCCGCGTACAACGCAGGTCCGGCGCGCGTGGCACAATATGGCGGCATACCGCCCTTCCTCGAAACGCAGAATTACATCCGCCGCGTGACCAAGAAGCTCAAGAAGTTGAGAGCGGAACGGCCGCCAGCACAAGTTCCGTAACCCCCGGGCAAAACCGGAATTCGGGGCTCACTTTTACCTCTTCGTACCTGAATACCAGTGCGCGCTATTGCTGCTGGGGAACCGGCGGGGGTATGGGCGGAGGTTGCGGCATGGCAAAGGGTGCTGTGGTTCCGGGCGGCTGGGTGCCTGTGGGCGCGGGACCAGTTAACGTGGTTCCGATAGTTTGAATTTGCTCGAGCGGATTGAAAATGAATTCCCACTGCTTATACGTTACGCCGCCTTGGTAAACTTTGATGGAAGGCTTGTCGGACTTGCCCGCCACGCCGATGATGAAGCCGCCGATTACGGGACCCGACGAATCGCCCGATTCACTGATATTTATGCCGGAATTTGCTGCGGTCTGCG
>Ga0307373_10003439_pt1 | contig 27560 bp, 25 predicted proteins | sample OX2MG_FD_202534 | JGI IMG/M metagenome (GOLD analysis project Ga0307373, IMG submission 202534) | Soil microbial communities from Risofladan, Vaasa, Finland - OX-2 | ecosystem: Environmental > Terrestrial > Soil > Coastal area > Acid sulfate soil | place: Finland: Risofladan, Vaasa | collected... | reverse complement strand
CAGCTACGACCATCGTGACATCACCAAAGCCGGCCCGCGAGACGATACCAGCCCGGCCGCCATCAGATCGGAATCGTGGCCGCGATCAAATCGGAATCGGTGGCCGCCTTCGTCGGAATACGCAGTCGAGGAAGTCGGCCAGCTGCTCGAAGCGGCACCGAGCGCCAAGTACAAGGCCATCCTTGGCACCGCCTATGGCGCGGTGTCGATCTGCCTTTTCCGCTTCAGTCGGGGCCTTTAGCGCTTCAGTGACGGCTTTAACCGACATTGCAGGGTGCGCGTCAGAGCACCCCGCTGAGGGGATGTTCCTCGAAAAGGTCCCCGAATTCGAGGTATTCGCCGAGCACGTCAAAGCTCTTGTGGCGGCCGAGCCGCTTCAGCTTGGCCGGATGGATGCCGCGGTCCATGCCGGTGGTAAGGGCGCCGCGCTTGAGGCTGTGGCCGCCAAGATCGCGCAACCCGAAGCCGGCCGCGACGGCGCGGGCCTGGACGACCTGTGCGACGGTCTGCGCCGTGATCGCCGTGGCGCCGATCCGGGGCAGGGGAGGGGGCGCACCCGGCAGCGCGCCCTTCTTTGGGCGCGGCGGCAACCAGATCCGGCGGAACACCGGGCCGGTGGTGAGGCCGGCGGTCTGTAGCCAGGCCTCCAGTGCGTGGACCGGGCAGAGCTCGGTGTCGCCATAGGGCAGGGGGACGGTCACGGCGCTGTCCTGGGCGCCCTTGCTGTGCGGCAGGGTCAGCCGGATGCCGCGCTCGGTCTTCTCCAGGTGCTCGATGCGGATGGCAGCGAGCTCCGAGCGACGCAGCGCGCCGGCAAAGCCGACCAGCAGGATAGCGCGATCGCGCAGACCGCGCAGACCGGTCGGGATTGGGACCAGCAGCCGGCGGAGGATGGCGGCGGTTGCCGCGACCTTTTTACGTGGTAGCTGGCCCTTTTTCGCGGCGTCACGCCGGATCCCGGCCAGCGTCTCAGAGACGCAGACATCGTCGGTCGGCACCGGGCAGCCCGCGGCGCGGTGCAGGTAGCGGATCGCGGCGCGTCGCAGCTTCAGCGTCTCGGGCGACAGTTTTCTGCCGCGTTCGCCGGCAAGGAAGGCGGCGACATCGGCGCCGGCGGCGGGCAGGGGAGGGAGGTCTCTTTTCAGGCACCAGGCGCACCAGGCCCGCACCGCGGCGCGATAGGCGCGCCGCGTGTTCTCGGCCTTGGCCATGCGGGCATAGGCGTCGGCCGCGTCGCGCTCGGCGTCGAGCGTGCCGTCCAGCACCGGCTGTTCGGCGTCGACGGCAGCGTCGAACCAGTCTCTGACCCGTCCCGGATCGCCGCCGACCGGTGCCGGTACCAGGGCGCGCGACGGCAGGAGCAGTGCCGCCGCGGTTTCCGCATGGCCGTTCTCTGGCTCGCTTTGGCTGTCCACGACCGTCCTCCGGGCGCGACAAGGCGGCCCATGGATCATTTTCTACGCTAAAGATCCTACCATCGACAACCCAATTTATCGGGCATACATTCTCCCATTTTTTCTTACCACGCCTTTCAAAAGCTTGCCTAAATTGCACAACCTGCCAAAATAGCTGCGCAATTCATCTTCCTCCGGCGATCACCCGGCGCAGCGTCGGCTGATGGTGCCGCCAGCAGGGAGGCGATGGGAGGATGGCGGATGCCGCCTGACGTGCAGAACGCAACACAAGGACAGGCACCGCCTGCGACCACCGCTGCCCGCGTCGGGACGGCCGTGACCCGGCGCGCACCGGCGCCGGAGACCGCGCGGCTCTATGCCGCGGACTGGAAGGCTTTCGACGCCTGGTGCACGCGAGCGGGTCTGCCGACCCTGCCGGCCGCGCCGGCGACGGTGGCGGCATTCCTCGCCCAAGCGGGGGCAGGGGGAAAATACGGCGCGGGCGCGCTCGGCCGTCGCGCCGCGGCCATCGCCGACCGCCACCGCCAGGTCGGATTCTTCCCCCCCACCGCCGATCCCTCCGTCCGTGCGATCCTCAGCGCCGCCCGCCGGGCTGCCACGCCGCGCCGGAAGCCCCCCAGCAGACCCGCCCAGTTGCTCCGCATGGCCGCCGCCTGCCCGGGCGATCTGGCCGGGATACGCGATCGCGCCCTGCTGCTGCTGGCCGCGGCCGGCTGTTTCCCCCGCGCCGCGCTGGTCGATCTCGACCTGGAGCACCTCCGGTTCACCGCGACAGCCGTCGAACTCAGCCTGCACGCCGCGGCGCCCGAAGGCGACCGCCTGGTCCACGTCATCGTTCCGTGCGGCGCCACCCTGGCCAGCTGTCCGGTGCAGGCGCTGCGGGACTGGCTGCAAACCTCCGATACGCGGTTCGGGCCGGTGTTCCGCAAGATCGACCGCTGGGGCAATGTCGAGCAGTCCCGGCTCGGCACCGATGCGATCCGCCGGATCCTGGCGCGTCGCACGCCGCGACGCATACGCCGCAGCCGCAAAGCCGTGGCATGACGCGCTCCGCCGCCGCCAAGGCCACGCAAGCGGCTGACGCCGTGCTCGACTGGTTGCGCCGCCAACCGCCGCCGGTTTTTCCCCCCGCCCGGCGCGGGCCGCCGGACCCCACGCCGACCCAGCCAGAGGCCGGCGCCACCGATGCGCCGCCGCGAGACGCACCGTCGGGCGCAGAAGATGCAGCGGCGCAGGGGACGCAACAGACAGACGTGGACGGGGCGGTCGATCCCGCGGCGGTCGCCTCGGCACCCACAACGCCGGCACCGACCGTGGACGGCATTGCGACCAGGCCGCGCCCGGCAACGGCGCCTGACGCGGGTGGCCATTGCCGCGACGCCCCGTTGCGCCTCGCCCATACCGATTGGCTGCACCACCGCCTGGAGGTCGTCGGACCGGCCGTCGCTCTGGCGGCGTTGCAGGCGGCGGCGGCCGGGGCCGGTGTCATTCCCTGGCACCTCGACGCCGATCGCATCGAGGAAGACTGCTTCCACCTGCTGGTCGCGCCGCCGCCGCCGCAGCAGCGCAGCCTGAGTCTGACCGGCGCCCGGATCGTCGCCGGCCAGCTGCGCGCGGCGGTGGCACGCCGGCATGATCTCGCGGTCGGGCGGGTCGGCCGTAGCCGGGCCTGCCCATTCGACCTGCACGCCCTCGTACCCGTACCGGGCGAGATCCTGCGGCGCGGGCCGGACGATGCGGCGTCCCAGCACTGGCTCTGGCAGCACTGGGGCACCACGCGGGAATTGCGCCATGTCGCGGCGGAGGCCGCGGCCAGCCAGGACCCGAGGCGCCAGCCGAACGCAAACGAGACGGGGTTTCGGGTGACGTTCTGGTCGGCTGACTGGTCGCCATGGCGCGCGCTTGCGGCGGTCGGCGGGCGGTTTCCGGCGCTGCGCTTCGAGCTGCACCCAAGCTACGACGCACCGTGAGCGCCGCCGCAGCCAGCGCGACCGAGATCAGCCACGCCGGTGCGGCGGTAGCGGATTGGGAGGATCCGCCGCGCGTCCCGCGCAGCGACACCGCGCCCGTGCTGTCGGTCGACGGCGTCACCGGCCCGCTCGACTGGCTGCTGGAGATGGCGCACGCGAGAAAACTCGACCTGGCGAAACTGTCAATCGGCGCTCTGATCGCGCAGTTCGCCGACGCGCTGGCGACCGCGCTGGCCGACCACGACCCACGACAGCTCGACCGCTGGGCCGGCTGGACGGTGATGGCGGCAACGTTAACCGAACTCTGGTCGCGGCTGTTGCTGCCGGTGGATGCCGCCGCCACCCGGACAGCCGAAGCGGAAGCCGAAGCCCTGCGCCGCCAGCTGCTGGCCCGGGCGCGGATGCGCCAGGCTGCGGACTGGTTGGAGCGCCGGTCGCAGCTCGGGCGGGATGTGTTCCCGCGGGGATTGCCCGAGGCGGATGTGTCGGGCCGCAGCAGCGACATCACTGCGTTGCTGCGTGCCTGCCTGGTCGCGCTCCACGTGCCGGATGCGCAGGCAGAGGCGTATCGCCCAAGACCGCCGCCGCTGTGGCGGGTCAGCGAGGCGATCCCCTATCTGCGCGAACGTCTCGCCGCCTTGCCCGATGACACGATGCTGGCCGCGCTGCTGCCCCCGATCACCGGCGACGATCCCGGCAGGGCGCTGCGCTGTCGCGCCGCCGTCGCCGGCACCCTGGTCGCCGGCCTGGAACTCGCGCGCGACGGCGCCCTGGCGCTCGACCAGGACGCGGCCTGGACAGACATCCGGGTCAGCCGTCGGGAGCGCCACGGTCTCGCCCTGTCTGAACCGCCAGCCTGACCGGGAGCGCGTCTGTCATCGGTCCGGTCAGCTCCGGCAGCACGATGCCGCGATCTTGCGCCGGGGCGGCCGCGACCGCATCGGCGAGCGCGGCAATCAGTGTTTCTGCCGCCAGATGCCGGTGCCGAAAGAGCCAAAGCCGGATATACCGATTTTGCAAAAGCGCCGGCGTCCAACCGGCGCCGCCGAGCGGATCGCCATCCCGCTCCCGCCAGCCGATGACGGTATAGACCGCCACGGCCACGTCCAATTGGTCACGCGATTGCGGTTCGACACGCGGGTTCGCCGCGCCGTCGAACAGCCGGCTGAGGGCAAAACGATCGGACGGCCGGTTCGCCAGCGCCCGCTGCTCGCGGGCCGCTCGGGCCGAGACGGTCTCGCGTGATCTTGCCTGCGCGTTCTGTCGCGCCTGGCGCAGTGCGCCGCCAACGCCCTGGCGTCGGCGTGCCGCCTCGCGCGCCGCACCGAGGCCACGGCGATCGGCGCGCAGCGCGGCGATGAGCAACGAGAACGGCCGAACCGGCGGCACCGCGAACAGGTCCTGGATCAGCCCGGCGTCGAACCCGCCAAGGTGCCAGAGCAGCGTCTCGGCAGTGATGGTCTCGCCTTCGCCGGCCAGCAGCAATTGTGGGTTCCAGGTGATGCCACGCAGTCGCGTGCCACTCTCCGCCGCCAGGAAGGTCACGGCCGCCAGCAACGCGGGGGCCGCAATCTCCGGCGGCAGACACCCTGGCGACCAGTCCGCCGGCAGCGTCCACGGCCCGCTTTCGGTCGCCCGGACCGGAGCCGCGCGATGCGCCTCCGCCCACAACGGACCCAGCATGACGTAGGTCAGCGCGCGCAACACGGTGAAGACCACCGGCCATTTGAGGGACCTTGTCCAGGGGCCCCTGGGGCGCGCGCCCGCCAGCATAGCCACGAGGTCGGTCTGTACCCGCAGAAGCAATGGCCGCGTCTCGCTCGAGAGACTGATCGTGACGCAGCTCCGGTTCTGCTGCGGAGTGCCGTATGGCCAGAATGGGATCCGATCCGGTGCGAGCGCGTTGTCCGCGTCGGCGCCACAGGTCCAACACCAGATCCGTAATCTCCCGTTTATGGGGTGATAGCCGACCCGGCGATAGCATCGCGGGCATACCGAGATCAGCAGGCACTGGTGGCGGGGGCACAGCAACAGGCCGCCGAACCCCCATGCCGCACGGCTGTAGACCTCGCCGTGTGCCGCGACATCGTGAGCCGCACAGACCGGGCACCATGCCGGGTTGGAGCGTGGCCATGCGGCCGGCTGGTTGGCGCTCAGTCCGGCGAGTCGTCGTCCGACAAAGTTGCAAGCGGGCCTTGCGGTGGCCTCGGCGAGCGCGGCCTCCAATGCCGGGACCACGACGTGATCGACGCGCCGGATCATCCCGGACACGTCAGCCTCGCTCGGCAGCAGATGCCGGATCAGACCTTCTGCGGAGACGTCGTATCGTGCGGCGATCCGCGCCAGCCAGGACGAAGGGGCCTCGTCAGGCATTGCCGGCGGCGCCAGCGGCAGGCGCGGCACGCCGTGCCGCTCACGCCTGACTGCGGGCGAGCGCGGCAGGACGCAGTCGCCCCATGGAGTCAGCGGCCGGTTTGATGCCTCGCCAGATTGCGGGATCTTCAAGGGCAGCCAGGTCAATGCGCTCCTGGCCGTTGCGTATCGCGGCAGCACCCGCCCGCTCCAGCGCCCGGCAAATCGACAGGGTGATGCCGCCGGACCGGGTAACGAGCAGGCGCCGCAGCTTCGCGCTGTCGACCGGGGAGGGCTGTCGCAGCGGCAGGCCTTGAACCAGCATGGTGACGAAGGCCTGAAGCTCCGGCCCGGCGGTCCAAGGCTCCAGCGCGATGTCGGCAACCCGGCTGCGCAGTTGCGGGTCGGAGAGCAGGGCAAAGCGTGCCTCCGGCACTCCGGCACAGACGATAGCGACCTGCAGCTCGTTCGACAGGAACCGCAACAACTGCAGGAAGTACCGCTGCTGACGCGCACTGCCGACCAGGATGGAATTGATCTCGTCGATCATCAGCATCCGCGTGCCGATCTCGCGCAGAATCCGAAAGCTGGTCTCGCGCAGGCCCAGGCGATGCCGCCGCCGCGACAGGTCGATCGGTGCCCCGACCGCCTTCAGGATCTGGACGAAGAACGCCTCCTCCGAAGGGTCCTCGGCCATGAGGATCAGCACGACCGGGTGCGGTTGCACCCCGGAAGCCGCATCGAGCGGGCGAGCGTGATCGCGCTGAAATTTGCGCAGCAGCATGGTCTTCCCCATGCCGGATTCCGCCACCAGCAGCAGGTTCTCCATCCGGTCGCCCGCAGGTTGCTCGAGCGCCTCCTTCAGCGACGCCAGCACCTGCACGGCCGACTGATGGGTGATCCAGCGTTTGCCGCGGAGGGCCTCCAGGCGGTCGGCGTCATCCGCCAACGCAAGCTGGCGGACACCGGGATGCAGGTGCGTCAGGTCTGTGCCCGTCACGGAAGAAACTCCGTCTTCCAGGCTTCGTCCTCGACAAATGGGGGCACCCGGGCATCGTCATCAGCGGCGTCCGCCCGAGTCTCGTTTGCCGCCGCCACGGGTCGGATATCGACCGAGGCCGACCGGTGATTGGGCAGCCGCGCCGCGGCGCGCCGGGCGGCTTTGCTGGTTGATTGCGCCTCGGCGAGCACGCGTCGTTGCTCCTCGATCGCCGCGAAGATCGCCGCCTCGTCCACGTTCTGACGCCCCGCCTCACGCAGGCTCCGGGTCGCGGCCCGCTGTTCCCATAGCGTGACCGGCGGCCGGCCAAGGTCGGCGCATGGCAGTCGCAGATGCCCGCCGGATGGCAGCTCGACGAACACCGCGCTCATATTGCGCGGATCATATTTGACCCGGTAGCGGCGCTCGCTGCTGTCCAGCAGTGGTGCCAAGGCGCCGTCGAAATATGTGACATTGAACAAGCGCACGCCTTCGCGCCGAACGACGCGATCTTCGAACGGCAGGAAATCCAGCACGAAAGCGGCAGGATCCGCCGGCAGCCTGATCCCGTCGGAGGCGGCGATGCCCGCGGCCCATGCGGCGGTCGGCGTTGTGCCCAACGCGGCATGCACCTCGTTGTGGTACGGCCCGAGAATCTCGAGCGCGAGGATGCGTTCGAACGCGCGCAGCGTCAGGACGGCCTTCTGCTCCGACGGGTAGTCGCCGCGCGCCATCGGGTTTGACGACGTCGTCCCCGGCAGGGCATGAACCCGCGTCATCAGCGTGCCCATGAGCCGCTCGATATGCCCGCCAAAACGTGGCGTGGCGGGCGGCCGGTAGTCGATGCGCACGCCGTGTTGCTGGCATCCCCGCTTGAGCGCCCGGGAATGGAATTCTGCGCCGTTATCTAAATGCAACGAGTGTGGTGTGCCATGCATCGGCCACGCCAGCGTCAAATCGTTCCGAACAAGCCACTCCGCCTTCGGCAGCACGCCTTGAGCGATCGCCACGGCGACGCCGGCCGCCGACGGCGCGTCGAACGACAGACCGAAGCCCAGGACCGAGCGCGAGAACACGTCCAAAAGCAGGGTCAGCCACGGCCGCCCCAGGACGGCGCGTGCCCCATCGTCGACCAGCTGGATGTCCACCTTGGTATGGTCGATCTGCACAATCGCCAAGGGGAACCGCGGACGCAGGCCGGGGCGAACCGGTGCAAAGCGCTGTCGCGCCACCTCGGCCCCTTCCCTTGCGCGCACGATCTCCCTGAGCGAGCGCGCCGATACGCGCGCCTGGATCGCTTTGCGCGACGGCGGCTTCAGGCCCGCCGCCTGGCAGTCCCTGCGGACATCGCGTCGCAGCTTCGCCATGGTCGGCCGCTCGCGGGTCTTGAAGATGTCGTCGATGGCCTGCTCGATCCGTTGTTCGACATCGCTGGGCAGCAGGCGCACCCCCTTCTTCGGACCAGGCCTGGTCACTACAAGCGACCCTGCCTGCGGATTCCCGCGAAACCGCCTTATCAGCCGATAAACCTGTGCAGTGCTGAGCCCCAGCGCGTCCGCCGCCGCTTTGACGACGGCGCGGCCACACGTGCCTCCGGTCGCGAGGGATCGCACTTTCTCCGCCCTGCGGACCGCCTCCGACCAGGCGTCGTCGGAAATGTCGAGCGCACGCGAGGACAGCCTCGGAGGCTTGGCACCCACCACTGATCACCCCTTCCGCGCTGTCGCACAAACCTAGAGGCAAAGTCGCACGATCCAGGAGACAGTCTCATGAACCTGGAACAGGCAAACCACTGATCAGGCTGGAATCGTCGTCTCATCATCCAGGGAAAGTGACACAACCAAGGGGTTCCACCGCCACCGATGACCGATTCCGTTGTTTCGCCCGCGGACGCCGCCGGCGCTGCCGGCACAATCCCCGTCACCGGAGACACGCCAAGCGGCACCGGCATCGCGCTGGCGGGCGCCAGTCCGGTTTCTGCCGAGGCGCTGGCGGCCCTCGCCGCCGCCATCGACTTCGCCGGCCAGGCGCTGGCACCGGCGACGTTACGCGCCTACCGGGCTGATTGGCAGCATTTTTGTGCCTGGTGCCGCGCCGCTGGTTGGGCGGCGCTGCCGGCCGCGCCCGCAACGGTTGCCGCCTATCTCGCCTCGCTGGCCAAAACCCATACCAGCAGCGCCCTGGTCCGGCGTCTCGCCGCGCTCAGCCGCGCCCACCGCCTTGCCCGCCAGCCATGGCCGGCCGCCGATCCGGCGATCCGCAACACACTGCGCGGCATCCAGCGCAAATTTGGCCGGCCGGTGCGCCAGGCGGCGGCCCTGGCAACCGAGGAGGTGCGCAGCCTGGTCGCAACCTGTGAGAACACGACAGTCGGCCAGCGCGACCGTGCGCTGCTGCTGCTCGGCTATGCCGGTGCGCTGCGCCGCTCGGAGCTTGTCGCGATCGAATACGAGCATATCACCTTCGACAAGGACGGGCTCCGCCTGCTGATCCCGCACGCCAAGGGTGACCAGGCGAACGCGGGGGCAAACATCGGCATTCCGCGGGGCGGCGCACCCGACACCTGTCCGGTGAGAGCGCTCGAGACGTGGCTGAAAACCTCTGAATGCGAGCACGGGCCGGTGTTTCGCGGCATCGATATGCGCGGGGCGATCGAGCGCCGCGCGCTGCATCCGGATGCCGTGCGGCAGATTCTGCGCAAGCGCGCCACCCTGGCTGGGCTGGTTCTGCCCCGGGGCGAACGGCTCAGCCCGCATGGCCTGCGCGCCGGCTTCATCACCCAGGCCTATATCAACGGCGCGCGCGACGAGCAGATCATGGACCACACGCGCCAGAAAGACCTGCGGACGATGCGTGGTTATGTGCGCCGGGCCAAGCTCGTCACCGAGAGTCCGGCCAAGCTGCTGGGTCTCTGATCGATGGCCAGGCGCAAGGGGGAGGCAGGCGCTGCCGGCGCAGGCGCCCGGGCGAAGCATTCCAACCGGCACGGCAAGAAACCGGCACAGCCGAAAATTGCCGTGCGCGGCCGTCCGGCGCGGCTGGCGCATCTCGTCACCGGCAGCGATCGCGGCCAGCGGCGCGCGCGCGGCGCAATCGCGGACGAAACTCTCGTCCTCGGGCGCGTGCAGCCCGGGACCGGCACGTCCAATCCGGCCGGCGGCGGCGCGGGAGAAATCCTCTGCCTGCCGAACCCGGAATGGCTGCCGCACCTCCTCACCGTCACCGGACCGTCCGAACAGCTGGCGGCGTTCCGGAAGGCCGCTTCTGGTCCCGGCACCATTGCGTGGCAGCGCGACTACGCCCGGTTGGAGGAGGACTGGGTCTACACGCTGCTCGCCCCAGCGCCGGCCGCGCGCAGCATTTCGGTTCACGGCGCGCGGATCGTCGCCAGCCAGATGCGTGCGCTGATCGAGATCCTGGAAATACGGGCGGCCGATCGCGCAAGAGACGAAAACTGCCCGTTGGATCTCAACGCACTCGTCCCGGTGCCGGACAAACTGCTCAGGCTCGGACCGGAGGATCCGGCTGTGCTCGCCTGGCTGTGGGAGAACTGGGGCACGACCTGGATGCTGCGCGATGTCGCGGTGGCGCCAGTCGGCCGCGCGGGGGTTCCGGTACCCCCCGGTCACGATGTTATCAGCTACCGGTTCTGGTCCGCCGACTGGACGCCCTGGCGAGCACTGGCCACGGTGCGGACCCGATGGCCGGCCTTGGCACTGCACGTCAAAGTCCTCGGCATCACCGAGTAGCGGCGGGTTGATCAGGACTCGACCGGATACGTGCGCGTCGCTGTCGCCGCGCCGCGGTTTTGGCCAGCCGGTCGAACATCACACCCATGGATAACATACGCAGGGGCGCGGCATGGTCGGCGCGCATTGGCTGCCCGAACCAGCCGTCGGGGGCCGAGGCGCGGAGGCCGAGGAGGCTTCGTTCGCGTTGCGCGATCGAGGTCGTTGCGCTGTTACTGAGACATCCCGACAGCGTGTCGAGATGCAGACGGCGCTCATCGGGTGCGATGCGGGCCACGAGGTAGAACAGCATGGCATGCAGCGCCCGCTGCCGTGGTCGCGCGCGCGTTGCATCGACCAGCGGTGCTCCGCACAACCGGGCATCGCAGGAAGGGCAACGTGGCCGCGCGTTGACGGCACGGCTGGCGAGCAGCGTGATCACACCGCTGCACGCCCAGCATCGATCGTACAGGCGGCAGCCATGGGTGACACAAACCACCGCATGGGCGAACCGCCAGCCCCGCCGGAAATGTGGCCGCGCGTCCGTCTCCAGGCAGCGCGGGCAATATTGCAGCACCGGCCGAGGCCGGCCCAGCCGATCGGTTTTTCCCCGGCTCAGCAGAAATCGGCCGTCGCGCAGCAGCGCATTCTCGGCAAGCCCCGCCGGTGTCTCCTGGGTCACGATCACCATCTCCGACAGGATGCCGCCGGCAAGATGCTCGAACGTCTGACCGGACAGCTGCGCCAGACGGCGCAGCGTCGCCGGTGCCACATCGCGATCGATGTCGTCGTCGTTGGTGCCCAGTACGTCCAGCGCAAAGCGATACGGCGGCACCCCGGCGGCAACCGCCGTCCGCCAAAGCCAGCTGCTGAAGATCTCGTCCGTCAGACGCTTGGGCCGATGTGGCCACATGGTTGGGTGCCGCGCGGAAGACAGGGCTTCGAGTGCGATGGTGTCGCTGTCGGCTTGTGCTGACACTTGGCGCGGCGCGGGTAGTGCCGATGCTGCGCGCGCTCCGAACCAGCGCCGCGTGCCGTCGCGCAGTTCGGCGATGGGATCGGCGCCGGCGTCCTCCACCTCCCGCAGGAAAGCCAGGATCAGCGCTCGCGCATCACGATCCTGCGCCGGCAACCAAGCCTCGGCGGCCCGGGCTAGCCGTCTTTCGGCTTCTCCGGCCGGATCGCTCGGTGGCACACCTACAGGTCCAGGGCGTGCGCGACGGCCTCGATCCGCTCCGGGGAGGCGCCGTTCACCCGGGCGAGCATGGATCGGTCGATGCGCTCGTGGCCAGTCCGGATGGCTTCGACCGCCGCTTGTCGGAGCAGCGCAACGATGCCGCCGATCAGGCCGCCTGCCGCCACCAGGATGTGGCGTGCCATATCGGGGTCCGTCAGGCCTGATGCCTGCCAGAGCGGCAGCTGCCGCTCGAACGTGGCCAGCAGCTTGGCGTATTCGAGGTCTTCGAATTTCCACCGCGGCAAGGTGAGGAGTTCAAAGCGGTTGGCCATCTGCTCGTCCTGCCGGAGCACATAGGCGATCTCCTTCGTGGCGAAGCCGCCGAGCGAAACGCCGGTGATCGATCCCATGTTGCGCAGTTCCACCAGCGCGCTGCCTACTCCCGACCCTCTGATGTTGTGCAGATCGTCGATCAACAGCAGGCGCAAGCCGACGTCGTGCATCGCGCGATAGGTCTCACTGCGCAGCTGGGCGGTCGTGCTGCGCCGACCCGGCTCGCGTCCCAGTGCCTGCAGGATCGCCGCCAGGAGCAACGGGATTCGCGGACCGTTGGGCGCCTGCACGAGGACCACCGGCAATGATGCGCATTCAGCCGTTGGGTCTTCGGTCAAGGTGTGGCGGGAGAAGAAGCGGCGCGCGATGGCTGTCTTGCCGTTGTTGCTGGCGCCGACGATCAGCAGGTTGTCCGGCCGCATGCGGCGCTTGGACCGCAGAATCCGCTCAAGCCGTTCGTGCGCGTCATGGGCGCGGCCATAACCGATCCATAGATCGCGATCGATGCCGGCGATACGCTGCGCGTCATCAAGCCGCAGCATGCGACGCGCCGCGGGGTCGAGATGCGTTGCGTCGTCAGGATCGCGCACTACAGACGCTCGACGTCATCGAACGGCGCGATAACGGTTCCTGCCCAGGCAGGCGGCGACTGTGCCGCCGCATCCGGCGCAGGCTTGGTGGCATCGGCCATCGGCGCCGGCGCGGCGCCGTCCTGGGCGCTCTGCATTGCCTGCTTGGTGCGCTCCGCCTTGCGTCGGGCGGTTGCCGATTTGGCCGTGGCCTCGATGGCCCGGATGTCGGACAGGTTCTCGAACAGCCGGGGCTCCGTTCGATCGCGTGCCCTCGACGCGTGCAGGACATCCCGCGCCGCGGCGCTCTGGGCCAGCGTCATGTCCGGATGCGGCACGCGGTAAGGGATCGGAATGTAATCGTCGGTGGCTTCGTCCAGAACCCAAACCCGCGCCAGGCTGCGCGGGTCGTAGACGACGATGCGCGCGACCCGACGCTGATTGTCGCGACGCCACAGCGGCAGCAGATCGACCGAACTGTAATCAACGCGGAACAGCCGGATTCCGGAACGGGTCAGCGCCCGGGCCTCGTATGGCAGGAAATCGAGCAGCAAACGTTCGGCCGGAAGGCGGGGAGGGATACGCTCGGCGTCGGGCAGATCCGGCCGCCGGTAGTAGGCGAGATACCGGTCCATGGGTCGCTCGCCGATGGTGGCGTGGGTGGTGTGGTTGTAGCTGTCGATGGTGAGGGCCAGCACGCGTTCGAGCTCGGGCAGACTGAGGCAGGCCCGCTTGTCTGGCTCGCTCTCGCCACGTTCGTTGATGTTGCTGAACGTCGTGCCGCGCAACGCGTGGACGGCCTGCATCATCGTGCCGATCAGCCGCTCGATCGTGCCGTGCTGCTCCGGATGCCCGGTGGCCCGGACTTTGGCGGCGATGCCGTAGCGCCGTAGGCCGCGCTGAATGCCGCGCGCCACGTTCTCTGGACCCTGATCGTATTCCAGCGTCCCCGGCCGGCCATAAACCGGCCAATGGATGCCGGTGAGGTCACGCCGGACAAGCCAATCGTCCTTCGGCAGACACGCATGCACGAGACAGGCCGCGACGGTGATGGTAGAGGCCGCTTCGAGGGACACCGAGAAGCCGAGCACGACGCGGCTGTACAAATCGATCGCGAAAGTCACCGTTGGCCGGCCGATGACGGTTCGGTCGGTCTCGCGCACCAGCCGGATGTCGCACGGCGTGCTGTCGGTCTGGACCCGCTCCCAGGGCGCTCCGGCACTGGGATGCGCGCCGGTCAGCAGGCGTAGCGCGCGTGCGGCTTTCGGGCCCCCGCGCCGGCGCACCAGCCAGGTTTGGTCGCGGTCGCGCACGCGGGCCGCGACAGCGCGATACGACGGCGATCGTGCCCCCGCGATCTTGCAGCGTTCGGTTACCTCCCTGTGCAGTTTCGCGACGCTCGGGCGGTTGGGCTGGGCGTAATGCTGGTCGATCGCCTGCGCGAGGATTGTCTCAACACCGGCCCTGAGCCGCTTCGCTCTTGGCGTACCCTGCCTCGGCAAGAAGGCTGCGATATCACCGTCACTCCCCGCCGTTTGCCGCAGCAACGTCCATGCACGCCTGCGCTTGATCCCGAGTTCCTTTGCGACGGCGTCCACATCGGCCCGGCTGCGGGCGGGTTGGCCGGCCAGCGCTGCGAGGAGATCGCGCCGGCGCGCGGCCTCGGCCCACTGCGCGTCGCTGAAACCTCGCTCGTCCACCACCCGCGTTGCCGGGCGCCCGACGCCTTCGTCAGCGGGAAAACCAATTCGTGCGGGAGCCGCCGACACGATTTCGCCGGCGTCGTTGCGGAGCAGCACGGCATCCGGCCCAAGCGGCCGGTGAACGCGCCAGCGTCGGCCGGCATGCTCGACCTCGACGCCAGGGACGAGGCGTTGCTCCATGTCACGGCCTGCCAGTGCTGGGTCGCAAAGATATCCCGACCAGAATGCGCAATGAGATGAGGATCGGCCGGGGGTAATTGCGGCAGAGTTACAATTAGGGTGGTTGCGGCGCTCGGTGCCTCGCTAAGCAACCGTCGCCTGGTCCTCCATGGCGCCGCAGGGAAGGGCCAAGCTCCGGACCGTGATCCTGCCGAAGGTCTCGTATTGCTCGAGATCAGCCTGGGCATCGCGGGCGAGTTCAAGGCTGGCAATCAGCGTGCTGGAGATAGCGACCCGCAGGTGGCTCGTCCGATCCGGCAGACCGGCGGCGATCTCGGGCAGGAAGCCGAGCAGATCACCGCCCTCCGGCGTCTTGCCAAGGATGGCCTGCATCCGCGCGATGGCCTGATACGGCGTCCAAAGCAGACGGCGTGGCGGCCGATAGATTTCCGACCGTTGCCCGCTCTGACCTCTCAGCACATCAAGGCAGGCCTGAAACAACGAGACGAAGTCGGCGGCGACCGTCGGCCCCGGGGCGATCTCCGTCCGGCCCCGCTCGAACATGTCCCGACCAAGTTGCGGGCGTGCCTCGAGCCAGCCGGTCACGGCCCTGACGCGCTCGAGGTCGGCCAGGCGATCGGCCAGGACTCCGGCGGCTTGTTCTGCTTCGTCGGACCCCTCCATCTCTTTTGGCAGCAAAAGCCGGGACTTGAGCCAGGTCAGCCAGGCCGCCATCACCAACCACTCGACGGCCCTTGGAAGATTGACCCGGTCCGCCGCCGCCACCGCGGCGATGTATTGATCGACCAACGTCACGATCGAGATTTTCGCGAGGTCCACCCGTTGCCGCCGCGCGAGATCGAGCAGCAGGTCGAGCGGGCCCTCGAAGCCCTCCAGGTGGAGTTGAAGCGCTTCGGGCGAGAGGGCGATATCTTCGTCCACCGCGGAAGGGTAACTGGGCGGCGTGCGTCGTTAAAGTGACTCGTGCAACGAGGGGAGGCCGCTGCCGTCTGGTCGGTGGGCAACCATTCTCCCGCTGCGTTATGGTTGGCTGACCGGAGCCGCAGCCGATGGACGACCCAGATCTGGACCCGGAGATCGCCCGCGTCCGCAGCCGGCTGACAAGCCTGGACGCGGAGAGAGCCGAACTCGTCTCCCGGCTCGCGGGCTTGGAGCGCGCCCGCCAGGCAGTGATGAGCCTTTCGCCGCCGCAGGTAGACGCGGCGGCCATATCGGCGGCGGTAACGGCGGCGTCGCCTCCAGCCCAGAAAATCGAACTGTTCCGCCGGAGATTTGCCGGCCGGACCGACGTCTTCCCCGTCCGTTGGGAGAACGTTCGGACCCAGCGCTCCGGCTATGCCCCGGCCTGCGCGAACGAATGGGTGCAGGGGATCTGCGGCAAACCGCAAGTGAAGTGCGGCGAGTGCCCGAACCAGGCCTTCATCCCGGTGTCCGACGCCGTCATCGCACGCCATCTCACCGCGGAAAGGGGCCAGCACGGGGAGGCCGGCAGCAGCTTCGTGATGGGGGTCTATGCGCTGCTGCCCGATGAGACCTGCTGGTTTCTGGCTGTCGATTTCGACGGTGCGTCATGGCAGGTTCTTTCCGAGCCAGGACACCATGCCGCTCGGTGGCTTCGGCAACCTGATCGCATTGCCGCTGCAGTCACAGGCGAGGGCGCGGGGAAACAGCGTCTTCGTCGATGATCAGCTTCGCCCCCACCAGGACCAGTGGGCGTATCTCGCCTCGGTTCCAGCAATGGACCCCACAGACCTCGCGGCGCGGATGATGGATCCCAAGGTCGCCGGCGGGTTGTTCGGGGGCGTGCGGCTGCCGGTCGAGGACGAGAATGCCGACGAGCCCTGGCATATGCCGCCGTCGCGCAGGCGCGACGAGCCGCCGATTACCGGTCCGCTGCCTGCCACGGTGCGGGTCGTCCTCGCGGACCAGGTCTACGTCGACCGCTCGGCGCTGCCGGCTTCGATGACGGCACGAATCGTCAGGCTGGCAGCGTTTCAAAATCCGGAATTCTACCGGGCGCAGGCGATGCGTCTGCCCACTTTCGACAAGCCGCGCATCATCTCCTGCGCGGAGATCAGTGCGCTCCATGTCGGACTGCCCCGTGGCTGCCTCGACGAAGCGACATCGCTGCTGCGATCGCACAACGTCAGCGTCGAGCTCGAGGATCATCGCCACGCCGGCAGCCCCCTGCCACCTGACGTCCGGTTCATGGGCGAATTGCGCGGCGTGCAGAAGGAGGCTCTCGAAGCGCTGGCCCCGCACGATTTTGGCGTGCTCGCAGCGACCACAGCGTTCGGGAAGACCGTGGTCGCGGCGGCGCTGATCGCGCGGCGACAATGCAATACGCTGGTGCTCGTCCATCGCCGCGAGCTGCTCGACCAGTGGGTTGCCCGCCTCGGGACCTTTCTGTCCGTCGACCCAGCGCAGATCGGCATCATCGGCGGCGGCCATCGCAAGCCGACCGGGATCATCGACGTCGCGCTGATCCAGAGCCTTGTCCGCAAGGGCGAGGTGTCGGATTTGATCGGGTCCTATGGTCACCTCGTCGTCGACGAGTGCCATCACTTGTCGGCCGTCAGCTTCGAGCTCGCGGCCCGTCGCGCCAAGGCCCGGCACGTTCTGGGTCTGTCAGCGACAGTCGCACGCAAGGATGGCCACCACCCTATCATCTTCATGCAGTGCGGCCCGGTGCGCTACCGCGTCGATGCCCGCGCCCAAGCCGCCCAACGCGGCATCGAGCATCGTGTTGTGCTCCGAGCGACCGAATTCCGCCTGCCTCCGACACTGCCGGGAGTGGAGCAGCCATCCATGCCGGCGATCTATTCGGCTTTGGCCCACGATAACGCGCGCAACGAGATCATCTTCGATGATGTCCTCTCTGCATTGGAAGCGAAACGCTCGCCCGTCGTGCTAACCGAAAGGCGCGACCATCTCGAATATCTGCGTGGTCGCTTCCAGCGATTTACACGGAACCTCGTGGTGCTGCACGGAGGCATGACCACGGCTGCCCGTGCCGCGGCGAAGTCCATGTTGAACGTTCCGGATGGTCAGGAGCGGTTGATCCTGGCGACCGGACGATACCTGGGCGAGGGATTCGATGACTCGCGCCTCGACACGCTGTTCCTGACCATGCCGATCTCCTGGAAGGGCACGCTCGCCCAGTACGTCGGCCGTCTGCACCGGGAGCACCAGGGCAAGAACGAGGTGCTCGTCTACGACTACACGGACAGCGCGGTCCCGGTGCTGGCGCGCATGGCTACCAGGCGTGGTGCCGGATATCGAGCGCTCGGTTACGCCGTCACATTGTCGCCTACGCATTCGACCCGGGACGCCAGCGCCGGTCAACACGATGGGCTCCGGCCGCTCACAGTGCAGCCGTAACGGCAAAATCCGCTCCACAGTGCACTCGCAAAGGCAAAGCGCCAGTGCACTCGTTAAAGATCAACCCACTGATCACGGCCGGAATGCAGTGCAGCACCCATGGCGGTACGACACAGCCGGCGACAGAGCCGGGACTCACCACGGCGCTCGCCGAGGCGGCTGCGGGCATCGCCCGGCTCGATGAGGCGCTGGATGGCCACCCGCTGCTTCCGGCTTTTCTCTACCGCGCCCGGCTCGACGCGGCGCGCCGCCAGGCCGCCGTCGACGGAAAGCTGATCGACCCCTGGCACCTCGCCGCGGTGTTGCAGGGGTTGCGGCTGCGCATGGACGGCGCGCTCCGCATCATCGACCGCGGCGACGTCCTCGACGCCGCCCGGCATGCCTTGACACTGCATCAGTGGATCGTCGCCCCGGATTTCGACGAGGAAGGCGACGTCCAGCAGGCAGAAAAGCACCTGGCCGGCGTCGCGGCGGCCGGCGACACACCGCTGCTCGCCGCCGCCCGTGGCGTGCATGCCTGGCTGGACTCCGGCGGGACGCGCCCGCCGATCCGCGCCGCGCTGATCCGCTTCTGGACGCGCCAGAAAATCCTCCGGGTGGCCGTGCCGCTCACCGCGGCAGCGGCGCTACGTGCCGAGACGTCGTTTGAATTGTCCGCCTGGCTGCCGGCGTTCCTGCGTGCGCTCGCCACCGAAGCGGCGGACGGGCGGCAGCTGCTGATGGATCTCGAACGCGCCTGGTTCGCGGCGCGATTCGCGGTGGGCGGCCGGCGGCGCGACTCGCATGCCGCCGTTGCCGTCGACGTGCTGGCCGCCACGCCGCTGATCTCCGCCACCTCGCTTGCCGCCGGCCTCGGCGTCACCGTCAAGAGTGGCATCCGGCTGCTGGACGGCCTGGTCGCCGCCGGCGTCGCCGTCGAGGTCACGTGGCGGTCGAAGCGGCGGCTGTTCGGGCTAAAGGACATGGCACCGCTCGGCGCGGCCGTCCGGCCGCCCTACCGGCCCGAGCCGGGCCGCGGGCGGGGCCGGCCGCCGATCCTGCCGGTCGAGGACGATGTCGTCGGGCCGCCGCTGCCGTCGGCCCCGCTGACGCCGATCGATCGCCGGCAGTTCGATTACAGCGACATCGAGCGCTGCATGGCGCAGATGGATGAGTCGATCCGCCAGACGCGCCGCGTCCTCAACGCCCTGGCAGGGACCGTGATAAAGCATCGAACCGCCGACCAGCCCGTCGAGGGCGCCCTCGCCGATTCGGGACGTACCGAAATGGCGGCGACCCCGTGATCCCTGTGCACATGCGCCATATGACAAGCGGCCGTGGCGGCCCGGCCAGTCAGTTGCTATATGCAGATCGCAGGAGTGACCGACCGATGACCAGCAAGATCTCTCAGCGCGCCGTGCAGCCCCCCGCGAAGCCGGTGGGGCAAAGAGCCAGCAAGTCGGGCAAGACAGCCAGAACAGGGCACGTCCCGGCGGTCGTGCGGGGCGGTCGGCTGACATTGCAGCAGATCAAGCGCGCCGTGGACACAGCCTTGCGCGGACAGACCTTCGAGGCCGATGCCCAAGGATAACGCCGCCTCTGGCTACGCGACGAACGTCTTTATCAACTGCCCGTTCGACGTCGGGTTCGAGCCGCTGTTTCACGCCATCGTCTTCGCGGTCATCCAATGCGGCTACACCGTCCGCTGTGCCCTGGAAGCAGACGATGCCGGCGCCACACGGATCGAGCGGATCTACCGCCTGATCGAAGAATGCCGGTTCGGCGTCCATGACATTTCGCGGATCGAGCACGACACGGTCAACAACCTGCCCCGCTTCAACATGCCATTCGAACTGGGGCTGTTCCTGGGCGCCCGTCGCTTCGGAGCCAGGCCGCACCGCGACAAGCACTGCCTGGTGCTGGAGGCTGAGCGCTACCGCTATCAGAAATACCTCTCCGACATCGCCGGCCAGGACATCAGGCAGCATGACAGCGAGCCTGCCAAGGCAGTCGGTGCGGTCCGCGACTGGCTGGCGGCCTCGCGACCAAAGTCGGCGAAGCCGCTCCCGGGGGCGACCGCGATCATGCGGCACTACAGTGAGTTCCAGGCCAATCTGCCGGCCATGCTGCGCGCCGCCGATCTCGAGCCGGCGGAACTGGGTTTCTTTGACCGGGCCAATCTCATGGCCCAGTTCCTGGAAACGCGAGCGGCCCTGGCCGGCTAGGAGAGTCTCCGCTTAGCCGATCGCCACCATCGCGTTGCCCGGTGTGGCTACAGCTACCGCCCCGAGGAAGCTCGATGCCCGGAGGAAGGGGCCGGTGAATGGTTGGCCGATCCCTGCGAGAGGCACAAAACGACTATATAACCAGTTTTCTAGTTGCGTTCAGCCGCCCGTCGTGCCATCTAGCGCATATGGACATCGACACCGCCGCCCGAGGCTTGGCCGAACTCGGCAATACCACCCGCCTGCAGATTGTTCGTCTGCTCGTACGAGCAGGCGGCGGAGGCCTCGCGATCGGCGAATTGCAGTCCCATCTCGGCGTGCCGGCCTCGACGCTCGCCTTCCATCTGCGCGGTCTTGTCTCCGCGGGCCTCGTCGCACAACAACGGGAGGGACGAGTGGTGCGTTGCACGCCGCAGTATTCGGCGATCAACGAGACGCTTGCCTTCGTCAAGGAGCACTGCTGCGCCGGATTCGGTGACGCAGCCGCCCCGATTTCGCCCACCACGCCGCAGCGGCGTCGGCACGCACGCGCCGCATGAGGTTTTGTTGGCTTCGATACAACCATACCACTAGATATATGGGAGTCTAGAATGTCCGACACCGCACCTACCGCTGCCCGTTCGCTGCGTCAGGCACTCGGTCCACGGATATCCGCGCAGAGCGCGGTCACGCTGCTGCGCTCGCCGCTGCCTCGCGTCGATTTCGTGCTGGTCACACTCGGAACGCTGTTCCTCGGTCTGTCGGCCTGCAGCGCAGCCCAGGCGGAAAGCACGTTGCTGTATGTGACCGGCGAGTTGGGCCGCATCGCTCCGTGGCTCGCCGCATCCGTGATAGTCGCGGCAGCAGCACGAGCGACCGGTGCTGATGCGTTGGTGGCTCGGGCATTCACCGGGCGTCAAGGCCGGATGATCGTCGTCGCTTCGCTGATTGGCGCATTGCTGCCGTTCTGCTCCTGCGGCGTGATCCCCCTCGTTGCGGGTCTCCTCAGCGCCGGCGTCCCGCTCGCACCTGTCATGGCGTTCTGGATTGCGTCGCCGCTGATGGACCCGACGCAATTCATCATCGCCTCGGGCACGCTCGGTATCAGCTTTGCCGTCGCCAAGCTGGTAGGGGCGATTGGCATGGGATTGCTGAGCGGCTTCGGCACGATGGCACTAATCCGTATTGGGTGGCTTGATGCGCCAGCAGCGCTGCGGATCGCCCCTTCTGCGGCTAAAGCATCATGTTGTGGATCGACGGTCGCGCCGACACCCGTCGTCACGACATCGTGTTGCGGATCATCGAAGCAGGCGATACCCCTTGTGAACGCGAGCTCGTGCTGCGTACCCAGGCCGTCACCAACTCAGCCCGATATTATATGGCGCTTTTGGACGGACGCGTCCCGATCGCAGCGGTTTCTGACGACCGCGACAACGACAGGATGGTTTCTGGTGCGTTGGCTTGCGGTTGCTTATGCGCTCGAAAGTCTGATGGTAGCGTGGCTGCCGGTGGACGCCGTTGGAAACTGGCTAGGCGCGGGGGCCGGACTGTTCGCAGTGCCGGTGGCGGTCGCAATCGGAATACCGGTCTATCTCAACAGCTTTGCCGCCATCCCGGTAATAGGGGCAAAACCCCGGGCAGATTATGGAGAATTGCGCTTCGTTCCGATCCTCTCCGCCGTAACGATGGCGGATTTCCGCTATTCCGCCAGTCGACCCTCGATCATGCTGCACCTGCGTGCCCCGGGGTTTTGCCCCTATTACCCATCCCGTTCGTCTCGGGCTTGATCGGTCTCGGGATGAGCCCGGCGACGGGCCTTGCGTTCATGCTGGCGAGTAGCGCGACCGGCTTCCCGGCCATGGTTGCAGTCTGGGCTTTGGTCAAACCTCGCGCGTTCGCTCTTTACATCGGATTTGCGGTGATCGGCGCGCTCATCGCTGGGTATGCATACACGGCGGTACTCGCCGCCGCAGCCTAAGTCTACCAACACGTAAATTGCCGGCTGCGCCGACAAGAACGGGCGCATCCACTACATCCGGGCCGCCGGTAACGAGCATATCGGCGTGATCGCGCCGACCAGGACCGGCAAGGGCGTCGGGCCGGTCAATATGACCGCGCTGTCGCACCAAGCCGCGTTCATCGCCTTCGACCCGAAGGGCGAGCTGTTCAACGTGAGCGCCGGCTACCGGCGCACGCTCGGCCCGGTGTGGCGCTGGAATCCACTCGGCCGCGAGAAATGCAGCCGCTTCAACTTCCTCGACACGGTGCGCCTCCACGATCTTTCGGCCGTGGGCGACGCCATGGGGTAGAAGGCCCATCCGCGTAAAAGTGCACGGTAGCGTATTGCACGCAATGTTGAGGGTCGGGTTAGGGGCGGCCTGGCGACAGGGTTCCGAGCAGGGCCTGGAGGCCAAGTTCGAGATCGCTCATGGCCATGATGCGGTCGATGGTGCCCTTGCGGAGCTCGGTGGCCAGGGTGAGGACTTCGGTGGTGACCTGGCGCAAGCGGCGGTTCTTCTCTTCCAGGTGGTGCAGTTCCTGACACCGTGCGGCGGACGGACCTTGGTCCCGCCAGCGCCGGAGCTGCTCCGCATAGATGTCGACGAACTGGAGTTGCTCGCGATGGACGCGTTCCACCCGGTCGATGGTGGCGTCGTCGAGAACATGCGGGCGGGTACGTGCTTTGGTCAGCGTCTGGAGGTGGTCAGCGGTGTCGCTCAAGGCGCCGTCGATCATGCTGGCAACCAGCGGCATCTGGCTGATCGGCTGCCAGTTCACGCGTTCGGACGAGGGCATACAGGGCATCTCCTCCGATCAGGCCGTGACGGGTTCCGGCGCGATGTCGGCGCGGCGGCGTGGTGACTGGAAGTAGGTTCCGCTGGGGATGGTGTGGGCGTGGGCCAAAGGCGAGACGCGGGCGAGGTCCTCGTCGCGCACAGGATGGCCGCCGGCACGAAGCTGCTCGGCGATGCGGCTCATGTGCACGGTATTCCAGATCAGCACGGCATTGGAGAGCAGGCTGAGGCAACTGGCCTTGTTCATGATCTCCTCGTAGTCGCCGGTGCGGAAGTCGCCTTGGTTGGCGAAGAAGATCCATCTGGCGAGGATGTGGCGGAACTCGCCGCGGTTGAGCTGCAACTGGATGGCCTGGCGCAGCGGCTCCTCGTGGATGTAGCGCAGGATATGGATGGTCTTGATCAGGCGCCCGAGCTGGGTCAGCGCATTGGCCAGACGGTCGGCGGCGGGCGCGTTGGCGAGGCGCTGCATGACCACATGGGCTGGTGCCATCCGGGCTTTCAACGACGCGACCAGACGTACCAACTGATCCCACTGCTCGATGATGATGCTGATGTCGATGGTGCCGCGCAGCAGTGGCTGGAGCGGGCCATAATCGGCGGTGCGATCGATGCGGCTGAGCACCTGGTCTGGCAGGTCCTTGAGCCGCGGCAAGAAGGCGATGCCGAGCAGGACGCACAGGCCGAACAAATGCTCGGTGAAGCCATGGGTATCGGTGGTGTGTTCGCGGATGACGAGGGTGGTGTCGTTGCCGAGAATGCCGCTCAACACGTAGCGGGCTTCGCGCGGCGCGCAGGAGATTGCCAGCGTCGCGTAGACGCTGTGCAGGTCGGAGGTATGGGTATAGAGGGCGAGCGCGCGATCGTAGTAGCCGAAGTAGCGGGGATAGAAGCTGCTCAGCAGGCTGTCGCGTTGCACCGCGAAGCGCTGTCCATCCGAGGAGGAGCGGCTGCCGTCACCCCAGATGCGGCTGAACGGCAGGCTGTGATGATAGTCGACCAGGATCGTGTTGGCTGCCTTCAGCGTCGCCTCGCGCAGGAACCACCGGCTGGTGTCCTGCAGCGCCTCGGCAGTGACCGTGTCGACGCTCTGGCTCATGGCGGCAAGGCCAAGATTGGTGCCGTGGGCGATCAGGGTGGCGAGCAGCGAACGCTGATGATCCTTGGCACGGGACTGGTAGCCGGCGAGTGGCTGGAACGCACGCGTAAAGCCGCACCATTCATTCACGTCCTGCAGCAGGTCCTCGATCCGCACCCGCGGGTAGCTGGCCTGAAACGCCTGGCGCAGTTGGCGCAGCTCCGGTGAGATTGGCAGTGCGTCCGTTCGCTTCAGTTTGAGCCGGCCATCATGGACGGCAGCAAAGCGGTTGCGCGCCAGACCGTCCGCGGCGGCGCGCGCCGCCTGGTCGAAGCTGGCCGTGATCTTGGCGAGGAACTCCTGTGGATCGGTTGGCAGACCGAGGTCCTGGTAGGCTTGCGCACGACCCACCTGCCAGCTTCGGTCATCATGGACCAGGCTCCAGAAGGAGACGTGATCGCGGCTCTGCGCGAGGAACAAACTGCCGGCGCACAAGGCTTCCCGCACGGCGAAAGCGAGAGAGATCTCCCAGATATGACGGTCGAGTTTGCCGTCGGCGATGAGGTAGGGCCGCCAGTCCGCCTGAACGAAGCTGTGCGGGTCAGCCGGCGTGAGCGGCCCGCGTGTGCCAGCATCGAGCGCCCGCAGGATGTCGATCGCCTGCAGCAACGGCTCGCTGCCGGCTGCGGCCTGGAACGGCAAGGTGAGAAAGCTCGGCAGGTATTGGCGCGGCGTGCCATAGCGCGACAGCATGGCGTCGAGATGGCCGCGTTCCTCCAGCCGCTCGAAGGCGCGACAGGCCTCCGCCGCCTCGACGAGGGCCGGGGCGTTCACCGCGTCGCGGAATGCGCCGACGGTCTGTTCCGCATCGGCCTCGGCCAGGGCATCAACGCCGCCGAGCATGCGGTGCAAGCCATCGCGGGCGCGCCGGCGCATGGCCTTGCGGCGCTTCTCGACCGCGGTGCGGGACTTGCGGTTCATCGCGGTCAAGAAGAGATCGTTCATCTCGACGATCTGGTCGAGCAGGGTCTTGCGCGCCTCGACCAGGTAGCAGGCCACGAGTGCGACACGCTTGGGCTTGGCGAAGCGTCGGAGATCGCCGGCGTCGTAGCGGCGCCCGAGCTCGCCGAGCTGGCGTACGACCTTGGGATCGAGCTCATCCAGTTCACCACCCGTACCGAGCAACTCCTCAATCAGGCGCAGGCGAACAATGTCGCTCTTGATCACCGCCGCGTTGGCGGATTTTGGATAATCCTTGAGACGGAACAGGCCGGACCGTGCATCGCCCTCCGGCACTTCCACCAGCAGGTCGATCGACGCGCGCAGTGACGTCGGCAACCTGCCTGTGACGACCTCGAAGAGATTGGTCGTGGCGTAGGTGACTTCCGCGACGGCGATCCGCTCCAGCGTGCTGACCGCGGGCAACATGACACGCCATTCGCGCAGCTTGTGCTCCGCCCGGCTGAGCAACTCAGCTGTGCTGCGGCCTTCGAGCGCGCCCTGGCGCAGCCAGTCGCGCAGATCGGCGGCAACCGCTCGGTCAAAGCTGCGCAGGCCGAGATAACGGCGGATGCGCAGCGATTGAGCGCGCTCCGTCTGCCCGCGGCTCGGCGGGTCGAGGAACAGCACTGGCGGCAGGTCGAGTTGACGCGACAGGTGGCTGACGATCTTCAATGGAGCTTGCCGGTAGTCGTCGAGGAACCGGCCATAGGCGCGCAGCGTACATAGCTGCAGCGCAAAACGGCGCCGATGATCGGCCCCGCGGCACTGGGCGATCTCGGCGAGGTCGTCAGAGGTCAGCGTCCAGTGCCGCGCGAGGTCGTCCTCGCTGGGGTCAGCCGGCAGCAAGCTGGGGCGCCGGGGCCGCGCCCGCTCCAGGTCGTCATCCGTCGACATTCAGGTGCGAGCGCTCCAGGTCAGCTGCGAGATCCTCCCGAGAGGGTCGCGTATAAACCGCAGTCGTGTCGAGTGACTCGTGGCCGAGCAGGCCGGCAAGTTCCAGCAGCTTGCCGGGATTGTCGCGCAGGTAGCCGAGCGCAAAGGTGTGGCGCAGCGTGTGCGCCGAGACCGGTATGCGTGTGAGCCGTGCGCGACGCGCGAGGCTGGTGATCGCCGCCTGGATCGAGCGCACTGGCATCGCGGTGTCCCGGCCGCTGATGAACAGCACCGTCTCCTTCGCCGGCACCGGGTGCGCAGCAAGATACAGCTTGAGTGCGCGGCGCGCAGTGGCATTCAGCGGCACCTCGCGGGCTTTGAGGCCTTTGCCGTGGCGGATGCGCACCATGCCGGAACGGTCGCTCAGGGTGATATCGGCCACCCGCAGCGCCGCCACTTCGCCGACGCGCAGCCCGGCCTGCAGCATCACCTGGACCAGTGCATAGTTGCGCGCGGCCAGGCCGTGGGTCGAAGCCCCGGCAGCACGCAGCAGCGCGTGAACTTCGGGATCAGTCAGGCCGGCCGGCTGGCGGTTGCGCACCGAGCGCACCGGTCGGAGATCATGGACGACATCGCCGCTCAGCGTGCCGGTGCTGCGTGCCCATCGGCATAGGCGGCGCAGGGCATCGAGGCGCCGGTTGATCGTGGCGGGGCGCCGTCCGGCGGCGACCATATGCTGGCGGTAGGCGATCAGTTCGAACGTGGCGAGGTGGTCGAGCGTGAACGCGTCCGGCTGGACCGTGGCGTGCCAGGCGAGGAAGTGCCGCAGATCGTAGCGGTAGCCGCGCAACGTCGCGGGCGCGAGGTCCTCGCCTGCCAGGCTATTCAGGAACGATGCCATCCAGGCCGGGTCGCCTGCCGGGGCAGGTATGGCGGGCGTCGCTTGTATTGCACGCAATGTGATCCCCCGCGTTAGACCCCGGGTTTATTGCGTGCAAGATAGCTGCTGTGGCGCCGACATACCAGCCAATTCGATTTGCACGCCATGATTGCACGCAATAAATGGCCATCTTATGCCGGAGAGAGAACGTATCCGCCCCTCGGAAGGCCCGAATCGACCGGATCCTGGCCGTGTTCACGTTTCTTACCGTGTAGTTTTACGCGGATGAGCCTTCCACCCCATGCCCGCCGACGATGACGATACGCTGCTGCCATTCGCGCTGCCAAGCATCTGCCAGAAGAAGGTCACCGCCGCGTTCGACGGCGGCCTGATCAGTTCCGACGGCGGCGTGTTGCTGCTGGCCGGCGCGGACAAGCAGCTTGGCCTGGTTGACGCGCTGGCCGCAATCATTCCTGACCATCGGGACCCGACCCAGATCACCCACACGATGTCGGACATCCTGCGCGCGCGCATCTTCGCCATCGCCTGCGGCTACCCGGACGCCGACGACCTGGACGATCTGCGCAAGGATCCGGCCTTCAAACTTGCTTGTGGCAGACTGCCAGAAAGCGGTGACGCCCTGGCCTCGCAGCCGACCATGTCACGCTGGGCTTGAGCGCCGAAGGCGATCAACGCCCCGGACCTGCGCACCTTGATCCGGCTGACCTATGCCATGGTGGACCTGTGGTGCGGCAGCTACTGGCGTCCGCCCAAGGCCATCACGCTCGATATCGACGACACCGCCGACACCGTGCACGGCCATCAGCAGCTCTCTCTGTTCAACGCCCACTATGATGAGCGCTGCTTCCTGCCGATCCATATATACGACGCCGCGACCGGCCATTGCGTGCTGACCATTCTGCGGCCGGGCAAAACCCCTGACGGCAAGGAGGTTCGCGCTC
>Ga0307373_10003438_pt1 | contig 27570 bp, 25 predicted proteins | sample OX2MG_FD_202534 | JGI IMG/M metagenome (GOLD analysis project Ga0307373, IMG submission 202534) | Soil microbial communities from Risofladan, Vaasa, Finland - OX-2 | ecosystem: Environmental > Terrestrial > Soil > Coastal area > Acid sulfate soil | place: Finland: Risofladan, Vaasa | collected... | reverse complement strand
TCCTGCACCTCAAACGATGGCGCGGAATCGCTACCCGATACGCAAAACGAGCCGATTCCTTCCTCGCCGCCGTGCAGATCAGATGTCTCATGCTGTGGGTCAATATCTCGTGACGACACTACCTAAGGCCCTCGACGCGAAAGCTTCGAGGGCCTTGCCTTTTGTGCCGCGCTCTGAGGCTGCCATGCAGTTCCAGGATGACGGATGTCATCGCCGGAGGAAAGAGCGGATTACTTGGTTCTGAATGCGTGGTTCTGATAGTTCCATAAGGCGACGCCGCCGAACAGTCCGTCTTCGTTCGAGATGGTGGAGACGCTTTCGGGCAGTGCAAAGTTGAGGTGTTTGGCATTGCCGCCGCCGATATACAGATGGTCCCAGTTGAAGGTGTGCGCGGTCTGCTCAATGGCTCTCGCCAGCAGGTGGTTCCACTTCTTTTTGCCGTGTTTCTTCAGGCCGTGCTTGCCGAGAAACTCTTCGTAGGTCTTGCCTTTGCGCCACGGATGATGGGCGAGCTCAAGTCCCGCACACAGATACCCGTCGGTGAACAGGGCGGAACCTACACCGGTTCCCAGGGTCAGCACCAGCTCAACTCCTTTGCCACGAATGGCCCCGTATCCCTGGACGGCGGCATCGTTCGCCAGGTGGACGGGCAGCTTCCAGCGTTTCTCAAGTGTCGCCTGCAATGGGTAGTTGTCCCAATCCGGATGCAGGTTGACCGCGGTCAGAGTCTTGCCATGCTTGATCACGCCGGGAAAACCCACGGATGCGCGGTCGCACGCGGGCAGCTTCTCGCGGAGAGTTTCAAGTGCTTCGAGCACTTGCGCTGGAGTTGCGGGATCGGGAGTCGGGGTTCGCAGCCGGTCGCTGAGCGGATGTCCGTGCGCATCGAGCGCCATCACCTTCAGGCCCGTGCCCCCAATGTCGACCGCCAGGGTGACGGGGTGTGCAAATCCGGGGTTGCGCTGCGGTTGGACTGCGGTGGTTCGAACTGGTTTGGCGGTGGCTTTTGTATGCTTCATTCTGCTGCCGAGTATTTTTCCGGTTCAAGTACGCCTTCGTCAAATAGCGCGATGCGAGAGCGAACTTCGTTGGGCCGCTCTACTGCCCGGCCATTATGATCGGCAGTGTGGGTGTCGCCGAGCCCTGTGCCGGTTCCACGGTAACGCCAAAGGCCTTGGCCTCAATGCCCGCAGGCAGCGGCGGCAATACAACTGCGGCCGCTCCTGTGGCGTCTGGACGGAAGAGACCCGCCGGGATTGGCGCCTTGCCGTTCGCGGGAATCAGCCAAAGCTCATAGGTTTTGTTATGCGGAACAGGATGCAGATTGCTGGCAATAAATATGAGGGTGCCGGTCTTGCAGACATAGGTGGCATGGCCAACCGGCTGTGCCGGGCGTTTCGTCTCAGTCAGCGTGACCTGCTTGGCCTGGGGAGAGGTCAGGGCGTCCATCAGCTCCTGCGCACGGGCCGCCTGGGCCGAGAGGTGGGCAATTTCGCTGTGGTTCGCGTCGATTTGATGTTGAAGCTGGAGGCTGTGAACACCAAGGTAGACCGCAACCACGAGAGCAGCCACCGCGGTCATCCATCCGAACCAGCCCAGGCCGCCCTTCGGCTTGCGAACACGTACTGGGTAGACGAAGGGCTTCTGGGATTCCGGGGCGGCCGGTTGTGCGGCTTCGCCGGCAGCTTGTGGCGTGTTTGCAATCGTCGCCAGGAAGCGCTGCCGCGCGCCTGCCGGGACTTCCTGCCCGGGAGCACTGAGGCCCACAAGGGCAATGTCCGCCAGCACCTCGTCCAGCGCACTCCGGCAGGAGGCGCATGCCTCAAGGTGCTCCTTCGCCTGCTCCTGTTCTACAGGCGAAAGCCCCTGCATGGAGTACAGGATCAGGTCTTCCTGCGAAATGTGTTGCGCGCTGCTCAAACGGCGAGTCCCTTTCGTATTGCCATCAGCCCTAAACGTATTCTCGCCTTAATTGTCCCCAGTGGCTCGCCTGTTTTTTTCGCAATCTCTGTATGGCTGAGTCCTTCAAAGAAAGACAATTCAAGCGCGGATTTTTGTTCAACCGGAAGCGTATGCATTGCTGTCTGAACCTTCTCCATCAGAAGGGCGCGCTCAGATTCCTGTTCCAGATTGGTGGAGGAAGGCAGGGCAAAAAGCTCAATGGGGTCTGATATCTTGCGGCGGCGGAGTTTATCGACCGCGCGGTTCCGGGTTACGACTACAAGCCACCCTCCCAGTGATCCCCTTCCGGCCACAAAGGCGCCGGGGTTGCGCCACACCTGCAGCAGAACTTCCTGCATCACGTCTTCGGCTTCGCTGGAGTCGTTCAGCACCCGGAGGGCGACGGAATAGACCATTTTCGAATAGCGATCGAAGAATGCTGCCATTGCGTCCTGACTGCCCGCCTGTATTTGATGGAGCAATGCCAGGTCCTCTACAGATGCACCTTCTGCGGTTCTGTTTAAGGAACGCGGCGACTGCACATTTGGATTGGAGGGAGTTTCGTGCATTCTGTAGGATCAAGAACATTCTATTCCGGGTTCTTTGATGTTGCACAATAAGAATTGCCTCTGATTGTTGGCACGTCAAAACACAGCAGGAATATTCCAGTATGGTCCATCGCCATCAAAAAGACGCCGCGGAAAAACCCGGTCCAGCGAGGAGCCGGCAGGCGCGTCTTCGTCTCGACAAGTTGCTGGTTGACCGGGGCCTGGTACCCAGCCGGGAGCGGGCGCAGGCGATGATTTTGGCGGGACGTGTACTGGTGAATGAGCAAAAGGTCGAAAAGCCGGGCCAAGCGGTCGCCGAAGATGCTGCAGTGCGCCTGCTCGGAGAGGACCTTCGCTATGTAGGCCGCGGCGGCCTGAAGCTGGAGGCGGCTTTGGCACACTGGAAGATCGATCTGACCGGACGCTTCTGCCTGGACGTTGGCGCCTCCACCGGGGGCTTTACCGACTGCATGCTGCAGAACGAAGCTGCGCGGGTGCTTGCCATCGATACGGGCTACGGACAGATCGCCGAACGCTTGCGCCGCGACCCGCGGGTGCAGCTGATGGAGCGTACAAATGCCCGCAAACTGCAGCCCGCTGAGTTGCCCGTGGGGATCAGCTTTATGGCGATGGACGTGTCATTTATCTCCTCGACGCTGGTTTTGCCTGCGGTTCGGGCGGCGGTCGGGTCCGCCCAGCCACTGGAGGCGGTGATTCTGGTGAAGCCGCAGTTTGAGGCCGGCCGGGAGAGCGTCGGGAAGGGCGGGATCGTGCGCGATCCGAAGGCACACAGCGCGGCAATTGAGCGGGTTCGCGCCGGTGTTCTAAGCCTGGGAGGGGAGGAAGTCGAGGTCATCGATTCACCCATCCACGGCGCTGAGGGCAACAAGGAATTTTTACTGCATGCTGGAATACCCGCTCTTTCGTTACACTGATACGCATGCGCTCTGTAGCGATCGTCTCCAAGCCGCAGAAAGAGGAGTTATCTACGCTGCTGCCTGAGCTTTTGCTCTGGATGAAGGCGCACGGACTGAACCCGGTCCTCGATCCTGTCAGCGGAAACTACACCCAGGCGGCTCCGGTTGTGGCCCGGCATTTACTGCCGGATGAAAATCCGGAGCTGGTGATTGTGCTGGGAGGGGATGGAACGCTGCTCTCCGCAGCGCGGGTGTTTGCCAAGGCAGAGGTTCCGATTCTGAGCGTCAACCTGGGCTCCCTGGGCTTCCTGACGGAGGTCCGTCTCTCCGACCTGTATTCCACGCTGGAAGGCTGGTGCAATGAGTGTTACACGGTCGATGCGCGCTTCATGTTGCATAGCGAGTTGTGGCGCGATGGCGAGATGTTTGTGGAGCACGAAGCCCTGAATGATGTTGTGGTGGCCAAGGGCGCGATTGCCCGCATGGGCGACTTTCGGGTAATGCTGGACGACCAGGTGGCTGCAGTGTTTCGTGCGGACGGGGTGATTGTTGCCACGCCGACCGGGTCTACGGCATACTCGCTGGCTGCGAACGGCCCGATTTTAGCGCCGGATGTCGATGCGTTGATTGTTACGCCTGTATGCCCGCATCTGCTGACCATTCGGCCCATGGTGGTGCGGGGCGACGCGCGCCTGAGCGTGCGCATCGAGGGTGTTCCGGACCAGACTCTCCTGACCGTGGACGGCCAGGAGGCGATTGCGCTCCAGGTAGGGGATGAACTGCGTTGCAGGCGGTCGGACTACAGCGTAAAGCTGGTGCGGCTGGGGGCCACGGGCTTCTTCGACGTTCTACGTTCCAAGCTGAAGTGGGGCGAGCGGTAGGGCTATTTGTCGGCGATCTCGGCGAGCAGCACTTTGGCCTTAGTGACAAGAATGCGCGCCCCGTCCAGGTCCTCCTGATTTAAAGCCAGTTTGGCTTTGGTCAGAAAGGTGCGGATCTGATTGGCGGTGGTCTGTTCCTGCTTGCTGAGAGGCTGCTTCAGCATATCCAGCCCTTTTTGCGTGGCGTTGATATCATCCTGAATCCGGTTGCGCCGCTCAGTATTTGTGCTTTCGCCGGCCGCGGTGAGCTGGCCGATCGGGGTTATATCGCTGGATGTGCTACTGGCCGCCGTGTCCGCATTTTCACCCGCCGGGGACTGCTCGGCCGGAACCTCGGTATGTTGCGCCCTGCTACGGATGGGGTAGCTCCTTTTCGTTCTGTGTTCGGAGGTGCGGGCCTCCGGGGGGGTGATTTTGGGTAGCTCTGGCGGGGGCATTTGTGGCGGAGACATGCCCGCTTCGCTGAGGTACACAGGCAAAGTAGGACCCTGAGCTGCTTGCGAAGGCGAAGGCGGAGGCGGCAGCAGCACTGTGGCTCTGTGTCTGCATCCGGCAACGAACACGGTGAGCAGAAACAGCACAACTACCTTACCAGTGGACTTCATGCACCGGGTCCCCTCAAAGAATGTACGTTCGTATCGGTTAAGATGCGCTGGCCCGGTTCAGAAAGAGGGATAGCAGGAATCCGTAAAGTAAAGGTCGAACCCTGCCCTAGCTTGGATTCTACGTCAAGCTGGCCGTGGTGCAGTTGCAGGATGCGGTACGTCATGGCCAGCCCGATCCCGCTGCCTTCGCGCTTGGTCGTGAAGTACAGGTCGAAGATGTGGTCACGAATCTCGTTGGGGATACCCTCGCCATGGTCCTCAATTTTCAGCATGGCTGCCCGGGCGTCTTCCACCAGTCGCACTCTAAGTTCTCCTCCGTTGGGCATCGCCTGGGCGCCGTTCAACACAACATTCAGGATTGCCTGTTTGAGCAGGTCGGCATCCACCCGGACGTTGACAGGGTGTTTCGGAAGTTCGCTGAACACCGTCACATTGTGGGTTTCGAGTTCCGCGGATGCCAGCATCAGAACACTGGAGACGATGTCGCGAAAGTCCTGGTCCCGCAGTTGGAGCTCAACCGGGCGGGAGAAGTCGACCAGCGTCTGTACAACCCGGTCGAGCCGGTGTATTTCACTCTGGATTATTTCCAGATGGCGCGCGGCGCCAGCGTCATTCATAACCTTGCTTCGGAGCAGTTCAAGGTGAACCACGATGGCGTTGATGGGGTTCTTGACCTCGTGGCCGACGCCGGCGGTCAGCCTGCCGATGGCGGCCAGACGCCGTGAAACCTCAAGCTCGCTCTCGATTTCGCGCACGGATTCCAGGTCGTGCAAGGTGATCAGCGCACCCAGCGACTGGCTCTGGTCGACGGCATGGTTGTCATGGATAAAGTCGAGCGAAATTTCAACGCGGCGGCCGGTTTCGGTTATCACTTCTTCCTGGACGATGGACATGCCCGCATCAAACGCCAGACGGACCGTGCGGCCCAGCAGCGTGCTGCGATCGAAGATTTCGTGCACGGATGCGCCGAGGATCGCGTCGCGGTCCACATTCAGAAAGCGCTCGACTGACCGCGAGACGAGTACGGCGCGGGCGTCGCGGGTAAAGAGCATCATGCCGTCCTGAAGGTTGGAAAGGATCTGATCCAGGTTCTCTTTGAGGGCCGAGAAGACCTCCTGCACGTCCTTCATGCGGCGTCCGAGACGTTCAATCTTGTGCGACACCTGGACGACAGTATCGGAGGATCGTGGTTTTGGAGGTTCCAGTGCTGCCCCCATTTCCGCTTCTGCCTCTGCCTGTGCGAGGGCATCGAGACGAGCGCTGATCTGTTCGATCGGGGCAAGCGCCAGGTTCGATACGAAGGCGGCCGTACCCAGAGACAGCAACAGCGCCAGGCCGGTATAGCCCAGCGCGCCCAATAGCCAGGGCCGGAGCGCATGCCCGAGGAAGGTGGTGCGAATGCCGATGCGGATGTTCAGAAAGGGATGGTTGTCGCGGTCCAGCTCCTCGGTGACGTTGTATACCCTAGGCGGCCCAAAGACGACCTTGAGCATTTGGATCATCGATTCGTTGCGCAGCGTGGCATAGTCGGGCCGCTTGGGCAACACTTCATCTTCAAGAGATGGGTCTGGCGCTGTCACCAGTGCGCGCCCGTTGTGGTCGACGATGGCGATGTCCTGCACGGTTGGCGAATAGTTGATGACCGAGGCGATCTGTGCATTCAGCGCGTCGTCATTGCGTAGAGACTGCGCCACGGCCGCGCGGACTGCGGCGGGATCGTGAACATTGAAGGTCTGATCGCGAAGGTCGTTCTCGAGCGCCTCCCGCGTCATGAAAAGCAGCTGGTGCGCCACAATGTCAGTGGAGTGGTAGGACTGCTCAATGTGCTGCTGCAGCAACTGGCCGATATACAGCCAGGAGAGCACCGATACCACCAGGAGCACCAGTCCTGTGATGGTGATGGCGAGTTTGGTCTTCAGTCGCATAGGTCACGCCCGTCGTGTAAAAGTGGGGCAGGGAAAAGTCTTGCAGTGCGGCAGGGGTACCAGGTGGTTGCGACGAGGTCACGACTCTTCATTGCTGTCTGAGCCATTTTCTGAAGGAGAGCTTCCGTACTCTTTCAGCTTATTATGCAAAGTCTTAAGGCTGATGCCCAGTGTTTCGGCTGCGCGTGTTTTGTTATTGCGGTGCGATTCCAGGGTTTTAAGAATCAGTTTCCGCTCCGCATCGTCAATCGTAGAGCCAATCTCAATGTGGATTGCGTTCTCCGGAACCGCCGGTTCCGATTGCTTCTCAGCCGTTTTTCCCAATCCTGTCGGCAGATGGTGCACTTCGAGCAGGCCCGCACCGCCCAGCACTACGGCGCGTTCAATCGTGTTACGCAACTCGCGCACATTGCCGGGCCAGTCATTGGCCATCAGCCGCTGCAGCATCTCATTGCTGACACCCGTGATCTGCCTGCCATGCTTTTGATTCATGTCCTGAATCATCGATTCGATAATGGCCGGGATGTCCTCTTTGTGCTCCCGGAGCGGTGGCATGTGGATGTTGAATACATTCAGGCGATAGAAGAGGTCCGCGCGCAGATGGCCGGCGGATACGACAACGTCCGGGTCCTTGTTGGTGGCCGCCAGTACGCGCACGTCCACGGAGGACTCGATTTTGCTGCCCAACCGCCGCAGAGTGCGTTCTTCAAGCACGCGAAGCAGCTTGGCCTGCGTCCCGATAGGCATTTCGCCGATCTCATCCAGCAGCAGGGTACCTTCCTCGGCGAGTTCAAAACATCCTGCCCGGCGCTCCACGGCTCCCGTGAAGGCGCCCTTCTCATGGCCGAAGATTTCGCTCTCAATCAGGGTTTCAGGAATGGCCGCGCAGTTGACTGCCACAAATGGCCTGGATTTACGCGGGCTCAGCGAGTGCAGGGTGCGGGCGACAAGTTCCTTGCCGGTGCCGCTTTCGCCGGTGATCAATACGGAGACATTCGACGGGGCGATGCGCTCGATTAAGGCGAAGATCTCCTGCATTGTCCTGGAGGAACCCACCAGAGAGCCCAAGACTCCGGTATCCCGAAGTTTGCGCCGGGTGACTTCAAGTTCCTGCTCGGTTTCGCGCTGTCGAGCGGCATTGGAGAGAATCTGGCGCAGACGAACCGAGTCAACCGGCTTCTGGATGAAGTCGTAGGCCCCAAGCTTCATGGCGTCCACGGCGGATTGAATGGACCCCTGAGCCGTGAGAACCACAACCGCCTGATTCTGCTTAAGTTCAGTGAGGCGTTCCAGAAGCTCCAGGCCGTCCATCCGGGGCATCTTCAGGTCCGTGACGATGATTCCCGGTTGCCAGGCGAGCGCCTTCTCCAGCCCCTCGACTCCGTCGCGGGCAGTTTCGGTGCGATATCCCCAGCCGGAGACCAGCTCCGCCAGCCCGGTCAGGGCATGTAATTCATCCTCAACGATTAAGACCTTTTCCTGATTTGCCATTCTGTCAGGGGCTACGCTTCCTTTACGCTGTGGCGCCGATCCCAAGCAGGTGGAGTGCTCCGTAGAACTCCTGCTCTGGATCTGCCATGTATATGCTTAGATTTTATGCTGAACTGCGAAATTTCGACGCATAAGCTCAAGCAACTGCTCAGGAGCTTGATCCGGACGCCGCTATCGTTGCGATATGCCGCCACGGCGTACGTTCCATATTGAATTGCAAAGACTTGCCGAACGCAGCCGCGCTTGGCAATTGCCGGAGCCCGGAGGGGTTTATCTCGTGGTCGGTCTATTGCTCCGGCCTTGTCCGTTCGATACACTCAAATGACACTGCCTAGCTATTTCCAGGTTGGCATGAGAAGCCAGGATGGTTTGGGCTGTCTCCGCCCGGAGTAGTGCTTGAAATCAGGAGCGGAACAAGGAGCGCATCACGAATGCAAGGGCGGACAAACCCTCCCCAGGGAGCGCAACCGGAGGTTCCGGCGTCTGGCTCCTCTACACATGCCGAGGTTTTCACGCCTGCGGACTTACGTAAGGTCATTCTCAAGCGCAAATGGCTCATCCTGGCTGCGACGCTGGTAGGGATTGGGATTGCAGTCTTGCTCATCGTACTTACAATCCCAGAGTATGAGTCGTTTGCACGTGTCAATATCAATTTGGGGCGATCCACAAATATTGGCGTCCAAAGCTTTATCCAGCAAAACACAAGCTACTTTGAAGATCCTGATACCGAACTGCAAACGCAGTTGCAAATCATGCGCAGCCAAACAGTTGCGATGGATGTTATCAACACACTGGATCTATATCATAAGAAGCCATTTTCAAAGGTCTTCGCCAAACATCCATACAGCGGGCATTTGACCCCTGTCCAGCGCGCAGTCGTCGTAGGAATATTCCAGGGATCAACCAGAATCAATGTTGTGCCGGGTACCGATCTTGTGGATGTGCATTTCACGAGCCCGGAACCGGCGGTCGCCATGCAGGCTGCGAACGCGATCGTCGATGCCTACATGCAGCGCGATCTTCAGGCGCGATTCAAGGGGACCACGCGCATCTCCGACTGGCTTGCACAGCAGCTAACAGGGCTTAAGAAACAGGTTGATGCGAATCAGCAGGTGTTGGCCCGCTATGTACAGAAGCACAATATCGTGGCGACGGACAGCCAGGGCGGCAGTCTGGTCACAGACAGTCTTTCAACGGTAAACCAACAGCTTGCCCAGGCGCAGGCGGACCGCATTGTGAAAGAGGCCCGCTACAAAATGGCGCTCACCCGCAATCCTGAGCTGTTGGTTTCAGTGGCGCCCGGTACGATCCTTGGCTCGCTGCGCGCGCAGCAGGCGGATCTCATGGTGCAGGAGGCCCAGTTACGCTCGAAGTTTGGCCCGGAGTATCCCAGGGTTATCGAGGTCAACAAGCAGTTGGCCAGCGTACAGGCCGATATTGACACGGAGATCAATAATCTCACCAAGAGATTTGCCGAGGAGTATCACACGGCTATAAAGACAGAAAGTCTCCTGCAGGCCAGACTGGATGTTCTTAAGCAGCAAGCATATCGAGAGAATGCTGCAGGGGCCCAGTTTGACATTCTGAAACATGCAGCAGAATCCGCAGCAGAGCTGTACAACGCACTGCAGCTCAGACTACAGGAAGCTGGTATTACGGCTGGCTTGAGTTCGAATGATGTTGACGTCATCGACCGTGCAACGATTCCCACCGGTCCGATACTCCCGCGAAAGCGTTCAGACCTGATTTTCGGGCTGCTGGGCGGCTTGGGAACAGGCTTTGTTCTCGCGTTTGCCTTGGAGATGTTTGATGACAGGCTTGAATCTTCCGACGAGGTGGAAGGGATCGTACAGTTGCCCACCTTGGCTGTTGTACCGCATTTCTCGGTCCATAAGAATACAGTTCAAAGCAGCGGAAGAGCGCGAACATTACCGGACTTGATTTCATATTTGGATCCGCATTCACTTGGGGCAGAGGCGTTTCGCACATTGCGGTCCTCCATCCTTCTGACCGCCATTGACCGTAAGCCTAAGCTCCTTTTGGTAGTTAGTAGCTTTGCGGAAGAAGGCAAGTCGACGATTGCAAGTAACCTGGCAGTTTCTTTTGCGCAGCGCGAAGAAAAGGTGCTGCTAGTGGATACAGATTTGCGGCGAGGAACAACTCACCTCAAATTTGGCCTCTCAAATAACAACGGATTGTCATCGGTTCTTGCGCGCGGGTCTGGCGAAAATGCATACGAAAAGCCGCTTCCGGAACTGCCTGGGCTCACCGTCTTATCGCGTGGGCCTATTCCGCCGAATCCGGGAGAGATGCTTGCGTCGCATGCCATGGAAGCAGCCATCGAGCGATGGCGAACTGAATTCGACAGAATCATTTTCGACTCGTCTCCTGTACTTGCTGTCTCTGATGCACTTAGTCTGGCTCCTCAGGCGGATGGTGTATTAATACTGGTTCGTGCGGGAATGACTCGTAAAAGGGCACTGTTGAAGACATGTGAGTTATTACGGCGCGTAAATGGAAGAATTCTAGGTACAGTTATTAACGACGCAGATTTGCGGCTTGAAAATTACTATACCTATTCGAAGCGCTATGGTTACGACTACACAAGTAACTATGGAGCAGGCTACGGGGTTTCAGATGATAAGAGCTAAGCTTGCGATCGCTTTTGTAATCCTATGTGGAATGCTGGGGTTTACGCTTTCCGGGTTGACCGTGGCAGTTGCACAGGATGTACAGCAACCTGTGAATGCGCAGAGAATTGCGATAAACCCAGGGGATATTTTAAGTGTGCAAGTCTTTGATACACCCGAACTCTCCATGGATTCGGTGCGTGTGAGTGAAGGTGGTCAGATCAATCTTCCGGTTTTAGGACTTGTAGAGGTCAAGGGGCTAAACCCGATTCAGGCTGCGGTGAGAATTGAGTCTGAGTTGCGGTCGAATGGCCTTATGCAGGAACCTCATGTCACAGTTTCGGTGGTTGAATTTGCATCTCAGGTTGCCACGATACTGGGGCAGATCAAGACGCCAGGGGTGTATCCGGTTTATGGAGGACGTCGCCTGCTGGACGTGATTGCTTTGGCTGGAGGGCTGACTGCCTCTGCCGGAAAGATCGTAACCATCATTCACCGCGATGATCCGCACCATCCGGTGACCGTCCGCCTGGTTCAGAATGCCAGGTCTCTTGATAACCAAAAGAATCCAGTAATTCTGCCGGATGACACAATTGATGTGGGTAAAGCCGGCATTATTTATATCCTGGGATCTGTAAACAAGCCCGGCGGGTTCCTTATTGACAATAACGAGAAGCTTTCCCTCATGCAGGCAATTTCGCTTGCTGGAGGATGGGATAAGACGGCGGCCCTCAGCAAAGTGCGTCTGATACGAAAGATCCCGCAGGGCCACGAACAATTGAAGTTGGATCTAAAGCATGTGCTGGAGGGACGGCAGGCTGACGTCAGTATTAAAAATGGCGATATTCTCTACGTTCCAACGAGCCTCGGCAAGACGCTGGCGTACCGGGGAATGGAGGCGGTGATCGCTTCAGCGCAAAGTGCTGTTGTGTACTCTTCCGTAAATGGCAACTTTTAACCAAGCAGCAGATCTGATTCTTACCGTGAAACAAGATGGGAACTACTCCACAAAACGTCATCCGGACTGGCGCTCCTGTACCAGTGGGAGTGTTTGAGAGTAGCTTCGCGTCTCCAAGGCAGTTGTACTTCACCATTATTCCAGCAATCCTGATTTTGGGCGGGGCTTTGAGTTGGGTGATCAGCGGTGATGCGGGGCTCGTTGTGGGAAGTTTTACCGCGACGATAATTGCCTTGTACACGCTGTGGGACTGGCTATTCCGTAATGCCCCCACCCGCTTATCGACTCTTTTGGGGATGGGACTGCTCCTTGGATATGGGGTTGGCGCGCTCAATACCTGGATTACTTTACCCCGCACCTCTTTTACGTTGGGAGAAATTTTTGGTTTAGGGCAGGGTGCTCTGGCCCGTGGCATAGCTGCAGTTCTTTTTTCCGTAGCTTCGCTTTATTTTTTGGGGGAGATTTTTGAGAAGCCTCTATTTCCTCAGAATTTTCGTCTGCAGATCACGGAAGCAACGCGCTCATTAATCTACTTTGCGGCGATCTGTATGTTGCTTGGCTATGCAACGCATAGCTTGGCAATAGGTGGGGCCGTGGCGTCTGCCGGGCACGTTAGCATTCCCGGCATGTTTTTGTCGTGGCTTTATGCTCCCGTTACAGCATTGGCTGTTGCGGCATTTGTGACCGCAAAGCAGTGGCGGGAAAGGCTGCTGACTGGAGTTGTATCTCTGGAGTTTCTTGTCATGTTTGCTGTGCGCGGCCGGCGCAGTGCGCTTTATACAACGGTAGAAATCCTGTTTGTCCTGGGATTGGCCGGCTACCGGTGGCGCGGTAAGAGCATTCGTAATGTGATTCTGCTAGGGTCTCTTGGGGTGGTCATTGCCGTGTGTGCGCTCGTATTTATGCTGCTGCGAATAGCTCCGGTGATTCAGGCAGGCTATAACTCGGCTAGCATCGCACAGAGGGCCGAAGCAGCGAACAAGCTTGTCAAGCAAGGGAACGCGCTTGCCTTGGCGACCGCAGCAACCCGGCAGAATGCCCAAACACGCACGTTTGTACTGGCTTTCCTCTCCAACGTGCTGGACGCAAGCTTTAACAAGACCCCGGCATTAGGGCGGGATGCTTTGGGCCTGATGCAGTCGACGATCCCGAGCGTGATCGATCCCTACAAGGACCGGTTTTTTTCCGAAGAAGACCTGGTCGATCAGCAATTTGGGTTTGGATACGGGGACCAGGCAAACTCTATTCTGACGGGCGGGGCTACGGATTTTGGATTTGCCGGGATGATTTTGTACCCATTGCTGCTTGTTGTGCTGGCAAGGGTGATTTATGGATTGGCGTCGATACTACTCAAGCCGCTGCCTCTTCTCATCGTGACGTTGGCCCTCGTCCAAATATTCATGCAGACAGAGGTTATTTTGAGCGGCTATTTCGCCGACCTGCGCAATGCGATATTCTTTGGTCTCATCATCCAGTTGTTTTTATTTTTCCCAAGGCTTAGATTCGGCCAACAGCAGATCCATCCCCAGGGTAGATTCAATGTTTAGGAAGACCATTCAGGTTTTTCTGTCTGGCGTTCTTCTAATCACCGGCGGGCACCTGCTTTTGGCGCAAAGCCTTGCTAGCGGGACAAGTCTTTCCTCCGGCAATTCTTCGGCCCCCTCAGAGAGCACCGTTGGCGATTATGTGAATGCTTCATCCACGTCAGATGTTTTTGCTTCGGTATCAGCATCGGTAGGACAGGGCACGAGCTCTGGCCGTATGCAAAGTGGAGTGCCTGGTGGCGGAGGTGCAGCAGGCGGAGTGGGGAGGAGCGCGATCGCACCCCGCGGGATGGTGAATCTACAGGGTGGAAGAATATCCGCCGGAGGCGTGGCGCCGGCAATGGATAAGCATCAGCCTGGCAATTTACCAGGTTCAGATGCAGGCACTACTCGCAGCTATGGAACGCCTGCTGTTGGATATAGCCGCCGGGGTCTTATACGGTCGAATCATTCTGGATTTAGTGAGTACGGAACATCGGCTGGGTTTTCCAATCGTGGAGCAGCAGCCTCTCACACGCAGAGCCGGCACTCTAAGTCGAGTCCCCATATGCCGGCGGCTGCACGTTATTCAAATAATTTTCCGGATAGCACTCGAGGCACGGCACTTATAAACCCGCCGGACAATAGCATGCAAAATCCTCTTGATTGGCACCCCGGTCTGAATTATGAGTTTGCAGACTTTGAGAAAATGAGCTTTTTGCATCCGTCGCTCAGTGTTGCGGGTGGGAAGAAAAGGCTCAAGCGACGGACGAAAGCGCGTCCCCGGGGTTCTAAGCTGCCCGCGTCTTCCGTGCTGTTTCCGAATACTCTGAATGAGCCACTTGAAGAGTCGCCGCTTGTTCAGTCCCTGGGGTCGCAGTAGCAGCTTTGAGGTATCCGGAGTGCGAGCCCGCTCCCTTCGCCAACCACAACCATCAACACAACTGAGAATTTCCAGTTATGAATGGTTGAGAAAAAGGGGGCAGGTCACCGTCCCCCTCTACACCAGCTGGAGAAATGCTCTAGCCCGATGGGGAACGCTCGATGTTGGGCGTTCCCGCATCATGTTTTGCGCAGGGCTTCTGGCGCGGAGATGCTCAGCCGCTTCATACGTGCATTTGGGAATCAGACCCGCTCAATGGCCAGCGATTCAATCACAACCGGCGTATGCGGCTTGTCCTGGCCATTGCGGGGCACGAGCGAGATCTTTTCTGCTACAGCCTGGCCTTCCACGACTTCACCGAAGATGGTATGACGTCCGGTGAGCCAGTCCGTTGCGGCCACGGTGATAAAGAACTGAGAGCCGTTGGTGTTGGGACCGGCGTTGGCCATGGCCAGCTTGCCGGGGGCGTTGAGTTTGTGGGGCGAGCTCTTGGTTTCGTCCTCAAATTTGTAGCCGGGACCTCCCATTCCGCTGCCTGCCGGGTCGCCGCCCTGAATCATGAAGTTCGGAATGACGCGGTGGAAGATGGTTCCGTCGTAGAGCTTGTTGGTGCTCTTCTCCCTGGTCACCGGATGGACCCACTCGCGCTTGCCCTCAGCCAGTTCGACAAAGTTGGCTACCGTGATGGGGGCGTCCTTTTCGAACAGACGGACCACAATTTGTCCTTCGCTCGTGTTGAATACGGCGTACGTTCCGGGTTGACGAGACATAGCTTAGCTCCTTGAGGGTTTATGGATTGGTTTGCGGTGTCGTGGCTGCTGCAGCAGGCGCCGCATTCGATGACAGCGGAGGCGGAAGCGGCTGGCCATTGGGCACGATGGTGACCTTGTTCAGAGCCACCGGCTCCAGCGGCTTGTTGTTGGCGTCGCGTTCGACCTCGCTGATGGTTTGCGCGACGAGCACGCTGTGCTGGTCGCACTGGCCGAAGATGGTGTAGTGCTGGTCAAGGCTGGGATAGGGCGCCACAGTGATGAAGAACTGAGAACCGTCGGTGTTGGGTCCGGAGTTGGCCATGGCCAGTCGCCCGGCCACCTCAAAATTGAGGTTGGGGTCAATCTCGTCGTTGATGAAGTAGCCTGGATCGCCCTCGCCGGTGCCGAGCGGGTCGCCACCCTGGATCATGAAGCCGGGGATTACGCGGTGGAAGATGGTTCCGTTATAGAGCGGCTTGCCGTGCATTGTCTGGTGCGTTGCCGGATTGGTCCAGTCCTTGGCGCCTTCGGCCAGGCCGATGAAGTTGGCAACGGTCATGGGGGCAAATTTCGAGAATAGCTTGCAGGTCATGCGGCCCATGCTGGTGTCAAAAACGGCGGTCGGGCCGCTGGGCTGCAGGTCCACAGGCACTTGGGCGCCGGGCGAGTCGGGCAGGTTCTGGTCCGAGCTTTGGGCGGAGGACTGAGAGCTTGCCGCAGTGGAAGTCTGGTCGGCCGGGGCAGTGGATTGTTGCGCGAATCCAGTGGCGGCGAAAAAGGCGGCAACAGAGAGTACAAGAAAGGCACGGTAAAGGGATTTCATGCAGTCAGGTTCCAAACTCAAGAGTATCAAATTACCTGCTGCCTTCACTTCCGCCGTGCCTTTTGTGTTTCTCTGCTTGAGCTTTTAGCTCTTGTTACGCTTTTAGCTCTTGGCCTTCGCCCCGTTGCTCCAGCCGATGACGGGGGCAATGGTCTGGACGAGGTCTTCGCGCTCTCTGCAGCTTGCCTGCCAGTAATCGCGGTTCATGTGCGCGATGACTTCAAGCGGAATCTGCTTGGGGCAGACGCCGGTGCACTCGCCGATATTGGTGCAACTGCCGAAGGGTTCGGTGTTCATCTGCGCGACCATGCCCAGCGCGCGACGGTCCTGCTCGGGCTTGCCCTGGGGCAGGATGCCGAGATGCGAGATTTTAGCTCCCGTGAACAGCGCGGCCGAAGCATTGGGGCAGGCGGCGACGCAGGCTCCGCAGCCAATGCAGGAGGCGGCATCCATGGCGCGGTCGGCGATCTCCTTGCCGACGGGAATGGTGTTGCCGTCAGGCGCGTTGCCGGTGGAGACGGAGACGTAGCCTCCGGCTTCAATGATGCGGTCGAAGGCGCGGCGATCCACCACCAGGTCCTTGAGCATGGGGAAGGCCGCGGCGCGCCACGGCTCAATGGTGAGCGACTCGCCGTCTTTGAAGTGGCGCATGGTGAGCTGGCAGACCGTGGTTGCAGGCTGCGGACCTTGCGCCACGCCGTTAATCATGAATCCGCAGGAGCCGCAGATGCCTTCGCGGCAGTCGTGCTCAAAGGCCACCGGCTCTTCGTCGCGCTCGATCAGCGACTCATTGAGCACGTCGAGGCACTCGAGCATCGACATCTCTGGATTCACGTCGTCGAGCGGATAGGTGACGAACTTGCCTTTGTCGTTCGGGCCCTTCTGGCGCCAGATCTTCAATGTGAGCTTCATATTTGATCCATCTTTCTGTCGAACTATCTCTTATCGTTCGTTCCGCCGAACTACTTATAGCTTCTCTGGCTGGGGTGGACGTAGTGGAACTCGAGCGGCTCCTTGTTCAGCACCGGTTTGCCGTCCGGTCCTCCGTAGCCCCATGCGGCCGCGTACGAGTAGTGCTCGTCGTCGCGCTGGGCTTCGCCCTCGGCAGTCTGGTATTCCTCGCGGAAGTGGCCGCCGCAGCTCTCGTTGCGCTCGCGCGCGTCGATGCACATTAGCTCGCCCAGCTCGAAGAAGTCGGCCACGCGGCCGGCTTTTTCGAGGCTCTGGTTCAGATCGTCGCCGCTGCCGGGCACGGTCACGTTCTGCCAGAACTCCTCGCGCAGCGCGCGAATCTGCCCGATGGCCTTTTCCAGGCCCTGTGCGGTGCGCGACATGCCACACCCATCCCACATGATCTTGCCCAGTTCGCGATGGAAGGAGTCCACCGTGCGCTTGCCCTTGATGGAGAGCAGCTTGTCGATGCCCTGCTGGACACCTGTGACCGCACTCTTCACTTCGCTGTTCGATTCATCGACCTGGGCGAACTTGTGGGTCGCGATGTAGTTGCCGACCGTGTAGGGAAGGATGAAGTAGCCGTCGGACAGGCCCTGCATCAGGGCGCTGGCGCCGAGGCGGTTGGCTCCGTGGTCGGAGAAGTTGGCCTCGCCCGCAACGAACAGGCCGGGGATGGTGCTCTCAAGGTTGTAGTCCACCCACAGGCCGCCCATGGTGTAGTGGATGGCCGGGTAGATGCGCATGGGAACCTTGTAGGGGTTCTCGTCGGTGATGCGCTGGTACATGTCAAACAGGTTGCCGTAGCGTTCGCGGATGGTGTGCTCGCCGAGGCGGTTGATCGCATTGCTGAAGTCGAGGTAGACGCCGAGTCCGGTTTCGCCGACGCCGCGTCCTTCGTCGCAGACGGCCTTGGCGTTGCGGGAGGCTACGTCGCGCGGAACCAGGTTGCCGAAGCTGGGGTAGCGGCGCTCCAGGTAGTAGTCGCGCTCGTCCTCGGGGATCTGGCTCGGGGGACGCTTGTCGCCCTTCTGCATGGGAACCCAGATGCGTCCGTCGTTGCGCAGCGACTCAGACATGAGCGTGAGCTTGGACTGGTAGTCGCCGGAGACGGGGATGCAGGTGGGGTGAATCTGCGTGAAGCAGGGGTTGGCGAACAGTGCGCCGCGCCTGTGGGCGCGCCAGATGGCTGTCGCATTCGAGCCTTTGGCGTTGGTGGAGAGGTAGTAGACGTTGCTGTATCCGCCTGTGGTGAGCAGCACGGCGTCGCCGAAGTGTACATCGAGCTCGCCGGTGATCAGGTTGCGGGTCACGATGCCGCGCGCCTGTCCGTCGACGACGATAAGGTCGAGCATTTCCGTGCGCGGGAACATGGTGACGTTTCCGGCATGGATTTGCCGCTCGAGCGCCTGATACGCGCCCAGCAGGAGCTGCTGGCCGGTTTGACCGCGTGCGTAGAAGGTACGCGAAACCTGCGCGCCGCCGAAGGAGCGGTTGCTGAGCGCACCGCCGTATTCGCGGGCGAAGGGAACACCCTGCGCGACGCACTGGTCGATAATGTTCACGCTGTTCTGGGCCAGGCGGTAGACGTTGGCCTCGCGGGCGCGGAAGTCGCCGCCCTTCACCGTGTCATAGAAGAGGCGGAAGATGCTGTCGCCGTCGTTCTGGTAGTTTTTGGCGGCGTTGATGCCGCCCTGCGCGGCGATGGAGTGCGCGCGGCGCGGGGAGTCCTGAAAGCAGAAGCAGCTCACGTTGTAGCCGAGCTCGCCGAGCGAGGCGGAGGCAGAGGCTCCGGCGAGCCCCGAGCCTACAACCAGGATGGTGTGCTTGCGCTTGTTCGAAGGATTCACCAGCTTCATGTCGAAGCGGGTTTTGTCCCATGCCTGTTCAATCGGGCCGGAAGGGATGCGTGCGTCGAGTGTCATTACTTTACGAGCCCCGTGAGTACGCTAATGGGAATGGAGATGTATCCCAGAATGATGAGGGTGGCGAGGAGCAGCGCGGCCTTCTTTAGCATCGGCGTGTGCTTGGGGTGGTTGCAGCCGACGGACTGGAACATGCTCCAGATGCCGTGCCGCAGGTGAATGCCGAGCAGAATGAGCGAGAAGATGTACCAGGCCGAAACCCACCAGACCTGGAAGCCCGCGATGACGTTGTGGTAGACATCGCCCCGGATGAACTGCGAGCCGGGATGGATGTAGCCGGCGGTGAACTCCAGCAGGTGGAAGATCACGAAGGCGAGAACGATGGGGCCGCTCCAGTACATGGTGCGCGACGCAAAGGAGGAGTTGATGGCCTGCTTGCGCGAATAGCCGACCGGGCGGGCCCTCTTGTTGCGGAGCGCAAGCTGCACCGTGGCCGTAATGTGCAGGACCACGGCGACGATCATAACGCTGCGCACGAGCCAGAGCAGGGTTCCGTCAAAGTGCAGGAACGCGGCGTAGGCGTTGTATCGCGCCGGGCCTGCGAAGACCAGCAGGTTGCCCAGCAGGTGCCCGATGATGAAGAGGAAGAGGATGCAGCCGGTGACGGCCATTACGACCTTTTTGCCGTTGGTCGATTGCCAGAAACTGGGCGCCCGGTGCGTGTTGACTTCAACAGTGCTCGTGCTCATTGGATGCCCCAGGCCTTATCTAGATGAAGCATGTACGTCCTGACCTTTGTGGTGAGTTGGCCGCTCTGCCTTTTCTGGTGACCTAGTCGTGGGAACCATTGCAGGCGCAGCGTAAACGTGGATGCAGGCGGATTATATCCGGCTGCCGGTGCACGATTCAGTGGTCCGCATCACCAGCCTGAACCGCCTTTGAATCACGGGGAAGTATCACTATTCATTATTGGTTCCGAGCGCGGTGAGCGTCAAGGAAGCGGGATGGATCGAAGGGAGTTTACGGCCTGATTTGCACTTATTTGAATTGCATGGCCGCCAGCAGGGCGCGCAGGGCATGGCCGCGATGGCTGATGCGGTGCTTGGTGGCGAGGTCGATTTCGGCCATGGTCTTGCCGAGCGCGGGCAGGTAGAAGAGCGGGTCGTAGCCGAAGCCTCCGGCGCCACGCGGGGCGGTGAGGATTTCGCCTTCGACGGTTCCTTCTCCGGTCTGGAGGCAGGCTCCGTCGCGGGCGGCGGCGATGACGCAGCGGTAGCGGCCCTGTCGGGCTCCCACAGGGGTGTTGGCAAGCTGCTGGAGCAGGAAGAGGTTGTTGGTCTCGTCGGTGGTGGCGGCGGTGCCTGTGGTGAATCCGGCGTCGGCGGCGTAGCGGGCGGAGCGGACACCGGGATCGTTATTGAGCGCGTCCACTTCGAGGCCGGAGTCGTCGGCGATGACGATCTCGCCCGGAGAGAAGCGGCTGTAGTACGAGGCCTTGAGGCGGGCGTTGCCGGCGAAGGTCGGCTCGTCTTCGGGCGGTGCGGCGAGTTCGCTGAGGCCGGGCAGCGGCTCGATGGTGAGGTGCGGATTGTCAGCAGCCGCCGCGGCAAAGTCGCGCAGCTTGCCAGGGTTGCTGGTGGCCGCGTAGATACGGGACTGGCCGTCCGGCACACGCTCCTCCTGCACACGCTCCTCCTGCACACGCTCCTCCGGCACACGCGGCTCCTGCACACTCGGCTCGGGCGCCATCTTGATCTCCATTTTCGCGGCCCTCCTGTTGGCCGGGGAAACTGGTTTTAGTCATGGAGACATCTTAGAACCGATCTGTCGTCTACCAGGGCTGGTTGCGCCAGATGTGCGGCATGTAGAAGGCATCGAGGAACCAGCCGAGCAGGAACAGGAGCGCCATCGCGCCGAGGCTCCAGTAGAACAGCTTGACGGGCAGGGTTGAGTTGAGCGTCACTTCCGAATCCGGGTCGTGGCGCAGCTCGTCCTCGCGGAAGAGGATGCCGCTGGCGAAGCACAGGCATCCGGCCAGCGCCAGATAGGTGAACGACCCGATCAGGCGGTCCTCCCATCCCGCGCCGGGGACGAAGAACGCATGGCCCAGAAGCGCCATGAGCGAGAGGATGCTGGCGCCGAATGTTACGAACTTGCCGAGATCCCAAAACATCTTTGCCTGGACACGGGCGGCCTATCCGCGAATGCCTTTGAGGGCCGGATAGACCTTGCGGTACGCCTTATACCCTTCAGCATAGCGCGGAACGGCGGCGGGATCGGGCTCGATCTGCTGGGCTACTTCAATGGCCGCGGCGCAGGCGGCGTCGAGGTTGGGCCAGCCGCCCGCGCCGACTCCGGCGAGCAGGGCCGCGCCGAACGCCGCGCCCTCTTCGGCGACGAGCACGTCGCAGGGAAAGCCGTAGATGTTGGCCTGAATCTCGCGCCAGAGCGGGCCGCGCGCGCCGCCTCCGCCGAGGCGCACGCCTTTGACGGGGATGCCCAGCTCGGCGAACAGCGTGAAGGTGTCCTTGAGCGAATAGGCCACGCCTTCCAGCACGGAGCGGACGAGATGGCCGCGCGTGTGCGAGGCGGTGAGGCCGACGAAGGCCGCGCGGGCCTGCGAGTCGAGGTGCGGAGTGCGCTCGCCGAGCAGGTAGGGCGTCCAGAGCAGGCCGTCGCTGCCAGCGGGGACCTGGGCGGCCTCGGCGGTGAGGGCGTCGTAGTCCGCGCCGGGGGCAATGGTGTCGCGCAGCCAGCGCAGGGAGAGGCCCGCGGCCTGCGTCACGCCCATGACGTGCCAGCGTCCGGGGACGGCATGGCAGAAGGTGTGCAGACGCCCCTGCGGATCACGCGTGGGGGCGGCGGTGGCGGCGAAGACGACGCCGGAGGTTCCGATGGTGGCGGAGACGGAGCCGGGCTCAAGAATGCCCATGCCGACGGCTCCCGCGCCCTGATCGCCCGCGCCCGCGGCGACGGGGATTCCGGCGGTCAGGCCGGTGGCGGCCGCGGCTTCCGCAGAGATGTGAGCGCAGATTTCAGGCGACTCGTAGAGCTGCGGCAGCCAGGCCTCGGGGATGCCGGAGGCTTTGGCGACCTCGGACGACCAGCGGCGGTGGGCGACATCGAGCAGCAGGGTGCCGGATGCCTCCTGTACGTCCATGGCATAGGTTCCGGTGAGGCGGTAGCGGACGTAGTCCTTGGGGCAGAGCAGGTGCGCGATGCGGGCGAAGACCTGAGGCTCGTGTTGCCGGACCCAGAGCAGCTTGGTGAGGGTGAAGTTGGGCAGCGCGGGGTTGGCGGTGAGCTCGATGAGGTGCTCGCGGCCGATAGTCCGGTGGAGCCAGTCGCACTCGGCGTCGGTGCGCTGGTCGCACCAGATGAGGGACGGGCGCAGGACGTTGCCGGAGGCGTCGAGCATGACGGCACCGTGCATCTGGCCGGTGAGGCCGACGGCGTCGACGCTGGCGCCGCTGATGCGGAGCACTTCGCGGATGGCCAACTGCGAGGCCCTCCACCAGTCTTCGGGGTCCTGCTCGGCCCAGCCGGGCTGGGGGCTGCGGAAGGGCGCATGCTCGGCCGATGCCGAAGCGATGAGTTTGCCCTGCGCGTTGACGAGCACGGCGCGCGTGCCGCCGGTTCCGATGTCAAGTCCTAGAAACACGGGTGAACCTCTGACTAAAGCGTTGTATTTGCCAAACCAATGTACCACTGCAAAAAGAAAATCCCGAATCCGGGGATTCGGGATTTTCCGGATGGCATGCCGTGAAGCGTGCTACTGCAGTCGCTTCATGACGTCGGCCAGCACCTCTTTGGAGGGGCGGGTGCGATCCTGCGGCAGTGTGGCCAGCGGTTCATCGACCATGTTGAGCATGTCGGTGAAGTTGGGCTTATCGGGGTTGATGTAGAAGACGCCGGTGAGTACTTCGCCGTTGTGATGGGCTTCCATGAGGGCCTTGACCGCGCCGACCGGGTCGGACGCTTCGTAGTCCTCGTGCAGCTTGCGCAGGCGGAGGTGCGAGCCGTCGTGCATGGTGACGTCGTACGTCGATCCGGCGTCATAGTCAACGTCGATCTCCTCGAAGTAGGGCACAAAGCCGATCTCGTTGATGGCCTCGTCGTGCGCCTGCATGTACTTGTAGCTCTTGGTCGAGCCTTCGTGGTCGTTGAAGGTGACGCAGGGCGAGATGACGTCGATCATGACCGTGCCATTGTGCGCGATGGCGGCCTTGAGCATGGCGAGGAGCTGCTTCTTGTCGCCGGAGAACGAGCGGCCTACAAAGGTTGCGCCAAGCTGGACGGCCAGCGCGCAGGTATCGATGGCGGGCAGGTCGTTGACGACTCCGGTCTTGAGCTTGGAGCCGATGTCGGCGGTGGCGGAGAACTGGCCCTTGGTGAGGCCGTAGACGCCGTTGTCCTCAATGATGTAGATGAGGGGCAGGTTGCGTCGCATGAGGTGCACGAACTGGCCCATGCCGATGGAGGCGGTGTCGCCGTCGCCGGAGACGCCGATGGCCTGCATGGTTTTGTTGGCCAGGATGGCGCCGGTGGCGACGGAGGGCATGCGTCCGTGGACGCTGTTGAAGCTGTGCGAGCGGGAGAGGAAGTAGGCGGGGCTCTTGGAGGAGCAGCCGATGCCGGAGAGCTTCATGATGCGCTCAGGCTGGACGCCCATCTCATAGAAGGCGTCGATGATGCGCTCAGAGATGGCGTTGTGGCCGCATCCGGCGCAGAGGGTGGTCTTGCCGCCGCGATAGTCGAGGACGGGCAGGCCGATACGGTTGACCTTGGGAGTGGGAGCGGTTGCCATTTATATCTCCTCCTGCTGCGCGAATGCTTCGGTGACGGAGCGCGCGTCAATGGGCAGGCCGTTAAAGTGGAGGATGCTGCGCAGCTTGGTGGTCTGCTGCGCCGGCAGATCGAGCTTGAGCAGGGTCATCATCTGAGCGTCGCGGTTCTGCTCGACGATGTAGATGCGATCGTGCGAGGCGACGAAGTCGTGGATCTCGGCGTTGAAGGGGAAGGCGCGGATGCGGAGGTAATCCGTCTCAATGCCGTATTGCTTCATCAGCTGGTCGCGGCTTTCGAGGACGGCGTAGTCGGACGTGCCGAAGGCGATAATGCCGACCTTCGACTTGCCGTTCTGCACGATCTGCGGTTTGGGAACCAGGGTGCGTGCGGTCTGAAACTTGCGGTCCAGACGCTCCATCAGGTTCTGGTAGTCCTCGGGCTTCTCAGAGTACTGAGCCTTCTCGTTGTGTCCGCTGCCGCGTGTGAAGTAGGCGGCCTGCGGATGGTCGGTGCCGGGGAGGGTGCGGTAGGGAATCGCGTCGCCGTCCACGTCCTTGTAGCGGGCGAATCCGCCGAGGCGAGTTAGGTCTTCGGCGGTGAGCACCTTGCCGCGATCCAGAGGCTTCTCGGGATAGTCGAAGGGGTCGGACATCCAGTTGTTCATGCCGAGGTCGAGGTCGGAGGCGACGAAGACCGGGGTCTGCAGTCGCTCGGTGAGATCGAAGGCGGCGATGGCCATTTCGAAGCACTCCTTGACGCTCGCGGGGAGCAGGACGACATGTTTGGTGTCGCCATGCGAGAGGTAGGCCAGAGAAAGCAGATCAGCCTGCGAGGTGCGCGTGGGCAGGCCGGTGGAGGGGCCGACGCGCTGAACGTCGAAGATGACGCCGGGCAACTCGGAGAAGTATCCGAGGCCTGCGAACTCGGCCATAAGCGAGATGCCGGGGCCGGAGGTCGCGGTCATGGAGCGCGCGCCGGCCCAGCCAGCGCCGAGCACCATGCCGATGGCGGCCAGCTCGTCCTCAGCCTGTACCACCGCGAAGGTGGCTTTGCCGTCCGGCTCCACGCGGTACTTTTTGAGGTAGCTGATGAGCTGCTCGACGACCGAGGACGACGGCGTGATGGGATACCAGGTCACGACGGTGACACCGGCGAACATGGCTCCGAGGGCGACGGCGGAGTTGCCGTCGATGATGATTTTGCCTTCGGTGGCGTGCATGCGTTCGAGCCGATACGGGTCGTGCTTGGTAAGCGATTCGGCGGCGTAGTTGTAGCCAGCCTCAATGGCGGCCCAGTTCAAGTCGGCAGCTTTGGGCTTCTTAGCGAACTGGCGGCGCACCGACTCTTCCACCACCTTGAGGTCGAGCGCGATGAGCTGTGCGACCACGCCGACATAAATCATGTTCTTGACCAGCTTGCGGAGCTTGGCCTCGGAGCATACGGCGGCAGTGATCTTGTCAAACGGCACGGGATAGCAGGCAACGTCGTCGCGATACTGCTTGAGGTCCGCGGCATCCTCATAGATGGCAACGGAGCCGGGGGGGAGAGCCAGGATGTCGTCCTTGGCGGTCTCGGCGTTCATCGCGACCAGGATGTCAATCTCCTGCTTGCGGGCGACATAGCCGTGCTTGCTGGCGCGGATGGTGTACCAGGTGGGCAGGCCGGCGATGTTGGACGGGAAAAGGTTCTTGCCGCTGACGGGAACGCCCATTGCGAAGATGCTGCGCAGCAGGACACTGTTGGCCGACTGCGAGCCGGAGCCGTTGACGGTGGCTACCTGAATGCTGAAATCGTTGATGACGGGCTTTTTTGCGGCCCCGGATACTTCGTCTTTACTAGCTGCGATTGACGGCCCGGCTTCAACGCCTGCGCTGTCAAGGGCAGCATGTCCTGTCGCCATGTGGCGGGATCCCCTTCGAGTGTTGAGTTATTCGTTCCTACAGCTTCATTATAGCGACGCATGCACGGTATTTACGGTGACGGCAGTTACCGCGCGGATTCGTACATCAGGATTCATGCGCCATGCGTTAGACGGCAGGATTTCGTAGCAGTTAGTTGCCCGATTCAGTTACGCAGGTCGGCCATGGCTCGTGCGACCTCGGCCTGCTCGCCGGCATTGAGCGAAACCAGCGGCAGACGCGGGCGTCCGCCGTAGTATCCATTAAGGTCGCAGGCGTGCTTGATGCCGGGCACGCCGAACTTTGCGAGCACGGCCTCCGAAGCCTCAACCAGCCGCTGCTGCTTGACGGCGGCGAGCGCGGGGTCGTTCTCTTTCCATGCGGTGAAAACCTCCTGGCAGGCCTGCGGAGCGGGCGTGGCCAGCGCGAGGATGCCACCGCTGGCTCCGGCCTGGAGCGAGTCAAACAGTTGATTGGCCGCGCCGGTGAGTACCTGGAATCCGACCTTCTTGGTGCGCATGAGCCTGGCGTGGACGACAGGCGGCGCGGTCATCGCTTCTCCGCTGAGCATGTCGACCGAGACAAAGTTCTCCCTCGGCGCGGACATGGCGAGCATCATGCGCGCGGTGAGCGCGGTGAAGACGGGCGTGACGCTGGTCTCCCTCTGCGGCGCGTTGCGCGTGGCCTCGACCAGCGCGGCGATGCGCTCCACACTGCCGCTGGAGTCCTTGATGCCGATGATGTTGGTGTGCTGCGCCAGCTCGGCGACCACCTCAACCGGCATCTCGTAGTGCGTGTACTTGGGGATGCTGTAGAGGATGATGGGCAGCGGCGAACGGTCGGCCAGCGCGCGGTAGTAGTTCAGCATGTCCGGGCTGCTGTAGGCGAAGTAACTGGGCGTGCGCACCAGCACCGCGTCATAGTGCAGGTCGGCGGCGTACTCGGCGAGCTCGAGCGTGGCGCTGAGGCTTTCGCGCGCGACTCCGGCGATGAGGACCTTCTCGGGCGCGGCGGTCTCGCGTGCATGGTGCAGCACCTGGCGCGATTCCTCGTCGTTGAGCATCACCGCTTCGCCTGTCGAGCCGAGGATGGTGAGGCCCGCGATGGGGGTGCGCGAGTAGCGGTCGACGTTGTGCTCCAGCTTCTTCAGGTAGAGCCGCGCGTCGGGATAAAACGGAGTGGTGATCGGTGGAAATATACCTTCAAGCAGCATGCTTTGATTGTAGCTTTCCGCAGTGCTTGCGGGCGGCTACTTCTCGCCCGGGAACGGCGCCGTTTGCGACTGCAGGACGAAGACTACGCGCGAGCGGAACAGCGCGTAGTCGGGCTTGCCGGAGAAGGTTCCGTAGTCGCGCGAGACTCCGTTGCCCTGGCCGGTGAGCTGGAACTGGCGCTCGCCCGCCGTCGCGCGGGCGGGATACGCCCTGGCCCACGAGGCCTCGTCAAAGTTGTTGCTGGCGGCGTCAAAACTCCACAGCGCCTTGCCCTCGGCGTTGCGCACGATGAAGTGGTAGTAGATGTGGAACTTTCCCACCGGGTGGAAGTATTGGATCGCGTCCACGTGGTACTGCCTGACCGGGAACATGTCGAGCAGGAAGCCGGCGGTCTGCATGGCTTCCGACGCTTGCGGGTTGTCGTGCAGCTTGAGCAGGACGGCGCGCTCCTGGTCGCGCCTGGCGGTGTCTCCGGCCTCGGAGTAGGCGACGACCAGCGTGGTATGTATCTTCCAGTTGGCGGGGTCGAGCGCGTGCGCCTTCTCGGCGTATTGGACGGCGAGGTCTCCCTTATATAGGTTGAGCGCGGAGGTGGCGGCGAGCAGGTTGGCGGCCAGGTTATTGGGATCGGCGCGCAGTATCTGCTGGAAGACGTCGAGCGCCTGCTGCGGCTGGTGGGCTCGGAGGTCGGCGAGTCCCTGCCGGACGGAAGGCGCGGCGGACAGCGGAGGCGCGGTCTGGGCGGCTGCGGCAGAAGCGACGAGCGTCGAGATAAGGAGCAGAGCTGGAAGGCGATTCATCAGGGACTAGCGTACAGGGTTGGCTGGTGGAGCGGGTAGGGAAAAAGCTGGGTTCGGCGGTGGGTTCGGCGGTGGCTTGGAGTGTGGGGATGGTGGCGGGGGTGGTGGTGGATGGAGTGCCGGAACTATGGGTGGAAATTCTTGATTTTGCGGGGGTTGTGGGAAGCTCGGAATTCG